>Ga0070731_10000919_pt1 | contig 33706 bp, 26 predicted proteins | sample Coa_R1_2_FD_66448 | JGI IMG/M metagenome (GOLD analysis project Ga0070731, IMG submission 66448) | Surface soil microbial communities from Centralia Pennsylvania, which are recovering from an underground coalmine fire - Coalmine... | ecosystem: Environmental > Terrestrial > Soil > Unclassified ... | reverse complement strand
CCGATTGGGTCAAGCTCAATTGCGGCAACTACAACACCGTCACCAAAACCTGCGGCGGTTCGTAACACCCCGCCAGCGACGACAACGCGGGGAGGCTACAACGCCTCCCCGCGGTAACGCTATCGGTGGTGAGCCGGCAGATTTCGGCGCTTTGACCTCACGTTGGAAGACGGTGCGCGCCCCTGCATTTGATTCAAAACTGAATTATTCAGGCAAGGCGTCCGTAGAAATTCGTATTCAAGATATCGGGCAGGGTGAATCTTGCAGGGTATTTTCCCATGCGAGACTGGCTGATGATCCTGTCGCCGCTGGCGCTGACCTTGTATTTCGTAGTCAATCCCGACCAGTTCGCTGGCGTCATGGACTGGCTCTCAAGAATGCTGCACTGATGCGGGATGGCAGCCAATCATCGGTGCCGTTGCCCTATTGTCGGTGGCGCCTCGTTTGCATCACCCTAAAAGTTTTAGGTGATCCCGGCGCTGTTGACGACATAGCCGGTTCGCATGGGTGCAGAAGTGACGCGCGGCGCAACGCGCGCCGGCGCACAATCAATCTCGCCACACCATTCGCAACGCCGATGCCTGGCAAGATCCAACTGGCAGATTTTGCATAAGCCATTGATATCATTGGCGACCCCGGCAGGATTCGAACCTGCGACCTTCAGCTTAGAAGGCTGTTGCTCTATCCCCTGAGCTACGGGGCCACGCTACCGGAGCATATATCGAATCTCGGCTCGAAACGCCCGGTTAATCGGACGTGGGGATTGGCCGTGAACGTCTCGCACGCTGCCCGCAACTAACACCGTCAGCCGAGGCTCGCGAGCGCGTTACGGTAATGCGCCGATGCGCGCCGCTTTCCTGGCTTGCAATCGCAAGGTTGCAAATTGTTTAGTTTGAGCCGGCTTGTTTGGTCACGACCTCGACATGATCGTTGCCTCAACTCGTCGCACCGGGTCGAAACTATGACCCTTGGGAGGAATTCACCGATGCGTGCGGGTTTTCGCGCCGGATTTGCGGCAGCGTTCGCGGCTGCGCTTTTGACGGTCTTTGCGTTCTCGGCGAGCGCGGCCGAGAAGGCATTCCAGAACAGCGACCTCGCCGACAGCGCGATTCAACTCGAAGCTCAAATCAAGTCGGATTCGGGACCGGCGACCAAGCCGATCGCGCAAATCCGCAAGGATGCGGACGCGGCCTTCGTCAAGAACGATTTCCGCAACGGTATGGCGTTGCTCGGCCAGATCGTCGCCGCCCAACCGAGCGATGCAACGACGTGGCTGCGTCTGGCGCGTACCGTCATGCAAATCCGGCCTGCGAACGACGAGGAAAAGTCGGCGTTGCTGGAGAAGGCGTCGACCGCCGCCTACATCGCCTATCAGCGAACCACCATCCGTAACGAGGAGGCCGACAGCCTCGCGCTTCTTGGCACGGTCATGAGCCAGCGGCAGCTCTGGCGGCCTGCGCTCGATGCGCTGCGGTTGTCGCTGGAAGTGCGCGAGACGGCCGATATCCGCGCCCAATATGAGCGGCTGCGCGAACAGTACGGCTTCCGCGTGCTTGACTATACGATCGACGCCGACACGGCTTCGCCGCGCGCCTGTTTCCAGTTCTCCGAGGATCTGCCGGCACGCACTGATTTTTCGCCTTACGTCGCGCTGGCCGGGACCGATAAGCCCGCATTGTCCACTGCCGAGAAGCAGCTTTGCGTCGAGGGATTGCAGCACGGCGCGACATATACGGTCACGCTGCGCGCCGGTTTGCCGTCGGTGGTGCATGAGACGCTGTCGAAGTCGACGGATTTTGCCATTTATGTGCGCGACCGGCGACCGGCCGTCCGTTTTTCGACGTCGAATTACGTGCTGCCCCGCGCCGGTCAGCGCGGCATCCCGATCATCAGCGTCAATTCGAAAGCGGTTGCGGTCGAAATCTATCGTGTTAGCGACCGCAATCTCATCGATACGATCGAGGGCACCCGCTACGGCCAGACGGATTTTCAGCGCAGTCTCGATCGCTATGACATCGACGGCCTCAAAGGCACGGGCGGCGTGTCGGTCTGGCAGGGCGAACTTGCCGTCGACAATTCACCGCTCAATCAGGACGTGACGACGGCGTTCCCGGTCGATCAGGCAGTCGGCGATCTCAAAGCCGGCGTCTACGTCATGGTAGCGCAGCCAAAGGAAATGAAGAACGCCGGCGCCGATTACGATTCGCTTGCGACACAATGGTTCATCGTATCCGATCTCGGTCTCGCCGCGTTCTCGGGCAATGACGGCATCTATGCTTTCGTCAATTCGCTGGCGACGACGACGCCGAAGAGCGGCATCGACGTGCAACTCATCTCGCGCGGGAACGAGGTGCTGGCGACTCGCAAGACCGACGCCAACGGTCAGGTACAGTTCGAGTCAGGCCTTGCCAGCGGCGAGGGCGCAGCCGCGCCGGCGCTGCTCGCCGCAACCGATCCCAAAGGCGATTACGCCTTTCTCAGCCTGACCGCGTCGGCCTTCGATCTCACCGACCGCGGAGTTTCCGGCCGGCCTGCGCCGAACGGGCTCGATGCTTTTGTCTACGCCGAGCGCGGCGTCTACCGCTCTGGCGAAACCGCCTATGTCACCGGCTTGTTGCGCGATGCGCAGGGCGCCGCCGCGCTCGGGGTCCCGCTGACATTGGTAGTCGAACGCCCCGATGGCGTCGAATATCAGCGCACGCTCGTTCAGGACCAAGGGCTCGGCGCTCACGGCCTGACCTTGCCGATCGCCGCCTCGGCGCCGACCGGAACGTGGCACGTGCATGCGTTCACCGATCCGAAGCGCCCACCGGTTGGCGAGACGACCTTCCTGGTTGAAGATTATGTACCCGACCGCATTGAGTTCGATCTCAATGCGACGAGCGGCACGATTTCGCAAAAATCTTCTGCCACGATCAATGTTGCAGGGCGTTTCCTCTATGGCGCGCCTGCCGCCGCGCTCGATCTCGAAGGCGATATGACGATCGATGTGGCGAAGGAGCGGAGCGGATTCGCCGGGTATCAGTTCGGTTTAGCCGACGAGGATGTCGAAGCGGTGCAGCAGCCGCTTGACGATCTGCCGTCCACCGATGAGGCGGGCAAGGCGAATTTCAGCGTCACCATCGACAAGCTGCCGGTAAGCACGCACCCGCTCGAGGCCAAAATCGCGGTGCGCATGGCTGAGCCCGGCGGTCGCGCCGTGGAGCACACCGTCACGCTGCCGGTCACGGCGAGCGGTAACATGATCGGCATCAAGCCGCTGTTTACTGGCCACTCGCTGGGCGACGGCGCAAACGCTGGATTCGACGTCGTGGTCGTCGCGCCGAACGGCACGGCGGTCGCGCAGAACGGCCTGCACTACGAGCTGCTGCGTATCGATACGCACTACCAATACTACAAGCACAATAATGAGTGGCAATTCGAACCGGTTAAGACGACGACGCGCGTCGCCGACGGCAACGTCGACACCAGCCCGGACAAGCCCGGTCACATTACGCTGCCGGTGAATTTCGGCCGCTATCAGCTCAACATCTCGACACCTGATCCGAACGGCGCGTTAAGCTCGGTGACGTTCGATTCAGGCTGGTACGTTGATGCGAGCGGAGCCACGCCCGACATGCTCGAAACGGCGCTCGACAAAAGCGAGTACAAACCGGGCGATACGATGACTGTCGCGGTCACCGCGCGCACCGCAGGCCGCCTTACTCTCAATGTGATCGGCAACCGGCTGCTCGCCAGCCAATCGACCGACATCAAGCCCGGTGTCGTCGAGGTCAAAGTGCCGGTGGGCTCCGACTGGGGCGCCGGAGCCTATGTCGTCGCGACACTGCGGCGGCCGCTCGACGAACCGTCGCAGCGCATGCCGGGCCGCGCCATCGGCGTGCAGTGGTTCTCGATCGATCGCGCGGCCAAGACGCTGGCCGTCGACCTGAAACTCCCGGCGTTGGTGCGGCCGAATACGACGTTGCGGGTCCCGATCAAGATCGACGGGTTAAAAGCAGGCGACGAAGCCAGGGCCACGGTTGCCGCTGTCGATGTCGGGATTCTCAATCTCACGAACTACAAGCCGCCGTCGGCAAGCGACTATTACCTCGGTCAGCGCGCGCTCTCGGCTGACATTCGCGATCTTTACGGCAATCTGATCGACGGCATGCAGGCTACGCGCGGTCAGATCCGCACGGGCGGTGACGCTGGCGCACAGTTGCAAGGCAACCCGCCTGCCGGACCGCCAATGGCGCTATTCTCCGGCATTATCAAGGTCGGTGCGGATGGCACTGCTGAAGTCTCATTCGATATTCCGGATTTTGCAGGCACTGTGCGTGTCATGGCCGTGGCGTGGAGCAAGAACAAAGTCGGTCAGGCCACGGCGGACGTTACGGTGCGCGATCCTGTTGTGTTGACGGCGACGCTGCCGCGCTTCCTGCTGCCTGGCGACCGCTCGTCGGTGCATCTTGATCTCGACAACGTAGAAGGGCAGGCCGGCAATTACGCCATCACGGTGACGACTGCGGATGCGGTCGTGGCCGGTGCCGGCGCCGCGCAAACCCTGGCACTGCGGGAGAAGCAACGCGGGGCTGTGGTCATCCCGATCACCGCCAGCGCCGCCGGCAGTGGAACCGTCAAGGTCAATGTCAATGGACCTTCGGGATTTGCACTCGATAGGAGCTACACGCTGGCTGTCAGGCCGCCGGCACAAATCCTCGCCCGGCGCACCGACAAGACGCTCGCCAAAGGTGACAGCCTGACCGTATCGAGCGATCTGTTTGCCGATCTCGTGCCCGGCACCGGTTCGGTCTCGATTTCGGTCGGCTCTTCGGCGGCGCTCGATGCCGCAAGTCTGTTGGCCGCGCTCGATCGCTATCCCTACCGCTGCTCCGAGCAGATTACGAGCCGCGCGCTGCCATTGCTTTATGTAAGCGAACTCGCCAGTGAGGCGAACCTCGCACTTAACACCAATGCGGATGAGCACATACGCGATGCGATCACGGCCCTGCTGACGCGGCAGGACTCGACCGGTTCGTTCGGTCTGTGGGGGGTCGGCGGTAACGATGTGTGGCTCGACTCGTACATCACGGATTTTCTCACGCGCGCGCGCGAGCGCAAATTCGCGGTGCCCGATTCAGGCTTCAGGCTGGCGCTAGACCGGCTGCGCAATGTCGTCGCCTCGACCACCGAACCGACCAAGGACGGCGGTACCGCTCTCGCTTATGCGCTCTATGTGCTGGCGCGAAATGGGGCGGCGCCGATCGGCGATCTACGCTACCTCGCCGACGCCAGGCTCGACACGTTGACGACGCCGATCGCCAAGGCACAAGTTGCCGCCGCGCTCGCGCTGATGGGCGATCGGTCGCGAGCCGAGCGCGTCTATGCCGCTGCGCTCAACACGCTTGGGCCGCAGCAAGACGATTTCTCGAGCGAGGTGGACTACGGCTCGACCCTGCGCGACGCGGCAGCGATCGTCACTCTTGCCGCGGAAGGCGGCGCCGAGCCCGCCACCATGCAAGCTGCGGTACAGCGCGTCGAGAAAGCCCGCGCCGACTTGCGCCCGACATCAACCCAGGAAGATGCCTGGCTGCTGCTTGCGGCGAGCGCCATGGCCAAAGACGCCGGCAGTCTCTCGCTCGATGTCAACGGCGACGCGACGCAAAAACCGCTCTACCGCACCGTGCGCGCCGGCGATCTGAAGGACCCGCTGCGCGTCACCAACAACAGCGACAGCACCGTGCGCGCTGTGGTCACCGTCAGCGGCGTGCCGGTCACGCCGGAACCCGCGGCGGCAAACGGTTTCAAGATCGAGCGGCTGACCTACACCCTCGATGGCGATGCAGTCGATCCTGCACAGATCAAACAGAATACGCGGCTTGTGATGTTGCTGAAGATCACCGAGGCGCAGCCGCAGTTCGGCCGCGTCATCGTTGCCGATTATCTGCCGGCCGGATTCGAGATCGACAATCCACGCCTCGTTTCGTCGGGCGATACCGGTGCGCTGCCGTGGATCACCGATGCGATCGATCCGGTCAGCACCGAATTCCGCGACGACCGTTTCACCGCGGCGTTCGATCGCAAGCGTGGCGATCCCGCCGTCTTTACGGTGGCCTATGTGGTGCGCGCGGTGTCGCCGGGAAAATACGTGCGCCCGCAAGCGAGCGTCGAGGACATGTACCGTCCGGAGCGTTACGGTCGCAGCGAAACCGGCGCCGTCGAAGTTGTGGCAGGCCAGTAAACCGTCCGCTATGACCGGATTGCCGACAGCAACATCCGCCTCCCCGACGCTCTCGATCGAAGGGAGAGGGAGCAGACAAAGTGTCCGGCGGCGACTGTGGATGGCCTTGGTCGCTTCGGCACTCGTCGGCGCAACGGTACTCGTCGGTGGCTTCGCCTGGTGGATTATTTCTCTCGGCCCGGCGCCGCTCGGCAAGAATCTTGAGTTTTCCGCGACGGTGCTCGATCGCGAAGGGCGCCTGTTGCGCGCCTACGCCACCAGCGAAGGCCGGTGGCGTCTGCCGGCGACGGCGCTCGACGTCGATCCGCGATTTTTCGGTGTGCTGTTTGCTTATGAAGACAAACGCTTCCGCAGCCACCATGGCGTCGATCCGCTGGCGCTGATACGTGCGGCGTTCCAACTTGTGAGCACCGGTCATATCGAATCCGGTGGGTCGACACTGACAATGCAGGTGGCGCGTCTCCTGGAGCCGCGTAGCAACAGGACATTCGCTGCCAAACTGCGCCAGATCGTGCGTGCAATCGAGATCGAGCGGGCTCTGAACAAGGATCAGGTGCTGGCGCTCTATCTGGAACTCGCTCCCTACGGCGGCAACATCGAAGGCATTCGCGCCGCCTCGCTCGCCTATTTCGGCAAGGAGCCGCGGAAGCTTTCTCTGGGCGAGGCGGCGCTGCTGGTCGCGCTGCCGCAATCGCCGGAATTGCGCCGGCCGGATCGCTATCCGGACGCCGCGCGCGCCGCGCGTGATCGCGTACTCGATCGTTTCGCGGCGACCGGCACAGTGCCGGCGGATGAGATCGCATCGGCCAGAACCGAACCGGTGCCGAGCGGCCGTTTCACGATGCCGATGCTGGCGCCGCATGCGGCCGATCGCGCGGTCGCCAAATCGCCGGAGCGGCAGGAGCATCGACTTTCCATCGATGGGGCAGTGCAGGGAAACCTGGAGCAACTCGCGCGCGAGCGCGAACGTGTGCTTGCCGCGACGCTCGGCGCGGATGTCTCGCTGGCAATTCTCGCGGTCAATAATGCGACCGGCGAGATCGTGGCCCGCGTCGGTTCGCCGGATTATTTCAATATGCGCCGCGCTGGCCAGATCGACATGACTGAAGCGTTGCGGTCGCCGGGTTCGACGCTCAAGCCATTCATCTACGGACTTGGATTTGAAGACGGCTTCATCCATCCGGAAACGCTGATTGACGATCGGCCGCAGAGCTACAACGGCTACGCACCGAAAGATTTCGATTCCACCTTCCAGGGGACAGTGACGGTGCGCAAGGCGTTGCAACAGTCGCTCAACGCGCCCGCAGTCGCGGTGCTCGATGCTGTCGGCTCAAGCCGGCTCACGGCACGGATCGAGCAGGCTGGCGGCTCCTTGGTGCTGCCGGTCGGTGATGCGCCCGGTCTCGCGATCGGTCTTGGCGGCGTCGGTGTAAAGCTCTCCGACCTCGTCATGCTTTATGCCGGTCTGGCACGGCTGGGCACCACCGTGCCGCTGAACGAGCAGGCGGCCGCGGCAGCAGGGCAGGCACGATATCTCATGGAGCCAGTCGCGGCTTGGTATGTTGGTAATATTCTGCTCGGATCGCCGCCGCCGGAAAATGGCGCGGCCGGCCGCATCGCGTTCAAGACCGGAACCAGTTACGGCTACCGCGACGCCTGGTCGATCGGCTTCGACGGCAAACACACAATAGGTATTTGGGTCGGCCGCCCCGATGGCGCGCCGGTGCCCGGCCTCGTCGGACGGCAAGCCGCGGCCCCAATCTTGTTCGATGCGTTTGCGCGCCTGGGCAGCCCGCCGGCGACGTTGCCAAGGGCACCTAAAGGAGTGCTTGTGGCATCGAGCGCAAAACTGCCGCCACCGCTCCGGCACTTTCAGTCTCGCCAGATCGCGGGCGGGGCAGGGCAACCTTCGCTGCACATCCTCTATCCACCGGATGGCGCGCGGCTCGATATGGCAGAGAGCGGCGCGCTGGATGTCGTCCCGCTCAAAGTCAGCGGCGCGGCCGCGCCGCTTACCGTCTTGGTCAACGGCGTCCCCGTTGAGATGCAGCAGCGCGGGGCGCTGTTCTTCAAGCCTGCCGGTCCCGGCTTTTCGCGTGTCACCGTCATTGATTCCACAGGCGCTACCGACAGTGTTATGGTGCGGATCCAGGATGCGCAGACGTCGCGGCTGGGCCTTGTGAAATAGCACACCGGGCGCGGAACTCTTGCGTCTCTTGCTTGAGAAGCAATCCGTGCGTATGAGTTCAAATGTTCGGGCTCACAGCCTGTCGGAAAACACTTTGTCGGGAAACAATTTGTGAGCACGACGCTCACCCAAAGACTGACCGGCCGGGAACGCGTAACGAGAATATGGAAATTCTCGTTGCGGCGGATTCTGTTCCCGGTCTGTGTGCTGGCTCCGTTCGCATACTTCTTTCCCAAAATTGCGTTGGTTTACGCGGTGTGCGGTGCCTACGACGTTGGCCGCAATCAGGGACTTAGTCTTTCGACTTTGCGGCGTTATTTCATCGGCAACGGCTTCCTGACCTGGCTACTGTCGCCAGTGAATGTGCTGCTGGATTTGCTGGCGCTGCCGTATGTAAACAAGGGCGTTTATCGGCTCGAAGACCTGCCGCCGGCTTATCAGGACGAGGTGCAACGCCTTGTTCGGGCCGCCAGCGACATGAAACTGGTCGCTCAGCTGGAAGAAGCGGTGAAGGAACATCCGCGGACGATGATTTTCTTCCGCTGGTACGGCGCCAACGTGCAGTCGTTTCTGCACACGCCGGCCTTTCATCAACCTTGGAAATATATCGAGACGATCGGCGTTTCGGTATTTAATAAGAAGGTCTCGACCTCGAAACATTTTGGCTTCATGCGCGCGTCGTTGCGCGTCTTGTATAATCTAAACGACATGAATGATGACTCGGCCTATATCGTTGTTGGCGATAAGATCAACTATTGGCGCGAAAACAAGCTCTTCATATTCGACGATACGCTGTTGCACGAGTCCGTCAACCAGACTGATCAGACACGCTATTGTCTGTTCGTGGACATGATCCGCCCAACGCGGCTTCCCGGCGTCATGCGCGCCGTCATCGTCTGCATCCACTGGCTCACGCAGAATTTCAAATTCATCTATTACAAGAACTGGAAGCTCATAGAACGTTAGTGGTACAAGAAGCTTAAGTCGATCAGACGCTTTTATTAATTGTCTACGCACTGGAATGGCATGAGCACGACCAGCGGTGGGTCATCGCGATCGGAATGGCCTGCAAAAAACTTTGCGGGGCTTTTCGATTATGCCGTGAGTTCACATCGGCTGGCAGCAGCCGTGGTCATCCTATTTTCAGTGTGCGCGTTCCTGCCCGGGTTTTTTGGAATACCGCCGGTCGATCGCGACGAATCCTATTTTGCCCAAGCCACGAAGCAGATGATCGAGACCGGCGATTACGTCGATATCCGGTATCAGGATGACGTCCGCTATCGCAAGCCGGTTGGCATCTATTGGATGCAGGCGGCCGTGGTGAAGACTGCCGAGGCACTCGGTGATACGAGCGCACGCACGACAATCTGGCTCTATCGGATACCGTCGCTCATCGGTGCCGTCGGTGCGGTCATAGCGACATATTGGTGCGCGCTTGCCTTCGTCAGTCGCCGGGGTGCGATGCTGGCTGCGATGATGCTCGCAGCCTCGACCATGCTCGGCGTCGAGGCGCGGCTCGCCAAGGCCGACGCCATGCTGCTGTTTACGATCGTTGTTGCGATGGGCGTGCTGGCGCGTGCGTATCTCTCGCCGCGCGAGGCCGGAAACGATCGCCTTGGATGGAAACTGCCGGCGCTCTTTTGGAGCGCACTCGCCATTGGTATTCTCATCAAAGGACCGGTCAACGTGATGATCGTCGGCTTCCCGGCGCTGGTGCTTTCGATTTTCGAACGTTCCCCGCGCTGGCTTCTGGCGTTGCGCCCTCTTGCCGGAATTGGCTGGCTGTTTCTTGTCGTGCTGCCATGGTTCGTGGCGATCTATGCGCGGGTCGGGAGCGCATTCCTGGCAGGCGCGTTGGGTCACGACATGTTGGGCAAGGTCGTAGGCGCACAAGAATCTCATGGGGCGCCGCCGGGATTATACTTTCTGCTGTTTTTTGCGACCTTCTACCCCGGTTCGATTCTTGCCGGTCTTGCAACGCCGGCGGTATGGGCGGTGCGGCGTGAACCCGCCGCGAAATTCCTTCTGGCGTGGCTGGTGCCGTCGTGGATCGTGTTCGAGCTTGTGGTGACCAAGCTGCCGCACTACGTGCTGCCGCTATATCCCGCCATCGCCATCCTCATTGCTGGCGCAGTGGAATCCAAGGTTCTGTCGCGCCGGATCTGGCTGGTGCGCGGCGCGGTGTGGTGGTTCATCGCACCGATTCTCATCAGCGTGGCGACAGTAACGGTTGCGATCTTCGTTGCCCGTGACCCCGCGTTCCCGGCTTGGCCGTTTTTTGCCCTGGCTGCCGTTAGCGGATTGTTCGCATGGCTTCTTTACGAGTCCGATGGCGCAGAGCTTTCATTTGCGCGCGCAGCGGCGGGCATGATCCTGATTTCGATCGGCGTTTTTTCGATAACCGTGCCGTGGCTGCGGACTGTGTTTCCAAGCGTGACGCTCGCCGGTATTCTGCACAGCGCCAGTTGCGTCAATCCGGTCGCGGCGAGCGCCGGCTACGAGGAGCCGAGCCTGGTCTTTCTCGCCGGCACTGCGACACATTTGACCGACGCATCCAGCGCCGCTGATTTCCTCGGAGGCGGCGCCTGCCGCTTCGCCTTCATTGAGGCGCGCCAGGAGCGTGCGTTTGCATTGCGGGCCGACGCAATCGGGCTGCGATACGATCGCGGACAGCGCGTCGACGGCTTTAATATGAGTACGGGTCAGCGGATCAGCATCGCGGTCTTTGCATCGGCGGCCTCGCCGTGAATCTGCCGCGCGCGCCGAATTCATTGGCGTTGGTCAATCTGATTCGATGGTGCGGTGTCCTCTTGGGTCCTCCGCGGGCGCACCCGCCGCGCCCGGAGACGAGGGCGATCGTCGCCTGTTTGTTTTTGGTCGTCCTCAGCCTTGCGTCCATGTTCGTCCTTGACGCGGCCGCCAGCGATTGGGCGCAGAGGCTGCCCTTGTGGTTTAACGGCGCGTTCGAACGGATCACTGATTTCGGTCTCTCCGGCTGGTTCCTGTTTCCGCTCGGATTCGCGTTGCTGTGCCTTGCCGCCACGATATCGCCAGCCCTGTCGCGGCGGGCGCAAGGGGTGCTGGCGATGCTGACCGTGCGTTTCGGCTTTCTGTTCTTGGCGATCGGCGTGCCAGGGCTGTTTGTCACCATCGTCAAGCGACTGATCGGCCGCGCGCGCCCCTTTGTCGGCGGTCATGAAGATCCATTCGCTTATATGCCGTTCATATGGCGACCCGAATACGCCAGCATGCCCTCGGGTCACGCTACCACGGCGGCATCAGCAGCGATCGCCATTGGAGCGATCTGGCCGCGCGCGCGCGGCGTGATGTGGGTCTACGCGCTTGTTATCATGTTCAGTCGTGTCGTTGTGTTAGCCCATCACCCGAGCGATGTGATTGCCGGGGGGCTGGTCGGCGTCGTCGGCGCCGCGCTGGTGCGCCGATGGTTCGCGGCGCGAGGCCTGCTGTTTTCCACTACCGATCTGAGGGTCTTTCCGTGGCCGTCCCTTAATCGCGTTAAAGCCGCCTTCCACGAGGTGTGCGCCGGTGCTGGCGGATCCCATAAGTCGTGAGAATCCGCCCGGTTGAACCCGGTCTGGATGAGCTTTAGAAGCTTCCGGCATGTCGCTGAGCAACGGGCTCGATCCCGCAATCTCCGTGGTCGTGCCGGTGCGCAACGAAGCCGGCAATATCGCGCCACTCGTTTCCGAGATCGCCGCGGTCTTGCAAGGCCGCGCGTTCGAGATCGTTTATGTCAACGACGGTTCGCAAGATGGCACCGAGCAGGAATTGCGCGGCTTGATGGCGCAGCATTCGTGGCTCCGGCAAATCCGGCACGCGCAATCGTGTGGGCAATCGGCTGCGGTGCGCACTGGAGTTGCGATGGCGCAGGCACCTGTCGTGGTGACGCTCGACGGCGACGGGCAGAACGATCCGGCGTTCATCCCGGCGCTGATTGCACGCCTTGAAGCGGGAGGCCCGCGGTGCGGGCTGGTCGCCGGTCAGCGTACAGGCCGTAAGGCGACGGGCTTCAAGAAGTTGCAGTCGCGCATCGCCAATGCCGTGCGCAGCGCGGTTCTCAAAGATGGTACGCGCGATACCGGCTGTGGACTCAAGGCGTTCCGCCGCGACGTGTTCCTCGCGCTGCCTTATTTCGACGGGCTGCACCGTTTCATGCCGGCGCTGATACGGCGCGAGGGATTGGACGTCGGCTATGTCGACGTTGTCGACCGGCAGCGCCGGCACGGCACCTCGAATTACGGATTTTGGGACCGGTTGTGGATCGGCATCCTGGATCTTGGCGGAGTATGGTGGCTGATCCGGCGCAAGAAGCGTGTTGCGGACGCTCAGGAGGTGACCCTTGCTCGTTGATTTGGCGCACGCAGTCGGCGGCTATCTGCGCGACGTTTTTGTCAACAGTCTGGATTGGTGGGTGATCTTGGGGCTCGTCGCGCAGGGTTTGTTCACGATGCGCTTTCTTGTCCAGTGGATTGCTTCCGAACGAGCCGGACGCAGCGTCATTCCGCTGGCGTTCTGGTGGTTCTCCATCAGCGGTGGCGTGCTGTTGCTGGCCTACGCGCTCTTCCGCAAGGATGCCGTCTTCATTCTCGGTCAGGCCTTTGGCGTATTCGTCTACCTGCGTAATCTGTATTTCGTCCTGCGCGAGCGCGGACAATCCGCTCCCGTTGCGTGAAATAGTCTGCTGCGTGCCGTACCCGCACCGGCGGCGAAAGGCGATCATTGGTATCGTTCATTGCGGCGCCTTTCACCCTGTCAAATTCTCCACCCATCGGATCGTTACCTTGGCTCCCCGGAGCTTTCGTCAACCCCTTGACCTAGCAGCGCGATCGTTCTCAGATGGACCCGGCTCTCACGCGTGCCGCGGGCTTCGGGGTTATGGCGCGCCATTCATGCGAAAGGCCTGATCATGAAACGTTTAGCCACGGCATTTGCCATTGCAATACTGCTTGCGTTTGGACTGCAGGCGGCAAGCGCGCAGACGCTTAAGGCTGTCAAAGACCGCGGCGAACTGCTGTGTGGAGCAAATGGTACGCTGGCCGGCTTCGGCATGCCGGATCCGCAGGGCAATTGGGGCGGATTCGACGTCGATTTCTGCCGCGCAATAGCCGCAGCCATTTTCAACGATCCGACCAAGGTCAAATTCGTGCCGCTGACCGCGGCCAATCGTTTCACCGCCCTGCAATCGGGCGAGATCGATGTGCTCTCACGCAACACGACGTGGACGATGTCGCGCGATACCACCCTTGGCGTCGATTTTGCTGCCGTCAATTATTATGACGGCCAGGGATTTATGGTGCACAAGGCGCTCAAGGTGAGTTCGGCCCTCGAACTCAACGATGCCGCAGTCTGCGTCCAGCAAGGCACAACCACGGAGCTCAATCTGGCTGATTATTTCCGCTCCAACCACATGTCGTTGAAGACCGTGACGTTCGCTACGGCGGACGAGGCGATCAAGGCCTACGAATCCGGCCGTTGCGATTCCTATACGACCGACTCCTCGGGCCTTTACGGCGAGCGCGTGCTGTTGAGCAATCCGAACGACACTATCGTGTTGCCGGAAATCATTTCCAAGGAGCCGCTCAGTCCGGCGGTCCGGCAGGGCGACGACGCTTGGGAAGATATCGTGAGGTGGACGCATCACGCCATGGTTGACGCCGAGGAGCTCGGTGTCTCCAAGTCCAATCTGGACGACCAGCTAAAATCGGCCAATCCGGAAATTCGGCGTTTGCTCGGCGTCGAAGGACAGTTCGGCGAGTCGCTCGGCCTCACCAACGATTGGGTCGTTCGGATCATCAAGGCCGTCGGCAACTACGGCGAAAGCTTCGAAAATACCATCGGCCAGGGCTCGCCGTTGAAGATTGCGCGCGGGCTGAATGCGCTATGGACTAAGGGTGGTTTGCAATACGGCCTGCCGATCCGCTAGGCCGCAGACATTGGCTGACCGAAGCCGCTTTGGGACGGCAAATGGCTGATATCGTTCAGCCACCACAGCGCTGCGCGGGTTCGATCCGCAATCTTGCGCTCCAGGCGACGCTCATCCTGCTCGTCGCGGGGCTCGTTGCCGCCGCCGTGCATAATGCCGCACAAAATCTCGCTCGCGCCAATATTGCCCACGGCTTCGGCTTCTGGAACAACACCGCGGGCTTCGATATCAGTCAGACGCTGATCGATTATTCGTCGAGCACGTCGACCTTCGGCCGGGCTTTTTGGATAGGCTTGCTCAATACGCTGCTGGTCTCTGGTCTCGGCATTGTATTCGCAACCGTGCTTGGCTTCATCATCGGGCTGGCGCGGCTGTCGCGAAACTGGCTCGTCGCGCGGCTTGCCGGCGGCTATGTCCAATTGATCCGCAACGTGCCGCTCCTGCTGCAAATACTGTTCTGGTACAACGCGGTCTTGAAGTCCTTGCCGGAATTGCGCAGCAGCATCGAGCTGCCGTTCGGCGGTTATCTCAACAATCGTGGCCTGTTTCTGCCGCGGCCCGAATTCGGGCCGGGGATCGACGCCGTTCTCATCGCGTTCGCGGTCGGGATTGTCGCGGCGGTCGTGATGTGCGTCTGGGCGCATCGGCAGCGGAAACGCGCCGGTACCCAGGTTCGCATCGTTTGGCCGGCGCTCGGCGCGATTGTCGGATTGCCGCTGTTTGCCTTCATACTGGTGCGTTTTCCGCTTTCCTTTCACAATCCCAATCTGGGGCGCTTCAACGTTCGCGGCGGTCTCGAGATCCTGCCGGAATTCGCAGCGCTTCTGATTGCACTATCGATTTATACGGCCGCGTTCATCGCTGAAGTGGTGCGCGCCGGCGTTCTTGCGGTTTCGGCCGGTCAGATTGAGGCCGCGCAGGCTCTCGGTTTGCGCTCGCGAACGACACTTCGCCTGGTCGTCGTGCCGCAAGCCATGCGGGTCATCATTCCGCCGCTGACCGGCCAGTATCTCAACCTGACGAAGAATTCGTCGCTTGCCGTCGCCATCGGTTATCCCGATCTCGTCCAGGTATTCACTGGCAGCGTGCTGAACATCACCGGTCAAGCGGTCGAGGTGGTCGCGATTACGATGGCAGTCTATCTGACCATAAGCCTGTTCACCTCGCTGCTGATGAATCTCTACGGGCGTTCGGTCGCGATCGTGGAGCGCTGACTGCGGTGGCGGCGATGTCATACATGCAGCCTCTTTTTCTGCGTCAGGCGCCAGCGGAAGGGCTGCCGCCGCCGATGGCGCGATCCGGCATCTGGAATTGGTTGCGCGCCAATCTTCTATCATCGCCTGCCAATATTGCGTTGACGCTATTGTGTTTGATTTTTCTTGCCTGGATCATACCGCCGCTCGTCCGCTTTCTTCTCACAGACGCGGTTTGGTCCGGGAGCGATCGGCAGGCCTGTCTCGCTTCGCCGGACAACCCGCAGCCGGGCGCTTGCTGGGCATTCGTCCGGGTGTGGTCATCATATTTTATCTTCGGTTTTTATCCGCTCGGTCAACGCTGGCGCGTCGTTCTGTTTTTTGCAGCGCTCGCATTCGGCGTTGTCTGGCTGTTGTGGCTGTCAGCGCCGCGCCGCGACCTCGGTGCCCTCTATTTCTTCCTCGCGCTGCCTGTGTTGTCGTTGATTTTGCTCAGCGGGCTCCCCGCGATTGGTCTCATCAACGTGCCGACGACGCTGTGGGGCGGTATATTGGTGACGATCGTGGTGTCGACAATAGGAATGGTGCTTTCGCTGCCGCTCGGTATTCTGCTGGCGCTCGGGCGCCGATCGCGCTTCCCGGTCGTCAAAACTCTTTCGGTTGCGTTCATCGAATTTGTCCGCGGTGTGCCGCTGATCACCGTTCTGTTCATGGCGAGCGTCATGCTGCCACTGTTCGTGCCCGAACGCTTTTCGCCTGACAAGCTGGTGCGCGCGCTCGTCGGTGTCGCCATCTTCGCGTCGGCCAATATGGCCGAAGTGGTGCGTGCCGGCCTTAGCGCAATCCCGCGTGGCCAATACGAGGCGGCCAACGCGCTCGGGTTGAGCTATTGGCGCACGATGGCCCTGGTTGTTCTGCCGCAAGCGTTGCGAGTGACGCTGCCGAATATCGTCAACACATTTGTCGCGCTTTTCAAGGACACCACACTTGTCTTTGTTGTCGGTATTTTCGATTTCTTACGTACAATCGAGGCGGCGCGCGGCGATCCGAACTGGGCGAGCCCGATCACTAGCGTCACCGGCTACGTATTCGCCGCGCTGTTCTATTTCGTCTGCTGTTACGGCATGTCGCGTTACGCGCAAAACGTGGAGATGCGTCTGGCGCGCCGTTCCGGGCCAAGGGAGCGATAATGGCGACAGGTACCGAGACAGCCGGTCCGCCGCGCGCCGAAGTGGCGGTGGAAATCGTCGGCTTGAACAAGTGGTACGGCGAATTCCACGTGCTGCGCGACATCAATTTGAAGGTCACGCGCGCCGAGCGCATCGTGATCTGCGGCCCATCGGGCGGCGGCAAGTCGACGCTGCTGCGCTGCATCAACCGTCTGGAAGACTGGCAGAGCGGCCGTGTTATCGTCGACGGCATTGAGCTGACCGACAATCCCAAGCAGATCGTTGCCGTGCGGCGGGATGTCGGCATGGTATTCCAGCAATTCAATCTGTTTCCACATCTCACAGTGCTCGAGAATTGCACGCTTGCGCCTATTTGGGTGCGCCGTATGCCAAAACGCGACGCCGAGGCGCTCGCCATGCGCTATCTCGAACGCGTCAAGATTCCCGAGCAGGCGCAAAAATATCCCGCGACGCTGTCCGGCGGCCAGCAGCAGCGTGTCGCGATTGCGCGCGCGCTATGCATGAATCCGAACATCATGTTGTTTGACGAGCCGACGTCGGCGCTTGATCCGGAAATGGTCAAGGAGGTGCTCGATACTATGGTCGAACTGGCTTCGGACGGCATCACCATGCTGGTGGTTTCTCACGAGATGGGTTTCGCGCGGCAGGTTGCCGACCGGGTCATCTTCATGGCCGACGGTCAAATCGTGGAGATCAACGAGCCCAAAGGCTTTTTCGGCGCGCCTCAACACGAGCGCACGAAGCTTTTTCTGCAACAGATTTTGCGTTGAGCATGTCAAAACTCAAGTTGTTGCGCGCATAATTCAGATTCTACACAATAATTGTTTAGATAATACTGTTGATGAATATGTATTAATGAATATTACAAAGTGGTAATTTTGGCATACTGCACATCTGTACAAAGTTTAACTTGTATCGCGAGCACGTCGGTCCATTATTTACGCCTACGACATCTGTGGAGGATGACATGCTCAAGCCCGTAATCGCCGCGACAGCAGCGCTCGCTCTCGCCGGTTCTACTCTTGTCTATGCGCAACAGCGTTTCGACGGTCGTGGTGGTTTCAGCAACGGCGGTCTCCGCGCCGAGCATCAGCACCGTCATCTCAGTGCCGACGACGTCGCGGCGTTCGCGGATGCGCGAATTGCGGCGCTCAAAGCGGGGCTCGAACTCACGCCCGACCAGGCAAAGAACTGGCCGGCGTTCGAACAAGCCCTGCGCAATATGGTTCAGTTGCGGATTCAACGTATCCAGGCCCGTCAAGCTGCTGCTCAGGGGTCGCAGACTTCGAACGCCAACCCGGCGACAAGTCCATTCGATCGGATGTCGCATCTGGCCGACGCCATGACCAAGCGAGGTGCCGCGCTCAAGCAGATATCGGATGCCGGCGCGCCTCTCTATCAAAGCCTCACCGCCGCTCAGAAGTCCCGCTTCACGACGCTTGCGCGCATTCTGCGGCCGCATGAGCACCAGCACGCCATGAATGGCGGCGGCTGGCGTGAAGGCCACGGCTATGGTCGCGGACACGATGGGAACGGTGCGGAACATCAGCCCTTCGGCCAAGGCGGATTCGGTGGTCAAGATGGCCAAGGCTGGGGTCGGCGCCACTTCGGCCAAGACGGCGGCCCGGACGAGCAGGGGTGGGGTCATCGCCACTTCGGACAAAATGGCCGTGGCGGCATGCACAACATGAGCGGCACTGGCGCCGATGACGGCCAGGACTCGCAGCTCTAGTTCGCCCGCGAATTACCAGGCACCCGCTGAATTTTTGCCTCCCCGCAGCGGGTGCTAAATGAAAGCCGCAGGACAAGTGCCTGCGGCTTTTATGCGTCTGCCCGATCGCCACGAGTTGATCGTCGACGATTTCGGACTCAGACTCTGGGCCGGATCGGGCAAGGCTGAAACATGAGCGATAATACCACCGCCTTCGTCGGCGATATGCCCGAGTACTACGATCGAGGCATGGGGCCGATCCTACTTGCGGTGCAAAGGTTCCGCCGGGAGTTTGGCGCAGATTGCAGCCGCATGCCGCTTTAGGCGACAGTCGTTTCCGCAAAAAAGCCGTCGTGATTACCGCGCGAGCGGCCCCTTCGCCTTTTTCCAGGCGTCGATGCCGCCTTGGATATGACAGGCGGTCCTGACGCCGGCATCCTGGGCGGCCTGCACGGCCATGGCCGAGCGCTCGCCGAACGCACAGTAGAAAATGATTCGCTTGCCGGTCGCCGCCGCCAGTTCGTGGAGCATGCCGCCGTCCTGGATATTTTCCGGCAGATCGGGGTAGGGCGCGTGCAGCGAACCGGGAATGATGCCGTGCTTGTCGCGTTCGCTCTTTTCGCGCAGATCCACGATCGCCACTTCCGGCCGGCCCCGCAGTGCGATCGCCTCGGCGGCCGACAGCGCCCAGCCCTTGCGCGCGATGTCCTCCTGATGCAGGCCAACGTGCATGTTTGCCGGCACGGCAACGTCCATCATTTTCGGATTGGGCAATTTCAGATTGTTCATCAGGTCGACGTATTCGTCGATCGACTTCACGCGCAAACGCGGGTTGAATTGCTTCTCCTCGCCGATGGTCGAGACCGTGTCGCCCTTATAGTCGTGGGCCGGATAGACCATCGTTTCGTCCGGCAGCTTCAATAGCTTGTTGAAAAGGGAATCGTATTGGGCGCGCGCGTCGCCGTTCTGAAAATCGGTCCGGCCGGTGCCGCGAATGAGCAAGGTATCGCCAGTGAATACGCGATCGGCCAGCGCGAAGGAGTAGGAATCGTCGGTGTGACCCGGCGTGTACAACACATCAAGGCCAAGCCCTTCGATCTCGATCCGATCGCCTTCCGCCACCCGCATCGAGACGACGTCGGCGTGCGTATTCTCGCCCATCACCGTGATGCAGTGGGTGCGGTCGCGCAGTGCGCCGAGCCCGGTGACATGGTCGGCGTGCAAATGGGTATCCACGGCCTTTACCAGCTTGAGATCGAGTTCGCGCACCAGCTGCAGGTAGCGGTCGACCCGCTCCAGGACCGGATCGATGATGAGCGCTTCGCCGCCGCGGCGGCTTGCCAGGAGGTAACTGTAGGTGCCGGAGGTCGAGTCAAAGAGCTGGCGGAAGATCATGAGCGACTCCTCGGCGCATCATACATGCTTCGCGGCGATGAAGGAGAGAGTGGGACGTCGGTTCGCCGGCTATTCCTCGTAGATCATCTTTCGGGTCATGCCGCCGTCAACGACAAAGTTAGCGCCGGTGACGAAGCCGGATCGCTCGGAATCGAGCAGCCAAGCGACGATCTCCGCGATATCCTGCGGTTTACCGACACGGCCGACAGGATGCTGGGTGTGATCCTTGCGGCGCAATGCGCCATAGTTTCGGGTCGCGATCCAGCCGGGACTTACGCAGTTAACGCGCACGTCTGGACCAAGGCTGATCGAGAGCGCGTGCGTGAGTGCGACAAGGCCACCTTTCGACGCCGCGTAGGAATCCGTGTTGGCCTCCGACATCAGCGCGCGCGTCGAAGCGATCAGGACCATGGCGCCGTGCGCTTGGCGTAGCGCCTTTTCGGCTTCGCGCGCCAGCAGAAACGCCGCCGTCAGATTGGTATCGATGACGCGATGCCATTCGGCCAGCGTCAACCGGCGCATCGGCTTGCGGATCATGATGCCAGCGTTGGAGACGACGGCATCGAGGCGGCCGAATTGCCGGGTAACCGTCGCGACGGCGCGCGAGACGCTCTCTTCCTCCCCGACGTCGCCCTCGACAAGCGCTACGTTGCGGTTGCGCCGCGTAAAAGCCCGGCGCAATCCGCCGCCTGGTCTATCGACGATGCCGGTGCGCCAGCCGGTGGCGAGCAGATGCCGGGCAATCGCGCGGCCAATACCATTCGCTCCTCCGGTTATCAGGGCGACGGGTTTTGCGACCGCCATGATCAGGTCCCTGCAAGTCAGTCGTGCTCGACCGGAAGATCGGGCCGCGAACCCCACTCGGTCCACGAGCCGTCGTACAAGCGCTTTGCAGTTGTCCCGATGGAATCGAGCGCAAAGGTCAAAATCGCCGCGGTGAGGCCGGAGCCGCAAGATGTAATGATCGGCTTGTCGAGATCGACACCGGCGTCTTTGAATGCGGCCTCGATCCGGTTTCGCGATGCGAGCGTGCCGTTGTCGAGGACGCGGTCGAATGGCACGTTGAAAGCACCCGGCATGTGACCCGATCGAAGGCCCGGGCGCGGCTCCGGCGCCTTGCCGCAGAATCGCTCGGCCGATCGCGCGTCGACGATTTGGGTATTCTGGTCGGTGAGCGCCATGCGCATGTCGGCTAGCATGGCGACTGCTTCGACGTTCATCTCGGCATTGAATTTCTGCGGTGGCCGTTTGCCGTCGCCGGTTTCGAGCGGCCGGCCTTCGGATTTCCATTTTGGCAGGCCACCCTCGAGAATGTAAACGTTCTTGGCGCCGAAAACGCGGAACGTCCACCACACGCGTGGCGCCGAGTAGAGGCCGACGCTGTCGTAGATCACGACCGTGGTGTCGTCTCCTATGCCCAGCGCGCCGATGGCCTCGCTGAAATGCCTCGGTCCCGGCAACATGTGCGGCAATTCCGTCGAATGGTCGCTGATGGCGTCGATGTCGAAGAATACGGCGCCGGGGATATGACCATTGCGATATTCGGCGTGCGCGTCGCGCTTCTGCAGCACGAGATAGGAGCCGTCTACGACCGCAACATCGCGATCCTTCGAGTGCTCGGCAAGCCAGTCGGTGGAGACAAGCCACCGGCTCCTTGGCGATGGCGCGGAAGCGTTATCGGTCCTAAGCATTTCTTCTCTCAATCAATCAACAACTCGCGCATTGCCGTGAAGTTCATTCGAAAGGTACTTTGATGTTCGATTTCCTCTCAAGCCATTCCGGCACTGGAAGGCTCTTCTCGCGCAGGAACTGCGGATTGAAAAGCTTGGATTGATAGCGCGTGCCATAATCGGCGAGGATCGTCACGATGATGTGTCCGGGGCCGAGTTCCTTCGCAAGTCGCACGGCACCGGCGATGTTGATGCCGGACGAGCCGCCCAGGCACAATCCTTCATACTCGAGCAGGTCGAAAACGATCGGCAGCGCTTCGGCATCGGGAATCCGATAGGCGGTGTCGATCGGGGCATCCTCGAGATTCTTGGTGATGCGGCCTTGCCCGATGCCCTCGGTGATCGAGGAGCCTTCCGACTTCAGCTTGCCGGTCGTGTAGTAACTGTAAAGCGCGGCGCCCATCGGATCGGCGAGCGCGATGCGTACCGCCTTGTTGCGCGCTTTGAGCGCCATGGCGACGCCCGCAAGCGTGCCGCCGGTGCCGACGGCGCAAACGAAGCCGTCGATTTTGCCGTCGGTCTGCCGCCAGATTTCCGGTCCCGTGGTGTCGATGTGCCCTTGCCGGTTAGCGACGTTGTCGAACTGATTGGCCCAGATGGCGCCGTTCTTCTCGGTTTTCGCCAGTTGCGCGGCAAGCCGGCCGGAAAGCTTCACGTAATTGTTTGGGTTGGAGTAAGGGACAGCCGGAACCTCGATCAGTTCGGCGCCGCACAGCCGCAACGTGTCCTTCTTTTCCTGGCTCTGCGTCTCGGGAATGACAATCACCGAGCGAAAGCCCAAGGCATTGCCGACCAGCGCCAGCCCAATGCCGGTGTTACCGGCGGTGCCTTCGACGATCACGCCGCCTGGCCGCAGTTCGCCTTTCCTCACCGCATCCTCGATGATGAACAGCGCGGCGCGATCCTTGACCGATTGGCCGGGATTCATGAATTCGGCCTTGCCCAAAATAGTAGAGCCGGTCGCCGCGGACACACGTTCGAGTTTGATTAACGGCGTGTTGCCGATCGCCTCGATGATTCCGTCGTGCGCTTGCATGATGTGCGTCCCTGCGGGCGGACCCTAGATGAGCAATTCCCCGGAAACAAGGCTGCTTCAAATCCCGAATTATCGCGAAAGCAAGTCTAAACCATAGCCATGCATGGCAACTAGACTGCCAGGGGAATTCACCGAATGTTTGCTGGCGGGGCTCTATGCGTTTCATACCGGGATTATCAGCAGTCGCCTGCCGGTATCCGGCTGAACCGATTGACCAAGATGAATCTCGACGTCAATACGCTCTTTCTGGTGACCATCTACGTGGAAGCAATCCTTGGATTGCTTCTGTTGTTCGCCTGGGTTCAGAACACCGCGATTTACGGCGTGGCGTGGTGGGGCTTTGCCGATTTGCTGCGTGCCGCCTCCATCGCGCTGTTCGGCTTGTACGGCTCAGTCCCCGATCTCATCTCAATCGATCTCGCCAACGCAGTCCTGTTTACGGCGTTTGCTTTCACTTGGACCGGCGCACGGGTATTCGATCATCGCAAACCGCAGTGGATACTTCTGTTCGGCGGCTCGGTGCTGTGGCTTGTGCTTTGCCACGTCCCGGGTATCGCTGATACTTGGGATCTACGCGCGCTTCTCAGCTCGGGCATCATCACCGCCTATACTTGGGCGGCGGCGTACGAATTCTGGCGCGGCCGCAGCGAACCGCTGGTGTCGCGCTGGCCGGCTATCTTCATGCTGTTCGCCCACGGCTCGCTGTATCTTCTCCGCACCCCGTTCGGGGCCATGCTGCCGTGGCGTGCGGCCGACAGCGATGTCTACGAAAGTGTCTGGCTCACCGTGCTCAGTTTCGAGGCACTGTTGTTCACGATCTCGATTGCATTCATCTTGCTGGCGATGGCCAAGGAACGCACCGAGTACCGTCACAAGACCGCGTCCCTGATCGACCCGCTGACCGGCATCGCAAATCGCCGCGCCTTCCTGCAAGACGGCGAAGCTCAACTCAAGCGTCAGATGAACGATCCGCTCCCGACCGCTGTGATGCTGCTCGATCTCGATAATTTCAAGTCCATCAACGACCGTTACGGCCACGCCATGGGCGATCGCGTGCTGCAGATGTTCGCCGAAATCGGCACCGGCTGCATGCATCGTTTCGATGTGTTCGGCCGGCTTGGCGGCGAGGAGTTTGCAGCGCTGCTGGTGAATACGACGCGCGAACGCGCGCTGGCAGTGGCCGAGGAGATCCGCGCATCGTTTGCGGACGCAACACGTGAAATAGACGGTAGGCCGGTGGTTGCCACCGTCAGCATTGGTGTTGTCATAAGCTATGACGCGGTGCTGGACCTTTCGGCGCTTCTGGCACAGGCCGATCACGCGCTTTATCGCGCCAAGGATAATGGTCGCAACCGCGTCGAGATTGCGTCGATCGAGCTGATTCTGGATCGTGTCAAACGCGCTGCGGCCGCCGAGCGCGCCGCTGCGGCAGGCGCAAAGTCCACGGCGAAGTCCGCGGCGTAGCCGTCTTGGTCCAGCTATAACGCTTCATTTGACCCGGCGGGGGTCGAGTTTCCCGGACCCTCGCCGACACTCAGCAAGACCGCCTCCTCATCTTTTGCGCCGTCGAAATCACCTGCTGCCCGTAACGGGCGACAGGCGCGTACCCGTTAAGACTGGCGCGCTATGCCGGTTCACGCGAGATGGGATGCCGCCCAAAGCGCGACTGGCTATCGCGTATCGGCATTGCACCGTTCGTCCCGTGCTGTATCAGTGAGCCCCGCAAACAGGTCACAACGCTTTCGGGGAGCCTGATGAAGCGCAGTACCGACCGTATCCTCACCACTCACGTCGGCAGCCTGATCCGGCCGCAGGCGCTGCAAGAATTCCTGCGCGCCAAGCAGGCCGGTAAGCCCTACGACACGGCGGCCTACGAGAAGTGCTTGACAGAGTCGGTTATCGACGTCGTGCGCAAGCAGGCCGAGGTTGGCGTCGACGTCATCAGCGACGGAGAATTCGGCAAGTCGATTTCCTGGTCGCAATATGTGCTGGAGCGCCTGAGCGGTTTCGAGCGGCGCCCGATCAAATCCGGCGCCAATCCGTTCACGCGCGGGGTCGATCGTGAAAAGTTCGCCGAATTCTATGCCGAGCTCGACGCCCGCGAACATGTCGCGACCACAGTTGAAGCGGTTTGCGTCGGGCCGGTTTCTTACACCGGCCAGGCTGAACTCAAGCGTGACATCGACAATTTCAAAGCGGCGCTCAAAGGGGTGAACGTCGCCGAGGCGTTTCTTCCGGTGGCCGCGCCTGCGAGCGTCATCCCGGATCGCAAGAACGAGCACTATAAAACCGACGAGGAACTGATCAGGGCGATAGGTGCGGCAATGCGCACCGAATACCGCATGATCATCGATGCGGGCTTCGTATTGCAGCTCGACGATGCGCGTTTTGCCGTTACCTACGACCGCATGGTGCCGCCGGGGAGCTTTGCCGATTACCGCAAATGGCTCGGACTGCAAGTCGAGGTGCTCAATGAGGCGGTCGCCGGCCTGCCGCAGGACCGCATCCGTTACCATGTTTGCTGGGGAAGCTGGCCCGGGCCGCACACCACCGACGTGCCGCTCAAGGACATCGTCGATCTGATCTTGAGCATGAATGTCGGCGCCTTCGTTTTGGAGGGCGCCAATCCGCGGCACGAACATGAGTGGCGGGTTTGGGAAAGCGCACGGCTTCCCCCAGGCAAGGTTCTCATTCCCGGCGTGATCAGTCACGCCACCAATGTCGTCGAACATCCCGAGCTCGTCGCGGAACGCATCGTGCGGCTCGCCAAGCTGGTTGGCCGCGAGAACATGATGGCCGGCACTGATTGCGGTTTCGCGCAAGGTCCGTTTTATCGCCGCGTGCATCCGAGCATTATGTGGGCGAAACTCGAGGCCATGGTCAAAGGCGCGCAACTCGCCAGTGCGGAACTTTGGCGGTGACGCGGACACGTATTATTACGTAAGCGGTCCGGTATTTTTACGTAAGCGAGATTCCGCTTGCCATTAAGGTGTCGTTGACGCCGCCGCTGTTTGCTACGCGCAGATGAGGCGGCAAGCGGAGCGGTCGTATGCTCAATCTTCGCGTACTGGTCGTTGATGCGGAGGCGGACAGCCGGCAGGGCATCGAAGCATCGTTGGCGCGAGACCCGTTCTTCATCGTTCATGGCTGCGCATCGGGCGCTGACGCGCTTGTAACCGCCATCGAATGGCGACCCGATCTGGTCTTGCTCAACGACCAGGCGTCACGCGTGGACGCGATGACCGTGCTGGCGCAGGTGAGCTCAGATAGACGCACGGCTCCGATCTCAGTCGTGCTCGTAACCAATCGCACATGTGACTGGGAAGGTTTTAAAGCGCTCGGTGCGACCGGCGTGATCGCCAAGCCGCTCGAACTATCAGGCCTTCCCGCCGCGCTGCGGCGCTTTGTGCCGGTCGAGGGCAGCCTCTCCATCCTGCGTGCGACCTTTCTCGAACGTCTTGCCGCCGACGCAAGAGCGCTTGCAGCCTGCCGGGCAACTTTGGCCCGGTCGTACGCTGAACCGGTGATGCGACGCGTCAATTCGATTGCGCATGCGCTGGCCGGCGCCGGCGGGATTTACGGCTTTGCCGGAATCACTTGCGAGTCGGCGGCCCTGGCCGCGGCGACGGAACAAAATCTGACGGGCGCGGCGTGCCACATCGACGTCGACCGGGCGCTCGACAGATTGCTGGCGCGTATCAGTTCCAGCTAGCGAAAGCCGTCGCTACTCGGCGGCGACCGCATGAACCGGCTGTTCGGTATCTTCGATCGGGCCGCGCCTTGACCCGAACAGCCACGTCTGTAGGCGATCGAGATAAAGATACACCACCGGCGTCGTGTAGAGCGTCAGCACCTGACTGAGCGCCAGGCCGCCGACCATGGCGTAGCCAAGCGGCTGGCGCATCTCCGAGCCGGCGCCAGTTCCGATGGCGAGCGGAATGCCGGCGAGCATCGCCGCTGCCGTGGTCATCAGGATCGGGCGAAATCGGAGCAGGCAGGCTTCGCGGATCGCCGCAAGCGGCTCCATGTGGTGATCACGCTCGGCCGCAATCGCGAAATCGACCAGCATGATACCGTTCTTCTTGACGATCCCGATGAGGAGGATGATGCCGATAATGCCGATCACCGAAAGGTCCATGTGACCGAGATTCAAGGCAAGCAGCGCGCCGATGCCTGCCGATGGCAGCGTCGAAAGGATCGTCAGCGGGTGGATGAAGCTCTCGTAGAGGATGCCGAGGATGATGTAGACGACGATGAGCGCCGCCCCGATCAGCGCCGGCTCGCTGCGCAGCGAGGTCTGGAAGGCCTGGGCATTGCCCTGGAACGTCGGGATGATGGCGTCCGGCATACCAACTTCGCGGGATGCCTGATTGACTGCGTCAACCGCCTGACCGAGAGCAACGCCGCGCGCCAGGTTGAACGTGATGGTCACGGCGGGGAATTGGCCTTGGTGGGAGATCAGAAGGGGCCCCACTCCGTTGCTGTTGACCTCGACGAGTGCGGACAGTGGCACGGCGCCGCCCGTGAGCGGCGACTTGACGTAAAGGCGGTCGAGCGTGGAGAGGTCTTTTTGCAGTTCCGGAAGGATCTCGAGAATCACGAAATATGTTTTGAGCTGCGTGAAATATTGAGTGATCTGCCGTTGGCCGAATGCGTCGTTCAGGGTGTCATCGATCAATTGCGCGGAGATGCCGAAGCGGGACGCCTGGTCGCGGTTGATGGTGATTTGAAGCCTGGGTGCATTTGCCAGAAGGTCACTGGTGACGTCGGTGAGCACTGGAACGGTCTTCAACTTATCCAAGAGTTTCTGCGACCACTCGTTTAGCTCATCGATATTGGAGTCTTGCAACGTGTACTGAAAGCTGCCACGGGCAATGCGTGCGCCGACATTGATATCCTGTGTCGGTTGCAGGAAGAGGTTTGCGCCCTGTACTTTCGCAAGTTGCGGCCGCAAACGATCGATGATCTGTGCGGAGGTGAGCTTACGCTCGTCACGCGGCTTGAGCGTGATAAAATAGCGGCCGGTATTTGCCGACTGCGCACTGCCGGTACTTCCAGTCTGCGAACCGAAACCTTCGACGTCGGGATCGCGCAAAATCACGTCGCCGAGCTTGTGCATCAGACGCATCATCTCTTCCGGGGAAGTCGGCTGGGCCGCCTCGCCGAAGCCGGAAATCATCCCCGTATCCTGTATCGGGAAAAATCCCTTAGGAGTTTCAATCGCCAGGATAACCGTGAGCGCCATGGTGGCGAAAAACACGCCGAGTACGATCGGCTGATTACGCAGCACGATATCGAGCGTACGTCGATAGAAATCGACCATTGCCGTAAAGCCGCTTTCGATCACGCGGTAAATGCGGCCGTGCGTTTCCGGCTCGCGCTTCATGAAGCGCGAGCACATCATCGGTGCAAGCGTCAACGACACCAGCGCCGAAACCGCGATCGAGGCCGTCACTGTAAGCGCGAATTCGCGGAATAGGCGGCCGATAATACCGCTCATAAGCAGGAGCGGAATGAATACCGCGATAAGCGAACAAGAGATCGAAATCACCGTAAAACCGATCTCGCGTGCGCCTTTGAGCGCCGCCGTGAACGGCGGCTCGCCGTGCTCCACGTGACGGTAGATATTCTCGACTACCACGATAGCATCGTCGACCACGAAGCCGACGGCGATGGTGAGCGCCATCAGGGACAGGTTGTCCAGGCTGAAATGCATCAGGTACATCGCGGCGAACGAGCCGGCTAGCGCCAGCGGCACGGTCACGCTGGGAATAAGCGTCGCCCAGAAATTGCGCAGGAACAGCAGGATCACCATCACGACGAGGCAGATCGTGAGCATCAGCGTGAATTCGACGTCGGCGACGGAAGCGCGGATGGTGACGGTGCGGTCGAGAACGGTTTCCACCTTGACCGCAGGCGGGATGCGCGCCGTGAGCTGGGGCAGTTCGGCGTGGATCTTGTCAACGGTGTCGATGACGTTTGCGCCGGGCTGCTTGAAAATCGCAAGGATGACGCCGTCCTTGTTGTTCTGATAACCAGCGACGGTTCGGTCGGTCTGGTCGGCAACCGCTTGTCCGACATCGCGTACTCTGATCGGCGCGCCGTTGCGGTAAGCGATCACGACGTCGTTATATTTGCCGGCGTCGGTAATTTGGTCGTTGGCGGCGATCGTGAAGGTGATTTTGTCGGTGTTGATCACGCCCTTTGCGGCGTTGGTCGTGGCGCTGACAAGCGTGCCGCGTATGTCTTCGAGGGTAAGCCCGCTCGCGGCGAGTTTGGCGGGATCGACCTGAATGCGGATCGATGGGGTGCGGTCGCCGAAGACCGAGACCTGGGCAACCCCGGACACCTGCGAAATCTGCTGAGCAAGGAATACGTTGGCATATTCGTCGACGGTAATAAGCGGCACCGTGTCGGAATGTACCGAAAGCAAAAGAATGGGCGCATCGGCTGGATTGACCTTTTTATAAGACGGCGGGGTCGTCAGTGCCTGCGGCAGCTGCTTGGCAGCGACTGTAATTGCTGCCTGCACATCCTGCGCGGCGGAATCGATGTTGCGGTCGAGATCGAACTGAATGACGATAGTGGCGGCGCCAAGTGAACTTTGCGACGTCATCTGAGCGATGCCGGCGATCTGACCGAATTGCTGCTCGAGCGGTGAAGCGACGGACGTCGCCATCGTCTCTGCGCTCGCGCCTGTCCAGGTTGTTGTGATCTGAATGGTCGGAAAGTCGACTTGAGGCAGCGGAGCAACCGGCAAGAACGGAAACGAGACGATGCCGACGAAGGCCAACGCCGCCATCAGCAGCGTTGTGGCGACCGGACGTCGGATAAATGGTTCCGAAATGTTCAAGTCGAGCCGCCCGATGCGGTGCCCGTCGGTGGCGTGGTAATCGTCACTGGGGCATTGGTCTGAAGCTTGTATTGGCCGTCCGTGACCACGCGTTCGCCGTCATCAAGGCCGGACGTTACGATTGTCGTGTTGGCGGTCGTGGTACCGGTCTGGATCGGACGCGGCTCGACAGTGTTGTCGGGTTTGACCACCCACGCGAATAGCCCCTGCGGTCCGCGCTGCACCGCAAGGGGCGGAATGACGATCGCGTCTTTGCGCGTCTCAAGCAGCAACCGCGCATTGACGAACTCGCCAGGCCATAATTTTTCGTCGTCGTTGGCAAACACCGCCTTCAGCCGGTATGTCGCTGTGGCCTGGTCGATCAGATTGTCTATGGTCGCCAGCGTGCCGCTACTGAGCAAGCGCACATTGTTGCGATCATAAGCCGCGACGTCGACTGTGCCGGTCGACATCGCCGCTCGCACGTCGTCCAGCGTCTGTGACGGCAATGTGAACATGACGGCAGCCGGTTCGGTCTGCGTCAGAATGGCGATCGCGCCTTGGTCGTTGGCGTGGACGATATTGCCTGGATCGACCATGCGCACGCCCATGCGGCCGTCGGTTGTCGCCTTGATGTCGGTGTAGTCGAGATTTGTTTGTGCAGTCTCGATGGCAGCGGCATCGGCATCGATCGCAGCCTTGGTTTGATCGACCTTGGCCTGCTGGAGATCGACGTTCTGTTGTGTTTCGACGTTCTTCAGGATCAGGGTTTGGAAGCGGGCTAGGTCTTTCTGGGCCGCTACGAGCGCCGCGTCGTCCTGCGCCTTGCGCGCCTTGGCCTGATCGAGCGCGGCCTGGTAGAGGCGCGGATCGATTTTGGCGAGGACGTCGCCTTTTTTGACGCGTTGGCCTTCTTTGAAGAAGACTTCTTGCAACTTGCCGTCGACTTGAGCGTGGATGGCGACGGTATAAAGCGCCTGCACCGTGCCCAGACCGGTGAGATAGATCGGAACATCGGCGTGCGAGGCGGTGGCGACGCTGACAGGCACGGCGCTGCGGGAACGGGCGGCATGTGCCGGATCGGGCCCTTGCGACCAGTACCAATAGAACAGACCTGCGATCAGAATGGCGGCACCGCCAACCGCGATCAGTGTGCCGCGACTGCCCAACCGCCCGGTACCCCACCTCAGTTCCACGGGCTTCCCTCTAAAGCGCGCCACCGCGGGTCGCTACAGCGCTTTTTTCGCGTGCGCCTTTTACTGTTTACTCTATAGCGGTGGGAATATCTTTCTGGAAGATGAAAAGAAATTCACCTTCCATCGCGCCTTGGTAAAAGACCCCATCTGCCGTATAAATTTCGCGTAAAAACGACCCTACATGTCCTGCGCGATGCCTGCCCATCGGCCAATAGAGCTTCCAGAGCGTGGGCGCAGACGGCCCAAGACGTATTCATCCGTACGGCGGGATTTGGTAGGGTCCGGGCTCCCGGGATGAAATGCCCGACAGCAGGAGGTCGGTTATGCTCGACGTTACCAAGCGATCCCACACAGCGCCATTCGACACCGAGCGGCTCGATCGGTTGATGGACGAGGCCGGGATTGACGTTTTGGTCGCGACCTCCAAGCATAATGTTCAATATTTGATGGGCGGTCATCGTGCGTTCTTTTTCGAGTCTATGGATGCGATGGGGTTGAGCCGCTATCTGCCGGTTTTCGTTTACGCCAGAGGCGAGGCGCAAAAGGCGGGGTTCTTCGGGCACCGCATGGAGAACTTTCAGAACGAGAACAAGCCGTTCTGGGTCGCAGAAATCAACACCAAGAGTTCCGGCGCGGTCGACGTCATGGAAAAGGCCGTCGACTATGTTCGCAAGCTTTCGCCCCGCACCAAACGAATTGGCGTGGAGACGGCGTTTCTGCCGATCGATTCCGCTGCCGTGCTGCGCAAGGCGTTCCCCAATGCCGAGCTTAAGGATGCGCTGTTCGTGCTCGAACGATTGCGCGCCATCAAGACTCCCGAGGAATTGGAGAAGCTGCGGATCGCGTCGGACGCCGTGATTGATTCGATGGAAGCCGTGTTCCGCAACTTCGGCCCGGGCGCCACTAAGAATGAGATGACCGAAGCGCTGCGCCGAGAGGAGACTTTGCGCGGCCTCACGTTCGATTATTGCCTGATCGCGGCCGGATCGAGTCACAACCGCGCACCCTCGGACCAGCGCTGGGAGAAGGGCGATGTGTTGTCGCTCGATTCCGGCGGAAACTACCACGGCTACATCGGCGACGTGGCGCGCATGGGTGTTGCCGGCGAGCCGGATTCCGAGCTTGTCGACCTGTTGGCCGAGGTCGAGGCCATCGAGCAGGCTTCGATGAAGCCGATCAAGGCGGGTGTGATCGGCAAGGAAATTTACGCGGCGGCGAACGCCGTGCTGCACAAATCAAAAGTGCACAATCACACGCATTTTCTTGCGCACGGCATGGGACTCGTCAGTCACGAAGCGCCGCGGCTGACCAATTCGGGGCCGGTTCCATACGACGCCTACGATGCGGATCGACCGCTCGAAACCGGCATGGTGGTTTCGGTGGAAACCACGCTGCAACATCCACAGCGCGGCTTCATCAAGCTCGAAGACACGGTCGTGGTCACTCCGACGGGCTTCGACATCTATGGCGACCGCATCCGCGGCTGGAATCGCGCCGGACGAGCCTGACAGAAAGCAGGCCTTTACTCGGCCGGGGTGGCGGTTTGTGCGCGCGCGATCGAGCGCGCGTATTGCGCGTCCTCTTCGTTCCGCAGCCTGTGCAGATAACCAAAACAGACAAGTCCGACCAGCGACCAAACGCCGCCCGCGATATAGAAGACCAGCGGATCGACGGTGGTGAACGTGCTCATGATCAGGCAAGTCGTGCCCCAGGCAATGAGCACGATGACGGCGCGGGGCAAAATGTAGGCCATGATTCGAGCCTCGTAGCAGGAGGCCACGATGGTGCATTGGTATGGTTACTACAGGGTAAATTGCGCGCGTTGCCGCTGCGGGTTGGCGCCCCAGGCTTTCGCCAAGTTCAAATACGCACTTGTTCGCATTCGTTTGGGATATCTACTGTAAGAACAATATCGCCAGCCGTGGTAGAATTGCTTCCTCGGCTCCAGGATAAGGCCAATGCAGCGACGGGGGTTCATCGCGCTTGCCGGTTGCGCCGCTATAGATTGGCCGTTTTTTGCGCGCGCACAGCAGCGTGGTCAAACGCGGCACATTGCTGTTCTGATGGGGGGGCTTACACAGGGCGACGAGGGCGGGCAGGCGGAGGCCGCTGCCCTTGAGACAGGCCTGAAGGACCTGGGCTGGAACCCCGGCCGCAATATCGATATCGACTATCGCTGGCCAGGTGCCGAACTGGATTCCGTGCGCATAACCGCGAACGAGATCGTATCGACCCGGCCCGATCTGGTGATCACCCGGTCGACTCCGGCCACTGCGGCGCTGCAGCATAGCGGCTTGCCCTTAGTGTTCACGCTAGTGGCGGCCGATCCGGTGAGTTCGGGTTTCGTGCAGAGTTTCGGGCACCCCGGCGGCAATATTACCGGTTTCACTAATTTCCAAGCGTCGGTCGGCAGCAAGTGGCTGGAACTCTTGAAAGAGGCCGCACCGGCGGTGTCCAGGATTGCATTTCTGTTCAATCCGCAAACCGCACCGTTTGCCGAGGATTATGTGCATGCGGCCCAAGCAGTCGCTCCGACACTCGGCGCCGCAGTGATTGCCGCGCCTTGCGGCAACGCGGCCGACATCGAAGCCGCGCTCGCTGCGCGGGCGAGCGAGGGCGGCGGCGGGATTATCGGCATGACCGACACTTTCGTTACGGAGCATCGCGCTCTCATCATCGAGAACGCGGCCCGGTATCGGCTACCCGCGGTGTTCGGGGTCAGGAGCGTTGCGCCAAATGGCGGCATGATGGCCTATTCGGCCGATTACCCTGACATTTACCGCCGCGCCGCAGGCTATGTCGATCGCATCCTCAAGGGTGAGAAAGCAGCCGACTTGCCGGTGCAGGAGCCGGCGAAATTTACGCTGTCGATCAATCTAAAGGCTGTTGCCGCAATGGGCCTCACCATGCCGTCGACGTTGGTGACCAGGGCCGACGAGATCATCGAGTGAGCAACTGTGATGTTGGCTCAAACGGTTCTGGGCTGCCATGCAACATTGTCGCGGAGCATGGCATTGAGGGTTGTGATCATTTTTCGCATGACGGCGACGATAATTACTTTGGGTTTC
>Ga0070731_10000918_pt1 | contig 33756 bp, 30 predicted proteins | sample Coa_R1_2_FD_66448 | JGI IMG/M metagenome (GOLD analysis project Ga0070731, IMG submission 66448) | Surface soil microbial communities from Centralia Pennsylvania, which are recovering from an underground coalmine fire - Coalmine... | ecosystem: Environmental > Terrestrial > Soil > Unclassified ... | reverse complement strand
AAGCCAAGATAGGCAGGCACCGCGATCGCCAGCAAGATGCCGAGGATCACGAGCACGATGAGCAGCTCGATCAGCGTGAAGCCCTGCTCACGCCTCATCCGCTCACGCAACTTCGCCATTGACCGTTTCTCCTTGTAGCCGATACCTGCCGCCATTGCCACTTCGTATCGCCTCTTGCGCGGGATTCCTCCATCCCGCTACCGGGGGCAGCGGTTACGGGGAGACCGCCGACGTGCTGTGACAATCCGTCGACTGGTACCAACCTGTGGCCCCAGGCCCCTTGACCGCCCACGATTTCCCACCGATCGTCGCACTCAGACAGTAACCCGAGGTCGTCGTGTCCGCCGAGACGACGGTTACGGCGCCGGACAAGCCGGCATCGATCGCCTTCAGGCCGGCATGGGTCATTCCGGTGTAGTGGTTGTTCGACTCGTAATACGCCTCAGCTGAGGGGATTGCGGCCCGTATGTCTGCCTGCGCCGAGCGATTGGCCGCCCGATCCTTGAACCCGAGGTACGCAGGCACCGCGATGCCCAGCAAGATGCCGAGGATCACGAGCACGATCAGCAGCTCGATTAGCGTGAATCCATCCTCACGCCTGAGCCCCTCCAGCTTTCCCATGTTCACTCTCCTCATCATTAGTGAAAGTTCCCCCACTTATGCCTCGCGCTGGGGGATCGTCCACCCCCAAACCGGTGGGATTCGTGCGGGAGGTGGCTAGCTCCGGGCGCAGAACAGAACTTGAAATCACCCGGACGGGTGGCGGCGGGACATCCGCGACCGCCGATGATTCGGACTGATGGACGAGCCCGCAACGAAACTCTCCCCCGTTCTCGAGCCCGACCCGAGCTGGTACGTGACCCGCGACGGCGCGCCCGTCGCCTCGGTCTTCGTTCGCCGGGAGGGCGGCCAGGTGGTCGTAGACACGGCGCTGAAGGTCAACGGGGCAGCCGCGATCGATCCCTGCCGCTTTACCTCGCTGGAGGCCGCCGACGCCTTTGTCAGCGATCTGATGGCCTCGTTCTCGTACCTCGGCTGCGACGTCTCGCGCGCGTAACGCGCGAGGCAGGCCGAAGGCGCCAGAAGCAACGACTGCCCGGCGTCGCCTTCCTATGTGACGCAAACGCGGGCGAGCTCTTCGGCGGTGGTGATCCCCGCTGCGACCTTCAGCGCCCCGTCCTCCCAAAGCGTGCGCATCCCTTCTTCGCGCGCTGCGCGATCGATCTCATCCCGTGACGCTTTCGAGGCGGCAAGCTGCTCGAGCTGTTCGCTCATCTCCAGCAACTGGAAGATTCCCACGCGGCCGCGATAACCAGTCTGACCACAACGTGCGCAGCCGCGGCGGCGGTGGAATGCGAGCTCGTCGAGCTTTGCAAGCTCACCGTTCGCGCTGATTGACTCAAGCTCTTCCTTGCTCGGCTCGTACGGTTCTGCACAATGGGGACAAAGCCGGCGTGCGAGGCGCTGGGCGAGCACAGCCGAGACCGACGCGCCCGTGAGGAACGGCTCGACGCCCATCTCGTTCAGTCGGGTGATCGCTGAGGGCGCGTCGTTCGTGTGCAGCGTCGAAAGCACGAGGTGGCCCGTCAAGGCAGCCTCGATCGAGATCTTCGCAGTCTCACCGTCCCGGATCTCACCGACCATGATCACGTCGGGGTCCGAACGCAGGATCGAACGCAGCGCCGTCGCGAACGTCAACCCGGCACGCGGATTGATCTGGATCTGACTGATCGCCGGCAGCCGATATTCGACCGGGTCCTCGACGGTGATGATGTTGATCTCCGGGCGGCTGATTGCGGCGAGCCCGGCATAGAGGGTCGTCGACTTGCCCGATCCCGTCGGGCCTGTGACAAGAAGCGCGCCGGTCGGGCGACCGACGATCTTCGAAAGCTGTGCGGCCATGTCGTTCGACAAGCCGAGGGAGCCCAACGTCGGAACCTCCCGCGACTTGTCCAGGAGTCGCAGCGTGACCGCTTCGCCTTCGACGGTCGGCAGGGTCGCGACACGAATGTCGAGCAACCTACCCGCGGCGGCCGCATTCAGTGAGATCCGGCCGTCCTGCGGCTTACGGCGCTCGGCAATGTCGAGCCGCGCCAGCACCTTCAGACGCGTCGTCACGCCCGAGACGAGGCGCTTGGGGATTCGGTGTGCGATGTGCAGCACACCGTCGATCCTGTACCGGACGATGAGCTCGTCCTCCTGAGGCTCGACGTGGATGTCGCTCGCCCCGTCTTCCGCTGCCTCGAAGATCAGCGAGTTCACGAGACGGACGAGCGGCGCGTCGGAGACTCCGTCGTCAACCTCGAGGTCGTCGCCCTCGGCCTCCTCCTGGGCGGCGACCTCCTCGCCGGCCATCGTTGCGTTCATAGCCTCGGCCGCCCGTGACATCCTACGAAGCTCCGTCAACACGTCGTTCTTCGCGGCGACGAAAAATTCCACGCGCTGGCGCGTGGCCAGCCTCAGCTCGTCGAGACCGCGAACGTCACTCGGATCGGTGATCGCGACCTTGAGCGTGTTCGCGTCTCCCGCGAACGGAATAGCTACCACCCGGTTGAGCACCGCCAGCGAGATCGCTTTCGACGCCTCGATATCGACCCCGGCGACCGCAAGGTCGACGAGTGGGAGGTGGTACTGCTCCGCGAGCGTACGGGCCAGGCCGAGTGCGCTGGCAAGACCCTCGTCGACGAGCGCCTGCGAGAAGGAGGCACCGGCCGCGCGGCGCCGCACCTGCTCGACTCGCTCGGCAGGCAGGATTCCGCTCTCGCGGATCACGTCGGCGACAAGGTCGCCGTGGCCAGGCTGGTACGCGCTGCCATCGGTCTGCTCGGCCTCGGAGACGAGCCTCAGATCCCGCTTATCGTCAGTGCCCACAGAAGCTTTCATTAGAGCACTCCGAGGTACGCGTCGAGGATAGGCTTTCCTGCGAACAGCGCGACAACGCCTCCAAGCGCGAGGAACGGGCCGAAGGGAATCCGCATCTTCCGCGCGGCCGAGCCATGGCGGACGAGCAAGACGACCGACGGCAACATTGCGGCGATCATTCCCGCAAAGAGCGCGACTGGAACCGTTCGGCCGACGGCAGCGCCGAGGAGCAGAGCGAGCTTGACGTCGCCCATCCCCATTCCGCCGGGATAGGCAAGCGCGACCAGGAGCAAGAACAGGCCTGCGCCGGCAGCGCCCGCAATCCATTGGACCGAGGGGTGGAGAAGCGTGTTGGCCGCACCCACGACCACAGCCGTCGGCACGACGATCCGGTTCGGGATGATCTGGCGTTCGAGATCGGTGGCGGAGATCGCAACGAGCGCCGCGCAGAAAAGCGACGCGACGAGCGCGTCCCAGCTCGCGCCGAATTTGAGCACACAGCCTGCAACGAGCAACGCCGTCGCAGCCTCGACCGCGGGGTAACGCCACGGAATCGGCTCGGCGCAATGCCGGCAGCGACCGCGAAGCAATACGAACGAGACAAGTGGGACGTTGTCGTACCACGCGAGTGATGCGCCGCATGACATGCATGCGGAGCCCGGGCTGACGATCGATCGCCGCAGTGGCAGCCGAGCGGCGACGACGTTCAGGAAACTTCCGATCGCCAGCCCGGGGAGCAGCGCTATCGCCGCCAGCGCCGCATCCATTTCAGAAGGGCCGGCTGTTCCGGAGCGCGATGTTGTCGACCAACGTGAAGGCGCTGGCACCCGTCGCTTTGTGCGGCCGGGTGGACACCTTCAGCGTGACGCCGAGGGTCAGATCCGGCGGGCGCACGGTCGATGCGTTCTGCACGGTCATCCCCGATGGATATTTGCCCGCTTGTCCGCCGCTACAGCCGGTGAAGCTCGTCGACGTCGTCCCGGTGCAGTTGATCGTGCCCGAGGGCCCGAGCACGATGGTGTTGGCACCCGAGTTGTAGCCGGCGGTGTTCACGACATTGATCGTCGAACTCGGAAGCGTCAACGGATTATCGGTGGTCGTTGTCGGACCGAGGTCGACGAAGGAAAGAGTCGAAGAGGGAACGTTCCTCAGCAGGCGGACTCCACTCGTGTCGCGTCCGTAAATGTTGTACGAGGCGGCTCCAGGATAGGCGGCCCACGTGAGTGTGACCTTGTTGGCCGTGCCGCTCGCGATGGCAATGAGAGGCGTCACCGTGCCCGGAACCTCGACACCCGTGCCGAGCACGGCCGTCACGTCGTAGAAGTAGCTCCCTTGGCCCAACGCGCCGCCAGAGGCAGCGACCGTCGTGGCGGCGACCGGAACGACGCCCTCGGTGAATATCGGGACGAAAACCAAGGTGCCCTTCGCGTAGGTCCCAACAGTCCCACCGGTGCAGCCTGTGAAGCTCGTCGCGGTCGCGCCCGTGCACGTGACAGGACTCGACGTCCCAAAACCGATGGTGTAGCTGCCCGTGGTCGGATTCTGGAATCCGGACGTGCTGGCCACGTCGACGGTATAGACGCCCGACGGCGGAACAGTCAGCGGGTTGTCCGTCAGTGTCGTGACGAGCAAGTTTTGGGCGTACGCGATCCCTGCGCTACCGGCTCCGCAGGAGCCGACAAACCGATCGAGCGCGTACGGAAACGTGCTGCCGGCACCCGACGTCGGGATGCACCAGGATACGGTGGTCGAAACCGTATTCGTGACGATCGCGCCTACGGAATACGTCTGGTTCCCCACGCCGTCGCCGCCGCCGTTGCACCCTGTGAACGCCCCTACGCCGATTCCCGAGCACGTGACGCTCGTCTGGATGTTGGCGTTCGCAAACGTGATCCTGATCGGCGTCGATCCGAAGCCGGCGGAGTTCACGACGCTAATCGTCTGGTTCGACAGCCCCGTCGAGGGAATCGTTACCGCGCTGGTGAGGGCCGTCCGCACGCACCAACCCGGGAGCGTCATCGTGACGGACGACGCCGAGTTCAGCGTGACCGTGGAAGCGCAACGAGCTTCCCGCCGTAGGCGATCCAGTCCAACTCTCACCTGCTGCTGAGCCTGCACGCGGTTGTTCTGGTCAACCTCCGCGTTGGTGCCGCTCGTGAACAGCTGCGTCAATCCGGCGAGAACGACAAGTAGCACGACCGACACGACGATCAGTTCGATGAGCGTGAAGCCACCCTCGGCGCCCAGCCGGCGACGCCCCCACCCGGCCACCATGCCCATCAGAGGAGCCGCAGACCGTCCGCGTTGACCGAGGGCGCCGGTGCGGCGGATGCGGCGGCAGCCGCAACCGTGACGACCGGCGGAGCCTCTTCGCTCTGGGTCTGATCGCCTGCCGCCCGTGCGAGCTCCTGCTCCTTCAGCGCACGCCTGAGCGCGATCGTGAAGTCGTGGGCGTTCGGAGCCGCGGCCTTCGCCGTGTCCTCGTCGACGTCCCCCGACAGGACGAGCTGGATCAACGCCTGGGTGAGCGTCTGCATCTGGAAGAAGCTCCCCTCGGCGATCGCCTCAGGGATGAACTCGGGCTTGTTCTCGCGGATCAGCTCCTGGATGCGGCTGTTCGCGACCATGACCTCGACCGCGACCACGCGACCGCCGTCGACGCGCGGCATGATCCTCTGCGAGATCACGCCGCGAAGGACGCCCGCGAGGATGGAGCGGATCTGGGGCTGCTTCTGTGCGGGGAAGAACTCGACGAGACGTCCGAGCGTCTCCGAGGCGTCGACAGTGTGCATCGTCGAGAGCACCAGGTGGCCGGACTCCGCGGCCTGTAGTGCCGTCTCTGCAGTCTCGCTGTCGCGCATCTCGCCGATCAGGATCACGTCGGGGTCCTGGCGTAGTGCACGCCGAAGCGCTTCGTTAAAGGACTCCGTGTCCAGTCCGACCTCGCGCTGGTTGATGATGCAGCTCGCATCGGTGTGCAGGATCTCGATCGGGTCCTCGATCGAGACGATGTGCTCCTGCCGGGTACGGTTGATGTGGCCAATCATGGCCGCGAGAGTCGTAGTCTTCCCCGAGCCGGTGGCGCCCGTGACAAGGACCAGGCCGCGCCGCTCCTCGGCCAGCTTCTCGACACCCCCTGGTAGCCGCAGGCTCGCGAAGTTGGGGACGATCTTCGGAATGATCCTGAAAGCGAGCGAGACCTCACCGCGCTGCCTGAACGCGTTGACGCGAAAGCGAGGCAGGTCCGCGACCTGATACGCGGTGTCGAGGTCGCCTGTCTTCTCGAACATTGCGAGGCGGGAACGGGAGGTCTTGCCGACCTCCGCGACGATCGCCTCCAGATCAATCGAGGTGAGCGGCTTGAAGCCGACGAGCACCTCGAGGTCACCGTCGAAGCGCACAATTGGGGGCCGCCCCACTTTCAGATGGATGTCGCTTGCACCGCGCGCGACCCCGGCCTCGAGGATCGCGTGGAGGTCGACCGCACTGCCTCCGAAGTTGATGTCGTCCATTTGACTAGCCGCCTCCGTATTGAAGTGGGGGTAGAAGCTGCGCCTGGGGAAGCGGCCCCGTGGATCCTGAGAAGCCCGATGAGGGGAACGGAATCGCGGGGAAGGCCAGCGTGCTCTTCTGGCCGCAAGAGAGGCTGCCGTAGACGCTGATCAGCGGCCCCTGCGTCTGCGTACCTGTCGCAGGGTCGCAGGTGAGATTCAACGCTGCCATCAGCAACCCCTGGAAGTTCGACTTCTTGATGAAGACGCTGTCGCCGGAGCCGTCGTCGCCAACCGCAATGATCCCGAGTGACGTATTCGCCGGGTTCCAGGGGTAGCTGAGGTTGCAGCTGCCTCCGCTGAGCGCGCCCTGGACACACATGGTGTCGAAGATGCCCATGCTGAACGTGCCGGTGAGGATGATGTCGCCGGTGCCGACGTAGGAACCGGTGCCGGAAATCGTGGCGCTGCCGTCGATGAAGACCACACCTTTGATCGTCAGGGTCGTCCCGTCCCACGCGAGCTCGCCCGTTCCCCCGTACGAGATGCACTTGTAGGTCCCGCCGGACGGCGTGAGGACGAAGGGGCTGCCCGTCGAGTACGCACTCTGATCCATGACGCCGTTGGTATCGAAGACAGGGAGCGTCGCCGTGCCTGTTACGCTCGAAGTAGCCGGGTTGCACCCCGAATACGGGCCGAGGTCCGCGGCTTGGTACCAGAAACCCATGTAGCTGGTCTGCCCGGCAGGAGCCGGATGGCTCGTGCCGTCGACGGGTGCGTTGTACGGGACGGGCGCGCAGCATGTCAGGGTCGGCGGATTGACGTAGTCGGGGGAGCTCGTGGAGGGCGGAAACGTCGTCTGCGTGAGAGCCCAAGCGGGGTCGTTGTAAGGATTGTTCGGGTTGCACACGCCCGCGTGCCCGTTGCAGTTATTCGTGTAGATAGTCGCAAGATCGCCGGCCGGGTCCTTGTTCGAATTGACGTGACCGATCTGGGCCTGATTGGCAAGCGCAATCGTCGCCGCCGCAACGGTGTTCAAGCCCCCCGAACTGGTCGTTGAGGGGGGAATAGTCTCGGCGATCTGCGCCTGTTGCGAAAGGCTCAGAGTTCCGGGCGTGTATACGGGTGCCTCGACGGTGAACTGGTTTCTCAAGGTTATGCCCGTCGCGGCGTAGAGGTAGTTGATCGCCGAGTTGCCCGACCCTCTGTTGTCGAAGGTCGGGATGACGACGGGAACGACGGCCGTCAGCGTGCGCTTCACGTCGCTCGCCGCGGGGCCCGACGGGTTCTTCGCATCACCCGTCGCCGTCAGGTTCCATTGGAAGTGCCAGCCCGAGCCGGTTGGCGCTTGGACAAGGCAACCCGACCACGTCACGGTCCCGCCAGGTAGCGTCGTGACAGTCGAGGGAAGCAGAGAGCCGCAGCCAAGCCAACCGGCCGGACCGGGGTACGTGTTCTGCGGATAGCTCACCTTGAGGACGGCGAGGGCGTTGTTAATGCCCGCCTCCGCGAGCGCAGTGGCTTGCTGACCGGCATTCGTCCGCTGCGCATCCTGCGTACCGCTGGTCGTCAAGTATGCGACGGTCGTCAACGCAATCGTCAGGACGAGCATGATTCCGATTGCCATGACGAGGGCGATTCCCTGCTCGTCGCGGAGCAGGGCTACGCGCGCACCAAGGCACCGACCACGGAAGAACGCCGGCCGCATGGGTCTTAGGATCGACCGCCCTTCGGACGGTGGTAACCCCCGAAAGGGGTAGCTCCGCTCAACCTTCCGGTGGCGCCTCCCACCCGGCGATCCCCAGAAAAGGGCATTGAAGTGAGGGGACGAAATACCGAGGGTCTAGCTGGACGTCGGCGGCACGAACTCCTGTGGCAGAGACCGAGAGACAGATGACCGGAGCGGAACTCGGCGGTGCCGCCGCTACCGTCGAGGCGCTCGCGCGCGCGCTCGAACTCCACGACTACCGCCGCGGCAGGTTCGGCGAGACGGCGGCCCATACTGCCCGGGTCACTCAGCTCGCCCTCGCGCTGGCGGAGCAGGTCGCACCCGAGCTTGCGCTCGACCCCCAGCTGGGGTTCGGCTTCCGCCTCCACGACATCGGAATGATAGGCGTCTCCAACGAGACCCTGGTCAAGCCGGGGCCGCTCACTCCTGCAGAAGTGGATGAGATCCGAGAGCATCCGTGGCTCGGCGAGCGAATCGTTGCGCCGGTGCCCGCCCTTGGCGGACTCGCTCGCCAGGTGATCGCCTGCCACCACGAACGATGGGACGGCTCGGGCTACCCTCGCGGACTCCGCGGGGCAGAGATCCCTGTGGCGGCTCGCATCTTTGCGGTTGTCGACGCGTTCGATGCGATGACGCACGACCAGCCCTATCGCAACGCGTTGGCGATGGATGAGACCCTCGAGGAGATCAGGACGAAAGCCGGTCTCGATTTCGATCCGGACATCGCTGCGGCATTCCTGGTGCTCGAGCTGCCGGAGCAGCGCACCGAGTTCTAAGCAACGGTCGGCGAGCAATCTTGGCCGCCCTCGCCGCTAGGGTCGACGCAATGAGGAGGGGTTGGCCTTCGTCTCAGGCCCTCGCTCGGCCTCGGTTCTGGCTTGCGGCACTCGTCGTTGCAAGCGCCGCCGTCCGAAGCGGTCTTGGCCTGATGCGGCCGACGCCTCTGTATTACCCAGACGAGTACCTCTACACCGCGATGGCGCGGTCGATCGCGTCCACGGGCCTGCCTAGGGTGAGGGGGCACGTTCCGCACTTCCCCGCGCTCCTGGGGCCGTACCTGATGGCCCCGGCGTGGCTGATTCACAACGTCGACGTCGCCTACCGCGTGGCTCTGGGCTGGGGCTCGCTCTGGTTCTCGATGGCAGCGGTACCGGCGTTCGCGCTCGCCCGGCGCGTCGGCGTAAGCGAAGGCGGGGCACTGCTCGTCGCGATGCTGACCATTCTCGTGCCCGATGCGGCATACACGACCGACATCCTGTCCGAGCCGTTCGCGTATCCGCTGTTCCTGACGGTCGCGCTCGTCGGAATCCGGGCGCTCGCGTCACCGAAACCGTCGAGGCAGGTAGTTCTGCTCGTCCTGATGTTTGCGTTGTGCCTCTTGCGGTTCGAATTCATCGTCGTACCCGCTGCCTATCTCGTCGCGTTGGTCGTCTGCCGCCGATCATGGAGGGCCGCACTCCGCGAACAGTGGATCGTCGTATCGGGCGTCTCGCTTGCTGCTGCTACCGCTCTTGCTGTCGGATTACATCGCCTGACCGGCTACTACACCCGCGGCGAATCGGCGTATCACTTTCACTGGGGTCTCATCGGCTGGTACGGCCTCGACTTGTTCGTCCTCATTGTCGCCGCCGGCTGGGTGGTCGCGCCCGGGGCGACACTCGGCGCTTGGCACCTCTGGAAGGGTGACGCGCAACAGCGGGCCTTCGCGGTCTTGTCGGTCGCCCTGATCGCTGCGCTGCTCGCGGTCGCGGCGCCGTTCGGCCCTAGTCAAGGACGCCTCTACGAGCGCTATTTCTTCTACGCGATACCGCTCGTCACCATCGCATTCGTCTGGGGAATAGAGGCCCTGGACCGCGGCCGAGCATACGTTGCCCTTGCCTACTCGGCTGCCGTAATCGTCGTCGTAGTCCCAGCGATCCACGATCTCTCGGTGACGGCAGACGACATGTCGCCGACGCTCCTTGGGCTGTCGACGCTCGGCGGCGGCGGAAACACTGCCACGCTGACCTGGGTTGCGATCTTAAGCCTAGCCTCAGTTGCCGTTGGGCTGAGGATCGGCCGCCGCCACCTGACCCCCCTCCTCGCCCTTGCAATTGTCGCCGCTGTCGGGGCAACAGCGGTGCACTCCCTCCTGTCTTACGGTGCTGTTCTCGGTGCGAAGCTTGGCGTTTCCAACGGTATTCCTCAGCTCCAAGCGCCGACCGACGCTGCCCTGGTCACCTCCTCAACCACAAACCGTTTCAGGCTGATGAAGACGCTTTTCTGGAATCCGAACGTCACTCGAGTACTCAGCATCGGTAGCGCTTCGGCTGTCGACGGCTTTGCCGCAACTCAGGTGCGACTCGTATCGGGACGTGGGTTCGTCGACGCCGCGGGAGGAACGGTCGAAGGTCCCTTCGCGGTCGACAGTGACACGTTCGCCGCGGCACCGTCGATGACCGACCCGACCGAGGCGAGATCAGGCGTGTTCGAACAAGCACCCGCCCTAATTGCATTCGGCTGGAACCGACTTGACGGATATCTCGAGACGGTCAGCCGCCTCTATGCGGTTGCGACGCAGCGCCCACTCCACATACGTATCGCCCTTTTTAGTTCCAGTGGGACGAAGAAAATGGCGTTCAAGTGCGGTCGATCGAAAGACGAGGTCGTGGTGGGCGCGCGAACGAGATGGGTTCGGCTCTCGGTTCGTCCGCACGCTGAACTTGCCTGCCGCATCGCTCTGGTGCGAGGGACCCCGGCGACCGAGGGCAACCGTACGGTCAGCGTGCACGCTCGCCTGGCACTCCTGCGGTAAGGCGGCGTGGGCGCATGACGACACCTAGACGAACGGGTGATGTAGCCCCCACCGGAGTCTCCTACGATCGAGGCGTGCCAAGGTGCCTCGGGATCGGTGACAGGCACCTCTGGGTCAATCGGTCAGCGCAATCGGCGACGGGTCAACCTCGGTTGAACCCCGGCCGATAACAGCAACCGTGGCGCTGGTTCTTGTCACCGGGTCGGGCGGACTCGTCGGGTCGGAATCGGCCGCGTATTTCTGCGAACAGGGGTTCGACGTCGTGGGCATCGAGAATGATCTCCGAGCGAGCTTCTTCGGCGAGGAGGCGTCGACAGCGTGGCAGACCCGGCGCCTCCGTGCGGCGTACGACACCTTCCACTCGGTGAACCTGGACATTCGCAACGCGGAAGCGCTCGACCGAGTCTTCCGCCGCGCCCGAAGCCTCGAGCTAATCATCCATACCGCCGCTCAACCGTCGCATGACTGGGCGGCGACTGACCCAGCCACCGACTTCGCGGTGAACGCGACAGGGACCCTGAACATTCTCGAGGCGATGAGAAGGCACACGCCCAACGCGACATTCATCTTCACATCGACCAACAAGGTGTACGGCGATCGGCCGAATGACCTTCCCTTGATCGAGATGCCCACACGCCTCGAGCTGCCGACCAGTCATCCGTACCACGAAGGCATAGACACGTCGATGCCCATCGACAGATGCCTGCATTCCCTCTTCGGGGTCTCCAAAGCGTCGGCGGATCTGCTTGTCCAGGAATACGGCAGGTACTTCGGCCTCCCGACAGTCGTCTTCCGGGCCGGATGCCTAACTGGTCCGAACCACTCTGGGGCGCGCCTGCACGGTTTCCTCTCGTACCTCATGCGCAGCGTCGTAGTGGGTGAGCCGTACGTTGTCCACGGCTACGGGGGACTGCAAGTTCGAGACAACCTGCACAGCTTCGACCTGGTTCGTGCCTTTGCGGCGGTCCACGAAACCCCGCGCGCCGGTGCCGTGTACAACATCGGTGGGGGTCGTCTCAACAACTGTTCGGTGCTCGAGGCGATCGAGCTCTGCGAACACATCTCGGGTCGGCGGCTTGCCTGGTCACTAGAGGAGCAACCCCGCATCGGCGACCACCGCTGGTGGATCAGCGACCTGCGACCGTTCGCAGCTGATTATCCCCACTGGCATGTCGAACATGATTTGGGCGCAATTCTCCGTGAGATCCACGACTCCAACGCCGAACGCTGGGCGGCGGCAGCGTGAAGCTGTCCGTCGTGATTCCGGCGCGGAACGAGGCAGGAGCGATCGCTTCGACACTCGACGGGCTCGCAACTGCACTCACTGCAGAGGACATGGACTACGAGTTGTTGGTCGTCGACGACGCTTCGACTGACGCCACTCCTGACGTTGTGCAGCTCCTTGCCTCTCGCCACCGGCGGATTCGACATATCCGCTCTCCGAATCCCCCCGGCTTCGGGTTCGCAGTGCGTGCAGGTCTCGATGCCTTCAAGGGTGATGCCGTCGCAATCGTGATGGCCGACGGTTCGGACGATCCGCGCGACGTGGTCAGGTACTTCCGGCTTCTCGAAGAGGGGTACGACTGCGTTTTCGGCTCAAGATTCATCCGCGGTTCGTCGGTTCGAGACTATCCGTGGCCGAAGCTCGTCCTCAATCGGGTGGTCAATTGGTCGATCCGCCTCCTGTTCCGGCACGGGTACAACGACACGACAAATGCGTTCAAGGCCTATCGACGCGAGGCGATTGAGTCGGCCCAGCCTCTGTTCTCGAACCACTTCAACTTGACGGTCGAACTGCCCCTCAAGACAATCGTGCGCGGGCACAGCTACGTCGTCGTCCCGATCTCATGGACGAATCGCCGCGTCGGCGCTTCCAAGCTCTCGCTACAGGAAATGGGGAGCCGTTACCTCTTCTCTCTCCTCGTCGTGTTTCTCGAGCGTCACCTGAGCCAAGGTGACTACCACCAAAAACCAATCGGATCTGGTCCTCTGAAGCGTTTGCGTCCGGAGCGCACCGCTCTGCCGGCCGAGGCAGGTCGTTGATCGGCGGTCATCCGGGGGAGTCTGTCGACCGCATTTACGGAACTCGGTTCTCCGAGGCCGAAGCTCTACGCAAAGAGGCGATCTGGCAGGAGATCGCGGCGTTCTTGCAGCGCTACGTTCCGATCGAGGGGGTCGTGCTCGATCTGGCATGCGACCGCGGCCATTTCATACGCAACATCCAGGCCCGTGAGCGTTGGGCTACGGATCTACGCGATGTGTCGAATTACCTTCCCCCCGACGTGCGGTTCGTCAAGTCCGACGGGCTGGATCTGGTTCACCATCTTCCGGCAGAGAGCTTCGACGTTGTCTTCATGAGTAACTACCTCGAGCACCTTCCCTCAGGTGAGGCGGTAGTCGAACAACTCGAGGTGGTTCATCGTCTGTTGAGACCGGGTGGACGCACAGTGATCCTCCAGCCAAACATCCGCCTAACGCGCGGGAGGTATTGGGATTTCATCGACCACCGCACCGCTCTAACCGAGCGCAGCCTCGCGGAGGCGGCGGCGCTCGCAGGGCTGGAGACCGAGCGTGTCATTGTCCGGTTCCTACCGTTCACAACGAAGAGTCGGTTCCCACAGTCTTCCACTTTGGTTCGCTTGTACCTCAGGTTTCGGCCGGCGTGGTTCCTCATGGGTCGGCAAACGCTCTACATCGCACGACGGCCAGCGTGAGCATGGTCGAAGCCGTGGTGCCACGGCAGGCGGTCCGCCTTGCGACGAGTCTTGCGGATTCGCGGGCTCTAACCTTGTTCGCGGCGCTCGCGACAAGCGTTCTGACCTGGCCGATCACGAGCCTCGGACTTTCCCAATTGCGCGAGGAGTGGCCGATCGGCCTTCATCTCGCGGCGGCGGACGGCCTCAGGTATGGACACGACCTCGTCTTCACGTACGGACCGCTGGGCTTCCTTGCCTTCCCCATCCTCGTGACGTCGACGACCGGCATCGCGTCGTTCGTCTACACGGTGGCAGCGCACACCGCTTTGGCCGCGGTCGTGCTTCGTATTCTCCGCCCGCGCAACGGCTGGCTGGTGACGCTCGCACTCGCGGTAGTCGTCTGTGCCTTGCCGGTGCCCCCGTCCGAGTTACCCGCCGTCGTGTTTTTCGCGGCGTGCGTGTGGGTGCTCCAGCAATCGTCTCCACCCGCCAACGTATGGATGCTTCCGGCAGGCGCTGCCGTTGCCGCCCTCGCGCTGCTCATCAAGACGAACGTCGGGCTCCTGTGCCTGGCGTTGGCTGCGTTGACAGCATGGCGCCTACCGCCACGGGGGATCAAGGCTGAAGGCTCGTTTTTCGCCCTGACCAGCGCCGCGATCGCCGGACTCTGGCTGCTGATCGGGATGCGGCCCGGTGACTTGCCGACCTTCTTGCGTATGAGCGTTCACCTGGTCGCTTCATATGGCCAGGGGATGGCCGTCGATGGGGGCATGCCCGGCGACTTCGGCACAGCCGCCGTCATTCTCGTCGGTCTCCTCGCCCTGGTAGCCGCGACTGCGCGCAGGCTCGATACCGGTGCCGTCCTCCTCGCGGCCGTCGCCGTATTCGAGTACGCCTATTTCAAAGAGGGCTTCATCCGACACGACGCGACCCATGCCCAGGTCTTCTTTGCCGTTCTCCCGGTTGCCATCCTCAGCATCCGATGGGAGAACGCAGCTCAAGCGTTTCTTGCGATCACTCTCGCGGCAGTCGCTGTGTCGCACTTGCTTGGAACAGGCTCGGCATTGGCGGGAGTCCTTTTCGTCGCGGGAGCGCTGGTCGCGGAGAAGGCGCTCGCTCGGCGCCCTCGTGGCCGTGGTCTCGCTTGCGTAGTTCTCGTCGGAGTCTTCGCCGTGCTCTCCGCCCGTCAGTCCGTGACGCGGGTTTCAGACACGAAGACGTTTTGGGTCGCCGTCTGTCTCGCAGTGATCACTCTTCGCTGGCACCAGCCGCTGGTGCGGCTCTTTACGGTCGGCGTCGTCATCATGTCCCTGGTCGTGATGGCTTCGGCACACCAGCTGAACGACCTTTTACCTGTACACCCAACCGTTACATCCCACGCGTACGCGCAGCTGCGTACGCTTGCAAGCGGCTCCCGGCGGAGAGCGGCAATTGGCGCGTACCGAGCCGAGTTGCGCCGAATAGACAGTCTTCCGCGCTCGACGCTCGTAGAGCTTCGTGGCAAAACGGTCGACATCCAGCCCGATGGGGCCGGCACCGCCTGGGCCTACGGTCTCGATTGGCGACCCGAACCCACAATTGAGAGCTATGCGGCATACGACACGACGATCGACGAATTCGCCGCCAATGTGGTTGCGCACCGCGGCCCGTCGCGAATCATTCAGCGCTGGCAGTCGATTGATGGTCAAAACCCAGCATGGCAGGGACCGGCGCTTGTCCTTTCGGAGGTATGTAACTACCGAGGGACCGACCGAACGTCTTCGCTCCTCGTCCGCTCTGCTGGGAGGTGCGGCGCGCCCACGTTGCTCGGAGAGGAACCCGCTCGGGAGGGCGCCTGGGTATCGGTGCCGACAGCAGGCCCTCGAGACATCGTGTACGCAACGATGAGCTTGCCGCAGACGATCGTAGGGCGGCTGCGCTCTCTGCTCTACAAGCCGTCGCAGTTAGTCATCGAGACACGCCCCGGACGCACCGTATATCGCCTTATCGCGGGCAACGCGGCGGATCCACACCTTCTCCGCCTGCCGGCGATTCGAAGTCTCCCGTCGCCCAGCGGAGTTCCCGTCGCTCGGCTTCGTTTCGTCGATGCGCCGGAGCCGGTTCAAATCTGGTTCTACTCGATGCCCGTCCTCCGGTGACCCCCACCCGAATACGCCGCAACGCGCGCTAGGCCATCGAGGCATCGCAACGGGAGCCGCGCAACTCCGTGTTGCTCCCCGGGGGCGGAGAGCTCACCAAGAAGAAGACGTTCCACCGAACGCCACAGGAGCGCCGTTCGAGCGACCTGCCAACTGGTACGCGGCCACCGATCGAGCGCGATTTTCAGCTTCCACGACGCGCGGTGAAGTGAGCCAAGCGCAGCGTCCACCGCGGCCTCGTACGGCTCGAGCGATGGCGCCGTCCCGGAGAGGACGTCGAGCGCCGCAGCCGCTGCGAGCCGCGCCGAAACGAAGCATTCGTACATCCCGTCACCCGACACCGGATCGACGAGACCGGCCGCGTCCCCGACGAGAAGAACTCGCTGAGAGGCGATGCGTGTCCCAGGTCGTCGCAACGGCAGGCGGTGTCCCTTCAGGTCGGTGACAGCTTCGGGGGGCACGGCGTGAGCCTCACAAAGCCTTACCAAGTGTTCGCGTAGTCGCCGTCCTTCGGACTGCCAGCCGCCGACGCCGACATTGACATGGTTTGCTTTTGGAAACACCCACCCGTAGCCACCGGGGATGTCTGCGAGCTCGATAACCGATCGACTGCGATACCGCTGGCGATCAATTTGGCCGTAGCTCACGTTGCCTTCATAGGCGACGCCTCGGATGATTCCCGTCCCGAGACCAAAGGCGCGCGCCGTTACTCCGTTGGCTCCATCCGCGCCGACGATTAAGTCAGCCTTCACGGGCTCCCCATTCAGCTGAAGCCCATGCTCGAGGCGCACCCTCACGCCTTCGCGCGCGTCTACGCCAACCGCACGCGCAGCCTCAAGTAGCAGCGCATCGAGTCGACGGCGCTGGGTCATCAAGATGACGGGCGCGCTCGCCCGCCGCACAACACCCTCTCGATAACGAAACCGCAGCTCCACGGTGTCGACAGCGTCCTCGACCACAGGAGCAGGATCGATCGGACAATGTTTGACGGCCCGCGCCGTAAGGCCGCCGCCGCACGGCTTGTCGCGAGGGAAGGTCGCGCGGTCGACGACAAGCACCGTAGCGCCCGCAGCGGCAAGATGGTAGGCGGCAGCAGATCCGGCAGGGCCCGCCCCGATCACGGCGACATCGAAACGCTGCACAGCACGAGGCTACAATGCACGCCGCTCCCGGGGGTGTGCCCGAGCGGCCAAAGGGAACGGGCTGTAAACCCGTCGGCTCAGCCTACGGAGGTTCGAATCCTCCCGCCCCCATCGTCATCATCATTCATTCGTTACTCACCCGCCGCCGCTGGCGACTGCGGGTGGAGTAGCTTTCGACATATTCGGCCCCTCCAAGCGATCGCTCAAGTGAGTGGCTTGGGCCGCCGACTCTCTATCTATTGTGCTGGGACTGACGACCACGGCCTCGACAGCACGTCGGGCGGGCTCTGCCCTCGCCCTCTCAACTGGTGTCGTCACGCGGCGACCCGCGCTGGCACTCGTTCCGCTCTTTGCCGTATCTGCCGTCGCGAGGGCCGTGTTTGCGGTCAGACACTCGATCCCGCACTACTTCCCCGATGAGTACATCTACGCCGCACTGGGGCGGGCACTCGGCCACGGCAATCTCCAGGTCCGCGGAGCGACGACGCACTTCCCCGGAATCCTTGAGCCCTTGCTCGCGGCTCCGATCTGGCGCGCGTTCTCGACCGACACCGCGTACCACTTGATCCAGGTCGAGAACGCGGTAATCGCGTCACTCGCCGCATTCCCGATCTACTTCTTGGCCCGTTGGCTGAAGTTGAGTGGACGGTACGCGCTCTTCTGTGCCGTGCTCGGCCTGGCGCTACCTGAGATCGCCCTCTCTGCGCTCACGATCTCGGACATGGTCGCATACCCGCTGATTCTCACGACGGTGCTCGTCGGCGTTCGTGCGCTTCACGAGCCGTCGACGCGTCGGCAGGTGGCGTTCTTGATGCTGGCGACACTCTCCTCGCTCGCCAGGGTCGAATATGCCGTTGTCGTCGTCGCATATCTTGTTGCGGCGATCGTCGTGGACCGCCGGCATGCGCTCCGCTCACACTGGGTGTCGTTCGGAGCAGTCATCCCCGCCGCGGCGGCCGTCTTGATCGGAGCCCGCAGCTATTACCTGACGAAGGGTACGCCCAATCTGAGCTTCCACGTGCTCTCGCTGGGGCACTGGTTCGTGCTTCAGGCATTTCTGCTCACGATCGCGACAGGGGTCGTACTTGTCCCGGGCGCTCTCGCTGCGCTTCTTCGCCCGATTGGTCGAACGGAAACCGCCTATGCGGCGTTCACTCTCACATTCTCGCTACTCGTACTTGCTGCTGCGACCGAGCCGGCGGCGGTCACGACCCGCTTCAAAGAGCGTTATCTCTTTTCACTCGTACCACTACTCGCGATCGCGTTCGGCGTATACCTCCGGCGGCGTCCTCTTCGACCTCTTGTCCTCGCTCTTTGTGTCGGCCTCGCAATTGCACTTGCAGAGTTCCCGTTGTCCGGGTACACCGCGGCGAACTACAAGGGCGACTCGACGCTGCTGATGGGAACGTGGAACCTGCAGCTCCGCGTAGGGACGTCATCGGCATCCTTGATCGTCGCGCTCGCGGCGACCATAGGCTGTCTCCTTGCCATCGCGACCGCCTTCCGCCGTCTTCAACACGTTGCGCTCGGATTCGCGCTGCTTTTCCTCCTCGTGTCATGCATCTTCGCCACCGCCGAGGATCTTCGAGCAACGCGCGAGATTCGTGGTGTTCTGACGAGTAACCTCAGCTGGGTAGACGACGCAGCGAACAGACCTGTAACGGTGGTCGCCACTACGCACGCGCCCTCCTTTGAGCTTCGGGAAACGCTTTTTTGGAATCAATCGATAAAGCGAGAAGTCGTGCTGCCGGGGGCGGTTGCCAGCGACGTGTTATCTACGCCAACGTTGGCGGTTCGTGCGAATGGCGAGCTGGAGGGTGTGCACGGCGACGTGCTCTTCGACGAGTCCGGAGCGGTTGGGGCGCTGCGCGACGCTAGCGAGGTGACAGGCGTTGCTCCGTTCATCTTGTACCGTCCTCACGGGTTGCCGCGCTTCAGCCTGCTGATTGACAATCGCTACTTCGACGGGTGGCTCGGGGCTGGAGGAAGCATCCGCGCGTGGCCAACGGTGCGGGGTCGAGGCGTACGTGTGTCTTTCACCGTGTCGCTTCCTCGTCGCTGGAAGAGGGTTCGGCTCCACTTGGGCCGCACGACGGTGGTCGTGCTCCCTGCTGGCCGCCGGCGCATGTCTTGCCGGAGCGGTTTCGGCCCTCTTGACGTCCCTTACTCGTCCCCTGACGCGCTCTACGATCTCGCCTTGCGGCACGTCAGCCTTCGGCTTACGAAGATCAGCATCACAGATGTTCCTGCCGACAGGAAGCTGACAGGCGCGATCTGCGCCGCGAGTGAATGACACGCGCCATGTGGCGCCGTCTCGCAAAGCTTGCCGGGACGCTCGCGATTGCGGGCGCCTGTCTCGGCTACATCCTTTGGAAGATCGACATTGGCAAGACCGTGGACGTAATCGGCAACGCTCGGCTGCCCTACTTCATCGCCGCTGTCGCCATCACGATCGCTGTGATCTTCCCTCTTTCATGGCGCTGGCAGCGACTTCTCGCCGCGCGGGGTGTCGCCGACCCGCTGAGCTGGTTGACGCGGACATATTTCGTGTCGTACGCGGTGGCACAGGTCCTGCCGACGTCTCTTGGGGGCGACGCGGCCCGGATCTTCGACGGGAGCCGGCGTCATCGTTCGGAAGGAGGCGCTGTGGCCGGTTCCGTGCTTCTGGAGCGAGCACTTGGCGGCGCAGCCACACTCACACTCGCAGCGGTGGGTTTCGTTTTTGCAATCGGTAGATACGACATCGGCCCGTACCTGTGGATCGAGCTCTTGTTCGTCGTCGCCGCCGCGGCGGCGGGGGTCGTCTTGTTCTCCCGCCGCATGCGCAGGCCCCTCGGATTACTGGTACCGGTATTGACGCGCCTTCGGATCGTGCGGCCCCTTCGCGCGGTCTATCTCGGCATCCACGCGTACCGGGGCCACGCGCGGCTCCTCGCCTCGATGTCACTACTCACGCTGGTGGTGCAGGCGCTCAGAGTGATGGGTATTTGGCTGGTCGGCAAGTCGGTGGGCGTTGACCTGCCTCCCCGACCCTACTTCGTCATGGGACCCATGCTCTTCCTGGTGATGCTCGTTCCGTTCACGGTCAACGGGATCGCGGTCCGAGAGGCATTCTTCGTCAACTTCCTCGGCCAGCTGCACGTGGGCGCCGACAAGGCCTTCGCAACAGGCTTTCTTTTCTTTGCGCTGTCGCTAGCGACGGCCGTACCAGGGGCGCTCATCCTGCTGTGGGAAACCATCTTCGGGCGAAGACGTGTCCATCCGGTCACGTCCGAAGGTCGCCTCCCCGGTGACCCGGCCGGACCCTCTTGAGGAGTCGAGGCACAAATCGCGAAATCGACGTTACGTGATCGAGGGAAAGACAGTCGCGGTCGTCGTGCCGGCATATAACGAGGAGCTCCTGCTACCGGCAACGCTTGCCGGCATTCCGGATTTCGTCGACCGAATCTTCGTCGTCGACGACGCTTCGCGCGACGGGACAGTGGGCCGAGCGCACAGCGCGACGACTGACGATGCCCGCATCACGGTGATTGTCCACGAACGGAACCGAGGCGCAGGAGCGGCCGTGGTGACCGGATACCACCGTGCGCTCGACGAGGAGATGGACGTTGTATGCGTGCTCAACGCCGACAACCAGATGGACCCCGATGAGCTAATGCACCTCGCCACTCCGGTGGCGCTCGGCGAAGTCGACTATGCCAAGGCGAACCGGCTGTTCACGGGCGAGGCATGGACCATCATCCCGCGCAATCGCTACCTCGGGAACGCAATCCTCTCGATGCTCACGAAAATCGCATCGGGGTACTGGCACGTGGCGGACTCGCAGGCGGGCTACACAGCGATCGGCTTGCGGATGCTCAAACTGCTCGACATCGACCGCATCTATCCCCGTTACGGCTATCCGAACGACATGCTCGTACATCTGAACGTGTGGAACGCACGAGTTCGCGACATACCATCGCGGCCCATCTATGGGATCGGGGAGCGCTCGGGCATTCGCTTGCGGAAGGTGGTGCCCAAAATCTCATGGCTCCTGTTCAAAGGCTTCTGCTGGCGAATGTTCCAGAAGTACGTCATCCGCGACTTTCACCCACTTGTGTTCTTCTATACGGCCGGGCTCGTCAGCTGGCTCATCGGGATCGCACTGGCTATCCTCGCGATCGTTGAGCATTTCGTGGGCCCACCGCCGAACCCCGGCACGGCCATCCTCGTCGCCCTCATGCTCACCTTCGGCGTTCTGTTCACGTTGTTCGCCATGTGGTTCGACATGGAGACGAACAAAGACCTCAAGTAGTCACGCGAGGCCAAGCGCCGCAGCGGCGGCCTCAGCGATCTTGGGCTCGGCGAACGCACGCTCGTAGTAGGCGCGGCCTCGCGAGCCTATCTCCTTCGTCTCTTCGCGATGTGACGCTGCCCAGACAATCGCATCGGCGACCGCCTGGTAGGAACGCTGCGGCACGAGCAGGCAATTGTCGCGGTCGATGAATTCCGTCCTCGCCTCGGTCTCGCCGACAAGCGTCGCCTTGCCCATAGCCAGAAACTGGTACGTCTTACCGGTGACCACTCTCCGAGCTTGCGGCGTGTCGCCGAGTGGGCCGCCGATACACAGGTCAGCCGTGGCGATGCGTTCCGGAAGCTCGTGGTAGGGGACCCACGAGATGTACGTGACGTCCTCGTCGAGTTTGTGGTCGCGGACGAAAGTCCCTATCGCATCGAGCACGCGCCGGTTGCCGCGACCTCCGATGAGCGTGAAGTGGATGCCCTCGATGCGGCTGGTCGTTTTCAGAAGTTCGATCGCGCCGAGCAAGATGTCCATGCCATGAAGAGGCAGCATGGTTCCAAAGAACAGGACCTCGAATCGACCGTCGGTGCGCGGCAGTTGGGGTCGCTGATAGAAGATCCGCTCGTCCGCGCCGACCGGCACGACTGCGTACTTGTCGCGAGGAGCTGCGTAGACATGGGCCGAATAGTCCGCCTGCGCGTCTGTGTCCTCGAGCACAACAGCTGACCGCCGCAAAACCCACCGCACATACCAATCGATGAGTCTCGTCAGCGGCGAGCTTGAGCCCACGACTTTGCGCTCATCGACGAGCCAACAGTGAAGGTTCACGAACTCGTCAAAGACGATTCTGCTTCTGGCAAGCAGCGGGTAGAGCGCCCAGAAGATCTCGTGGCCACGGAAGCCGACAACGGAGATCGCCGGCCTGTGGCGCAGCCGGAGCAGGACGAGACGCAACGGCGTCTCGACATAGCGGAGTGGACCACGCCGTTTGTTCTTCACGATGAGCAGCTCGACACCATCGATCGATGCGAGAGCCCTTGTCAACGTGATCGTCCGCAGGTAGTTCGGGTCGCGGTAGCAAAGGACGTACGCGATCTTCACGTGCCGTTGCTCGTTCATCTCACGCTGCCGAGCGCCGCCCCACGGCGACCAGCCCGACTCCTTGGTTGGGAAACGCGCGCTGGAGCTGCAGGAAGGGAAACGTGCCCAGGTATGCCGCGACGGCGACCGCTCCGGAGCGCGGCTTCAACAAGCGACCGCTTCCGGCCGTGCGCGCCTCCACGGACTGCGCGACTTCGTGCCCTCGGCGGCGTGCGGCAATCCGGTTCCGAATCGCCTCCAGGGCAAAGCCGAGAGGCGCGCCGAACGGCGTGACCTCCACGTCGTCGAGGCCGATGTCTCTCAGCTTCGCAACCAAATCCGGTGGGTCATACCGCCGGAGATGACCGACCATCTCGTCCCAGGCGGCGAACCGTTGCTGCCAAGCCGGCGCAGAGACGATAAGCCAACCTCCAGGGTTCAGCCGGTCCGCCCATTCCGCGAGCATCGCACCGTCATCTTCGATGTGCTCGATTACCTCGAACGCGCAGACGACATCGAAACGCTCGTCAGGGTCGAGTGTCGAAAGGTCACCGTTCCGCACGTCTCCCGTCGAGCCAAGTCGCGCGCGCGCGACCGCGAACGACTCGGCGTCCGGTTCAACGCCGACATACCGGTAACGGGAGGCGAGCCGGACGGCGAAGCCGCCCTGGCCGCAGCCGACCTCTAGAAGCGTCTCCGCATCTTCCGGCAGTCGACGCGTAACGGTGTCCCAACGCAGCCAGGCGTTCGGCGGAAGCATCGGGTTCCAGCGCATCAGGCGGGTTGAACTGGTAGCGATCGATCAACTCGCCGCTGGACCATCAGGCGATCAACGGCGACCGCGAGCATTACCCAAAGGCCAATCCGCAGAGAAACGGCCGTCACGATCGAGAGACGATCCAGTTCGCCTGTAGTCTCGCCGCCGGACAGCCAGAGGATGTACCCCTCCGGAATTGCCAGGAGCACCGCGACGGCAGGGACGGCAAAACGAGCATCGCTTCCGGAACGCCGAACGGTAAGCAACGCAAGACCGATCGCTGCCACGCCGAGGGCAAAGACGTCGCCGATCTGCCCTTGTTCGAATAACAGGTTCTCGATTACCGACGGAAGCACCTCGCGGTGCCGTCCATAGTTGACGGTCGGCGAAAGAATGGAGGGCGTCGGATTGGGCTGTAGATACGGTCGGTAGATCGAGGCGTTCATATGATGGTCGGACGCCTCTTCACCCGAGAAATAGGGCAACGGCCCGACCAGAGTGTAACGAGGGTGCGTCAGAATGAAGCGAAAGTACGTTCGTCGGCCGTGCGCATAAATCCACGTAACAAACGGTGATCCCCTCTCGTCGACGTAGCGGAACTCCTGGCCCGAATAATTCGCGACCGTGGGTGAATAGGGCATTCCGTGAGCGACGAACCAAGCCGTCCACTGCGGATTGGGCAGGATCCTCAGTTGCACTATGTCGCCGAGTGCAGCTTTCGAGACCGACTCGTTGCGATGAATCTCGAGAAGGCCGATGGCGCTGATGACGAGGAGACCAATCGCAGAAACGGTCCGAAGGTTGACGCGCATTTTTCCAACCGCAAGCGCAACGAGGCCCGCCAAAGTGATGCCGAGTCCGAAGAGGACGTTTGGCTGCCTGGCCAATGTCCAAAAGAGGGTCACGGCCAATGCGAGGGCCAGCCGGACCCAACCTGGATGCTGGACAAAAGCCATCCAGGCCGCGATCAGGAGCGCAGTCAGCGAGACTGCCACCGACTCGCTCAGAATGATCGAGTTCCAGTTTGTCACCGCCGGAACGAGGCCCAGCATGAGCAGTACGACGCGGACCACGATTTGTACTCGACGGTCTATGACGAGACGCGAAGCGCAGAGGGCGAGCATCCACCATGCGAGCGCCGCGAGAACGACTTGGGCCGCGACGCGCAAGTCATCGGTCGGGAACAGCTTGTAAAAGAGCGGTACCGTGGGGAGCCGGCTTGCCGCACCGGTCAGACTGAGGTGAAGGTACGTCGGGCTGTCAGCCCATCGGGGTGTATTCAGCCCAAGAACAACAAGCTCTTGCAAGAGGAAGTACCCCAAGAAGAACAACCGCTCTGGATTCGCGCCTCTCACTTCGGCGGAGTGAACCAGCGGGTCCGGACGATCACTCGGCTGCGCGACCCACCGCGAAGAGTGACTGACCGAACGGAGGGGTGACGTACGTCTCGACGCGCCGCGTCAGACGCACCACCGTCTGATCGTACATTCGGAGAAGAGGAGCCGTGGTCGGCGTACGACGCATCAGCTTCATGACCATGATCCACGCGAGCAAGCCCGCTGCGTTGACGTGGCGGATGACCTCGACCTCCACGCCCGCATCCCGGAAGACCGACGAGAGACCACTCTTTGTGTATCGCCGCCAGTGGCCGATGTCATGGTCGTACACACTCATCGCCAAGGGATGCGCGGGGACGAAAGCCACAACGGATCCACCACGTCTTACGAAGTGGCGCGCCGAGTTCACAGCCCCTACGTCGTCTTTTAGGTGCTCCAGGACATTCACGAACACGACAGAAGAGAACTGACTGGGAAGACTCGGAGGTTCGGTGATATCGAGCCGCTCGACATGGACTCGCACATCTCCTCCAAACCTGCCACGGAGTTGAGAGACGTCCGTAGCGTCGACCTCCGAGACGGTCAGTTCTTGGACGCCGAGATCGAGCCAGATGGCTGCGAAGTCGCCGCGACCGCTGCCCACCTCGAGCGGATGCTCGCCAAGGTAGGGCAGCGCGAGGCCGGCGATCCAGCCGTTGTAGTTGTGAGCGTGCGCCAGCGCTTCCAGCGTCTGAGCTTGAAGAGAGAGATCACTCACCGAAGACGCGGACTCTCACAAGCACCCACATCGCTTTGAATCCGTCTCGCCAGGAGATTCGCTTCCCCTCCTCGTAGGTTCTGCCGTAGTACGAGATCGGGAGCTGGTAGACGCGCAACTTTCGGAGACACACCTTCGCGGTCATCTCCGGCTCGATCGAGAAGTCGTTCTGTCGAAGATCCAGGCTCTTGAGGATCTCCGAACGAAAAGCCTTGTAGCCGGTCTCCATGTCACCGAGGGTGGTGTTGTAGAGGATGCCGGTCAGGAGCGAGAGAAACTTGTTCCCCGCCAAGTGCCAGAAGAGGTACGCGCGCTGGGGACGCCCAGGCGCAAGTCGCGACCCGTAGACGACATCGGCGACACCCCGCTCGATCGGTTCGATCAGCGCGGGGACTTCCGCCGGGTCGTACTCCATGTCGGCGTCTTGGATGACCGCGATGTCACCATCGACGTGTGGAATCGCCGCCCGAACCGCGCTCCCCTTCCCACCGTTTCGCTTCCGGATCAGGAGCACGTCCCGCCGCGCGTCCTTCCATTGCTCGACGAGATCGGCGGTACCGTCGCTCGAGCCGTCGTCGACCACGATGATCTGGCGGTCGATCCCAAGTGCCTCGATGCCGTCGAGGACCGCGCCGATCGTCGCGGCCTCGTTGAACGCCGGTATCAGGAACGAGACGCGCACGGTCTCGCAATTGACGCTAACAACGCGCTCGGCCGGTATCCGGTCGGCCCGCGGTCACGCGACCTTGGTCGAGGCCACGCCGAGCTCGTCGCCATCGGTATCGGCGGCGATCGCCTGCATGACCGATCCCTGCTCGATCACTTCGGCGAGCGCGCACACGCAGCGCCCGTCGAATTGCGTGCCGACGTGCCTTCTTAGCTCTTCGAGCGCCTCCTCGGCCGACTTGCTCTCACGGTATGGCCGATTGCCTGTGATCGCTTCGAACGCGTCGGCCACGGCGATCACACGAGAGGCGATCGGGATGTCGTCTCCATGGAGTCCGGTGGGATACCCGGTCCCGTCGTACCGCTCGTGATGATGCAGAACCCAGCCGGCCTCGATCGGCATCTCGGCTGCGTGCAGTATCGCGTGCCCCACACTGACGTGCTCCCGCATCTGCACCGCCTCGTCGGCGGACAGCGGGCCTGACTTCTGGAGAACGATGTCGGGGACGCCGATCTTTCCGACATCGTGCAGGAGACCAGCGAGCCGCAGGCGCTCGAGGCTGTCTCCGCGAATCCCAAGTTGTGTGCCGATCGCTGCTGCGAGCGCCGCAACGGTTTCGGAGTGACCACGCGTGCCGGCGTCCTTCGCGTCGACCGCACGAGCCAGCGCAGCCGCAAGTGCTTTCTGGTGCGGGGAAGGACCGCTGTTGCCTGCCTCTCCCACACGGGCGAGCGACGGGTGGTACGTGACTGCGGCAAGCTTCGTGCGCTTCGCCTCGTAGAGCGCAACGTCGGCCTGGTGGATCAAGAGGTGGCGCGCCTCGTTCTCGATCGACTCCGTCACGCCGATGCTCACCGCGCGCCGACCCAGCATCGCGTGCGTCTGCTGCTCGATGGCCCTCGACGCCGCCAGCGCGTGCCAGTTCCTTCGGTCGGGGAGCAGCGCCATGAACTCGTCACCGCCGGTGCGGAAGACCGTCCCGTCGCCCTTGAGGGCGCTGCTGAGGATCTCGGCCACCTGCCTGATGTACTGGTCGCCTGCCTGATGACCCTTCGTGTCGTTGATCTGCTTGAGCCCGTCGAGGTCGATTGCCATCAACGAGAAGCTCGACCCAGTGGCCGCCCGCCGCCGGATCGCTTGAGAAAGGTCGTGGTGGAATGCGCGGTGATTGCCGAGCCCCGTCAGATTGTCGGTGTATGCAGCAGCGGAGAGGCGCTCCAGCTCGAGTTCGCGTGCGTGGCGGCGCCGCTCGATCGGCGCCTTGACCAGCACGAACAGGCAAACCACGAGACCAACCGCCCCGACAACAGAGACGAGAGTCGCGACGCTTCGAATGGTCGTCGCCGACGATCCGGCCTGCGCGGCCCATTCGGCCTGTCGCTCGCGAAGGATCGACTCAGCTCGAGCCTGTACGCGCCCGAGCGCGGCGACTCTGCGCTCACCCGCTGCTTCCCTGTAGTCCTGCGCGAGTGCCATCACCCTTGAATGCTCAGCGCCGGACGTTCGCCTCTGAAGGTCTCCGATCGCGCGGTTGATGTCGCCGTCGAGCCGAGAGACGTCCCCGCTGTGTCGTGCGCCGACCATCTGCTGCTCGTCCCCGAGATCGCGAACGATCGCCGTATAGTCGAGCGCCTGGGCAGCCCGCGACGCGACCGAGCGCACGTGCATTGTCCCCTCGTACGCCGCGGCGGACGCCGCACATGCGGTGACGAGCGCAGCAACAAGAGCGGCCCGGTGCACCATCCGGGCGCGTGATTCCCAGTCGATTCGCCGCAATCTGTACGCGTTATCACTCGCGGACACGGCACGGCGCCTCCCCCTTTGGTGGGGGTCCAGCCGACCCTAGACGGACGGGTGGTTACTCGGCTCGACGCGAGCGGAGAACATTCCGCTGCGCACGCAGCTCGTCGATGCGGCGATGAACTTCCCGCCGCTGCTTCGAGAGATCCGCCTCCCGGGCCGCGAGCTCCTGGGCACCTTCCGCATCGGGAAAGATCGCCATCCGATCATGCAGCCTCCGGCGCAGGAGTGAGAGGTCGCGCTCCTCCTCCTCGAGTCTCTGGAGCTCCGCCTCGAGCGCACGTTCCTCTGAGCTCGCCACACTCACATTATGCGTGCCGCGAGCCCGATCGCTACTCCAGTTCATCCGCGGCGTCGAGCTCGGTGACAAGGGCCGCAACAGCGGGGTTTCCGCGGCGTCGGCGGTATGCCATGCCGGCCCCGGCCAGCGCGACGCCGCCAAAGAGCACAAACACAAGCGGGGTCGCGTCGAACGAGCTGCCCGTATGGGCGTCGACCGGCGCCGCTCGCCTCACCGTCGGCTCCGGACGAGGGACCTGCGCATGCGAGGCGACTCGGGGCGTCGTCCGCGTTGTCGGCTTCGTACGGCGTGTGTGCTTCAGAAGCCCTCGGTCCGACAGCAGCTCGCGGAAGATGAACTTCGCCTCCTGCTTGACCTGGAGGGACGGCAGCGACGCGATGCCGGGCAGCGCGGGATGAGGCGCACGGAGACGCTCGACGTGCGGCCAGCCCTGCAGATACGTGGTCGGATCGACGGCGCCGTTGTACTGCAGATGCAGAAGGCTGCGGGGATGGACCTCGAAGTGGAGGTGCGGCGGCGTTGCGGGGTAGGCATCGCCGGAGTTGCCGACGAAGCCGATGATCTCCCCGGCCTTGACCTGCCTGGACCGGATCGCCAGGGGCGCGTAGCCGGAGAGGTGTGCGTAATAGAACTCGTCTCCGGACTTGTCGCGCACCCAGAGCCGCCATCCGCCGATCCGCTCCCAGCCGACGCGATTCAGCGTTCCGGTCGCAACAGCGACAACCGGGGTCCCCAGCGCGGCAAAGATGTCGTCGCCGTGATGCCAGCCGCCGGGGACGTCGGAGCGGAAGGCCCCGTACGTGTCTCCGAAGCTGGACTGCCCGGCGACCGGGAAGACGAATCTCTGATGCCCGAGGGCCGGCGTGATCGTGAGCGGTGCGCCGCTCGGCAGCTTCGGCTTCGGCCGCGCAGGCTTCCTTATCCTCCGCACGCCGCGGACCGGCTTGGTGACGACGTGCGCACGGGCCGGCGGCGCGGGCGCGGTCGTGACAGTCGTGGTCGAGGCGGTCGTGGTCGTGGTTGACGTCGTCGTCGTGACCGGCGGCGGAGGCGCGACCGCGAGATCGCCGAACGCAATCTGGATTTCCGTGCCGGCGGGCACGCTCGCCCGGCGCTCGAGCAGATGGACGACGAGACCGCTGGTTCGGAGCCGGCGCGCGCCGTGGACATTGACCTCGTTGTTCCGCAGTACCTCGAGGTATCCCCAGCTCCCGAGCGCGACCCGACGGCCGGGGGCCGGTGTCGCCATCGGCGTTCCGTCCACACGGAGGCCGGTGACGACGACGTCGGGAGCCGAGTCGCCACCGCCGACGAGCAACGTGACCGCGTCCGCAGTGAGCGCCCCGCCGAACAACGACACGGCCTTCACCGACGCGACTCCCAGCGTGGACGCCCCGCTGCAGCGAGGCGCGCTGACGGAGGACGCTCCGACCGTGATCACGGAGCCGCCCGCCGGGTAGACGAAGGCCGTCTCCGCCGGCCGCTTCCCCCACGGCGCGCGGGCGACGGGCCCGAGTACGAGCGGCAGCGCGTGCCCCGGCAGGCGGAGCGCGACCATACCGACGGCAAGGCAGCCCTCGTCCAGCTCCCGCGCTACAGGACGCAGCGGGGGCGCGCTCGGCTCCGTCGTCGTCGCCGGCGGAGCTGTCGTCGTCGGTTGGGGCGTCGTCGTGACGGTGGCCGTCGTCGTCTCGGCCGTCGTTGCGGTGGTCGTCGATCCGCCGTCCGATGCGGCGGCCGACACGTACCCGAGCCCGAGGCCGGCCGCAGCGAGAAGAGCAACCAGCGCTTGGCGCCCGCGCGTCACTCGGACAGGTTACGGCAGGTTGGGGAAATTGCCTGCACCGCTTGCATTTCGGCAAACTCGAGCCCATCATCAAGTGGTGGGGGCAGCTCGGGTCGACTGGTACGGGGCGCCATACGCGAAGCGGCGCGAGTGGACCGCGTTCCTGCCGTTGTTGTTGCCCGTTCTCGTCCTTGCGGGGTTTGCCGCGTGGGCAATCCTCGGTCAGTCAAAGGCGAAACCATTGACGCCGCCGCCGGGGTATCGAGGATCCCTCGTTTGGGGGAACGGCATATTCGCCAAGCCTCCTGAGATGCGCGCATGGCTGCAGCAGCACGGGGGGAAATACCCGATCTGGGCGCAGAAACACCCACGCGGCGTGAAGCTCATCACCGTCCGGCACGCAACGCATCCGGTGCGACACCGAAAGAAGAAAGCCGCGGCGCGCTGATCTTCGGAAGACTGTCGTCCATGGCCGATGCCCTGGACGAGTTGCGGGCCCTCGAGCGGCGCGACACCGAACTGTCGTCATTCGTCGGCAAGCTGCGCATGCTCGAGGAAGAGGTGGACCTGATCCGCGAGCGTGCGGGAGCAATCGCCGCCTTTTTCTCTTCGTATCCGGAGACCGAGAATCGACTGCGGAAGGGGATCACCGGAGCCGAGACGGAGCTCGAAAGCCGCCAACGAGAGCTCGCCGAGGCGCGGCAGATCGTCGCCGAGGCGGCGAACGTCGACGCACGGGAGTCGGCCGCCCGGGAGGTCGATCGCGCGCGCGGCCACGTCTCGATTGCGGAGGGGCGCCTCGTTCGTGCGACCGACGCGTACGAGGACCTCGAGCGGCAGGCGTCAGCACTTCCCGACGAGCTGCGCGACCTCGTCGCACGGGCAGAGCTCGTCACGCGCCACCTCCCCCACACCGACTCCCCAGCGGGCACACCCGAGGGGCTGGTCGACTGGGCGAACCGCGCGCACGCAACGCTCTTCGTCGCTGCCGGACAGTTGGACGCACAGCGTGATCGCATCGTCCGCGAGGCGAACGAACTCGCGACGATGTTGCTCGGCGAGCCGACCTACGGCTCGACGCCGACGCAGGCGCTCGCGCGCGTCACGGCCGCCGAGCGCCGTCCGCCGCAGCAGTGACATGGGCGTGGGCAGGGATGCCTGTCCGCGAGATGATTCCGATTCGAGCGCCGCGGACGACGAGGAGCCGGTGCCGACCGGCAACGTCGATCTCCGACGCTGCGGGCTACAGACGGAATGTCGCGAGCAGGCCCGACAGGCGCGTCAGCGGGGCGATGCTCGACTGGATCACGCGACCTTGGACGCCACCCAACGGAACAGGGCCGAACTCACGCGAGTCGCACGAGGCCATCCTGTTGTCGCCCATCACGTAGACGGCGCCGGGCGGGACGCGGATCGTGACCACGCGCCTGTCCTGGTTGTCGAGCCACGTCATCTGCAAGGAGGCCAGCTGCCGGCGCGCGTGTTCCCAAATTCGCGCACTACTCGACTGTGCGAGGGCGACGAGCCTCCGGACCAACGTGTTGTGCAGGTCGAGGAGGTACGGCTCACGGATCTTCCGACCGTCGCGCCAGACGCTCCCATTTTGGAACTTGAGGGTCTGGCCGCCCGTGGCAATCACCCGCTTCACGTACTCGCCCAGATCGCCCGGGATGCCGCAACGGGTGGGTAGCAGCGAGGCGGCCTGCGACGGCAGCGTGAACGTGATGATCTCGCCGTCACGCGGCGCCCTGAAGTGGTACGTGAGGTGATCGACGAGGAATCGAGCGCTTGCCGTGCCGTCGCAGGTCGGGTCACCTGCGCCCGCCGTGCACGACAGTGTTGGAAGCATCGAGCCGGTGTCGACACTGTCGATCGACACGGCGTAGCCACTTCGCGTCAACGCGGCAAAGAGAATCGCGATCCCAGCACCGACCGCGACACCCCGTACGACCTGTCGGCGCCAAGACGGGCGCCCGCCCGTACGGTGTCGACGCCGTGTCCGACGGACAGCAGACGGCGTGGCGGCTGCGGCGGCCATCGTTGTGTACGCAATCGGCCTGACCGGGGCCAAGCTTGAGCGAAGCAGTTGAAAACAGACCGAAAGTCGCCGAGAGTGTGAGGAGGATGCGTCGTCTCGCAACGTTGCTGCTCGCCCTCATTGCAATTGGCCTCGCCGGGCCGGTCTCCTCCCTCGCTGCTGTACACCTGATCAGCATTACCCCGTCTGTTCACAGAGGTGGCTACGTGACGTTGACGGTCTCCGGAGTGCCGTTTGGGACAGGGTGCAATATCCACGTCCACATGGGCGAGCGCCCGCTCCTCGCGGCGGGACTGGACGGCAAGAGCTCGTCCTTCCTTCTGATCCACTGGCGCTGGCGAGTCCCGCTTCACTCTGCGCGGGGCCGGTGGTCTGTCGACGTTACGTGTAACAACGGCGGCGGGTCACTGCACACCTCGTACGTCGTCCGTTAGGTGTACGCAGGAGAATCCGAGTCAACGGGGCCTGTTTGCAACAGCTTCGATCAAGAAGAGCCCGCGTCGCGCGTCGGATCCGTTCGACGCGCCGGCCACACGTAGAGGCGAGCGCACCCAGGACTCATGGGAAGAACCGTTTCCGAGGCTAGCGGAGGCGGACCCACGCACACGGCTCCCTCAGCTGACGGCTAGACGATCCCCGAGAAGGGTCGAACGGCGGCTGGGCAGGACTACGCTCCTCCGGTGAGATCGCGTCCCGGATTCGTGCCAGCCCTCGAAGGGGCGCGCGGGATCGCCGCGCTTGGCGTGCTGGCGTTTCACGTCGGAGTCCCTGGATCTTCACGACTGTGGCTGGGCGTTCCGCTGTTTTTCTTGCTGAGCGGCTTCCTGCTCTTCCGACCTTTCGCTCGCGCGATCATCGAGGCCACACCGCTTCCCTCGCTCCGGCGCTACGGTCGCGCGCGGCTGCTTCGCATCGTGCCGGCCTATTGGGTGGTCCTGACCTTCCTGATCGTCGATGAAGGTCTGTATCCAGGCGGCAGACACGCGATCCCGATCTGGCATCTCGCTGCGCACTATCTCCTCATCTACACGCTGTTTGATCTGGGCTCGATTGTCGGCGGCGGTTGGACCCTGTGCGTGGAAGTCGCGTTTTACGCCGCATTGCCTCTGTTTGCACTTGCGGTCTCGGCGATCACCAGACCGCTGACAAATCGCCGCCAACGGACTCTCCTGCTCGCGCTGACCCTCTTGCCGGCGTTCCCCGTCAGCCAGTGGTATATGGAGAACGAGGGCTTTGGTTCCGGCTGGCTGCCGCCGTGGCTGCCCGGCTACCTGGACGAGTTCGCGATCGGGATGCTGCTCGCGATCTTCCTCGAGGTCCGTCCGAGGCTCAGTCTCGTTGCCTCGCGAATGCTTCTCGTCAGCGGTGTGCTTCTCGGGGTCGGAGCCCAGTGGCTTTACACATTCGGCTCCCTAGATCCGTACGGAAACGGCAGCGGGGCAGGCTACTCCCGGGTGATGGAGTTGGCTTTCGCATTCGTCCTTGCGAGCGTTCTGGCAAGAGGCGAGTCGACCGTCCTTGGACGTCTCCTCGCGTCGCGGCTGCTCCTCGGCGCGGGTACCGTGTCCTACGCTGTGTACCTGTGGAATCTTGCCGTGATCGACCGCCTGCGAGGAACGGGGCTGTGGTTCGACAACTGGGCCGGTCTTGTCTTGGCAACTGCCGCAGTGCTGCTGATCGCCCGGACTTCGTGGGTTTTGATCGAGCGGCCAGCGCTTCGGCTGAAGGATGCTCGTCCCCGCGTAACTTCATACACGGCGGCCCTCACGAAGAGCACATCCTGAGCAACCGGCGACTCGCGCGAACGGACCGATCTGCGGTCAGACCAGCGTTGGCGTCCACCGCGAGGCCTACCGGCCTAACCCGATTCAGGGTCATCGCCAGCGCACGGCTGCCGATACAGGAGGATGTGCGGGCCTACTATTTGAAGGGAGACGACCCTGTCCACTCTACGACAGCGCCTGCGGCGTGACGACGGTTTCACGCTGATCGAGCTGCTCATCGTGCTCGTGATCCTCGGCATCTTGCTGGCGATCGCGGTGCCTGCCTATCTTGGCTTCAAGGACAAGGCGAACAGCCGGGCGGCGGAGGCGGATCTG
>Ga0070731_10000917_pt1 | contig 33771 bp, 25 predicted proteins | sample Coa_R1_2_FD_66448 | JGI IMG/M metagenome (GOLD analysis project Ga0070731, IMG submission 66448) | Surface soil microbial communities from Centralia Pennsylvania, which are recovering from an underground coalmine fire - Coalmine... | ecosystem: Environmental > Terrestrial > Soil > Unclassified ... | reverse complement strand
TGGCCACCGAGTTCGTCTACAACTACGTAAAGGACAAGCGTACCGTCGGCGTTATTCGCGAGTTCTCGGAGAGCGGCCTGGTGGAAGTGGCCGAGCCGATCGGCGTCATCTTCTCGCTTACGCCGATTACGAACCCCACCTCCACGGTCCTGTTCAAATGCATCATGGCGATCAAGACGCGCAACGCGATGGTTTTCAGCCCCCATCCGAACGCCTGGCGGTGCTGCGCCGAGGCCATGCGCATCATGTATGAAGCGGCGGTGAAGCACGGCGCGCCGGAAGGCGTCTTCACGTGCGTGGCATCGCCTACTCTTTCCGACAACGCTTACCTGATGCGGCATAAAGACGTCCGCCTGGTGGATGCTACCGGTGGCCGTGGCGCGTCCAGGGCGGCCTATAGTTCCGGCAAGCCGGCGCTTGGTGTCGGGTCGGGCAATACGCCCGTCTATCTGGAGAAGACGGCGGATCTCGACATGGCCGTGGTGGATATCATCACCTCTAAAACTTTCGACAACGGCACCATCTGCGCATCGGAGCAGACCGTGGTCATCGACGACGAGATCTACGACCGCGCGCTGAGGAAGTTCGCCGAGTTGGGCGTGCATATCTGCAGCGAGTCCGAGACGGAAATTCTCGGGCACACCGTCATCGATCCCGTAAAGGGACAAATGCAGCCCATGGCAATCGGGCAGAAGGCCACCGATATCGCCCGCATGATCGGCTTGAAGGTCAAGCCGCACACCAAGCTCCTGATTGCGCCGATAAAAGGCGTGGGCCGCGACTATCCCCTGTCGGTGGAGAAGCTGTTCCCGGTGCTGGCGGTGTGCCGGGCGCACTCCGTGGATGAGGCGCTCAAGCTGTGTATGGACGTGAATCATCTCGGCGGCCTGGGACATACGGCGGTCATTTTCTCGCGCGACGACGAGATCATCCGGCAGTTCAGCGAGATCATGAACGCGGGACGCGTCATCGTGAATTCGCCGGGGTCCATCGGGGCGCTCGGCGCCGTCTACAACGACCTGGTACCTACCTTTTCATTCGGCTGCGGGACCGGCGGCGGCAACAGCACGATGGATAACGTGAATGTGTTTCATTACCTGAACATCAAACGGGTAGCCCAAAGGAGACAGGCGCATATGTGGTTCCGCGTTCCCAACCAAATCTATTTCGACATGAAAGCCGTCGAGAACCTGCGCGAATTTCCGTCGCGCTCCACCCTGATCGTGACCAACGCGGCTCTGGAGCAAATCGGCCATGTGGACATTGTCAGGCGCGCGCTTCCGCCCGATACCCTGGTCCGGATCCTGCGGATTCCCGATGCGGAACCCGAAGTCCAGGTCGTCATGCACGGTGTAGAGGCGCTCAATTCCTACGCTGTCGACCAAATCGTCGCGCTGGGCGGCGGGTCTGTGATCGACGCGGCCAAGCTCATGAAGCTCAAGTATGAGTTCCCGGAGGCCGACTTAGACGAGTTGGCCGCGCCGTTCCTGGATATACGCAAGCGCGTGGTTCAATTCCCCACCAAAAAGACGAATCAGGCGCGGCTGATCGCCATCTCCACTACCAGCGGCACCGGGAGCGAGGTCACTCCGTTCGCCGTCCTCACAGACAAAGCGCGCGGGCGCAAAGTCACGCTCGCCGACTACTCCCTTAGTCCGGATGTGGCCATCGTCGATCCGCAGTTCGTCATGTCCATGCCCAAAGGCCTGACCGCGGACACCGGCATCGACTGTCTGACCCATGCGCTGGAGGCCGGCGTTTCGGTTTACGCTTCACCTTATACCGATTCCCACGCCATGCAAGCCGTTCGCATGGTGTTCAAGTACCTGCCCATCGCTTATGAGAATCCCCGCGATGAACAGGCGCGCAGCATGGTGCACAATGCCGCCTGCATTGCCGCCCTGGCTTTCTCGAACGCCTCCGTGGGCGTCAATCACGCCTTGGCGCACGCCTTTGGCGCGCGGTTCGGCGTAGCGCACGGGCGCGCCAACGCACTCATGCTGCCGCATGTGATCGCGTATAACGCAGCGGTGCCCACAAAGTTCCGCCCGTCACCGAACCAGCGGGCGTATGTCGCGCACAAGAAATACGCCATGATGGCGGACCTGCTGGGTCTGGACGGGCACACCATCGAGGAAAAGGTGCGGAACCTCATCACCGCCACCGAACGGTTACTCGATCAATTGCAGGTGCCGCGTTCCATCGCCGATCTGGGAATCTCGAAAGAAGAATTCGAGCGGGCGCTCCCTGATTTGGCCAGAATTGCCTTCGACGATCCTTCCTGGCTGACGAACCCTCGCATGCCTCTGATCAGTGAATTGGTTGAGCTGTTTTGGAAGGCCTATTACGGGCGAAGCCCGGCGAAGGTTGTCAGTGCGCCGGTGCAACCGGAAGTCGAGGTGCTCGTATGACAACGAACGAGACCATCCAGGAAACTTTTGGGAAACTCGACAGCGCCCGAGGCCAACTAGCCGTGGATTTCTCGGCGGTCCAGCGGATCGATCCAAGAGAAATCGCGGCCCTGGAAAAGCTGGCTTCGGCAGCCGACGGGAAAGCCGTTAAAATCGCCTTGCGCGGCGTCAACATCGCCGTTTACAGGGTGCTCAAGCTGGTGAAGTTGGCTCCCCGATTCGTCTTCGAATAGGACAGCCTCCCGACGCCGCGAACGCCAGCGGATGCTCGCGCGCCAGGTAATTCACATCGTCGGACATGAGGTGTACAACCATTTACCGGAAGCGGTACGTGTACGACGCGCTGACATACGATGGCAGCCGCACGCCCACTACCTGATCGAACGGCGCGGCTTCGCCGGCCGCTGCCAGCACCTCCATGGTCTGACCGGTATAGCCGCGGGCCCACATACAGTTGATGCCGGCCGTCATCGTGCCGTTGTGGAATGCGCGCACCAGCGCGCCGCGGAGCTCCCGCAGGGGGACGCTCACGAAACTGCCGCCCAGCGGCTTGCGCCCCACCTGTTCGTACTCGGCGCGCGCCTGCAAATGAAAAGGCAAACGATCCAGCGTGCCCAGGATATCGAAGATGGTGCGAGGCGCTTCCGGCACGGGTAGTCCGCCGGCCAGATCGCGCGCATCGGCCTTCGACACCGAAGCTTGCAGCAGCGCCCCGCGGAAATAGCGGCGGGCGGCGGCCGTCAGATACCGGTTGCGGCTGGGTCCCTGATAGTATTGCAGGCCGGTATCGGGATCTAGTTTAGCCAGCGATTGCTCCTGCGTCACGCGCCCCAAGGTAAGGCGGAGGTCCGTGCCAAGGACCGTCTTGGCGGTTACCAGTTGCCATGCATGCGCCCGGCTGACGGGCGTGCCCGGCGTGGAGCCTACTCCAATGCGCGGGTCGTTCGTGAAGAAGGTTTGGCCGAAGCTTACCGACAGGCTGGGCAGCAGGATCTTGTGGGGCGGCAGCAGGGTGAGCGTGGCCTTGGGGGAATCGACCCCGGTCCTTTTGCTGAATGAGTCCGCCGGATTGAGCAGATCCGTGTTATCCACGGCGACCTCGTCTCGCCGCCACCCGGCGTAATAGTGGAGCCACGGCGCGGGGCTGCCATTGATGGCCACATAGGGGGAGATGATGCCGATGGTCACGTTGTTGGCCGTGACCTTCTCGAACGGGCCATAGACGGCTGGATCGTTCGAAAGATAATGGTCCAGATCGTCGCGGCGCGGGGCGTCGCGCGAGTAATCCGTGCCGGCCATCAACGTCAGCGATTCCGTCAACCGGCGAACGTAGCCGGCCTCGCCGCCCGCCACTGTGCGAAACTCGCTCTGGCGGATGAGGCCGTCGCCAAAGTTGGAATCGAGGGCCAGGTTGTAGGTGCGGAAAAAGCCGGAAAGCTGCAATTCGTTGGCCGGCGCCAAGCGCCAGAGGTCGTTGAACGCGATCTCGCCGGTGTGCGACTGATCGCCTTGGCGGGGATCGATGGTATCGCCGAGATTCGGCAGGCCGATGGGGATCAGCCCAGGGATCATCGACTGGCCGTAGTAGCCCGCGCCAAACAACGTCAACTTGTGCGCGCCGAGGTCGAACACCCTGTACCCGTTCAGCTTGTATTGCCGGCGGTGTTCCAGCCGGTCCAAAAATCCGTTGCCATAGGATGCCTCGATGGCGACCCACGCGCGTGTACCCGGATCGGCGGGGCTCCAGCCGGCAGAAAGATCGATGTCGCGATAGTCGCCGGCGAGCGCGACGAACGGCTCCAGCCGATCGTGGAAGCTATACGCGGCGGCCAAGTCGACCGCGTGATTCCCCTCGCGGACATTGAATGCTCCGCCATCCGTCTGCACGGCCTCGATGATGGCGGGGACCAGCATGTTGGGGTCGGAGTAGCCGTTGCCGTGGGCGTTGGCGGACAGGTTGTTCGGGACCAGGTAATCGCCTAGCGCGAAGTATTGTGCGATGGGCTCGCCATGGTCGCCCGCCACGCCGGGAGCGAAGTACTGCGGCGCTTTGATGCCGCCCGAAGCGGTCTCCACGGGAACGCCGGGGATCGAAAAGGGCACGCCGGGCCGGCCAGGATTGGCGTCCAGGGTTTCGTCGCGAATGACGATGCGCTGCGCCGGGTCGGGGAAGAGCACGCCGGCCTCCACCAGGTCAGCCGTCACCTCGATGGCCTGCGATTGCGGGGCCAGCGTCAGCTGCAGGTCGAGCCGGCGATCGCCGCCGACCGTTACGGCCTGGCACAGGTCTTGAAATCCAGCCTTCCGGATAGCGAGGATGTAGCTCCGTGCCTGGACATCCGGGAAAGAGAAGGCGCCGTCGGCATCGGTGACGGTTTCGCGTTCGGCCAACCCCACGGCAGCGCCGGCCACCGCATGGCCCTGCGGATCGGTCAAATGACCGGAAACCGTAGCCGCGGCGGCAGTGGTCACCAGCAGCAAGCCGGGTAGCGCTACTCGGAGTGCTACGAAAATAACATTCATGATACTATCGAGATTCCGGCGGCGTGGCAATAATCATCAATTCGTGATACGAGGTGGGCGGGCAATCCGGATGGGCTTCCCGGCACGTATTGAATGGAGGCAACCAAATGACTGAGCTGTCCCGAATTGGAGTGGCCATACCGGAAGATCTGCTGGCAAAGTTCGACCATCTTATCGCCCAGCGCGGATACACCAACCGCTCGGAAGCGTTTCGGGACCTGATCCGCAACGAACTGGTGCAGGAAACCTGGAAATCGTCGGATTCCGAAGTGTTCGGCACCGTGACGTTGGTCTATGACCACCATGCGCGGCTGCTTCCGGAGCGGCTCACCGAGCTGCAGCACCACTATCACGCGGCGGTTCTGTCCGCGTTGCACGTCCATCTGGATCACGACAATTGCCTGGAGGTGGTGCTGGTGCGCGGCAAAGCGGGGCTGGTACAGAAGCTCTCAAACGCCCTGATCGCCATCAAGGGCGTGAAGCACGGCCGCTTCACGGTCACCACTTCCGGCCAAGACTTGCCCTGAGGAAGCCATGCATATTCCGGACGGCTATCTCAGTCCATCGACGTGCGCGGGTCTGGCGGCCGCAGCGGCGCCGTTCTGGTATGTGGCCCTGCGGCGCGTGAAGGCCGCCTTGCACTCGCGGCTGTTGCCGCTGTTGTCCGTATTCGCCGCATTCTCGTTCGTCATCATGATGTTCAACCTGCCGCTGCCAGGCGGCACTAGCGGACACGCGGTGGGTATGGGGATTGCGGCGATTGTGCTGGGCCCTTGGGCTTCGATTCTGGCGATCTCCATCGCCCTGACCATCCAGGCGGTGTTCTTCGGCGACGGCGGCATCACCGCCATCGGCGCGAACTGCTTCAATATGGCTATCGCCGGATCGCTGGTGGGCTATGCCACGTACCGGCTGGTGGCGTGGCGCGCGCCGCTCCGATCAGGGCGCCGTGTCGTGGCCGCCGGACTCGGTGGGTACGCCGCGATTAACGTGGCAGCACTGTTGGCGGCCATCGAGTTCGGAATCCAACCGCTCCTTTTTCGGGATGCTTCCGGAATGCCGCTCTACGCTCCGTATCCGCTGCGCATCGCGGTTCCGGCCATGATGATCGGGCACCTGACTTTTGCCGGCCTGGCGGAGCTGGTGATCTCATCCGGCATGGTGGCCTACTTGCAGCGCATCGATCCGGAGTTGTTGCGGGCCACCAGCGGGACTGACCTCCCGGTGGGTCCGGTCTCCGCGCCCGCCGGTTCGCGCACCCCGCGCAAGCTGTGGCTGGCGGTGGCCACCCTGCTGATTCTGACGCCGCTGGGCATCCTGGCGGTGGGCAGCGCCTGGGGAGAATGGAGCGCGCGCGACTTCGCAGATCCGCAGGCGCGCCGCGAGATGGCCGCCGCATCCGGCAATCAAGCTCCGCCGCGGGCCGTCCCGCGCGGCCTGGAGCGTCTCTCGTCGATCTGGACCGCGCCGCTTGCCCGCTATGCGCCCGCGTTCGTCCGCAGCCAGACGTTTGGCTACGTGCTCTCCGCCGTGGTGGGAGTCGGCCTGATCATTGCGCTGGCGATGCCGTTGCAGTGGCTGCTGGCAAGGCTGCCCGCGGCGCGCCGCCGCCGAAAGAGCTTTGTAGAAAAGACTGCCCGCGGATTGCTGGAGGCCACGGGGCACGCGCTCTTTGCCGAAGACATGGCCGCCGCGGACGGATTTCTGCAGCGCCTGGACCCGCGCGTTAAGCTAGTGGGCATCGGCGCGTTGATCGGCGCGGCCGTGGCCGTGCATCGACTGTGGGTCCTGGCGGCCATCCTGGCGCTCAGTTCGTTGCTGGCGCTGGCCTCCCATATCCCGCTCGGCCTGTTGGCGAAGCGCGTCTGGCTTACCGTGCTGGCGTTTACGGGCCTGGTGGCGCTGCCGGCCATCTTCCTGACGCCTGGAACGATCATCTATCGGCTTCCGCTGCTCGCGTGGCCGCTGACGGAACAGGGATTACGCACCGCCGGTTTCCTGATCCTGCGCGGTGAAACTGCCGCCAGCCTGGCGGCTCTCCTGGTGCTTTCCACTCTCTGGACGCACCAGCTGCACGCCCTGCGTTACTTCCGCGTGCCGGTGGTGATCGTGGCGCTGCTCGGCATGACATACAGGTACATGTTCCTGTTCCTCGAAACCGCGCGCGCCATGTTCGAATCGCGCGAGAGCCGCATGGTCGGGGTGTTGCAGCCGGCCGACCGCAGGCGACTGGCCGCGGCCAGCGCGGGAGTGCTCCTCGAAAAGACGCTGCAGGTGAGCGGTGAAGTGCATCTGGCGATGCAGGCGCGCGGGTATCGCGGTGAGATCCGCCTCTTGGACGAAGCGCGCATGCGCGCGAACGACTGGCTGCGGCTGGCTGCGTTCGCCGCCGTTGCGACGCTGGCGGTCTGGTTGGGGCGATGAGCAAACCGGCCTTCGATGTGCGCAATGTGTCGTTCCGCTACCACCAGGTGGCGGCCTTGAACGGACTGTCCATGTATGTGAAGCGCGGCGAGCGTGTGGCGCTGCTGGGCGCTAACGGATCGGGCAAATCCACGCTCCTGCGGCTGCTGGCCGGGCTATGCTTTGCCGACCAGGGAGAAATCGCCTTCCTGGGGGAGAGCCTGAACCAGCAAAGCCTGCAGGACGAAAAAGCCTTCTTCAGCTTCCGCCAGCGCGTGGGCCTGGTCTTCCAGAATGCGGATGTGCAGTTGTTCTGCCCCAGCGTATTCGATGAGCTGGCCTTCGGACCGTTGCAACTCCGTTGGCCCGCACAAAAGATCCGGGAACGCGTCGGCGAAGTGCTGCGCGCGATGGACATCGAACATTTGCGGGATCGCGCGCCGCATCGCCTGTCGGGCGGCGAGAAGAAGCGCGTGGCGCTGGCATCCGTGCTGGTGCTCGATCCGGAGGTGCTGCTGCTCGACGAACCCAGCGGCGCGCTGGACCCCAGCAGCCAGGCCCGCATCGTGGACTTCCTGGTCTCATGCGGCAATGGCGCCAAGACCGTGGTCATCGCCACACACGACCTGGATACCCTGGAAGATATCGCGGACCGCTGCTACGTGTTCGAAAACGGCCGGATAGCCGGAGAAGGCACGCCGCTGGAGATTCTGCATGATGTGGAGTTGCTGGAGCGGGCCAAGCTGATTCATCCACACGCCCATGTGCACGACGCCAGCGCGGTGCAGCCGCACCCGCACTTGCACCGGCACTAGCGGCTATCTCAGCCAGTCGTCCAGATGCTCCCGCACAAACGCGTCATCGTTCAGGTGCGGGTAGGCGCGATATACGCGGCCGATCTCTTCCATTTGCCCGGGCGACAGATCTTCGTCAGGATCGAGGCACCAGCGGCCGGCCAACAGGCCTTGCCGGCGCAGGACCTCGTGCAGACCCGCAATGCAGCCGCGAAACCCGTGGACCGGATCGAAGAAGGCGGCGTTCGAATCGGTGATCTCGGCGGCCAGCGTCAGCCAGGAGGGCGCCAGCGGCCGTTCCGCGCGCGCCGCGGCGTGGATCTGTTCCAGCAGCCGCACCGCGCGTAGAGTCCATACCGCCCAATGCCCCAGCAGCCCGCCTGCAAAACGCAGCGTGCGCGTGCCTATATGAAAGGGCGTTGCCAGGTCGGTCACGATGCTGTCGTCGTTGCCGGTGTACAGCGCGATCTCATCCGCACGGCTTGAATCGGCCAGGGCACGGACTACGTCGAGGGTCTGATAACGATTGAATGGCGCAATCTTGATGGCCGCCACGTGTGGCAGCTCTACGAACTCGCGCCAGAAATCGTACGGCAGGACGCGTCCGCCAACGGCCGGCTGCAAATAGAAGCCGAAGAGCGGGATGACTTCGCCGACAGCGCGGGTGTGCGCTAACAGCTCGGGAATGGACGCGTCGGCCAGCGCGCCCAAACTGAGCAGACCGACGTCATAGCCGAGACGGACGGCGCACTCCGCCTCGTGAACAGCTTGCGGAGTGCGGCCCACAATGCCCGCGACCTTTACAGCTTCCGAGCCGAGCAGCTCTTCGGCGGCCAGTTCCAGAACCGGCTCATAGAGGCCATGTTGCGGATGACGAATCTCGAATTGCGTGGTATGGACGCCCACCGCTACGCCGCCCGCGCCCGCGGCCAGATAGTATCGGGTGAGCGCGCGCTGATGCTTCTCGTCCAGCTTTCGCGCGGAGGTCAACGCCAGAGGGTGCGCGGGTATCACCACGCCATCCCGCAGGCGCGCGCGCCAATTCATCGCTTGTAGCCGATCATGCGCAGGAAGTCGTGGCGGGCAGCCGCGTCGGCCGGGGTCTCCACACCCTTCGGGGGGAAACCGTCGATCACCCCGAGCACACCGCGGCCATGTGCGCTTTGGGCTACCACAACTTCCAGCGGGTTGGCGGTGGCGCAGAAGATCGAGCAGACCTCGGGCACCTCTTTGATGCGTCCCAGCACGTTGATGGGATAACCATTCAGCAGAGCAATCACGAAGATGTGGCCGGCGGCGACCGCCGTGGCGTTGCGCGCCGCCATGGCCTTGAGAGCATCGTCGTTGCCGTCCACGCGTGTCAGGCAAGGCCCGGAAGCTTCATTGAAGGCGATGCCGAACTTCAGGCCCGGCACGGTGTTCACCAGCGCCTCATACAAGTCTTCGACTGACTTTATGAAATGCGTCTGCCCAACGATCACGTTGCCGCCCTCGGGGATCTCCAGGCGAACTGTCGTCAACTCCATGGCCACAGGATAGCAGCGAACCTCGCGGATGGGCGGCCGCGTACATTACCGCTTTTTAACGCCTGGCAGGCAACAGGGAGCGCGGCGGCTGCGTCCCACAGGTCAGGAGAGGCGAATGATACGACTAAAAGCAGTTCCGGTTTTGATCGCTGTTTCGGCGGCGGCGCTGCTGATTCCCGTGAGGGCTTCCGCGGATGACCGCTACTACCGCGGCGATCGCGACCGCGGATATTACAACGGCTACTACGGCGACCGCCACGCGGAGCACGAGTACCGCGAGCACCGGCGGCACGAAGAGCGTGAATGGCGCGAACACGAACGGCGCGAGCACGAGTGGCGCGAACACGAGGGGAGCGAACATCGGGATCGTTATCGCGGCGGCTACTACGATCAGTTCGGATATCGGCGCCCGTACGGTTACTAGACTTATTCTTCACGCAGTGCCACAGCAGGATCGATGCGCGCCGCCCGCCACGCTGGGGCGATACCCGCAAGCAGGGCGATCGCCAGCATGGCGCCGGCGACACCCAAAAGCACCAGCGGACGGCCGGGACCCGTGAGCAGAAAGCTCCGCAGGAACCGGGCGCCCACGCTAGCGGTGATGGATCCCACAATGATTCCCGTGGCGGTCAGCACCACGCTGCGGCGCGCTACCAGCCTTGCCACGTCGCTTTGCGTGGCGCCCAACGCCATGCGCACCCCCAACTCCCGCCGCCGCTCGACCACCAACTGCGCGAGCACGCCATACAACCCTAGAGCGGCCATCAGCAGTGCGAGCACGGCAAACGCGCCCAGCAGCGCCGCCCGGAAGCCAGGCTTGGAGAATGCCTGGGCATTCAGGAACTGTTGCAGGCTGGTGACTTCGGCGAGAGGCAGGCCGGCATCGATCTGTGCGATCGCGCGCCGCAGGGCTGTCAGCAGGGTGTCCCGCGGACCATCGTCTGGACCGAGCCAGCGATCGCCGGCGCGCATCATCACCACCAGCGCACGCAGGCCGCCAGGCTCGCTTTGCTTTAGCGGAACGTAAACGTGCGGCTGCACCTTCCAGTGCATCTCGTCAAACGGGTTGGTCTCGTTGATGTCGCCGACCACCCCTACCACCGTACGCCACGGTTGATCGCCGCCCAGCTCTCCCACACGGATGTGCTTGCCCAAAGGGTCTTGGCCGGGAAGATAACGGCGCGCGAATTCCCGGTCCACGATGGCCACGGGCTCGCTCTGGGCGGTGTCCAGGCGGCCGAACTCACGGCCTGAGATCAGCGGCATGGCCGCCACCTGGAAGTATTCGGGCGAAATCAGAGGCCTTTCGATGAAGCTGGTCTCGCGCGCGGCGGGGCCTCCCGCGACTTCCGCATGCAGCAGCCTGCCCGACCGCAGGGCGGCGTCGAGCGCCGGCAGGGCCGCCATCGACTGCGATAGCCGGTCGCAGAACGCGAGGCGGTCGGACAGCGCCGGATACGCGGACCTGGGCAAGTCCAGCCGCGTCATCAGCAGGCCTGTCAAGCGGTAGCCCATGGGCTCGGCGCGCAGACGGAAAAGACTCTCGGTCAGGAGCGCGGCGCCCGTCAGCAGCGTCAACGACAGGGCCACTTCGAGGATGACCAGCAGATTGCGGGAGCGCTGTTCGGTTTTCCCGGAGGAGCCTCCGCGCCCGCCCTGCTTCAGCACGCCGTATATCTGGAACCGGGTGGCTTCGAGCGCCGGCAGCCATCCGGCGAGCACCGCAGTGAGCAGCGCCAGAGCGGCCGCGAAGATCAGCACGCGCCAGTCCAGCGACACCACCACGCCGATGGGCATCTCCACCGGCCGGCTCGCCCGTAAGTAGCGCAGACCGCCCCATGCCAGCAACGTGCCAGCCAGCGCTCCCAACACGGAAAGCAACAGGCTTTCGGTCAGGATCTGGCGCATCAGGCGGCCGCGCCCCGCGCCCAGCGCGGCTCTGATAGCGATTTCGCGGCGGCGCTCCATCGCCCGGCCCGCCAGCAGGTTGGCGACGTTGGCGCAGGCGATCAGCAGCACGAAAGCTACGGCCGCAAAGAGCAGCAGCAGTCCGGAGCGCAGGCCGCGGCCCGCCAGCCAGGTAAGCTCTTCTTGCAGGCCGCGCACCATGGCTCCGGCGTGCGGCAACTCGTCAGGATCGGCCTTCTCGAGTGTGGCACGCAGCGCGGCGAGCTCCGCTTCGGCCGCCGTTGTGGAGACACCCGGGCGCAGCCTTCCCACCGCGGCCATTTCATGGGATTTTCCGCTCGACTGGCGGGCGACGTCCGCGGGTGTGAGCAGGGTCCAAAAGAGCGCCTGACGGGGGTAGAATTCAAATCCACGGGGCATGATGCCCAGCACCGTGTACGCTCGGCCGTCCAGCGTAAGAGCGGCGCCGATTGCTCCTGGCGCGCCGCCGAAGAAGGTCTTCCAACCGGCATAGCTCAGCACCAGGGCGGGAGCGCCATTCAGGTCCGCGGGAGTGAAAGTACGGCCGAGCGCGGCGGGAACGCCCAGCGTTTCAAAGAAGCCCGACGTAACCGCTTCACCCAGCACCCGGCGCGTGTCGCCGTGGCCGGAGAGAGTGTATTCGACCCATTGACAGCCGCCGATCGCGCTGAACGAACGGCTCTGGCGCTCAAAGGCGTCGACGTCGCGATAGCTGGCAAATACCTTGGGGTCCCAGTTGCGGGTGGTTTCCCAGATGGCCGCCAGGCGTGCGGGATCGGGGAAGGGCAGGGCACGCAGCAGTACCCTCTCGACCAGCGTGAAGACCAGCGCGTTGGCGCCGATTCCCAGGGCCAGCAGCAGTAGAGTAATGGCGGCGAAGCCGGGACTCCTGCGCAGCGCGCGGGCAGCGTAGCCGAGATCTTCCAGGAAGTCGCCCATGCGCTCGGTACAAGGTATCAAATCGCTGCCCGGGCTGCTAGTCTCATGAAGCTGCTAGTCTCATGAATATGCCCGCGGATCTCGCCGCTGTCTTTGCCGTTTTGAAGCCGGTGCTCGGGAAATTCTCGAAGCGCCTCGCCGTTAAGACGGACACTCCCACCGAGTACACACTGCTGACGAAATCGCCGTCTCCGTTCCCACAACATAAAGGCCAGCCGATGTTCTTCGGCTCGGTGCGCGTGGGCAAGTCGTACGTCAGTTTCCATTTGATGCCCATCTATATGTGCCCGGACCTTACCAGCCGGATTTCGCCGGCATTAAAGAAGCGCATGCAAGGCAAGTCCTGCTTCAACTTCAGAACCAATCCGGAACCGGAGTTGGTCACAGAGCTGAAGCGCCTGACGGAAGCCGGGCTTCAGCAGTGGCGAGAAAAGAAGTGGCCGTGATCGAAGGCTACGAAGCCTGCGCCGGCTCAAAATAACGCTGCGCCAGCTCGGGCTTGGCCATCACGGCCTTGCGCCAGCAGGAGCGGGCTTCGAACTCGTGGCCGAGCGACATCAGGGCGTGTCCGAGATTCAGCAGGGCCTCGCCGAATTGCGGATCGCCTTTGAGCGCCTCTCTGTACAGCACAGCCGCGTCTTCGGGCTGGCCGCGGCGCTGGCAAATCAATCCTGCGTTGTAGAGCAGCTCGGGAGTGCGCTCGCCGGAGTCCAGCAACTGCCGGTAGATATCGAAAGCCTGGTCGTAGTCCTGGTGTTCGAGCGACAGGGCAGCCAGGCCGCGCAGCGCTTCCTTCGAATCGGCGCCGGAGGCGGTGAGTTCCTGGAAGCAGGCGCGCGCGGCGTCCTTGTCGCCCAACCGCCAGTGCGCGATGCCCAGATTCAGCCGCGCTTCCGGCCAGACGGGACGCTTCCGCAGGCACGCCTCAAAAGCCTGGATGCTCCCTGCGTAGTCGGCGCGCTGCAGCCGCAGGTGGCCGATGCGGAAAGTCGCGTCCTCAGAATCGGGCGAGCCCTCCGGAACCTGCGTGTAAAGCTCCTCGGCTGCTTCCAGATCGCCCAGTTGCTCGTGTACCAGGCCCAGGTTCCAGTGCACTCCGGCCAGTTTGGAATCGATGGCCAGAGCCCGCTCATAAGCGGTGCGAGCGGCCTTCAGGTCGCCTTGTTCCTGCAATGCGACGCCCAGATTCAGATGCGCCTGCGGCGAATCGGGCTGCACCTTGGTGGCGCGCGCGTAGGCACTCGCGGCGTTCGGCAGATCGCCGGCTTTGTGGCAGGCGACGCCCAGGTTGAACCAGTTCTCGAATACGTCGGGAGCCAGCTCCGCCAGCTTCCGCGAATAGATGGCCGCGGCCTGGTGGTCGCCAGCGGCGAACGCGGCGCCGGCCAGTCCTTCCAGCGCAATCTGCGATTTCGGTTGGACATCCGCCAGCCTTTGGGCGTACTTGCGCACCTGCTCATAGTCCTGATTGGCCAGCGAGAGCGAAACCAGGTTGCTGAGAGCCTCCTCCGAGTTCGGATTGCGGTTCAGGATGCGGCGGTACAGTTCGACGGCTTCGGCTGCGCGGTCCCTCTTCTGCAGCGCCACGGCCTTGCCAAACAGCGCTTCATCGTGTTCCGGATGGCGCGCCAAAAAGCGGTCGTACGCGTCGAGAGCCTCGTTGTGCCTGCCCATCTGCACCAGGCAAGCGCCCAGCGCCAGATGCGCTTCCAGGCGGGCCGGATCGTTCGAGATCGCCTTCTTAAAGGATTCCGCGGCCTCGTCCCAGCGCTCCAGACGGCCCAGGCACACACCCGTGTTGAAGTGCGCGGTAGGGTGCTGGGGCTGCAGCAGGGCCGCTTGCCCGTAGCTCTGCGAAGCCGGAAGGTATTCTCCTAATTCGTATTGCAGTTGACCGAGCGCGAAATACAGCGCCGGGTGGCGATCGCCGCCGTCCAGAGCGCGGACCAACTCCCGGGCCGCCTCTTCACGCTTGCCGTCCAGATGCAGCGAGGCGGCCCGCGACAACACGCGGCTGATACGCGTCTCTTGCGTCGCCTTGACCGCTGCTTCGGCGCCGTTCACGCCAGGGGCCGCACCGTCCGCGGTGCCTGCATGCCTGTAATCCATTGCTTGTTTCTCCTTATCTGTTGCGCCTTCGCTGCTCTTTCCGGACAGTAAGCCGCAGATCCTGCCTAATAAATCGCCTTGACTTTCCACCTTGACCCAGTAGAGGCGGGCGCGTTCGCCGGCTTCCGAGAAGAATCCGACGCCGCCGGTTTTGAGCCTGTCATCGGTCCAAAAATCCGCCTCCTGGCCTTCGATATAAGTGCGGTACCGGTTGCCCTTCACGTCCACCGTGACGCGGTACGGGGTATTGGCGTGCACCATCATGCGCACGGGCGTCTGCACGCGGGCTCCCCTGGCACCTTCAATCACCGGATACCGGACCATTGCCACTATGGGCCGCGGGCCCGGTTGCAATACCGTGAACTTCATCGCGTAGTAATTGTTCTGATCGTGCGCGCGCACCACCCAATCGACGCTCTTGTTCTCAATCTGCGCCATGAACTCGAGGCGATAGTCGGAAAGGGGAGCTGACGGGCGGTAAAACGCCAATTGTCCGGGATGGATGAAGCCATCCGCACTGTACGACCAGCTCTTAGGCATTTTCGCCTGCAAGCTTTTCCACTGGTCCAGTCCGCCGCGAAAATCGTCCTGGAACGTGCGGGTGGCGCGGGAGGTTATCCATTGGCGAATGGAAGTGTTGCTCCAGGAAATCGATGTTCCGCCAAACCGCTTCAAAGCCATCTGGGGAGCGACCAGGCCAGCCACCAGCAGGGCCGCCGCCGCCAGTCCCGCGTACACCCACTTTTGCCTTCTCAGAGGCACCGCGGCATAACGCTTGAAAGCGCGCAGATTGCTCTTGGACGCGGGCGATTCTTCGCCGTCCCCCAGATAGGGAAAAGCCCGATTGGCCCGCAAAAGGTCGTTAAACCGGACTCTGATCGGATCGATGGCGAAAACCGGACCGCAGACATGCGGCACGCGCAGAGTCCACAACACGGCGGTGGAACGCACGGCGCGGGCAATGGCGGGTTCGAGCGGCTCTCCGGGCTGCGTGAGAGCCCCGGCGCTCGACGGGGAAATGGGGATCAACGGCAAAGTGACGTTAGCTAATGGCACCAGGGGCCGCTCGGCCGGCGTGGATGCCGCGTCATTCGACAACGAAACCACTTCAGGCGGCGCCGAAGGTTGCGGAAGCCCGGCGTCGTTCAGCGGCGCGGACGGCAGGGCGCCCAGCAACGCCGTGAATTCGTGTGGCGCGGCGATGACGTCCAGGCGCGCGGCCAGCGGAGCCGGAACGGCGTGCGGATCCTGATGTCCCACCGCCTCGTGCACCAGCAAACTTCCCCGTTGCAGCAGGTCGGCGGGCGCACCGATGGGTGCGGCCGCACTGTTGACGCGTGGATAGGCGGGTTCGTTTGATAGGCTCAGCGCACGGTCCGTCGGCCAGGATGGCGCGGATGCCGCCAACGGCGCCGGCTGCGGATCAGTGAGCCGGGCCAGGGAAGCTAACTCGGGTGGCCTCAGAGCCGGCTTCATGACCGTCCGGGAAGTGTGGCCAACCAGCGCTTCGAACGCTACCGGCAGGGGCTCGGATGCGGCGGTGCTTAACTGGTAGCGGATCAACGGGGCCGCGGCCGCGGAAAGCCGCGGTTGCTCGGCGGCCGGTTCCTTTCCAGGCGGCGCAGCGGGAATAGCGATCGCGGCGCTCGGCTTCACGGTAAGGACGGCATGGATAGTTGGCTCTACGGCGCCCACCGCCGCCAGTTCAGCCGGCGGAGGAACTGCAACCCGAACCTGCGTCGCGGCGAATTCCGTGAGCGGCCGGAACGTGCGGTCGGCATGCGTGAGCGATACGGCATTTCGCGGCGCGACAGTCGGCGTGGCCAGGCGAGGAGCCGCTGCCGCCGCCCGCTGAGCCGGCGCTTTTGGCGCGAGATAAGGGCTGGCTGCGGCGCCCTCGGACGGATTCGGCGGCCGAATCGCAACCGAAAACACAGCCGGCTGAATCGCGGGCGGAAAAGGCGCGACAGACTCGTCGCATACCGGACGCGCGGTGGCCGCGGTCGAGGATCGCAGCGGCGTCCAACCGGCTTCCTCCAGGACCAGTCCCGCGGTCTGTACGCGTAGCGGGGGCAGGAACCGCTCGGCCGCCACGATCGGTATCGGGCGCAGGTCGGAGTAGGGAACCGGAATGGCTGTGTTTGCGCGCTGCTCGATGAAGCCCGCGGGTTCTGCCGGCGCCGGGTCCGGAGCTAGTGCCTCTAGCAGGCGGCTACGGTAGCGCTCGCGAAACTGTTTTCGATGGACGTCACTGCAAAACTCCAAGTCGCGGAGTTGACGGATCGGCCCGATTCCTTTTCCGCAATAAAGGCACTGCACGACGCTACCTCGGAACTTGTCTCAGTTATTATAAACGCGCTGTCCGTTAGCAACAATCAATTTTTTACTAATTCCGGAAAGTCACTTAATACTAACTAATAGAGCTCAGGTACCATATGTTATCTTTGGTTAATTAGTGCGTTCTAACGTTAGTGTTTTGTGTGCTAACCGTTGATAGCAGCGGGTCGGATTTCGGGCTGGCGCAGCCCCTTACAGGGCCGCCCGAAATGGCTTGAATAATTGAGGTACGCTAATACGGATGAGCCTGGAACAAGCGCACGATTGGCTGCGAAATGCGACGGCGGTGGCGGTGCTGACGGGGGCCGGGATTTCCGCCGAAAGCGGCGTCCCGACATTTCGCGGATCCGACGGAATGTGGAAGGAGTATAAGCCGGAAGATCTGGCCACGCCGGAAGCTTTTGCCCGTGATCCCCGCGTGGTTTGGGAATGGTATAACTGGCGGCGCGAAATTATTGCGAAGGCCCGGCCCAATGCCGGTCATGCGGCCCTGGTCCGTTTGGAAATCCAGAAACCGAACTTTACGCTGATTACACAGAACGTGGACGGCCTGCACGATATGGCTGGAAACGGCAAGATACTGAGACTGCACGGCGACATCTGGCGTATGCGCTGCACCTCCTGCGGCAGTAACTGGCCGGACCGGCGCGCAACCCTGCCCAAACTGCCTCCGCATTGCGGTTGCGGAGGGCTGGCGCGGCCCGGCGTAGTCTGGTTTGGCGAGCCGCTGCCCGACGGCATGATGCAGGAGGCCGAACACGCGGTGCTGGGCGCGCAGGTTCTGCTGGTAGTGGGGACCTCGGCCCAGGTCTACCCGGCGGCAGGGCTGATCCCTTTAGCCAGGCAGGCGGGTGCGCGAGTCATTCAGGTGAACCTCGAGCCGACGCCTTACTCCCATGTGGTCGATTGCGCGTTGGAGGGGCCGTCCGTCGAATTACTGCCACAGTTGATCTGAAAGCGAAATCGAGACGATCAGTCTATCAACGTGGGGCCCACGGCCCCGGAAACGTATTTGGACGACGCGCCTTGCAGGAAAGTGGAGTTTCCCACGAAACTCACGGTGTAACATACCAGGGTCGCCGTAGCTGCTTGCGTGCCGCTGCCGCCACTATAACTGACGTTGGCGGCGGGCAGATAGATCGTTCCACTGATCAACTGTGTTGCGCCGCCGACCAAACTATCAGCAGTCGAGTCACTACGGTCTTGATAAATGACGATACCCTGGTATGGTCCGGAGCCGGGCGCTGAGAGATTCACGTTTGCTCCGCCAGCCATGGTGATCCCGCCGCCCTGTAGATATAGCGTGACCCCCGACCCGCTGATACTGGTGCCTCCAGCCATGCTCAGGCCGTTCTTGAGCACGTAGGTCCCGGGAGTGAGTACAAGATTGGCCTGCCCGGTCAGATTGATGGCCCCGCAGTACGTGCCCGGGCCGATGGTGGTAGTTCCACCCGTCAGACTGATGCCGGAGTTGATGCAGGAGCCCACGGCTGGGGTGGGCATGCCCGCGAACGGGTCGGAGACCGTACTCGCGCCGGTGTTGGGCGACGGGCTGATTGCCGCGCCGCCCTTGCCGCTCCAGTTTCCAACGATATTCACTGACGCCCCGTTCGAAACCGTGATCTGGGCGCCGCCGACCATATCGACGGCGTCCGAGTTCGTGGAGTTGACCCAAATATTGCAGCCTGTCTGGACGTTGGTGGTTCCATTTGCGCTGATGGCGCCCGCCTGCGCCGGCGCCAGGACGTAGACGCAAGTGGATGGGTTCGGCTGGAAAATGGCGGCAGTGGCATGCGCGCCGGTATTGAGGAGCGTGTTGCCCAGGATCGACGAAAACGTTTGGTTCTCCCTCTCCCCGACGCGTACGGTCACCCAATACTTCACGGCCACTCCGGGAACCGCAGGCGGCGGGCTGGTCTTGTCGGCGGCAAACGTCACGGTCTGACTTCCACCTTGCGCGAAGCCATTGCCGCTGGCATACAGGCAGGCCACCTGGAAATCATTCGTGGGCGGGCTGGAGATCGAGGTGGGGCAGGTCGTGTCAGCCTGACAGACTGCGCCATTCGTCCCGCAGGCAATGCTGCTTCCGGAAGAGGCGTTGACCGCCATGACCGCGGCCACGGCTGCGGAATCCGCCGCGGCCTGTGCCGCTTGCCGCCGGAAGTATGCCCACCCGACATCCACCACCAGACCCATAAGAGCCACCATAGGCACAAATGCTACGGTGAAAAGCACTATGGTTTGTCCGCGCTGCCCGTTATATGTCTTCATATGAGTTCAGTCCTCAGAAAATAATGTTTTGGTACGAAGTGGCGCCCAGAGTGAACCCGGCCACGGTGGCGGGCGCCGAGCCGGGCCATACCATCGCCGCGGGAGACGGAAAGCTGAATTGTGCGGATATTTTGATCAAATTCCCCGGCGCATTATCGTCGTTGCTCGCGGGTGGCCAAACGGTGGCGTCCGAGTAACAGCTATTCAGAGGGTTACAGGTCTTGGTTTGGCCGCTCTGTGTCGTCAAGGTCACGGACATACGGTCCGGCGCCATGCCTATAGCCGACTGGGCCATTCGCTGAGCGATGGTGCCCACGGTTATGCTGCAGGAATTTCCGCTAATCGTGCATCCGCGTCCTCTGAGCGACATATACCTGGCGGTGTCTCTGGCCGCGGAAGCCACCGTATGGTAGTTCCACATGGCAAGCGACATCTGAAAGATGGATACGAGTAAGAAGACCGCCGGTATGCCGGCCAGAACGAATTCGATCAAGGTGGCTCCCGCCTCTTGTTTTTTGGATCGTCGCATGGTTAGCCTCTCAGTCTCATGGTTACGGTACGGGTCCAGGTGAATTGCTGCGCCAGCACGCCTGGAATCGGGATCAGCGGTAGGGATTGATAAGACACGGAGACGGCCGACGCGGGAGAGCCATCGGATCCGGCCACCTGACTGGCAGTGACAGTTAACACGCTTCCCGAACAGCTACTCACGCTGGTGCCGATATTCGGAAGAGACTGCAGTTCGTTCAGCACCAGGGTGCACGCCCCACCGGCATCGGTAGCAGTCGAGGTGCTAGTGGAGGTGTAAAACGCGGCGACGCGCGCCGAGCTCTGCACCGAAATCAAGGCATAAGCAAAGAAGCCCCAGTCCACAACCCCTACGAAACAGAAAAAGATAAAAGGCAGGAAAAATGCCAGTTCGAGCACGGCCCCGCCCCGACGCGCATCCCGCCGCGATGGCCAGCACCGAAATCTGCGATATGAATTGAAACTGCCGGCTGCTTTCATTTCTTCCTCCTCTTGTGACTGAGTGTAGCCGCGTATTCGAGAGGTGTAAATGATCTTGTGGGTCCAGGAGTCACATTGGAGCTACAGGTACTTAGGCCGCAATTTCGTGAAAATAACCAACGTTATCCCGGCAGTGTTAACTGCCTGCGAAGCGGCGGGACTAACCTTATATCATCCGGCGGGACAAGCTCGCCAGTGCCGGGCAAAATCGAATGGATTGCATAGGGTTGTACTCAGCGGGAGCAACAGGCCTGCGTGGAAAGGATGCGGGAACTGGCGAAGAAGTTTTCCTGGGAGAGTTGCTTATAGATCGACCCGGCCACGCCGGCGGCGATCGGTCCATTGATGCGCCAGCCGCCCGTCAACAGCACCACCACCACCAACTGATTACGCTCCACGTCGTTGAAGGATCCAAACCAGCCCAGGTGGTTCAGGGCGTGCGCATCGTGGCAGGTTCCGGTCTTACCCAGAATCGGCTCGGACTCGGCATAGCCGGCGCGATGCGCGGTGCCGAAATCCACCGCCCCGCGCATTCCGACTTTGACATCGTCAATCCAATGCGCGATATCCAGCCGGCGTTTGACCCGCGGAACGAAATGGTCGATTTCGGCCTGATTGCGCGGGTATTGCAGGTGGTAGATGGTTCCTCCGTTGGCGATGGCCGACACTAGCGCGGCCAGTTCCAGGGGCGTCAGCTGAATGCCCTCACCGAACGCGGTCATCATGCCCACGCCGCCGTGTTCCGGAGGGGCCCCGGGGAGCACGCCCGGGTGCTCGCCGGCGATCTGCCAACCCGCCTTGTCTCCTAAGCCGAAGAGACGGGCATATCGCAAGACGCGCTCGTAGCCCAGCTTATCGCCCAGAATCTTGAAGTACGGGTTATTCGAATGCGCCAGGGCGGCGCTGAGATCGAGGCTGGTGCGGCGCGTCAGGTGCAGCGGTGTGTCGCGTTCCACCAATCCTTCATTGAGGGCGGCGAAAGCCGTGACCAGCTTGATGGTGGAGCACGGCGTAAATCCGCCTTCGAGCGCGGTCTTCTGATTCACGATCGTGAGAACCCGCCCAGTCTGGGGGTCAACCACTACGACCGTGCCGTTGTAGGGGCCCAGCGCATCCACCGCCGCGCGGCGCACCGCCAGATCGTCTCCATCCACGTTATCGCCCTTAGTCGGGTCGAAGTTGCCCACGATCGGCCGCGGACGCCGGAGTTTGACGGATTTCTCCAGCGAAGATTGAGTGACAGACTTAGCGGAGGCGGGGTTTGTTTTGGCGGGCTTCGCTTGTGCTTTCCTTTTCTTCGTGTTCTTCGTGCTTTTGAGCGCAAACGTGCACGGTGGCAGCAGGCAGATCAGCAAGGCAAATATGAGGCCGCGAAGCATTTCGAGTTTAGGGCGTAGAGCCGCTATTATCAGATATCGGTACTAGAATGGTCAAGCGCTATGTTACGGCTTTCTGGCGGTCCCCGGTGGGGAGCGGCGCATGGGCCTCCTGCGCATCCACCACCGCGACTGCCGCGATATTGACGATATCGTTCACCTCGGCGCCGCGCTGCAGTACGTGCACCGGGCGCGAGAGCCCCATCAGGATCGGCCCGATGGGTTCGGCGCCGGCGATACGCCCCAGCAGCTTGTAGGCGATGTTGCCGGCTTCCAGGTTGGGGAAGATCAGCACATTGGCGCCGCCCTTCAGGGTGCTGAACGGGAATGTCTCATCGACAATCTCGGGCACCACGGCGGTATCCGCCTGCATCTCCCCGTCCACCATCAACGTGGGCTCGCGCAGGCGCACCAGCTCGACGGCCCGCCGCACCTTTTCGGCCAGGGGATGCCGCGAGCTGCCGAAATTAGAGAATGAAAGCATTGCCACGCGGGGCTCCACGTCGAAGCGCCGGGCCATGGCGGCGGTATTGACGGCGATTTCGGCCAGGTCTTCCGCGGTAGGCTCGATGTTCACGGTGGCGTCGGCCAGAAAATAGATGTCACGTTTTGGCGTGATCATCACGTATACCCCGGAGACGCGGCGCATGCCGTGCCGCACCTCGATGACCTGTAGCGCCGGACGGATGGTGTCCGGATAATGCTGCGTCAGGCCGCCCACCAGCGCGTCGGCGTCGCCCAGCCGCACCATCATGGAGCCGAAGACGGTGCGATCCAGGATCAGCTCACCCGCCTCCCGGCGAGTGACGCCTTTGCGCTGGCGCAGGCTGTACATCTCCTCGGCGTAGGCCGGCAGCCGGCCGGAACTGGCCGGATCGACAATCGGAACGCCGTCGAGATGCAGGTGCAGGGCGTCCATGGCGGCACGAATGGTCTTTTCGTCGCCCAGGAGAATGGGTTGAGCGATCTCCTCGTCGATGAGGATCTGACAGGCGCGCAGGATCTTGCTCTCTTCACCCTCCGGAAATACTACGCGCTTGGGTTGCCGCTGCGCTTTCTGGATCATGACCCGCATCACTTCGTGGGCCTTGCCCAGCCGCCGCTCCAGTTGCTCGCGGTATTCGTGGATATCGATGGGGGACTGCGCCACGCCGGTCTCCATGGCCGCCTGCGCCACGGCGGCGGCCTCCCAGATCAGAACTCGCGAATCGAACGGCTTGGGGATGATGTAATCGCGGCCGAATTCCAGGCGCTCTACGCCATAAGCACGGCGCACCGCGTCCGGCACATCTTCGCGCGCCAGCGCGGCCAGGGCACGCGTGGCGGCCAATTGCATCTCGTCGTTCACCGTGGTGGCGCGCACATCCAGCGCGCCGCGGAAGATGAAGGGGAACCCCAGAACATTGTTTACCTGGTTGGGATAGTCCGAGCGGCCGGTAGCCACGATAGCATCCGGCCGCGCGGCTACGGCTACGTCGTAGGGGATCTCGGGATCGGGGTTGGCCAGCGCGAAGATGATCGGGTCGCGGGCCATGGATCGCAGCATTTCCGGCGTCACGCAATTCGCGCTGGAGAGGCCGAAGAATACGTCCGCGCCCACGAACGCTTCGGCCAGGGTGCGGGCTTCGGTCTGCGCGGCAAAGCGCTCCTTATAAGGATTCATACCGTCTTTGCGGCCCTGATAGATCACGCCCTTGGTGTCGCACATCACGATGTTCTCGCGCTTGACGCCCAGGTTGAGGTAATGGCGCGCGCAGGAAATGCCGCTGGCGCCGGCGCCGTTGAACAACACGCGCACTTCGCCGATGCGTTTGCCCACCAGATCCAGGGCATTCAGCAGAGCCGCGCCGGAAATGATGGCGGTGCCGTGCTGATCGTCATGGAACACGGGGATCTTCATGGTGCGCCGGCACTCTTCTTCGATGTAGAAGCACTCCGGCGCTTTGATGTCTTCCAGGTTGATGCCGCCGAAGGTGGGCTCCAGCAGCTGGCAGGTGCGGATGATTTCGTCGGCATTCGCCGTGGCCAGCTCGATATCGAAGACATCGATATCGGCGAAGCGCTTAAACAGCACGCCTTTGCCTTCCATGACGGGCTTGCTGGCCGCCGGGCCTATGTTCCCAAGGCCGAGAACCGCGGTGCCGTTGGTCACCACCGCAACCAGGTTGCCCTTGGAGGTGTATTTGTAAACGAGACTGGGGTCCCGGGCGATTTCCAGGCATGGCACGGCGACCCCCGGTGTGTATGCGAGGCTCAAATCGCGCTGCGTGCGGCACGGCTTGGTGGCCACTGTCGCCAGTTTGCCGGCGGGCGCGGCGGAGTGGTACGCCAGCGCTTCTTCAGGATCGATCTTCATGGCCACGTTCCTTGTGTTTACAGCCATATTATAGTTGTTTATCCGGAAGTGCGAAACGGCGGCCGGCCGTGATACGCCATTAACCCGCATGAAACTATTGATCCTTAACCTGTTAACGAACAGCAACCGGTACCTTTGATCGATTGCAAATCAGTTCGTGTACTTCCATAATCGTGTCTGTGGGAATCGTACTTTTGCTATTTATTTTTGGCACCTGGGGTTTGGGTCTCTTGGTCCAGATCCGCCAGGACAATCAACGCCGCAAACTGGAGCACGTCCGCAGACTCGCCGCAGTCCTGGGACCGGAGCCAGTTATGGCGCATGGCGAGCAGACGCTTCAAGAGGGGATCTAAATCGAGGTTCTCCATGCTGAAAACCGCTGATATTGTCGCCTGGATATTTCCCTTTTTCGGGGCAGTTCTGGTTTGCAGAGGGGGACACGTACTTTTCATCGCGGCCGGCTCCGTGGCGGGTTGCACCTTCGAGCGCATCGCCGATGAATTACGGTTGCGGACGGACCAGGACCGGAAGATTCGCGAGATCGACCGCAACCTCGTCACCCGGCTGCGCGAACTGGGCTGATCTAGCCCTCTTCCACTTCCGGCAGCTTTAGACTGTTTGTGTATACCGTGGTTCCCGGCGCTGGACGCCGAAAGATCGCATCGTAGACAACCAGGTCATCGCGCCGCGGGCCAGGCGGTCTGGACCCTTTTAGAGCCACGAATCCGGCAGGTTCAGCGGCGACTATGGTTTCAATCGGGTGTCTGGCCGGCTGGTCTCCCCGCGCGGGGTCCGTTTCCACAGGCTGCGCTTTCAGATACGTCTTGACGTCGCTAACCAGCTTGTCTTCCGTGTTCCGGTGGGACATTCGCCGCACCAGGCTGCGCAGTACGAACGAAAGCACGTAGCCCAGTGCGATGCAGGCGAGAATCCAGAACAGTCCGGTGCGTGCGTTATCTGTCCGGCGCACGATCAGCATGGCGCTGGCGGCGACTGGCGGCAGCAACCACATGCTCAGCGACCACAGCCGCGCGGCGTGTTTGATTCTTCGGTCGGCCGCCGGGAAGTCGCGAGTCATGAGGTCCTCCGTGGGGGATAGGCGCATGTCGGGCGCAATTCGTGATGGGGGCGAAGGTGAGCCTCCATCACGATTGCGCGAGAAACCCGCTTATGTTCCTTATCACCATGGTCTGGCCCGACGCCTGGGAATGACAAGTCCTCGAACGTTAACTAAGGTCAGCGGCCTTGGCCGGCTCGCCGAGCTGGTCGACCACCGCAAACAGTTTTCACACCCTCTGCGTCAAGTATCCTTTCGGTTTTTTCCGCCGTCTGGTCCACCGATTGGCGGGCCGGGATCGTTACTACGCCGTTCGCTGGATTCGAAGTCATGAATTCCTCCCGAAGTGATTCAAAATGTGTCTGCCTGGGCTCGTGAACCCACAGAAGATAGATGGCCATGGCCAGCCCGAGGGCTGCCAGCACCGCGGCTACGGCTATCGCCAAATGGGACGGCCGTTCGAAGCGCGATCCGCCGCGCCGCAAATCCTGGACCAGGCGCACGTGATTCCACGCGCAAACAATATTGACCACCACTCCGAGCACGATCAGCACCGTACCGAACCAGAACGAAGGCCCGTACGGCCGCCATGGAAGATTCGGCTGGCGGATCTGCAGTGCCTGGAGGAACAGACCAAAACGGGCCACCACGAAGCCGAACCCCATGAGCGCCAGGCCTGTTCGGATCCACGCAAGAAACGTTCTTTCGGCGGCCAGATAATCGCTCGCGCTAGCTGGTCTATCGGCCATGGGTTCGCCTCCAGGCAAGAGGTGCGTGAGATCCGCTGCGGCGGCGGAACCCACAGCTTAGCAAGATCAACTTCCGGCCAGCCTGTCCGTGGCCGCCACCAAGGCGCGGCTGTTGGGCGGATCGAAAGCGCTGTGACCGCTGTCAGGGGTGATGATGAGTTCGGCCTCAGGCCACGCACGGTGCAGGGCCCATGCGCTTTCCATGGGACAAACGACGTCGTAACGGCCCTGCACAATCACTCCGGGGATGTGGCGGATCCGCGAAACGTTGCGCAGCAGGTGGTCATCCGTTTCGAAAAAAGCCTTGTGGAAGAAGTAATGGACCTCAATGCGCGCGAAGGCCAGGGCGAACTCGTCTTCTTCGTAGTGGCCGGCGAAGTCGGGGTCGGGCATGAGCTTGGAGGTGGCGCCCTCCCACCCGCTCCAGATCTTCGCCGCCGCGAGTCGCACGGCCGGATCGTTGCTGGTCAGGCGGCGGTAGTAGGCGGAGAGCAGATCGTCACGCTCATCTTCCGGGATTTGGGCGAGATACGGCTCCCACGCGTCGGGATAGAGGACCGAAGCGCCGCGCTGGTAGAACCAGTCGATCTCCTGTTTGCGGATAAGGAAGATGCCCCGGAGTATGAGCTCGGTGACGCGATCGGGATGAGTTTGGGCGTAGGCGAGGGCCAGGGTGGAGCCCCACGATCCGCCGAACACCTGCCAGCGCTCAATGCCGAGGCGTTCGCGGACTTTCTCGATATCGGCGACGAGGTCCCAGGTCGTATTGGCCTCGAGGGACGCGTAGGGCGTGCTCTTGCCGCAGCCGCGCTGGTCGAAGTTCACGATGCGGTATTTCTTGGGGTGGAAGAAGCGCCGCTGTTTGGGATCGGAACCGCCGCCGGGACCGCCATGCAGAAAGATCACCGGCTTGCCGGCAGGGTTGCCGCTTTCCTCAAAGTAGATCTCGTGGACGGGTGAGACTTGCAGACGCCCCGTGTTGTAGGGCTCGATCGGAGGGTAAAGCCAGGTAACGGGATCTTTCACGGTGGATCCGGAAGAGGAATTGTTGGGCATCGTGGCAGTATACCTCGAAGCCGTGGATGCTGGATGGTATTTCACCATCCTCCTCCAGTTGAGAATAGTTTCACGCCGGTTCGTCTGCATCTAGTGCGTGACTTCGCCCGTGCCGGTGCCCTGGACCCCAGCACCGTCGAAACCCAGGCACAGCTTATGGAAAGTATCTGGGTCCAAACATTGTCACCCGCAACTTGACCCCCAACAAGAACGGTCTTCCCGAAGGCGGACGCACACTGGATCAATTCATGCAGATCTTGGGGACCGGTGCGGGCGCTGTAAAACGTGCATTGGCAACGTCCGTTGGGAGCGCATTTATAACGAAAAGTTTGCTGATGAGGACTACTACGGCGGAGTTCGACTTTCCAGTCGATCCCCCCTGGCCGCCCTGTAACCCCAAGACGAGACTTCTGGGAGTTAATATGAGCTGTGAAGGCAACCACGGTTTTGTTGTTGATGCTTCCGGTTGGGTGCGCCGCAGCCGATTATCCCGAAGCGCGGATCTCAAACGGCGTCCTGCAGGTAAAACTGCTGCTGCCGGACGCCCACCAGGGCTACTACCGCGGCACGCGGTTTGACTGGTCGGGCGCTATTTCCAGTCTGCAATTCCAGGGTCACGAATACTTCGGCAAGTGGTTCGACGCCTACGATCCGCGGATTCACGATGCCATCATGGGACCGGTGGAGGAGTTTCTCACGAACGGCGTGGGCCTGGGGTACGAGGAAGCCAAACCGGGTGAGAGCTTCGTGAAGATAGGTGTGGGCGCGGTGCGTAAGCCCGAGGAGCCCGCCTTTCGCCAGTTCGGCACCTACGAGATCACCGACAACGGAAAATGGACCATCCGCAAGGGAGCCAATTCGGTGGAGTTCACCCAGAAGCTTTCCGACACGCGCGGTTACGCCTATGTCTATCAGAAGACTGTTCGGCTGCTGCCGGGTAAGCCGGAGATGGCGCTGGAGCACAGCCTGCGGAATACCGGCAGGAAGCCCATCTCTACCAGCGTTTACGAGCATAATTTCTTCATGCTGGACCACCAACCTACAGGCCCTGCCTACACCGTGCGGTTTCCGTTCGAGGTTCATCCGCAGGCCGATCTGCATGGGATGGCAGAAGCCCGAGGCATGGATTTTACGTACCTGAAGGAGCTGCCACACGGCCAGTCGGTTGCTACACCCATGGTTGGCTTCGGCGACACGCCGCGCGACTACGATATCCGGGTGGAGAACCGCACGGCAGGCATCGGCGTCCGGCAGACGTCCGACCGGTCGATCGCGAAGCTGTATTTCTGGTCCATCCGCACCACGGTCTGCCCGGAGGCTTTTATCGATCTCAAGGCCGAGCCGGGACAGGAAGTGAGGTGGAGAATCAGCTATGAGTTTTACACGCTTCCCCAGTAGCTGGATGCCAGGGCGTAGAGATTTCGGCAAGTTGGCGCTGGCGGGCGCGGCGGGAGCCATCGTCGCGCCCCGGAAAGCCACGGCCGCCTTGCACCCAAATGCGGCGGGCATCAAGCTGTGCGCGCAGTCGGACGCGAACCCCACCGACGATCAACTATTGTTTCTGAAACAGATTGGCGCGGAGTATGTGAGCGTCGGAGCGCCTCCGGATATGCGGACGGCCGAGGCTTTCCTGGCCATCAAGAAGCGGTACGCGGATGCCGGCATCACGGTATGGAACATCGGCAACGCCAGCGTGCACAACATGCCGGAAGTGACGCTCAACCTGCCGGGGCGCGACCGGAAGATGGAAGAGTATAAACAGTACATCGGCAATCTGGGCAAGGCGGGGATCCACTACACGACCTATGCGCACATGGGCAACGGCATCTGGTCGAGCGGGCGCGGCACGGTGCGGGGCGCTGCGGGGCGTGAGTTCGACATGGCCAGCCCCAATAAGACCGGCGTGTGGGACGGGAAGACATGGAAGGAGCCGCTGTCGCACGGGCGCGAATTTGCCAGGGAAGAGATTTGGGAAAACTTCGCCTACTTCATCAAACGCGTGGCGCCGGTAGCCGAGGAGAACCGTGTGCGCATCGGCATTCATCCGGATGATCCGCCCGTGCCGGTGCTGGCGGGCGTGCCGCGTTGCATCTTCGGCAACTTCGAGGGGTACAAGCGCGCGCTGGAGATTGCCGGCAGCCCGAACGTGGGGATCTGCCTGTGCTGCGGGACGTGGCTGGAGGGCGGTAAGGCCCTGACCGGGAGAGACCCCGAAGAGATGATCCGCTATTTCGGCGCCGCGAAGATCTGGAAGATTCATTTCCGCAACGTGAGCGCGCCGCTGCCGCACTTCGTCGAGACCTTTATGGATGACGGCTATTACGACATGTTCAAGATCATGAAGGCGCTCGACGATGTGAACTTCGACGGCATCGTGATCCTGGACCACTCCCCTGCCATGGAAGGCGGCAACTTCTCCCAGACAGCTTACGGGTTCGCCTATATGCGGGCGCTGTTGAATCGCGCCGGCGCTTAGACTCCATCCAGGTTCGACAGTGGTGGTCAGGGAACCGCGATTTGTGGAACAATGAAATTAAGGCTTGGGAAGCCGCCGAACAGTAGCTTTTCCACTGCCTGTCGAAGATTTAAGCACCGTAACGCATAGAACCAATTCGCAGTCCAACCTACTGTATTTCGCGGTACCCTCTTACTGATGACACCACTACGTCGTGTAGCCGTTCTGGGAGCCGGCACCATGGGGTCGCGCATCGCGGCCCACTTTGCCAATGCGGGCATCCCAGCTTTCTTACTGGATATCGTCCTTCCCAGTCAACCCAACCGCAACGCCGCAGCCTTGGGCGGATTGGATGCCACGCTGAAGCAGAAGCCCGCCGCGTTCTTCACTCCCGAGACCAAATCACTCATCACCCCAGGCAACTTCGAAGACGACCTCGCCAAGGTTCGCGATTGCGATTGGATTGTGGAGGCGGTCACTGAGAATCTGGAGATCAAGCGTGCGCTGATCGAGAAAGTGCTGAAGCATCGCAAGCCGGGCACGATCTTCTCGACCAATACCAGCGGTATTCCGCTGGCCAGCATTGCTGAGGGTTTCCCCACCGAATTCCGCGAGCATTTCCTGGGCACGCACTTCTTCAATCCGCCGCGATACCTGCATTTGCTCGAGATGATTCCCGGCCCGGCGACGCTGCCTGCCGTGTATGAGCGCGTCGCCGAATTCTCCGGCCGTCATCTCGGCAAGGGCGTCGTGCCGTGCAAGGACACTCCCAACTTCATCGCCAATCGCATCGGCAGTTTCCTCGGCGGCACGGTGCAGCACCTCACGGTGGAAATGGGCCTGACGATCGAAGAGGTAGATGCCCTGACCGGGCCGCTGATCGGGCTGCCCAAGAGCGCCAGCTATCGCCTGTTGGACCTGGTCGGGCTGGATGTGTGGGCGCATGTCACCAAGAACCTGTACGATCTGGTGCCGGGCGATCCCTCGCGCGAACGCTTCGTGCTGCCGCCGTTCTTTGCCCAGATGATCGAGCGCGGATGGCTGGGCGACAAGCGCGGCCAGGGCTTTTATAAGCGCACCGGCAAAGGCGATAAAAAGGAAATCCTGGCGCTGGATCTGAATACGCTCGAATATCAGCCGTCCAAGAAGGTGCGTTTTGCCTCGGTGGACAGCGTGCGCAATATCGAAGATCTGCCGCAGCGCCTGCGTGCCCTGATGGGCCTGACGGATCGCGCCGGCACGTTCCTGTGGCGGCTCTTTAGCGACCTCGTGCTGTACTCTGCGGCCATGGTGCCGGAGATCTCCGACCGGGTGGTGGAGATTGACCGGGCCATGCGCTGGGGCTATGCGAATTCGCTGGGTCCATTCGAATTGTGGGACGCCCTCGGGGTAGAGGAAACCGTCGCGCGCATGCGCCAGGAGCAGCGTCCGATTCCCGAGAACGTCGAGAATATGCTCTGCTCGGGCGCCAAGTCGTTCTATCAGGCGCCAGACCACGATCGCCGCCCGCACCATGAATACTTTGACTTACAGGTCAATTCCTATAAATGGCTTGAAGACCGCCCGGGCATTATTGTGCTGAAGGATGTCAAGCATGCGCACGGCGTGGTGAAAAAGAACGGCGGCGCGTCGCTGATCGACATCGGTAACGGCGTCTTGTGCCTGGAATTTCACAGTAAGATGAACTCGCTGGGCGACGACCAGATCTCCTTGATCCGCGCCGGAATCGACGAGACCAGCAAGAACTTCGAAGCCATGATCATCGCCAACCAGGGCGAGAATTTCAGCGTGGGGGCCAACCTGATGCTGGTGCTGCTGGCCGCCCAGGAAGAAGAGTGGGAGGAACTGGAGGCGGCCATCAATCGCTTCCAGCAGGCCACCTTGATGATCAAGTACGCGCCCAAGCCGGTAGTCTCGGCGCCGTTTGGTTTGACGCTGGGCGGCGGGTGCGAAATCGCCTTGCATTCGGCGCGCGTACAGGCATCCGCGGAGACCTACATCGGCCTGGTGGAAGTCGGCGTGGGAGTGATTCCGGGGGCGGGCGGCACCAAAGAGATGCTGCTGCGCTTCGGCAACGCGCAAAAAGCGTTCGAACTGATCGCCTATGCCAAGGTTGCCACCAGTGCGGCAGAGGCGCGCGCGTTCGGCCTGCTGCGCCCGCAAGATCAGATTTCGATGAACCCGGAGCGCCTGATCGACGATGCCAAGGCGCTGGCGCTTTCCATCGTACCTGCTTATGTCGGTGGCGTGCCGCGCACGGATGTCGAGGTAGGCGGCGCCGAAGATCTGGCACTTTTGAAAACAGGTATCTACCTGGCCAGGCAAGCCGATTACATCTCGGATTACGATACCTTAGTAGGAGAGAAGCTGGCATACGTATTGAGCGGGGGACCGCTGACCGGCCGTCAGACCGTAACCGAACAATACCTGCTGGATCTGGAGAGAGAAGCATTCCTGAGCCTGTGCGGCCAGCGCAAAACGCAAGAGCGCATGCAGCACATGCTCAAGACGGGAAAGCCTCTGCGGAACTGAGCCACGCGGGTGACAAAAGGGGAACACATGCAAGAAGCAGTCATTATCGATTGTCTACGCACGGCCGTCGGCAAGGCCCCGCGCGGCGCGTTGCGCACTTCGCGTCCGGACGATCTGGCCGCCACGGTTGTCAAACGCCTTCTGGAGAAACATCCGGAAGTGGCCAAGGATGATGTCGAGGACATCATCCTGGGTTGCGCGATGCCGGAAGCCGAGTCAGGCAACAATATGGCCCGCTGCGTGGCGTTGCGGGCCGGTCTGCCGGATACGGTGACCGGCGTGACCATCAACCGTTTCTGCAGCTCCGGCTTGCAAGCCATTGCAATGGCGGCAGATCGCATCCGATCTGGCGGTGCGGATATTCTGATCGCCGGCGGCGCCGAAACCATGAGCCTGATGCCGCGCGGCGGCCACAAGGTGGCCCCCAGTCCCTGGTTCGTGGATCACCGGCCGCAGATCTACATGAACATGGGTCTCACCGCCGAGTGCGTCCAACGCAAATATAATGTGTCGCGCGAAGAAGCCGATGCTTTCTCCTACCGCAGCCATCAGAATGCGCTGCGCGCGCAGGCGGAAGGCAAGTTTGATGAAGAGATCGTGCCCTTCGAAATCGAATGGGTCACGCTTAACGGAAAGAAGCCGAAGGTCACCAAGCAGGTTTTCGCCAAGGACGAAGGGCCCCGCGCGGATACCACCCCCGAGGCGTTGGCTAAATTGAAACCGGTGTTCCATGCCAGCGGCACGGTGACGGCCGGCAACTCGTCCCAGACCAGCGACGGTGCGGCGGCGGCGATTGTCATGTCGGAGCGTAAGGCGCGCGAGTTGGGTCTGAAGCCCATGGCGCGCTACGTAAGTTTCTCGGCCGGAGGCGTCCCTCCGGAGATCATGGGCATCGGTCCGGTGGTGGCGATTCCCAAAGCTCTCAAGATGGCCGGACTGACCCTCGACGACATCGGCGTTATCGAGCTCAACGAAGCCTTCGGAGTACAGGCCCTGGCCGTGATCAAGGAAGCCGGCCTGGATTTGGAAAAGGTGAATATCAACGGCGGCGCCATCGCGTTGGGGCATCCGCTGGGATGCACGGGCGCCAAGCTCACCGCGACGATTCTGCGGGAAATGGCGCGCCGCAATGTGAAATACGGCATGGTCACGATGTGTGTGGGCGGCGGGCAGGGCGCCGCGGGTATCTTCGAGAAGGTGTAGCAACGTACAGGAGAAATCTTATATGGCAACGGCAACTACAGCGGTCTCATTACCTAAGACCAAAGGCGGCGCATTCCTGATCGAAGAGCGCCTGCCGAACGAAATCTTCACGCCGGAGGATTTTACACCGGAGCATCTCGCCATCGCGCGCACGGTGGACGAATTCTGGGCCAAGGAAGTCGGGCCCAACGTGGATGCCATTCAGCATCATGAGCCCGGCGTGGCGCTGGCTTGTCTGCGGAAAGCTGCCGAACTGGGTCTCACGGGCATCACCATACCGGAGCAATACGGCGGCATGGAACTGGACCTCGTTTCGGCCATGGTCGCGGTCGAACACATGGCTGGAGACGGCTCTTTTGCCGGCTGGTACGGCGCGCACGTGGGTATCGGCTCGCTGCCGATTCTGTACTTCGGCACCGAGGAACAGAAGAAGCACTATCTGCCGAAGCTCGCCAAGATGGAAATGTTGGGCGCGTATTGCCTGACCGAGCCGCATGCCGGCTCCGATGCGCTGGCCGCCAAGACGCGCGCGGATCTGAGTCCGGACGGCAAGCATTATATCCTCAACGGGCAAAAGATGTGGATCACGAACGGTGGCCATGCGGATCTGTACACTGTTTTCGCCAAGATCGGCGGCGAGAAGTTCACCGCGTTCCTGGTCGAGCGAAAATTCCCCGGCGTCTCAACCGGCGCGGAAGAAAAGAAGATGGGCATTAAGGGCAGTTCCACCACGGCGG
>Ga0070731_10000916_pt1 | contig 33777 bp, 25 predicted proteins | sample Coa_R1_2_FD_66448 | JGI IMG/M metagenome (GOLD analysis project Ga0070731, IMG submission 66448) | Surface soil microbial communities from Centralia Pennsylvania, which are recovering from an underground coalmine fire - Coalmine... | ecosystem: Environmental > Terrestrial > Soil > Unclassified ... | reverse complement strand
ACCCCAGGCACCCGCGGCACCCCGCATGCCTTCGAACGGTTCCAACGGCAATGGAAATGCGCATGTGCCCCCGGCCGCTCCAATTCAATTCAATCAATTTCAGCGGGCACCGCAGGCTCAACCGGCGCCACAAGTTCCGGAGGAGCAGGTGTTTTTCCAACGGGCGCCACAGCCCCAGCAGCCGCCTCCGCCTCAACAGGCGCCGCAATTTCAGCAGGCCCCAGTTCAATTTCAACCAGCACCTCAATTCCAGCAGGCGCCTGCACAGCCTGCAGTGCCAGAACCGCATGTCAACGTTGCGCCGCAACCAGCCGCCAGCGCTGCGCCGGAGATCTGTTTGGATGCCTCACTTGCAATGCTCAGCGAGAGCTGGCCGGAAGTGTTGCGCGCCGAAATCGAACAGTCTCATTTGTCCGGCGCAACCTTGTCCCTGCCGCTCCGGATCATCGAGCCGGCCTTGAAACAGGGCAGGATTGTTTTCCCGTGGAAGGTGCTCCGCTCCTTCATTCACGACGCGGCTGCGAGTCCATCCGCGCATGACGGCATGATGCTCGAGTTGCCTTTGAGCGTGATCGCACCATTGTTTGTCGCGCGGCAAAAGGAAGCCAACGCCGCCCGCCAAAAAATCGAACTCGACGAAAACATCCCCAATTTGTTTTTCGGGTTCCCACAGCCGGATTCACCGGCCGAAGAGGAGCCAGCGGATCCAACTCCGGCCAGTCAAGAAGCGCCTGAGGAGATTTTCACTCCCGCGCAGAAATCGAAACAGGCGGGGGTGCCGGATACGAACTTTTACGTGTGGGGAGACTCGAATGAGGCGCCGCAGGTTGATGAAACTGAATTCAAACGCAAAGACCCCTCGGTCGGCACAGAATTCCTTTCTCGTTACGCCACGCCAAACGAAATCGTTTCCCGCGCCGCCGCACTCGAAGGAGTTCTTGGCGCGCTGGTGGCCTTGCCGGATGGCCTGATGGTCGCGAGCAAATTGTCAGCGGATCTGAATGGCGATACGCTCGCCGCGTTCCTGCCGCACATTTTTGGAAAAGTGAGCCAGTGCACCAAGGAACTGCGCATGGGCGAGCTGAACAACTTGAACTTTACCGTCGGCAACGTCCCTTGGAAGATTTATCGTGTAAACTCCATTTTCTTTGCCGCGTTTGGCCGAGCCGGCCAGGCGCTTCCGACCGCGCAACTCTCCGCTCTCGCGGCGGAACTCGACCGTAAAAAACAGTGAGGTAACTATGGCAATTATCAATCAAGCCACCAGAGAACTACAAGTCAAGATCGTCTACTACGGCCCAGCCATGGGCGGCAAGACGACCAACCTAGTGCAGGTCCACGACCACGTCCAGACCGCCGCCGGCAACAAAGGCAAGCTCGTGTCCCTGGCCACCAGTTCGGACCGCACCTTGTTCTTCGACTTCCTGCCTATCGAAGCAATGTCGATCAAAGGCTTCAAGACCAAGTTCCAACTCTATACCGTGCCCGGCCAGGTGATTTACAACACCACGCGCCAGCTCGTGCTTCGCGGTGTGGACGGCATCGTTTTCGTCGCGGACTCGCAATACGAAAAAATGTCCGAGAACGTTGAAAGCTTTCAGAACCTGGAGGAGAATCTTCGCTCGCTCCGGATGAATCTCGCGGAAATTCCATACGTGCTTCAATACAACAAGCGCGATCTGCCCAATGTGGCGCCGATGGAATATATGGAATATCTGCTGAACAATCGAGACGTGCAGGTGCCGTCTTTTGGGTCGGTTGCGCACAAGTGTGAAGGCGTGTTCGAATCGCTGAACATGATTACGCGCTTGTTGCTCAACAAGTTTATCAGTCAAAACGCTCCGCAGTACGCATGATCACATGGCTACGTTGCCTCAACTCATCGAGGAAGACATCCAACGGTTTGGTGTCATCCTGCACACTCTGTTGCAACACACTGAAGGTTCCACGGCGCTTGTCATCGACAAAGGTGGCTTCCTGATTACACATTCAGGGAACGCTGAGGAATTCGACCTGACGACCATCGCGGCGCTCGCCTCGGGCGCTTTCATGGCCAACCAGACGATTGCCAATCTCATCAACGAGAACAGCTTCAACAACGTCTATCAGCAGGGCGAAAGATACAGCATGTTCGCGACGCAATGTGGCGAAGAATGCCTGTTGTTGGTGGTTTTCCAGGCCGACAAAAGTGTGGGCGTGGTGAAATACTTCTGCGCGCCCGCGGTCGAGAAAATCGTCGCCCAGCTGCAAGTTGCCCAGGAACGCGATCCATCCGGCGGCCTCGACTTGTCGGTCCTGAACGTCGCCGACCCGAGCACCGTTTTCAAAAAGAAACGCGAGCGCGCCAAACGCTAGCTGGTAAGAACCCGAATCAAACAGAGAACGGGTTCCGTGCCGGAGCGCGGCTGTGCTGAACGCCAGCCGCAGGACGAGCCCGATTTTTCATTCTGCATTCTACCTTTGCCGTCGCAAAAAGGCATCGCCTTCGAATGCTTGCACGCGCACCAGGCGACCGTCTTTGCTTCTTTGATTTCCACCTGCTTCGGCTCCAGGCCTGTTCCCTTATGTGACCCATCACAAAACGGCTGGCTTTTGGAACGCCCGCACGCGCACCACCAATACGTACCGGGCTCCACTTTCTGAACGATCGGCGATCTCTGAAATATAATTGGTTCGGCCATAACTTGGGGGTTTGCGATGGAGATAGCGTGCCCCGAATTTAAAAGCAAGCCCCGACGCGACAGGTAGGGACGCTGCGCTCCGGCGTCACCACCCGCGTAGCAGCGGGCGGAATGTTCCCCCCCAATTCTACATTCTGCTCACCCCCCCCTGTTTTTAGTCGAATTTGGTCGAAGTCGGACTCAGGCAAATCCGGATTTGACCCGACACCAACGTCTCAAACTACTTTGATCCACTTTGATTCGGTGTGATCCACTTGGATTTTTGGTGCGACCAGGTGCGACCGGTTTGACCAGGACTGACTCACCCTGACTTACTTTCGCCGAAACACCGGGAAATTTTTTTAAAACAACTTAAATTTACTTAAATTTAGTTCAATTTACTTAAATTTTCGGGTGACCCCGTATTTCCACGGGACTGCCTGCTCAAATTCCGAAGTGAGATTATGGACTTGAGCCGCTTGGGAAGCGGCGAAAGGAATGTGGGCGAAGCCACAGGCCCGCGAGGGCCGAGCAAGCCGGAGCGAGCGGGTCAAACTATCGAGATTTTTGTACACCTTGGCCATCTTGTCGCGTCGGAGTCTGACGAAGACGGATTGCCATTTTGCTATTGGCCATTGAACCAGCCGCCTCCCCGCGCAGGGGAGAGAGGCTCGGCTTCCACGCCGGCTGTTTCACGTAACCCTTCCAGCCCATGTCAATGAACCGCGGTCGCCGAAGCTTTCGGCGACCCAATCAACACTGCTACCACTACAACTAAGTCACAAATCAGTCAATATTAAAAGTGAGTAATTGTTTTCAATGGTTAGAGTTCAAACATTTGAGGTCAAAACTTCAAGGAAGCACATGTCCCGCAATGCTGCATTTCGGCTTTTCGCCAACGGCGCCAATGGTGTAAGTCCCGCCTGACGGGCACTTCGGCATCGCTGCGTTTGTGCCTCGGTTGAAATAAGGTTGAATATCCGCCCACGTAGGCGTGTCTGTCGCTTGCTTTCCCGTTTCCAGCGCCCACGTCTGTTTTGCCCCGTCAATCATGCGCAGGTTGTTGATGCAATCGTTCCAGGCAGCGTTCACTGGGTCCATTGTCGATGACGCCTTTTTCCGGCCGGGCAGGGTAGCCTGGTAGAGTTCTTCCATCCTGAACCCGGCGCGCTCGCTCGCGATCGCCGCGGCAAACAAATTTGTCTTCGTCTTCACCAACCGTTCCACGTAAGTGCCGGCCGATGACCACGGAAATGGAGCGTTCGTTCGTGGCGGCATATAGCCACCGAAATAGGCGCCAATAATTTCATCCTGGTCCGGCAACGCCGCTTCAATCAACGCTTTGTCCGCGTTGGTCCGCTCTTCGTAAGCCTTGTCGAATTCCGGGCCCGCGGCTCGCCGGTTTTCAAGTTGGTGATCTCTGGCAATTTTCGAATCCACGAGGCAAGCGTCCCAGATCCGGCCCGGGAGGAACTGCGCAAGCTGCAGAGGGTTGAAGCGATCGGAAGCACCAGGACTTGTGCTCGCCAGGGCCTGGAGAGCACTGGCGTAGCTGCTCGCTGCGGGAGACTTTTCAGACGCAGCGATGTCCGCTTCAATGTGGAACGCACTTGCCAGCGTCCACTCCCCAAAAATCCGGTCCTGAAAATCACTGGCAATCAGGTGGCCGGCCACCGCCAGCATCAGGTTGGCGACTTCCTTCTTCGTCTTGATATCCGCGCCCTCGGACATTTCCCAAAGCACATGGCGCTGGGTTTGCAGGTTCATTTTAAGGTTAAACCACCGCGTTGCCATCCAGCTCGACGCGCACAGCCGGTCTCGCCCCTTCAAATCAAGGGCATCCAGCGCCTTGAACAGCGCGTTGGAAATCGCCCCCTCGTATAAGCGCATCTCCGGACAAGCCACCCCTTTTCGGAAGACTTTGAACTGTTCCTTTTCTCCGCCTGGCTTGGACTCCCGGCACTCCAGGTAATACCCAAGGGCATTGTCAGGGTCGCGTTGAATCAGTTTTGCGACTGACGCGTCATCCGGGCCGTTCATTGCAATGGCCATGACCAGGGCCGCCGGCTCGAGTTCAGGTTTGGCTTTGACCGCTCGCTCCGAGAGTTCAGGGCGCACCGGGTCGCCCGCTTGGGCCAGGAAAGAAAGTCCGAGCCACACCTCCGGGTCGGTGGTCCGGGCAGCGACCGCCCGCAGGTTGGCCGGGGCCGCCGCGCTATCCACGGCCTTGTTCAAGGAGGGGAACGGAGGGAGGAGCGGGTTTTCTTTTGGTGGCAGGGGTGAAAAGGTCGCTGCGTGACAGTGCGTGGCCAGGGCCAGCAGACACGCTGTCACGGTAAACGATCTGAGTCTGTGTTCTTTCATAAATTAATTCCTTTCGACGCTATCAGGACGGTACGGAAGAATCGGCGCGGGATCGTAATTCGCTGCCGTTTCCATCGACACGAGCGGGATATTCAAATTGCGGTAAGGCTCCAGCCACTGCGCGAACGCCGCATCTTCCTCGGATTTGCTACTGGTGTCGTCAACTGGATGTGGGAGGGGAGAAGTTTGGTGGCTATCCGAATAATGAAATGTGAGCGACACTCCGATGAAGATCGCAACGACTGCGGCTGCCAGAGACAACGGACGTGCCCACCTGAGCCAAAGCGTCTTCGGGTAAACAACGTTCTGTGCAGTCGTTCCCCTCACCTCAATGGCTTCCAATGCGGCCCGTCCCCGCCGTTCGAGCCATTGCATCTCGCCCAGCAATTGCCGGCAGCTTGCACATTGGGCGATGTGTCGTTCGACTTCGACGGCATTGTTTGTATCAAACTCGCCATCGGCGAATTCCGAAATTGTTTGGGGATCAGGACAATTCATGGATGGACCTTTTGAATTCCCTTTCCGGCCAGCGCGGCGCGAAGGGATTTTTTGGCTTCGAAAATGGTGGCTTTCACCGTGCCGAGCGAAACTTGCATCGCCGAGCTGATTTCGGCGTAGGAAAGCTCTTTGAGCAGATAAAGCGTGATGATTTCTCTCTGCCGCTCGGGTAGCGCTCGAATCGCATCGATCACCGCTCGAGCATCGTCGTCGAGCACCACCGAGCGATCCGCCGGCGGAAGCTGTTCCGGTTGGCTCACGGCGTATTCGGATGGAAGAATCCTGGCGTGCTTCCGGTTCGCTGCCTGCGCGGCTCGTGCGAGGATTCGGTAAGCCCACGTCAGGAACGATGAGTCCCCACGGAACGAACCAAAAGCTTTGTAGGCGCTCAACATAGTTTCCTGGACCACATCTTCGACATCGGATTTCGACCAGCAGAGAACCACTGCCGCCCTCGTGAGGGCCGGATACGCTTCGCCAGCAAGAGCTTCGAAATCTTCGCTCCGGCCGCGAATGTCAGGTTTCCGCTTCAATCTTTGGAGGTTAGTGCGCTTTCGGTGGCAAAAGGTTTAGCTCAACTTTGAGTGCGTTCCCACGAAATTCCTGGAAGCTGTTATCCATTCGTTCCCTTTCCTTGCATTTGTTCGGCTGTTGCTAATGGACGCGAATAATCGGTTTTTGCAGTTGCGCCCGCGTTCTGAATTCACAATCATGCCGCCACTTCCGGCAGTGGCAAACCTACGGCGCGGCAATCAGTATCCACATAGCACGCGTCAACCACAGCCGAAAAAGTAACCCCGGTGTAACGACCGGGGTTCCATTTTTTAACGCCTCAAAAAAATCGGTCCGGCGCAAAGCTCTGGTGTGAATAACCTCTCTATAAAATCCTTGAACACTGCCACGAGCGATTTATAAAGGCGCTTGTCCACGGTCCTGCAGTAAACAAAGGAAACATATGGGAATGGAAAATATTGAACACGTAGTCGTGGTAATGTTCGAGAATCGTTCGTTTGACAATCTCTTGGGTTGGCTCTACGACGCTGCAAATCCACCGGGCTTTAATATTCCACCAAATCCGAATGGTCCGCCAACGTTCGACGGGCTGGTGCTTGGTAAATATTCCAACCAATATTCGCCGCAGCCAGGCGCGGTAAAGACGGTTGCGCTCACAAAAGGAACCCAGGCATGGCCTCCCTCATGCCCGAACTCGAATCAGGTCCCGACACCGGATCCGAATGAAGAGTTCGACTATGTAACAAACCAATTGTTCGGGACAAAGACTCCGTCCGCTGGCGCTTCTCCCGATATGAGCGGCTTTCTTGAAGACTATGCGACGGCTGACGGCGTCAAGGCACCGGAACAAATCATGGGGACATACACTCCGGACCAGGCGGCAGTGATAAACCAAATCGCCAAAAGTTTCGCGGTCTGTGACCGCTGGTTCGCTCCCGTTCCTTCCCAGACCTGGCCGAACCGTGGTTTCATGCACAGCGGTTGCTCCGATGGACACCTGAACAATGACGATTCGGAGCCGTACGACATCCCAACCATTTTTAATGTGCTTGCTGACCAGGGCAAATCGTGGGGCGTTTTCCATGATACGACAATTATTCCCTCGCTCACCTGGATTCAATTTTCGCCGCAACTGACCCTGTTGGAATCGCATTTCCACAAATACTCGGCATTCCAGCAACTCTGCCAGGCGCAGGCGGATGCACAGCCCGCGCAGAAACTTCCGTCCTACTCCTTCATCGAACCGCGTTTTGCTCCTGAGTTGCGGCCATTCTCGATCGAAGTCGATTTCCCGAGCGACTATCATCCTCCTCACAATATTTGCAGGGGCGAGCAATTCCTGGCGGACGTTTATCAATGCGTTCGGACCAGCCCGTATCGTGATAAAATTCTGCTGATTATCACCTTCGACGAACATGGAGGCTGCTTTGATCACGTGCCCCCACCAAGTGGAGCCGCTTCACCCAATCCCGGCGCAGTCTCCCGCGAGCTTTTACCCGACAAGACTCCGAAGTTCAAATTTGATCGTTTTGGAATCAGAGTTCCGGCCATTGTGGTGTCCTCGTATGTAGAACCGGGCACCGTGTTCAGAGCCAATCCAAATGAATCACCGTACGACCATACCTCGATTCTGGCGACCATACGTGACTGGCCCGCTTTAGGTCTCAACAAGACAAAGTTCTTGCCCAGTGGTCGTATTGCCGCGGCTCCGACTCTCGACCGGGTTTTGACACGAGCCGTTGGCCAGGAACCTCCGGATTGGCCTGACATTGAGGCAACCTGCACAATCAATGGAACCGCCGATGCCCCACTGGACACGCCGATAAGCGATTTGCAGGCAAATCTCCTCGCGTCGGCAAAGGCCGATCTCACGGATACTTCGCTTCAAGACGCTGTAACCCAGGTGAATGCTGTAAACACCTACGCGGACGCTCTCAACTTTTTGCAACCACAACCTCCGCCGGCAGCGCCGTGAACGAAGGGCCGCCCGTAAACGTCACCCCCGCTCACTTCAGCATTTAGCCTTTAGCCTTCAGCATTTCCCCCTCTCACCACGTAAACGTCACCCCCGCCAGCATGATCGGATGCTGTTGTACCTGAACACCCAAATGCGCCACCCCGTGCCCGCTGATTTCTTTGATCAGTTGAATTGCGCAAGTCTTGTTGTTGTTTTCCTGACCCCCGAATCGGTACGCCGTGCCCAGGTCGGCAGAAAGTCCATCAGCCAATGGAAGCGACAGCGCCAATTCGAAACGATGATCTGAAAAGTGGTCGTAGTAATAGCGGACATTCGCCAGCATCACAGTCTTTCCGCCCCCATCCATAATGCCGTGGCTGATATACGCGTACGGGCTCGTCGAAATGGGACGCACTCCGTAATACGTTCCGCCGTCCCTTAGGAGACCCTTCCACCATGCCTGTTGCACCACGCTATACGACGCGTTCACCGACGAAAGCGATTCCTCGCCGACATTGTCGATCGAGCCGCGAACCAAATCACCAAACCAACCCTGCCGCGTGTCCAGCCACAGAGCCGTCGGAATTCCTACCACCGCATCCCGCGTGCTGTACTTGAAGGACTCGAACAACGCTGAATCTGCCGCTTTGGTCGTTCGATCGTAAAACCGGGTGGAGAAGTCTTTGCCTGGCAGGTTGAGATTCCACCGGATGGCATTCTGCGGAGTGAGCGCGTCGGCAAACACATCGTTGACGTCGTTCTCAAAAGAGGAATCAAATCGTTCCCAGAAAAAGAGCGGTTCTTTCGGGGGCGCTTCGACCGACACCGCGAAGCTGCTGCGCTGAGGATAAGAATCCTGGTCAGCGGCGTGTGCCCCGGCTCCCATCGCCGCCATCGTAAGGGCGAGCGCGCGAGTTATGGAGTTTCCGCAATTCAACTACTTTTCTCCATCCCCGGCTATTACTTACAGTCATGGCCTGAATATAGCCCATTTTAAGAAAATGGATAGGGGGCTGTGACCCCGTTTGAAGAAGGAAACCACCCCTGGGATTCAGAATCTCCGCTGTTTCGGATGGACGACCCCCGCGAGTCCCAAAGCGCTTTATTGCGAGTACTTATCCAGATAATGGTTCAGAATGTCCTCGCTCAAATACAGCGGATTCCCTTCAAAACGCACCACTCCGGAAGGATCAATCAGGATGCAGTGGGGAAGCGCGGTAATTTCCAACGCGCGCCCCATGCGACCCTGCGTGTCGATAGCCAGGGAGTATTGGATATCCGGTGGCGTCACGCCGATAGGCGGTGACATCACGGCATGGACGACTTCCTCCGTCTCGTCGGTCAGACCGATGATGACGAGGCGGCCCGAAGATTCTTTTAAAAGGTCGTTGAGATGTGGAATTGCCTGCCGGCAGGGCTCAGACCACGTCGTCCAGAAGTCAATCAGGATGAACTTTTGGAAGGTGTCCGGCTGATCGGTGAGCCACTTTTCCACCTGAAGCTGCGGAGCCGGTTGACCGCGAATCGACCGGGCATAGATTTTTGAAACAACCGGATCAGGATGGTTCTGTAGCGAGGGCTGCGGAGTGCTCGCCGGCTTTTGTTGCGCGAGTTTAGCTTGGAAGTCAGCGGTCGCCTGAATGTCTGCCTGCTCAATCCTGGCGCTCCTGGCCGGATCGAAGTGAAAATGTTTCTGCAATTCCGGATCAAGGTCTTTGAGCTTGGCGCTGGCCAGCCCCTGAGCATGCGTGAAGTAGATGTCGGTCGGTGTAATCGTGGTGACCGTCACATTTGTGTAAACCCCGTCTTTGACCCTGAGAAAATGAAACGATTCATCGGCCCGGACGGTCGACGCAAGCACCAGATACCAGAGTCCGATTGTTTTAAGACGCATATCGTGCATTGCTACAGCAATTCAACTGCCACTCGACCGAATAGCAGAATGGGCCGAGACCCCAGTGAAAAAATCAATATTTTGCTTAATTTTTTGATTCACATGTCCGGACGTACCCGTCTAAACTCCGGCTGAATCGATGGAGTAGCGCGGTTTGTCCGAGAATCGCAAAAATATGATGTGGGTTGATTATCTACGCTCTGCCAACTGGAACCAAGCCAGTGGCATCAGTTTTTGCGCCTACATGCTGGGTTGTTTTGCCACCGGTTATTACCTCGTGCGTCAGCGCCTGGGGGAGGACATTCGCGAACTGGGCAGCGGCAGCGTCGGGGCACGCAACGTCGGTCGCGTTCTCGGAAAAGCCGGCTTTCTCATCACACTCTTGTGTGACTTCGGCAAGGGCGGCCTTGCCGTCTGGATTGCCCGCTATTTTACCACCGATGAACGCATCGTCGCGCTGGCGATGGTCGCGGTCGTTTCGGGTCATGTCTGGCCCGCCCAATTACGTTTTCATGGCGGCAAAGGGATGGCAACTTCGCTCGGCGCGCTGTTGGTGTTTGATTCAAAACTGGCTCTGTTATACTGCGCGCTCTTCATTGGCGCTTTCGTGCTGCAATGGCGCACGGTGTTGCCGGCCTTGTTTGCGTGGGTTTGCCTGCCGCTGGGAGCTTTGTTGCTCAATCAGGACCGCATCCAGGTGGTGTTGATCACCATCATGAGCGGGGTGGTCCTGCTGGCGCACCGGCGGAACATTGCCGAGGAAATTTCCCAGATTATCGAACGGCGCCACATGCAGACTGAAACGGACAAATCATTATGAGTACACGGCAACCGTTGACTTTCAAAACCGCGGCTGAGGATTGGGAATTCGAGCAGATTCATCGGCTGAACTACAAAACCTTCGTGGAAGAAATTCCACAGCACCACGCCTCGCCAACCCACCGGCTGGTCGATAAATTTCACGCCGAGAATACTTACTTGATCTGCCTTTCCGGCAAGAAACTGGTCGGAATGCTGGCGGTGCGCGGCAAACGTCCTTTCTCGCTCGACCAAAAACTGGAGAACCTGGATTCGTATCTGCCTGCAGGCCGCTCGATTTGCGAGATTCGTCTGCTGGCAATTGAGAAGAAATTCCGCGGCGCGCAGGCGCTTCAAGGAATCCTCGCGCTCCTTTGGCAGCACGGAATTGAGCGGGGTTATGACCTCGCGATTATTTCCGGTACGAATCGCCAGTTCCGGCTTTACCAACATCTCGGCTTCGTGCCGTTCGGTCCGGTAGTTGGCAGCGGCGAAGCACAGTTCCAGCCAATGTATGTGACGCTCGAAACTTTCGAGAACACTGCCCGCGAATTTCTCCGGTCCTCGCCGTCGCGTTCCTTTCAGCCGAGCGCGGTGAATTTCCTTCCCGGCCCGGTCACCGTGAAACGCGAGGTTCGGCGCGCTTTCGAGCAGGCTCCCGAATCCCACCGCGCGGATGTGTTCATGAAGGACTTCGGAGCAGCGCGGCAAACGCTTTGCGAATTGGTGAAGACGCGCAATGTCGGGTTGTTTCTCGGCTCCGGCACTCTGGCCAACGATGTCATCGGCGGCCAGCTCGTGTTGGAAAGTGGGCGCGGCATCGTGTTGAGCAATGGCGAATTCGGCAGCCGGTTGATCGACCAGGCGCGGCGCTGGCGGCTGGATTTTGAGGCGATGGAATTTCCGTGGGGCGAACCTTTCGACCTGCGAGCCGTGCGGCGTGTGCTGGAGCAAACACCCGCGCCGGCCTGGCTTTGGTGCACGCATTGTGAAACTTCCACAAGCTTGTTGAACGATATCAGCACGCTGAAAGCGTTGTGCGCGGAATTTCAAACCAAACTCTGCCTGGATTGCATCAGTTCCGTCGGCACGATGCCGGTGGATTTGAGCGGCGTTTTCCTCGCGTCGTGTTCGAGCGGGAAGGGGCTGCGCGCCTATCCCGGCATCTCGATGGTCTTTCACAATCACGCCGTCGTGCCGCAGCCGGAGCGATTGCCGCGGTATCTTGACCTCGGCTACTACTCCCAACAACAAGGCGTCCCATTTACATTTTCGTCCAATCTCCTGCACGCCATGCACGCAGCCGTGAAGCACGTCGATTGGGAGAAACGCTTTGCCGATATCGTTGACCTTTCCGAATTTTTGCGCGGGAAATTGCGCGAGATGGGTTTTGAACTCGTCGGCGCCAAAGGTGAAACTTCCCCTGCAGTGATTACCATTGCGCTGCCTGCGGAAATAAATTCGCTGAAAGTCGGCGGCCTGATTCAGGAAGCCGGATATCTGTTGAGCTACAACAGCGAATATCTGCGGAAGAAAAACTGGATCCAGATTTGTCTCATGGGCGAGTGCACGCGCGAAAAACTGGTTTCGTTGCTCAACGCGATGAAGCGCGTTTGTTTTCGAAATGTCCGGCGCGCGGAAACTGCCAGCGCCTAGCGCCGTGGTGAGACTCGCGGTTTCAATCGGCGCATTTGCGTCGGTTTTGTTCCTTTCGTGCTGCCCCGTATCACCCCCTCCTTGGAAACGGATACCTCCGTGGAATAAAAGTGCCACGCCCGCAGTAGCGCGACCGACTGACATCACTTTGGAAAAATGGGTCGGGCGCGGAATGATGCTTCAAACAAAAATCCGCCTGGAAGACGGCACCGAATTTCCCTGCGCGCTGGATACCGGATCGCCAACCAGCACACTGCCGGCTGCCGCAGAACCGATGCTGGGAAAGCGCCTCGGTTCAGGCGGCGTCCTGGTGCTCGGTGATCCCCCGTGGGAGCGAACCCATCTCTACGCGGCGCCAAAGATCTTCCTGGGAGGTACTCTTTTGGAAACCGGGAGCGTCGTCGAGACATGGAACAACCCTGAGGCGATTCTCGGCATGGATTGCCTGTGCCATTACTGCATTCAACTCGACTTCGCAGCTGGGAAAATCCGGTTTCTTGATCCCGAACACCTTGATATTGCCGGTTTGGGCAAGGCCTTTCCGCTGCTTGTATCGCCCTATGCAGTCATTGAACACACCGGACTTTTCCAACGACGGAGCGCAAACTTGCTGATCGACACGGGATGTTTCGCGGACGGCTACGTGGAGCCGTGGATTTTTCGGGCAGTGGCCCGCGATAAAAGGGCCGCTATTCCGACCAAAGGCATGTTCCAGAGCGGGCCGACCGAACTTGTCGAGCTTCCGAACTGTATCTGGGACGGAGAAACCTACACGGGAGTCATTGTCGGAAAAGGTCCGGAGAATCTGATTGGGATGCGATTTCTCGCGCGGCATCTGGTGACCTTCAATTTTCCAAAAGGAGTGATGTATCTAAAGCGCGTTACGAGTGCTCCACTCAAGTAGATGAATGGAGCGGGGGACGTTAAAACTGTCGGCTTAAAGTAAAACTCACGCTCCACTCTTCATCGGCCAGTTCGCGCTGACGAGAGATTTGTATCCGCCAATCACCGAAAAGACGTTGCGATAACCCATCTGTTGCGCCACGGCCGCCGTTAAAACGGAGCGATAACCGCCGCCACAGTACATCAGGATTTCCGTGTTCGGGTCGGGATACATTTTTTCAAGGTCGCGCTCCAGAATTCCTTTGCCGAGGTGGGTGGCCTCCGCGGCGTGTTGTTTCTGCCACTCGTTATCTTCGCGTACATCCATCAAGACGGCCTTGGGATTTTGTTTCAGCCGTTCGCGCGTTTGCTCGATGGTGATTTCCTTCACGTAGGGCCGCGCTTCATTGACAACTTTTAGAAAACCGGGCGAATGATCCATGGCCCAAAGCTAATTCTCCGGCGGAAGTGGTCAAATGAAAATTCATCTGAATCATGGTCCGGGAACGCCCAGGCTGTTTTGCAGAATCGATGCAAGGTCGTCCGTGTCCTCCTGCCGGGGCGTAACCCAGCGCGTGCCGAACACCAGTTTCGGGACGGCGGTGTTGCCGGTGTTACCGTAAATTTGAATGGACGCCTGCATATACTGCTCAATCCACGGGTCGGCCAAGGCGGCATCAAATTTCACCTGGCCCACCAGTTCCACAGCTTTCGCCCTGGCGGCATCGAGACTGCGCGGCCGCCAGCGATCGCCGGATTCGAACGAGAACATCCAACGGTCGAAAGCGGGAAACGCCCCGCGATCCGCCAACCAAACCGCCAGGCCGACTCTGGCCAGTTCGCACGAGTCCGCAAATTCGTTCACGTCGCGAGGGATGTAAGGGTTGCAATGAGTGTTGAGCGGTGCAGGACGAAGGACAAATGCCAGCTTGCCATGGTAGTGGCGAATCGCCTCGTCGAGCGTGAGGTGCAGTTGCTGGCAGTGCGGGCAGTTGTAGTCAAAGAGGAACGTGACGATGTACTGAGCGTCCGGCGAACCCACTAACGGCACGGCACGCAAATCGATTTCGGATACGTTCTGCTTCGACTCGCCTGTGCGATAGACAGCGGGAGGTTTGAAGGCGACCTGACAGGCCGCCATGATGCAGGCCAGAGCCAGACCCAGCAGGACCATGCCAATCGCCGGTACACGGCCACTGACGCGTCGCCCAGCTGACTCATAGAAGTGCCCGGGCGCCCGCCAGATGATCAAAGCCGCCAGCAGCAGGCCGGTGATGTGCGTGGCCATGCAATACGGACAAAAAGCCTTAACGACCGATTTCTGGATGACGATAAACCAGACCGCACTGCCGGCAATTGCCCCGGCCAAAACCAGCATTGCCCGCCAGGCCAGCCACCGCACCGACGTCTCGGTCGTTGGACTAATGAATAGACTGGCGACGAGCATCGCCAGATACGCTCCGGCCGCCAGGCCACTGACGGGCAACACGCCGCCTATCGCCGACCATCGGCTGTTCAGCACCAGGTCGCACGGGCTCCCACCGCCACAGCCAATCACCGGGCCGCCCATCAGATAGTGCCAGCCCAGGTAAGCGCTCAAGGCCAGCCCCAGCAAACTCAAACCCGTCAAGGCCCAGCGCCAGGACCAGAGAGAACGAGTCATTTCTTTGTGGCCCCGCTCGTCGTCACTGCGGTCTCTTGTACTGGTTGGGCGCACCGGGCGTGGGAAGGTCGGCGACGATTGGTGCGCCGCTGTCATGCGCGTGCGTCAATGCGCTCGCAAGCGTAATGCCCGAGCCGGAAACCTGTGCGCCCGACGTGTGCGCTATCGTGAGCGGCCCGGTGAGCGTTATGGAGGCACCGGCGCCGCGGCGGCCGGCGTTAACGGATGCAACCACCGCTGTCTCGAGATTCGTGCCGCTGTCGACGGTGATGGTTTGGCCGGGGCCAAAGCCTATCGGGTTCACAACCGGGATAGCGTTCACGCCACCGCTCATGTCAGTGCGCACGCTGGTGCCGCCCGCGGTGCCAACGGTCGCGACGACCGCAGTTTCCTTATTCGCGCCGCGGTCAATGATGATCGACTGGCCAGGTTCGAAGTCGATGCTGGAGACTTTGATGTTATTCGCGCCGGAGGCCGAATCGAGCGAAAGGCTCGTCGCAGCTTGCAACAGGAAATCGTGAGAGTTGTCGCCCGTGTCAGCGCCATCCGGGAAACGGCCTGCGCTGCGGATCGGCACGCCGCCGACCGGACCACCTCGCCCGCCACCTCTGAGCGCACTCGGCGAAGGCACGCTGTTGCCATTTCCCGGCGACGCGCCCTGGTAACCTTCCGCCGCCCACGGATCGACAACGCCGCCGTAGTTGAGGCTGTCTACCACGAGACCAGTCGCTTCACGCAACACGATGTTGCCGGCATTGGGAGAAAGGGCAGGACCGCCAAACCATTGGTTGGGCGCTGCAGACCCCTGATAGCCCGCGGTCGTCACTGCCGCGTCGCGCACCACCGCGTTGATCGCGTGGTCGTGGGACAATGGACTGTCGAGCGTGATGCCAGTGCCGAGCGGTTGGAGCGGCTCGTTGCTTGAGTGAGCGTGCGCCGTCGCGGGACGGAAACTGATGCCCGTTCCATTGACGCTAAAGGGGATGTTGGCCGCATGATTGAACTTGAGCGGCTCGGCCAGGTCGAGTCCCGTGCCAGGATTCTCCACGTGGCCCCTGCCTGGGTTGCTCATTGACTGCGTGCCGACTTTCGTGATCGTGACCGTTTCAATGCCATGCCCGACGCTGTCGATATCCAATCGAATTTTATCCCCGACGGAAATGTTCGCGACCGATGATACCTTGATGTTGGTATCGCCGGGTTTCGCGTCCGCCGCCAGATAAGCTTGCGTGCCTGGCTTGCCGACCGCAGTGACCGTGACCACCTCATAATGTTCCACATCTCTCGCGACGGCCGGGTAGGTAGCGCCGTAGCCGATGGCGAGCTTCTGGCCCACCTCGACCGCGAAGCCACGGTCGCCAGTGAACGGCACGTTGGTCGAGCCGGGGGGAACCGTGATCACCGGACCTTCGGGCAACGGTTGCCACAGCGTCGTGTTGTTGCCGGCCGCGGTCCCGAGGCTGGTGACCTTGCGAGTCTCCACCGCGGAGCCGGTGCCGATTTCAATCGTATCACCCTCCTTCATGCCGCTTGTGCTGCGGACGTGGATGGTGGTGTCACCTTTTTTCGCAGGGACCGCCAAACCAGAGTTTGCGAGGCCGAACACGTAGAAACCCTTGGCCGCGAGTTTCGTTTTTACGGGGATTTTTTCCGAAGAGAAAATGGCCTGCTGCGTCGGGTGTTGGGTCAGCGTCCAGCCGGAGATGTCCACGGCATTGTCGCCGGCGTTATAGAGCTCGATGAACGAATCCGTGCCGTTAATGGCGAACTCATTGATTTTAACCGGGATGACGTTCCGCACCTTTTCGATTGTTTTCTCGGAACGCGTTCCGGCGCCCGCTTCGGTCCATGATGCGTTGGCGACCAGATCACCGTTGAAGGCCGCGGAGCCCGAGGTGACCTTGAAGGTTTCGCTCACGGTCGCACCCGGCGCGACCGGCTTGTTGAACGTGATTTCGTGCGTTCCGGTAACCACAGACTCCGAGTCCCACTTCTGGACTAGTGCGGTCTGCCAGCCCTTGGGCGCGGAGATGCTCAACTTCACTCCCGTCGCCGGCTCACTGGACGTGTTCTTGAAAGTCACGGTCGTTTCCTGCGAGGATCCGGGTGAGAATATCTGGATGCCCGGCGGCGTGTTGGTTGCTGAGGCCGGCGCGAGGCTCAACCGCGCGAAGTCATATTTGGCTGCCACGACGTTGGCCTGCACTTTCTGGTCGGTGTCGTCCGTGGGGAACGTACCGGCCGCCGTCATCGCGCCTTCATAGAAAGTGCCCTGCGAACCGTTGCTGTTGTCGCCGCCGTTGCCGAGGAGGATGGCTCCCTGCTTGCGCATCGGGTCATAGGAATTGTTCACGCGCGGTCCGCTGAACATGACCTGCAAGGCGCCGTTCTGCGAATCGCCGCCCATGGAGGTCCAATGATGCGCTTCGCCCTTGGCAACCGCCGTCACGAATCGCCAGTTGATGATCGGCAGATCGCAGTTCTTGGAGCCATCCGGATTGACACAGCCCACGAGGTTGTTCTCCTGGTCCGTCATGACCCACGGCCCGGGCGGAGGGCCATGATACCAGGGAGTAGTGTTACCGTAGTAGGCGGTTTCCATCGTGCCGTTGCCGTCGTCGCGACTGTCGGTTTCGGCATTGCCGTAATCGAAGCAGCAACCGCCGTTGTAATGCAGGCCGTTGATGACCCAATACTGTCCTTCCGCCTGGTCATCGACCGCGGTGCCCTTCGCGTTATCGATGCGCAGGCCCATGCCAGGCGCGATGAACACGCCGTAAACTTTGTGGCCCATGACTGTCACCGGCGCCCAATCGGCCACCGGCACATTGTCAAACCCGCCGAGGGCCGGGCCGCTGAAACCGCCGCGCGGCGGTTGCGTGAGGTGATTGCCGTGTCCCGATTGATCGTAAAGCGTGGTGATCCAGCAATAAGTATTGGCGCAAAAGGCGTCCTGCGCCGCCGCGTCCGCGTAACCGCCCGCATCGTTCGCGGAAGGCTGGACGACGCCGATGTCCAGGGTCTTGCCGTCGGACTGGCGCATGACCTGGTAGAGCGGGCCGTTGTAGGCGGCGTAGAGCGCCCGCGTGGTACTATGCGCCGCCACGCAAGGATCGCCGCCGGCAGCGTAAATGTCACAAGGCCCTTGCGGCCGGGGCGGAGTATTGCGACCCGCACCCGCGGCTTTGGCAATCATCAACGTGGCAACCGGCGCCGAGAGCGCCAGCGCGAGCATTATTGTCAGACTGACTTTCGTCTTCATGTTTATCGTGCGATTGATGTAAGAAATGATTGCCAGCGTATCCGCGATGCCCAGTGGCCGGAAGTAGAAATTTGATCACAACAACTATGACGTTCGTCGTATTGTGCCCCTATCACTTTTGCGAATGCGCTGAACAGCAGCCCACCGCCACCACTCAACAGTGATTCTGATTGGATTGCCCTGCACTATCCAGGAAAACAGAATCTTAAATCTCAATTCCGGCACTCCAACCTAAGACTTATCATCAAGTCTTTTGGAACGATCCAGTGGATTCGAACGAAGGTACCTGGCGGCGGCTTCAGTTCGGCAGCGAACATGCAGTTTTTCGTAAATGTGCATCAGGTGTGTCCGAACTGTCCCGAAGCTGATCTGCAACCGGCCGCCGATCTCCTTGTTAGACAGGCCCTCAGCCAGCAAGGCCAGAATTTCCATTTCGCGCGAGGAAAGCTGCGCGTCTCCGCCAAGCGGTTCCGCAGGCTGCTTCATGAATGACCTCACCACCATGCGTGCAACTTCGCTCGTCATCGGCGCACCGCCCGAGCGCACCTCGGCGATAGCAGCCAGGATTTCTTTTTCATCCGCCCGTTTCAAAACATAACCGCAGGCGCCGGCCTTGAGAGCCTGGAAAATCGTTTTGATATCCTTATAGACCGTAAGCATGATCACTTGCAGTTCCGGCATTTTTTCACGAACTCGCGCCGTGCATGCAATGCCCGATTCGCCGGGCAAGTGGATATCCATGAGCACCACATCAGCCTTGTTTTTGGGAATTTCGACCAGGGCCTCCTCTGCCGAGGCACAAGCACATACACACGTGTGACCCGGCGTGCTTCCAATCAATTCCGTTAGATACTGCCGTAAGGTGGCGCTGTCTTCGACAATGGCGACTCTAGTCATGAGGCTTAAATTCGAATCCACGCCCGGTAACACATGTGCCGACATACTTCAGGAGCGAAAAGATTTTGAACAGTTCTAATTCACGTCGCATGAGCATACTAGAAGTTGTTCGAGTAAAAATCAGCCGAATGTCGTATTTACATCCTTATTCCGGCTGGAGGCGATGGGAGGGACGGGGAGCCGAATGCAGACATTTGTGCCGCTGCCAGGGCGCGATTCGATTTGGCAACTTCCGCCAATTTTCGTCAACCGGGCCAAATGGTTCTTCAATCCGTGTCCGCCACCTTCGGTGTTCGGGTCAAACCCTTTTCCATTGTCAGCGATCCGGATTTCCAACGTGTTATCCGCAATGTTCATTTGAAATTCAACCTCCGTAGCGTCCGCATGCCGGACGATGTTGTTCAAGGTCTCTTTCACGACCATCAACACCTCGTGGCGAATTTGCCCATCGAGTGTAAAGTCAGGGAAGGCGACCGGAACTTTGAATCGGCATGGTATCGAGGAGTTGGACAAATAATCGCGAGTGTAGCCACTGATGTAATCCGCCAGCGACTGTAATGAATTGTCTTCCGGATCAACCGCCCAGACAATGACGTCCAGCGCCGCAACCAAAGCCCGCGCTTTCTCCGCAATCGCCCTGAACAGCACCGGGTGTGTTTCATCACCTGAACGCGGGCGCTGACCGGAACTGGCGAGAAAGTTTATTTCCGTAAGGCTTGAACCAAGATCGTCATGGAGGTCCCGCGCGATGCGAGTCCGCTCTGCTTCGAGGGCATGCTGGCGTTCCGCGTGTTCACGTTCTCGAATTTCGTGTTGAAGTTGCAGGGTGCGTTGAGCCACCTGCCGGCGCAACAGAGCGATCCATACAGCGGCCAGCGAAAGCGTGATCAGCAACACTCCGATGGCGGACAACAGGCGTTGAAGGGTCCACCACGAAGGTTCGGAAATGACGACGACGTCCCAGAAGCCATTAAGCAGCAACTCAAAGCGCGACGCGTTGGCAGAAGGTGAGGCTCCGGGCGCATCGGAAACATAAACACCGGCGAGCGATAATTTGCTTCCCAAACGCAACGAATGCAGAGGGCCGGGGTTCGTGATGCGAGCAACGAAGAGATGTGAACGCGTCTGAATCTGCATTACGAGCCCGTCTTCTTCGGTATGTTGTCCGGCCAGAGTCCCCTCGATACGAATTCGCGTCGAAGTCAGACCATTGTTTCCCAGATCCAAATCCGAAACGAGAGGCGGATCGTGCAATACACCAGCGCCTTTTTTTCGCAACAGCGCCTCCCGTAACAGCGGGCTGGCACCAGAAATTTCCGGGTAACCGACCGCTTCAACAAAATCGCCGATATGGACATTCACATTGGTGGTCGGAAAAATCTGGATTCCCGAGCCTCGTTCAATGAATACGCTCCTGGAATCTTTATAGGTCACTTGCCCAACGACCTTCACTCGCTGAAACGGGGTTGCCTTGGCATCAAATTGAAACAACCCGCGAGGTGTTTTCTCGGGAGCATCGAATGGGTCATCCGGAGCGGCTTTTTCCACGGTGATCAAGGCGTCGTGCATGGTTAAACTTCCGCTGCGCACTTCGTGTGTTTGCGCATTCCATACGGCGAATAAAGTGCCACGAATTTTTACGACCGCTTTGTCGAACGTCTTCAATTCAGATTCTCCCCACTCCGGCAAACGGATTTCCTGGCGTCCTTCGGGCAGGAGCAGGGAGAGCGTGTTGCTTTCAACACCGGTCACGAGACCCTGAACCTCGCCCCATTGAACGTCCATGCTGCCATTCATCAACTGATTCCAGGTAAAATGAACCGGGTCAGGCAAGCGGCCTCGTCCGAGAAAAGTTGCTTTATCTGCTGCGATGATCGGCGCGAAATCTCCGGGTCCTGTGTGCCCTTCGACATCCCAAACCTCGCCGGCATTTGGGAAACAATTCTTTACATTAGTCAGCGTCACGAATGCGCCTCGCAGGTCATCGTGGATTACCATCCAATGGTCGAGCGGCTCGCCAACCGAGGTAATTACACCGCGAATAGCCACTGGCAACTGCAACACGGACTGCTCCCTTGAAAGGCTGTGGACTTGCATGACGGTTTTTAAGACGAGCGGCAACATCCCTTTGCCCGGGGCATTTTCAAGAAAGGTCAATTCTCTGGAATCCACAACCGCGAGCGTCCCGAAGACCACCCGCTGATCTTCATTCAGAACGCCTCCGCCAACACCGGAGACGCTCACATAAGCATTCAAAAGATCAGCGGGGTCGAGCGCTCCCGCATCTGCCATCTTGACCGAAACGGAGTTGCGCTCTGAGCGCATTTCAAAGCGCAAACCTTTTCCCCAGCGTGAAACGAAACTGACGCGACCTTGAACTTTAACGAGGCGCTTTTCATCCAGCCGGGTCATGGGGTCGCCGATGATTGCCATCGGAGCAGCCGGTGCGGCGCCTGTTCCAATTTCTTTCACGGGCATTTCGGGATTTCCGATCCATAGGCGGCTACCGTCATCAGAACGTAAAGAAAAAGCATATTTACCGGTATTCGGAGCGTCAAAGTAGCCTCTGAATCGAATGCCGACCATGTCGTCGCGAATCCGAAATCCGATATCGAAGTTGGTCGTTGGTCCAACTTTGACAGGCTGGAGCAATTGAAAATCTGGCAGCTTAATCCAGGAACCAAGAAAGCACTCCGCGCCAACCGCCCGAAGCAAGTTGGGTCCGTCAGCCGGCGAGATGACGGGCGAGCCCTGTCCGGGATTTGTCACCACGCAAGTGACCTCCAATTCGAATGCAGAAAATCGATTGAACCAATCCAGCCGCAGAGGGTGACGACCGGCCTCGAAAGAACACTCGCGGCTGACGGTTCGTGCGCCATGAAGACCATCGTTGTTCAGCAATGGTGCAGCGGAGACGTAGACGCCGACATCGCTTGCCGAAACGAAACCGGCCTTGCTTTGTATTTCGATGCGGTCACCGGCTTTGAATTCGTGTGTGAGGCCCTCTAATTCGAGAAGCTCCGCGCCACCAGGATCCTGAACAATCAGCGTGCCGGAATTCGTATCGCAAGCGAAGACATTGGCCTCCAGTTGAATGTCCGCCACAATTTGTTGGCCGTGGCTTACACTCCGTGACAGTTCTGTGAGATTGGTGATTGTGGGTCCTGTTTGAGCAGGGAGAGACAGAGAAAACAGAATGACACCGGAAACGAAAAAAAGTAACAGGGGAAAACTGAAGCCAGCCACACAAAGACCGGCGCGCCTTTTCTCAAAATGACGCATCGTTACACGATGTTAGCGTTTGAAGGTGTTTCAACAACTCTTTTCGCCTGCGCGAGCTCGCCGAAAGAGCGGAATCGAATTCAACACGTTCGTCAAACGACTTTGGCTGTGGTGTCAGCCGAAACGCGCCGCTTCCAGCATTGGCGCTGGATTACCACCAGAACCAGGGGCCGGAGGTCGTGCGGACCATGGTGTAGGAGTCCTCAGCGGGCAACCAGGTGCTGTTGGCCGGAACCGAGAAACCGGCTGGTGGGGAGTTAAATTTTTTCCACTGCGCGTGGCCGTCTTTGTAGGCGACGTTTGATCCTCTGGGCACATTGTGATACAGATGCGCGCTTACATGCGGTTTAAAAAAGCCGCCCGATATGCCCTGAAACGGTTCGCTGGCCGTCGCCGGATAGTTGTTGTTATTGCTCAGAAAAACGTCAGCGATCAGCACTCGGTCTGACACGGTGTCAGAAAAAACGGTTCCGGAGGGTTGATGGGTTTCGCTATTGATTCTAGTGTTTTGGTACCGTGCGTTCAACTTTGAGGCCGCTCCACTCAGCGCAAACGTGTAGCCGACGATGTGAAAAACCCCAGGATTGAGTTCGCTGGATCCAGGTGGAAAGCTGAAATACCAAAGCGAGGTGGGGTAGGGATTTAAAAAATTCTCATTGTCAGTAAACTGCGGCGCGGTACTTGGGCAATAAAAGGTCTTTTTCTGGCAGCCATTGTCGATCATTGTCTGGCATGCTGGCGCCGGTGTGTCCCAGCACCAACTGGCCGTCCCGGTCAGCACCGGTAAATGGTCGTTGTACGCGTCTGTATACATGTGCAAACCGTAATAAAGCTGCTTATCATTATTCAAGCAGGTCACCCGCTGGGCTTTCTCCTTGGCTTGCGCCAATGCCGGCAGCAATAGAGCCGCCAGAATAGCGATAATAGCAATAACCACGAGCAATTCAATTAAAGTAAAGGCGCAAGGGAGCTTACGGCGCAGTGGATATTCGGAGTTAATCATATTCAGGGCTTGAGTCACGAGCCTTATAGGACGGCTTGGGAATGTGCCCTCTTCCAATCCTGATGACAGGCACATCCATATACCGTGAGGAGCTTACTTGAAAGTGAGATCAGGAAAACATACGACAAACGTCGTATCTGATGAAAACTCGCGGAGATGTTGCCACTACCCAAGAACCCTTTAAAAAACCATGATTTTACTGGATGGTGGAGCCGAAGGGATTCGAACCCCGCGCACAGCGCAACCGCCCCGCCAAAGACAGCCGAACCAAAAACAACGACTCTATGCTAAGTTAAAAAGCTCGCCTTCATGACTTTGGCAGAGTGTTGCGTTACCACTCGAACGCCCAAAACGTGGGTCATGGGGCTGTCGTCGGGTCGTGGAGCGACCAGCCTGCTGTGAAACGAGATGGGCGGATTGATTATCCGCTGATGATGTGATTGCAAGTTTTGTAAAACCGCATCATATCGGCGAGTCACCCGCGTTGATTCGACTTTAGCCCCGTTCGACTCAAAAAAGGATTTTTCCGCCGCGACAGCCGAGGCTTTGGTGGCTTCGACATGAGCAATAACCGCTTTGAAAAGCTCAACTACCGCTGGTTTGCAGGATGAAGCGTATTCTCTGATTAGTTTGGCACTGCGCGCGATTGACTCGGCATCCTAACCCCGAAATCACAGGCCCGTCGCGTGACAGGCAGCGAAACCGTCAATAAATGGGCGTTTTCCGATGTTTCGCCCAGCCACGGCGTACGCAATTACTCGTCACCAAGTAGGAGAAAAGTCATTCAAACCGGTGTTGCCGGTATTTCTGCTGGCACTTTTGCTATCAAATTCCACTTCCAATTGGCGGCCTTGGAAAGCTCGAAATCCTCACGCTTTGCGGAATTCCACCTGGCCTGCCGATGTTTTCAACTTGAAGGAATGCACAGTTCGCGGGATGAGACTTTCATCTGACATTTGTCATATGCCTTCAACGCAAAAAACGGTTGCTTCCAGTAAATGTCGGCATCAGGCTTGTTGCCATGAAATTTGCCTCCACTCCACGACGCAGGTTTCTTAATAACACCGCCGTCAGCGCCGTTGGTTTTCCGTTCGTCCGTACGATTGGCAGCCGGGAAACGGATGCTGAATCGAGCAAACCTGGATTCGCAGTGGTCAGTTTAGGCCGCTCGAGCAGGAAGCGACTGATGCTGGCGTTCGGCTTGGTTGCCGCCTTGTCGCTGGCAACTGCCAGGGCCGGATCCGCCAATGACGGTCCCAGCCTCGCGCCTTACTTCACGCCTGCCACCCCCTCTCCCAAGGCGCCCAACAGTGAAGGTTTCCTTCAGCGCTGGCTGCTTCTGGAACCTATTAAAAAGCCATTTCGCAACAGCAACGCCGGATTTTCTGAGCCTTTCGTTCGGAACGCCATCACCAACCAATACGTTCCTACCCAGTCCACTTTCGTGCCTCGCGACGGCGACAAGGTGACAGTAGCCGGCGACGAACTCACCTGGCATGCATTGGACGCAACCGGCTACAACATTAAACTCTTTCGTTTTGCCGATAATCTGAAGAAACAGTTGTATGGCGTGCAGTTCTGGGCGGTGACGGTCGTGGATAGTCCGCGCGACATGGAAAATGTTCGCCTGGCCGTCGGGTCCAATGCCGCGTCCATCTGGTGGGTCAATGGCCAGGAAGCCGTGGCCCTCTTCACGGACCGCCGCATGGTGATGGATGACTGCGTCTCAAAACGTCTTACGTTGCACAAGGGCCGGAACGTCATTTGCGGCTCCGTCATCAACGGCCCGGGCATGAGCGATTTCTGCGCGCGCCTTATTGACGAAAACGGTAATCCGGTTAAGGACCTGATAATCAATCTGGAAAACGCCGGCACCTAGGATGAAATCCCGAATTGTTATTGCGGCAGCGGTTTTCACCCTGCTTTCACTGTGGCAGCCGAAACTGGCGTTCGCCGTGGACGGCGAACCCTGGATCCACGATCCCTCGACAGTCGTGCCGTGCAACGGCAAGTATTACGTCTATGGCACTGGCGGCAGCGGATTGGTTTCCGACGATGGCTGGATCTGGCACAGCGGAGCGCGGCTTCCTATAGGCGGCGCGGCTCCGGACATCATCCATATTGGAGATCGCTACTATATGGCCATTGCTGTGACCGGGGGCGGGTTGGGAGGAGGACATGCCGGGGGCATCCGTGTAATGTGGTCCAAGACGCTCGACACCAATTCCCCCGACTACGGATTCAACGACAACACCGTCGTCGCGACCTCCGACGGCCTCGAGGACTGCGACGCGATCGATCCATCGTTCTGTTTGGATCCGAATGGCAGACTGTGGCTCACCTATGGGACGTTCTTCGGTTTCGTGCGGTTGGTCGAGCTTGACCCTAGGACCGGCCATCGCATCGAAGGCAATCAGTTTGTGAACATTGCCATCGACAACGAAGCTACGGACCTCATCTATCGCGACGGCTGGTATTACCTGTTGGGAGACCACGGCACGTGCTGTAGCGGTGCCAATTCCACCTACAACATCGTCGTGGGCCGCTCGCGGGAAGTGACCGGACCCTACCTCGACAACATGGGCGTGGATATGCTCAAAGGCGGCGGCAAGATGGTAGTAGCCGCCAGCGGTCACCACATCGGGCCGGGCCATTTCGGCCGGATGGTTCTGGGCGATGACGTGGAGAAGTTTTCCTGTCACTACGAGGCCGATCTGGACAAGGGCGGCCGTAGCGTGCTGGACATCCGTCCACTGCTCTGGGTAGACGGCTGGCCTGTAGGTGGCGACAACTTCAAGGATGGCACCTATGAAATCCAATCCCAACGGAGCGGTTTCGCGCTGGAACTCGCCGTGGACAGCGTCTCAATGGCCGGTCGTAGAGGCTTTGGCGGACCTGGCCGGCGCGCAGGGCAGGGGGGATCGGCAGCCAATACGAATGGACCGAGCAGCACGAATGCGCCGGTGGCATTTGGCGACCGCGCTTCTGGGCCGGTGACTCCGATTCCATTGCCGGATGTTGCGACTGTGTCTACGAACTGGCCGACGGGCGAGATTGGCCTTCGCATCGGCGACTATATGCTCCGGCCCCACCAAAAATGGACGATCACAAGCGTTACCAACGCCGGTGGCTATCTTGGCTCGCCGTATTTCAAAATCACAATTGCCGGCACGGAACGCGCATTGGCGGCGACCGAAGGTGCCGAAGTGGTGACGGTTCCCGCCTTCACCGCGGCGCCGGAACAATTGTGGCAGATTGACCAGATGATCGATGGCACTTACCGCGTGATGCCAAAGTCGGTGCCCGGTTCCGCCGAACCGTTGGTTCTGACCGCGGTGGGCGGGAGCACGCCGACGCTGGCGAGGCTCGACCCCAACAATGACAAGTCGCGCTGGAACTTCAGAACGCCGTAATCATTTCACACTGTCGGGAATCGGGTGCAGTTTTGAACCGGCGAACTTCTATTGGAAACTGATCCAATCCAAATCAACTGGTTTGCTTCCAACCTGGGTCACAATCAAATCGTGGATGCCTGCTGGGACTTTGGATACTTTTGATTTCACGACCGTCCAGTTGGGACCTTTCGTAACTTTGACGGCCGCGAGCAAAGGACCATTCGCGCCGTCAACGCGGATCTGAACCATTCCTCCCGTCGCAGAAACCGCGCGGGCGCTCACCGATTTGAGTCCTCCCTGCCCAAAATCAACTTTGTCAAACCGCACCCAGGCCTTCGTCCCGTTCAACGAGATTTTCCACCCCTCAAACGTATTCGTCGGATTCAGGAAAGAAACCGTGACGCCTTCCTCGCTAATGTCACTATACCGGTCAATTTGGATTTTGCCTTTCGCGTCTACAATGCCGACACCGCGCAGGGTCGGGATGACCTTCTGAATGGTGCCGTCGTCATTGAAATGCAAATCATCGATCCGCACCGACCGATTCTTATCAAAGCTCGGCGACAATTGATCATCGTGATAGAAGAGATACCACTGTCCCTGATATTGGATGATCGAGTGGTGCTCCGTCCAACAACCGCTCGCATTGGTATCCGTGATGACTCCTGTCCACGTATAAGGCCCAAACACATTAGTCGAAATGGAGTATTCAAGCCGCTCCGCCCCTTGATGTCCCGTTGCGTCAGTCACGGCATGTGGATAGGTCAGGTAGTAAAAGCCGTTTCGCTTGAACGCAAACGGACCCTCGATGAGTCCGGGCCGTGGCAGATTGGCAATTCTCTGCGGCCGGGTTTCGGTTTCTATCATGTTGGCCTTCAACTTGGACACGGAAATGCCGCCCGCTGCGGTGAACAAATACGCGCTGCCATCGTCGTCAATGAGCACACACGGATCGATTCCGCGGACGCCCATCACCGGTTGCTCCAGGACTTTCCAGGGCCCGTAAGGCTTTTCCGAAGTAGCGACTCCAATCCGCCCGCCGACAGGAAAATAGAAATAATACGTCCCGTCCTTGAACACACAGTCTGGTGCCCACATGTCAAAATTGCGTCGAGTCAGCCAGGGCACGTTGGTCTGGTTGCAGATGACACCGTGATCCGTCCAGTCCACGAGGTTTGACGAGGAAAACGCGTGGTAATCCTCCATGCAAAACCAGTTGCTCCGTGCTCCGCTGCCTGCCGGGACCGGAATATCGTGGGAAGGATACAGATATACCTGGCCTTCAAATACTCGCGCCGTCGGATCGGCTGTGAATTGATCCATGATGACGGGATTGGTGGCCAACACGTTGTTGACGAGAAAGAGGCTGCCGAGAGCCAGGGCCAGCAGATCAAATTTGCATTCCTTCATTCTATAGTACTTTGAACTGTTCCGAATTTGCCTGTAGACCGCGCAATTCTTGCGACGCAAATGAAACGACACTTGTTTTCTCATGAAGGAAGAATTTACGCGAGTGCTTTTTACATATCACAACCGTGAAGAAATTCTTAACCGGTCACGACGCCGGTTTAAGATTGCTGCCGTTGATGCGCAACGTGCAGGTCAAGTCGCTCACCTTTTCTTCCGGCAATTCCACGACCAACCCGTCCGCGGTTTGCTCGAATTTCAATTTCCCCTTGCGCCCGAGCAATTCGACTTTTGCGATTTTGTTTTGTGTGTGGTCAGAGGTTGAGGCCAGCGATTTAATGGCTACTTTGCCGTCGCTCGGCCAGCCGAGCGCAATTGCATAAAGTGTTTTGCCTTTAGTCGTAAAACGAATGTCCTTTGCTGTATAAGACATATTTTCCCTGAATGCGCCGCCCTTCGCTTTGACTTCGCCCTCGCCGTAGACGAACCACGGTCGGGTGCCGTAAATCGCCTCGCCATTCACCGCCGTCCAGTCGGCAAGTTGATGCAGCATCGTTTCCACCTCGGGATCCAGAGTGCCGTCTGGCCTTAGCACGACATTGAGCAGCAGATTTCCGTTCTTGCTGACTATGTCCACCAGCATGTGGACGGTCCAGCTCAACGGCTGGTATTTCCAATGCCGGTTGTAAAACCAGTCCCCGATCGAAGTGTCGGTTTGCCACGGATAAGGGCTGATGGCGCCACCAACGCCGCGTTCGTAGTCCTGAACCCAGCGCCCACCCGAGAATTGTTTGCACGTATAAACGGCCTGGCATATTCCGTGATGTGCGCCTGCGTTGACATTGTACAAATTCGCGATTTGGCTTAACCCAACTTCATTGCCGAACGCCACGCCGCCATCGCTGTAAAGCAGGTCCGGCTTGTAATTATCCACCAACTCCTTGATTTCATTGTACCACTCCTGCTGCCATTGCGGATTTTTGGAATACCAACCACGGTCACCCGGATCGGCCGGAGAATGGTAGAGGTCCCAATAATTCGAATCAGCGCCATCGTAAGGCACGCCCGCGAGCGGCCCTGTCTTATCGGATTTGTGCGCGTCCTGAAACCAGGTGAAGCTCGCGCCCAAATGTTCGGACACGCCGAACGGGAGGCCATTTTTCTTTGCCGCTTTCTGCCATTCCCCGACCACGTCGCGATGCGGCCCCATTTGTACCGCGTTCCAACGATGCAATTTCGAATTCCACAAAAAGAAATCGTCGTGGTGCGAACCCATGCTCACGAAATATCGTGCACCCGCCTTTTTGTACAACTCGATCAATTTCTCTGGATCCCAGTTCTCGGCTTTCCAGAGCGGGATAATGTCCTTCCATCCGTTGGTGGACGGATGGCCCCAGCGTTTGAGGTGATCTTCGTAATCGGGTGAGCCCTGCTGATACATCTTGCGGGCATACCAGTCGCCTTCCATTGGCACGGCCTGTGGTCCCCAGTGCGCCCAGATACCAAACTTCGCGTCTCGGAACCACTCGGGATAGGAATAATTCGTAAGCGACTCCATCGTCCCAACAAATGGACCTTTAGCGATTGGCAATTCCAGTGAGTTAGTTTGCGCAAACGCGGTTAGCGAGCAGCCAAGGGCGAATATCGTCAATTTGATTTGCTTCATCCAGCACATAAGAATGGTGCGGCTTCCACGAGAAATTAATGGGTTTAGTCTCAGGTGCCCCGAAAAAGCAGTTGCGAGAACAAGTACAGATCATTCTTCCAAACGTTAAAATCATGACCGCCGGAATCTACATGCCAGATATGGGGGACATTTTTCTCTTTGAGATAAGCGTGTGTCCGTTGCCCGATATAGATCAACCCGTCGTGATCGCCGCCGGAAATCCAGAGCAACTTGAGCATCTGAGTCGGTTTTGCCGGGTCTGGCACCAATTCCTCTGGCGGCTTTGTATTGGGTGCGCAGGAAAATCCGCCAATCCAGGCGAACGTGTCCAAATGCGCCAGACCAAAATTCAGCGATTGGCCGCCGCCCATGGAGAGCCCGGCCAACGCGCGGTTTTTGCGGTCGGTCTTCACGGAATAGTTCGATTGGATGAAGGGAATAAGGTCCTTGAGCAGGTCCTGCTCGAACGTGGCAAAGGCCGGCGCAGCAGCCATGATGTTGCCCACCGCACGGTCGTTTGGCTGCGCGCGGCCATTCGGCAAGACAACAATCATCGGAACCGTTTTCTTATCGGCGATGAGATTGTCGAGAATCACTTCGGGATGCCCGTGCCGATGCCACTCTTCTTCATCACCACCGATGCCGTGCAGGAGATAAAGCACAGGATACTTTTTGTGGCTCGAATATCCGGGCGGAAGATAAACGAGCGTCTTGCGTTTGTTTCCGACGGTTGTCGAGTTATACTCGACCGTTTCGATTTTCCCGTGTGCGATGTCTTCGCGGGGTTTATCAAAGCCTTCCGGTGCATGCGGGAAAGCCGGCTTATCGTCCGGGCCAAGCGTGATTGGCCGCCCACCTCGCCGCCCGGTCTGGGGCTCCGGTGAGCTGGCTTGAGGCGGCGGCCCTTCGCGCTTGGCAATGATGTCCTCGGTGGCAAAATCGCCAACGTGGCGTGTGAGCTTCATTTCGTTGCTCTGAATTGTGCCGTTGTACGTGATTCGGATTTCGTTGTCCTGGAAGTTCAGCATTTCAATAAATGAAATCTTGTCCTCCTCGACCTTGCCTTCCTTGAGTTCGGTTTCGCGCTTCTGATCATTAATTTCCGAGTTCGCCTTTCCGGTCAGATTCGTGCCGTCCTGTTTGAAGGCGAAGGTGTATTTCTGCTGGCCGATCTGGGAATCAAATTCGGATTTCCAAACGCCAGTGACATCGGCGGCAAGCACCGAAAACGGCAGGGCCGTGACAATCGCGAGCACGATTGAAGTTTTCATGTTTGAGCCTTGTTTGACACGGATGATGCGCACTTCAATCCCGGAAAAGCAAAGGTGCGAATTCGTGCAGGCCGCGGCGCCACGACTGCCATTCATGCGCCGTATCCGGTGAGACGTAGAAGACGCAGTTAATGCCGGCGGCTTTGAGCGCCGCGACGTTTGCCTTGGGATCACCAAAGCCCGCGCGGCCTCCCGGAGCGGCCCTGCGGTTGGCCGGGTCCAATTCGCGGCTGCCGTAGCTGACAAACACGACTTTGACTTTCTGTTTGAAACTCGCCAGGTCCGTGATGTCGTTGGTGGCGATGCTGCCGCCACTAAAGATGCCGATGTGCGAAAACGTATCGAGATGCGCCAGGCTGATTTGCCGTGTTTGCATTCCGCCCATCGAAAGACCGGCCATCGCTCGATGCGGCTGATCGGCAATCGTCCGGTAGTTGGCATCGATGTAAGGAATCAAATCGTCGATCAACACATGCTCAAACGCACTGAAGTTAAAACGCGGCGCTGCGTTTGTTCCGCTTGCTGCGCTGTTAGTCGCGCCGGAAGGACCAGCGCCGCGCCGTGGACCGCTGATATTTCCCCCATTCTCCATGACGACGACAAACGGCTTGGCCCTGCCCTCGGCAATCAGATTGTCCAGGATCAAACCGGCATGGCCCTGATTACCCCAACCGGTCTCATCCTCGCCGGCACCGTGTTGCAGATAGAGCACCGGGAAACGCTCGCTCGAATTTTGGTCGTACTCGGGCGGGGTATAAACAAAGCAGCGGCGGATTGAATCACTGCTCTTCGCATAGTAGTGAATCTCCCGCAGTTGCCCGTGGGGGACGTTCTTAAGTGCGTAAAAGTCCTGATCGTGAGCTGGAATTTCAACCCCGCTGCCCCAGCGACTCGCACCGAAGAAAAATAAGCTGCCAGGATCGGGAACGGATGCTCCATCAATGTTGAGTTGGTAGTAGTGGAATCCCTCGTCCTGTGGACGCGACTCGCCGATCCAGGCGCCGTCATCACCTCGGGTCAACGGATACTTGACCCCGCCAAGATCGAGTTGAACGCTCTGTGCCTGCGGCGCGACCACGCGCGCACGGACGCGGCGTTCAGAGTTCACCTGCGGATACTGTTTACCCTGCTGATTGGAACTCGCCGGCTTGAAATCTTCCACAGACGCCTGGTTGGTTTGGGCCATGCAAAACCCGCATGATAGAACGAAAACCGACGTGAGCACTGCGAGATTTCTTTTCATAAGATATTTGGATTTCTAGACGGGTGATAATTCCACACGGCATTAGCGGCAACATTCGACACGGGTGACGATCGGTTGCGCGTTCATTGGGCAATCGTCGGGCATTCGTATTTTGAACCCGTTATTCTACTAATTAGCCATGCGGGAACAATAGGACGTATGTCATACGTAGGTTTCAGAAAAAGACCTTTCCACTCAAACCGGTGGCATGCTATTTCGAAAGCCATGAACATTGCCCGCCGTCACAGCTTCAGAAAATTCGCTCCACGTTTGGTCAAAGGTGAGTCATCGCGGATTTAGCGCATTTATGAAAAAGCCCACTCAGTTGTGTTTTGCCGTCTCATTCATTTTGGCATCCCAATCAGTTCTGAGTCTTGCCGGGCAGGGCTCCTCTAACGCTTCGCCCGATGGAGCGAGTTGGACGGCTGACAATGGCAATGGTACGTATTCCAACCCACTTTTCTACGAAGAGTTCGAGGATCCAGACGTTATTCGTGTCGGCAATGACTATTATCTGGCGGGTACAACGATGCACATGAATCCCGCAGCTGTCGTGTTGCATTCCAAAGACCTGGTGAACTGGGAATTCGCCAGCTATTGCATGGATCGCCTGGACTTTGGCCCGGCCTACCGTCTCGAGGGCGGCAACATATATGGAAATGGCATTTGGGCGCCCTGCATCCGGTATCACGACGGGATGTTCTACATCTTCTGCAATGTAAACAGGGCCGGCTTGCAAATCTTCCGTTCCAGGTCCGCCAACGGTCCGTGGCAACGCAACCAAATCCAGGGCTTTCACGACCTCTCGGTCTTGTTCGACGATGACGGGAAAATCTACCTCGTGTCGGGTAATAGGAATCCGTACACCATCGTGGAGCTCAACAAAGACCTTACTGGCGTGGTTCCGGGCGCTCGGCACGAAATGAATGCCTCCGGGCTCGGTGAGGGGCATCACCTCTATAAAATTAACGGAAAGTACTTTGATGTTTCCGCGATTCCTGGTGGACACACGGACCAGGTTGTTGCGCGTGCGGATTCAATCGACGGCCCATGGCAGGTGGAACGCATGGTTCACAGTGAATCGTTGGGCGTCCCTAGCCAAAATGGAGTTCACGGGGGCCGCGGCACCAATCGAAACTTTGTCATTACACATAGCGAGCCTAATTCCGGTGGTGGCCTTACTCTTCATCAGGGTGGCATGGTTGATACTCCTTCCGGGGAATGGTGGAGCATTATTATGCAGGACCACGGCAGCATTGGGCGAATGGTGGCATTAGTGCCAATCACGTGGGACAACGACTTCCCGATCATCGGCTTGCCAGGCAACCTTCGTAAAGCACCTAATACCTGGATTAAACCCGACGCCGGCTACACCCAGGATCCCAAGCCACTGTTCGTGCGCAGCGACAATTTCGATTCCGCGAAACTCAATCCCGTCTGGCAGTGGAATCATGTCCCTGATGACT
>Ga0070731_10000915_pt1 | contig 33858 bp, 50 predicted proteins | sample Coa_R1_2_FD_66448 | JGI IMG/M metagenome (GOLD analysis project Ga0070731, IMG submission 66448) | Surface soil microbial communities from Centralia Pennsylvania, which are recovering from an underground coalmine fire - Coalmine... | ecosystem: Environmental > Terrestrial > Soil > Unclassified ... | reverse complement strand
ATCATGAACACCATCAAATGAAATAGTTAAATCGGCATTCATAAAATTATCTATCATGATACAGCGCACTGCGTTAGCAAACGGTGTTCCTATTGCAGCATAGGCACCTGATACGCTTCCGAACGCTAAAGATCGAAGGGGTTCAAAGCGTATTATCTGTCCTCTAAGTGACATATGATCTCCTTTTACTGAGCGACAACGTCAGGGGTAATTTCTTGTTTTGGCTTTTGAGCTTCTATTTTCAACTCAAGCATCTTGTCTTGAAACTCTTTCAACACGTTTTCAATATCTTCCCACGAAGATCCTGGTTGGATTACAAACTGATATAACTTATCGTTTTTTTCTATAGTAAAATGAAATAGCGCAAACTGGTTCATATTGTTCCTATTTAATGTATTTAAATATATCTATGCCTGCAGAGGGAGATCTACAAGCATAGAAGAGTGAGTAGCTAGTTACTATGAAATTACCCAGAATGTTACGAGTATGTTATCGCCGGCTCCGAGAGCTCCACCACCATTATTGGTAACAGTAAATAAGATGCTTCCAACAGCCTGTGTTACTCCGGTTATAACAACTGATGCTCCATTAGTAGAAACATCTAAGTTGGTAGCTGTAATAAGCAAACCAGAAGTTCCTGTTATAAAGGTATTATTAATACTCAATACTTGGCTTGCCGCAGCAGCTGTTGTAAATCCAGTAAATGTAGCTACTCCAACCCGCTTATTAATGGTTGCTGTATCGGCAGGAGAAGCAACTGATGTTGTTGCTGGAACTATTTCTACATTACCACCGGCTGATAATTCTATACCATTAACGGATCCCGCATCGAGTACGATGCCACCCGCCGAATTGCTTGCGTCCAATACTATAGCGGTAGCGCTTGCTGCCGTTGATTGAATAAGAACATTAGCAGTAGAGTTAACGTCAAGATTACCGGTTACTGAAACATCACCGGTTACACTTAGGTCTCCATTGTCTAAAGTAAGATCTCCCGCCTGTATATCAACATCTCCCGCTTCTACTGTTAACGTAGTCGCGCCTGGTCCAGTAATCGTTACTTCGGTAAATGTTCCGCCGCCACCAGTGTTAGTAGTCCAGACGAATTCTCCAACCAAAATAGAAGTAAGTATAAATACGGTATTACTTGCTGTATTAACCCATATTTGCCCTATTGGAGCCTTGTCAGACCCTGTAGGATCTCTTTTTGCGATAATAGTAACGGGATTGTTTTCAACAAAGGGCTGTATTGCTCCAACGGATCTTGGGTTATAGGTAAAATTACTCATAAAAATCTCCTGAGAAAGGTAATAACTTTGCCCCAGTAAAGCACACAGCGTTGACAAAAACCAATAGCCATGTACATTTGTACATGAGATTGTTTCAGTCAGTGTCAAAAAGGGCAATTGTGCAAGAAAAAAAAAGAATGAAACTCAAGAGGTTAGTAGTAGAAGTTAGCGATCTGTTTCACGATGAAATAAAAAAGAGAGCGGTTTTTCGGGGGCAGACGATGTCTAGTTGGATAATTATGGCAATAAACGAAAGAATAAAAGAAGAAAGAAAGCGTGAATAAATGATTAAACAGTCTCAATGTGCCACTTGCGCCACTTTTTTCATGTATAAGACAGAAGATAGTACGGGAAAATTCTGCTCACGATCTTGTTATTATAAGTCGAGAAATATGATAGTTATTTGCAAAAATTGCGGTAAAGAATTCACTAAGCGCTTAAAAGATAAAAGAAAAACCTGCTCGCTTGAATGCTACAAGTTGAGAAAGGGATCTTCTTCCAAAGATCAATCGATCAAAGAACTCTCCAGGATAATTAATAGCAAGATAGCGGGTCAAACTTCTTTAGATACTCCAATCATTCCTGGAAATGTAATAGACGAGAAAGATTCTTGTTGTGATATAGGTGGTAGTTGGATAGAGAGAATTAAGAATTTTATATGTGGATTGTTTTGTAATAATTAAAACGTAGAAGGAATAGCATCATGAATTCAGTACAAATCTACGACAATGAATCTTTTGTACCAAAAGTCTTTAATGCATGGGCGTCAAAGGCTGACGAGCTTTACGAAATACAAAAGAAGATAAAGGAACTACAAAAACAAGAATTAGCCTTGGCAACCGCCTTAAAAAACATACAAAGCTTTCAGACATTTAGCTACGCTGGTATTAAATATTATATAGAAAAGCGATTAGGAAATATCGATTATGGTGCAATCCCAGAATTAAAATCTATAAACTTAGAATTATATAGAAAGCCGCCTATTTCGGTATGGAAACTTGTAATAGAAAAAAGGGTAATTTTAAATGAAAAATAAGGGGATTTTATGGAGAAAATAAAATGGATAGACGCTCAAGAGTGCTTACCTCCCTGTCATGGGTTACCCTATATTACATACGTTATATGGGTAAAGGTAACCGCAGAATTAAAACCTAAGGAAAGATGTTCCGACAATAAAGAATGTGAGTATGGCGTATTGGAATTACTAATTATCATCGATGATTTATATGACGACGATGATGGATCGATTATTGAAAGAGGCATGGTAAACCATGGAACCATGATAAATTTTTCACATATTAATTGTCGAGATGAGGTGGGTTATACCCCGGAAGAATGTTACGATTCTTTCGGCATACCAGAAGGTGAATATTTGACGTGGAGGATCAGTAATATTGTAAGATGGGTAGCTCTTCCATCCATTGAAATAAATGAAGATGAAGATTGCGAAGATTAAATTAAAATCCCACCGGTAGGCTAAAACCAGTGGGAACAGCTAGGGAAGTGTTATGAAGAACATTATCCGTAATTTAGGAATAAGAACATGCTAGGATTAATTTTTTTCTTTGGAGCCATTTTCGCCATTTTTTTAGCGGGAGAAATGGATAAAAAGAGTTACCACTAACTAACTTTTGTAAATCCTTCCGGAGCTACTCCATATTTAGTTAATGCATTATCGAACTTCCTAACATTCTTATTGAATTCATGAACATTATGATTCATGGACGATACTATCATGTTTTTATATGCTTGAGCACCAACTTTACTATGAGCCATAAAGTCTACTATTTTCACCGCTTCTTTAGCACTAAATGCCGTCCCTAAACCTAGAAGCGCTTTGGGTAATTGGTGGTAAGAGTGACTTGCTAAAAGAACACCGTGAACTATCGGATTTTTAAGTGTATTTAAATTAACATGATCGTTCATAAACTTTCCAACGCTACTTGCGGTATTGTATCCCTTATAAAGATCATTTGCTTGTGAATAATCTTTATACCACTCAGGAGCGCCACCCGCTTTACCATATTCTTCTAAAGCTTCTCTTAATGGTTTTGATATTTTGTGTAACCATGACCGCTCCGCCTTCGATGCAGTATCATAGAATGAATTTAAGTCTTTTATTCCTTGCATAGCGCGTGGTAATGATAAAGAGCTTCCCTTAACAGGCAGCCATCCTTGTATATCTTTTATCCTACTCTCTGCAAAATCTTTTGCCACGCCCTTGTAAGCATTAGCATCTTGTTTAATTTTACCAATATTGTGATTAAGTTTTTCGGTTATATTGCTGCCTATAGACTTTCCCTCACTAAGTTTCTCGGCATTATCAAATGCGTTCTGCATCTGATTTTTTAATCCAAATTTAGTGCCAGCTATGCCGGTAAGCAATGTAGTGATAGTATTGGCAACTCCTTGTCCTAGTTGTCCAAATCCCATATTTTCAGCGGCTTTTCCAGCTAATGAGCCAGCAACCGCCTGGACGCCTTTTAAAGCTGTTTTTGCAGCCGTAAGTTTTCCAGTACCAGGAATTGGGGCTATTAGATTAGTGAAACCAGAGACTACATCATCCCAAAGTTGTTCTCCCGAACTCTGGGGCTCCAGGATTCCGCCAGTTAAGTTTTTACCGAACTCTCTTACTTGAGATGTGGTCGGCAATGAAACGGGCAGTTTCTCTTGTACTTGTGCATAGGTAGGTATTGAGCCACGAGTAGCATAATTTCCTGCTCCTAATACCAGACTGGCCAAATCGCCAGGTATTCCCGCCAAGTTTTCAAGGGCACGCGCTCCCGTCCTTCCTAGATCACGTAAACCTTCTTTTCCTTTATTGCTCAAAAGTGATTTAGAAGGTGATGGCGGCTTCATTTGTTCTTGCGGAACGCCACCGGATAATAATTTAAATCCTGGAATTTCCATAGATTATTCCTATGCTACAACAACCCATTTGCCATTTTTTACACCAAATATCTCACCCGTTTCATTATCTTTATACGTTGTATTGGGCGGAACGGTTCCAGCGAGTGGTAATTGTGCGGTTTTCATATATGTAAGCGCTTGGTTTTCATAATAATCTTCTATAGGAGCAGCTTTTTCATCTACTAATTCTTCTATATTCCATGGTATATCACCACCATTTTCTTTGATTATATTAGCTCTAATTTTATCTTTAGCTAAAATGGCATTCGCATTCGACTCTATAGTGCCCGCAATAGCAATGATGCCGGATGGAGTATTCCATAGACTTGGTAATGATTTCTGGAAGTTCTGTTCTAAAAAATTAGTGAGACGGACGCCTTTTTTACCATAAGCGGTAGCTATATTCTGAGAAAGACGAGAGATCGCTTTGCCTGCTAACTCAGTATCTAGATTTCTATTAAACCCTTCTATGCCCAATTTCTCCATAATTCCATGAGCGTTTCCAGCTCTTAAATCACCTTTTCCAGCGAGTTTTATGAGCAAATCAGTATCTTTCAAATCTTTTTTAGCAGCAGATCTTATTTCTTGATATGGCTCTAAGTATTTACGAACGTCTTTCGATTGCTTCCTTTCAAGATCCTTTTCTACTAAAGCTTCTTTTTTAGCAGATGATTGTTTCTTTAATAATGCCTCACCAAGTCGAGCAGCTTCATGAGCGTTGGGAGCGTACTTAAGAACACTAAAATCTATAGGAGCTTGTTTTTGATTAGGAAGATTAGTGCCGCCAACTCCCTGTTGAGGTTTTGCAATAGGAGTTTGATTCATCTCAGCGCTTGGGACTTCAGACATTCTTTTAGTAGTACCGAATATGTCACGACCCAATGCTTCACCAGCGGTAAGTTCGGGTTGAAATTCTTGATTATAGATAGGAGCATTAGCGGAAGCTTTTTGATCGCCGTTTATCAATTGATACAATTTGGCTATCTGGTCAACTTGCTGTTGCTGCATCTGTTGCTTCATCAATGCGGCCTGTTGACGTCCTCTATTAGCAATCTCTGCCTGAATAAGTTGAGGGGGTAAATTAGCAAATTCTTGCGGATATCCAAGCGCTTGGAGACCTCTGCCAAGATTCTGTCTCTGTATTTGCTGTAATTTATGCGATGCCAATTGTTCCAATCCAGAACCAATTGCTTCACCTAGGGGATGAGGAGTAGGAGTTAAATCCAATCGGGGTAATGCCATTAGATGCCTCCAAATTGTTGTGCGCCATATACTGATGCTGCCGCTGGAATTGCTCTATTTAAAGCGCCACCAATTAATCCTTGTTGTCCAGGAACAAATCCAGTTTGATACTGCGGAGTTAGCCCCTGTTGTAATTGCTGTAATCCGAACTGCCTATTCTGTTGCCCGTATCCTAATTTATGAGCCATAAGTTTTTGCGCTAATCCCTGACCACCTGCCTGTAATCGTTTTACAAACTGTGGAGAGCTAGCCGCTGCTCCCGTACCAGCCGTAAATTGTTCTGAAATCTGCGGAATAATATTTTCCTGATAATCACGCAATATCTGATCACGCAACATATCAAATCCTTCATACGGATTGGCAAGATCATACTGTCCCGCATTCAATAATGAATGAAGGGCTTGTTGTTGATATTGATTGTAAGGACTATAGGAATATTGTTGAGGATTAGATCCAAATAAATATTGCTTAACACTATCCCACCAGCTGCCTTGATTTTGATTTATGGGAGAGAATGATAATTGCGGGGCACCTTGTAATGACGCAAGGGATCCTTGTTGGGAACCCATCCCATTAGTTCCTAATAATCGATTGATTTGTGGATTTTGCTCGAACGCCATACCGTCCCTAACTTTTTAAAAACTCTAAAATTACTAAGCACTTATTAAAAGTTACACCACTATTATTGTCGATAACAACTTGTGTAAGATTTGCTCGTAGTGAAATATATGCACCAGCTCCCCCCGCAAATGGTATAGGATAAAAATTATTACCGGTATTATCGGTCGCCGTCCCGTATATACGGGTAAATGTCCAGGTGTTTGGATTAGGTATTCCGAGATTATGATTAACGCTTGTTACTCCGGCACCTAATGCACCGACATTTATTACAATCCTATACGCCTGCCTATAATCATTATTTACGTTACCAAGTATTGGAAAGAATAATTGTCCATTTAAAAACTGCGTTGTTACATAATAACCAGAATCTTTTATATTGAGCGCTAATACAATATTGTTAAGATTTTGATACAAGCGGACCAGAAGTAATTTAAATTCCTCACTATTAACATCTACCTCACGGATTCGATTTGCTTCATAGACGTCGGTAGTGCTTACAAATAACCCCGTATCATTTTGCACATTCGGTAAAAATCCAGCCATAGCGATACCTTTCTATTGTAGACGGGCACTTGTTGGAGTAGTGTGGAAAATCATGCTATGCAGTTGAAATTGTGACTCTCGTACTTGGACACTTCTCATCTGGGTATCATTTAATTGCATATTTAATTGAATAAATTCACCATCCGCTTGCAAATAATAGGGATGCCACAATTGAGAGGCATTTTGTTCAAATGGTATCGTTGCATAAGGAAACGTTTCTAGCGTCCCCGTCCCAAGGAGCGATCCAGTACCTGATATATCGTTACTATCAGCGAGCATAGAATTGTCTGCTGTAGAAACAAAGAAATCAATTTGTATTTGTCCAAATTGCGTCCTATCTACAAGAAAATCTACTTTCGATACGTACGAGTTACGTCCCTGCTGCATATAGAAATTATACTGTTTACTTAATAATTGTGGATTACTTACTCGTGCTAGCGTTCCGCCACCTCTATAAGTGCCAGCTATTATTGTTCCACTGAGATCTTGATACAAGATGGTAAACGAATTTGGAGTGGAAGCGGTATCACCAAGTACCGGGAATATTTTTCCATTCAAAAGCGTTAGATTCCCACTGCCAGTTATACCATCAAAATAAATATAATCACCTTGTCTTAAATTATGATTAATAGAAGTTATGGTGATTATATTACTCCCCGGAGACGTAATAGTAATATCAGTAATTTGTAATGAAGCGGCATTAATAGGAACTTCTGGGTCTATAATGAATGTCCAACCCTGTTGATTACCAGCGGCAACTTGTCTAAAAAGAGCTTGTAAATAACCCGAATCCCACGTTTCATCATCATCCCACGTGATAGTGGTAGAATTCCATCGAATTCCATTGGGCGTTGGTTGAAAATAACCAAATGCGGTGAAGCTATCATCATTAAATGACCACGTTCCATTCTTATAATTATATACAAGCACTCGGTTAGGAAATGGAAATGCGCTACTCGCTGTCTCATCGGGGAATGTCCAATAAACCATTTCTACAGAATAATCTCGAATGCCGTAGACGCGCTCGATGCCAGCATCGGAATTATGAATCTTAAATACTTCATCAGGAATCTTTTCATCAATACGCTCCACATTTGTACCGGTACATGCCATTACTCCTACATTTCCTACACCAATTGCTACTTTATCAAAAGGAACTACGGAGAACGTAGACTCAACCCCGAGTTCAGTATTAATCTGCTGCCACGCAAAGGGAGCTTGTTGATTACCGGTGTAAACAATTTCCCACGTAGATTCTTCTAAGAAAACAATCAATCGATCTTTAACAAATTCAACGGTGACAATGGCTTCCATAGTTGGGCAATCTAACCCAGAACCATTCTGTTGGGTATCTTGATCCCACGCGTTCATACCCAGCGGAGAAACATTCGATGGTCCTGAATAACGCATGCGATTAGCATATTGAATATTACCGGTTCCATCCGAATTACCTTCCCAAATATTAAAGGCAAGTAATCTGTTTTTAAATGGAACAAGAATGCGCGCAGCGTTCATATATAAAGAAGAGCCACTACTGATTAAAGGTTGAAAATTATCCCAATTATTATTAAATAAAAATCTCATGAAATTAGGTTCAGTTTCATTAAAATTAGTAACGAAAAGAACGTAATTAGAGGCATCCACGCCCACCCATGTCGTAAACCAGAAAAATTGAGAATTACTTCCCGTCCATGTCGCTGCGCCAGGGGTAACTTCTCCGTCGATTCTTTCCCACCCGCCATTATATTGATACGCATAGATCGTATCGAATGCTATCAATGGTTCATCATCAATAATGGCATTCTGAAAGGTGGCCATTCCCATAACGGGTAAAGCCGGGTACCAATAAACGGCAGTCGTCGCCGCTGATCCAGTAAAAACAAAGGAGCCGGTAGAGGTGTTAAATGTTGCCGTCGTAGCAGTGCCATCAATAAGTAAATTAGCGGGAGTGCCTAAAGCATTAACCGTGAAAAAGTTCTGTCCGATAGAAAACATCTGACCGATAGCGCCGGCCATCGCTGGAACAGTCCCTGATAAAGCACCCGTATTATTCGTGGTGCCTACATTGACCCGTAACCGAGTTAAATCCTGAGTGTTATCAAGCCAACGTGATCCAAATCGTTTTCTTATTCTGCCACGCCATGCATATGCATTATTAAGCGATGCAAAGGCTTCATCGGTAATCATGAAAGGCTTTACATTGCGTTGTAAACCAGACTTATCATCAAACGGAGCAATAAAAAAACGATCCATTGGCATGTTAGAATCCTACGGTAAACCACATGAACTGAACCTGAGCACCATTATTATTAACATTAAAATTAGCATTTCCCATGAATCCAAAAGGAGCGATAGTCGTTAACTGAGGAGATACGGCGGTGAAAACATTGGTCACGGTGTATTGCGTCAACTGAACGCTCATAATCGAATTAACATAGGGGATAGTAAGAGGAATAAGGGTAACGGCATTCGCATTCGCCGTCGACGTTCCCCATTGTAACGTTATACCGGAAGGTAATGTGGTATAACCATTACCCCCGGAAATAAACGCTTGTCTCTGTGAAGCAGTGACAGGGTATGTAGTACCAGCCGCATTCGTAAAGTAGAGCTGATTAACACCAGAGACGGGATCAAGAAAATTATAAAGACCAACCTCACCCGCGAGAAAGGTAGGAGTCGATCCCTGAACTGGAAAAGTGACCTTATTATGTTTACCTTGGCCGCTCAAATTATACGACACGTGGTCTACTGAAAACGCAGAATCAATCGTGCTAAAGTTAGATCGTATAAGTGGTTGTGTAAGTGCAAGCGTCTGTCCGGCTTGTGGGACGTCGTTAAGTGCCATTATATCTCCTTAGAATGGGAAGTTTGCTGATCCATTAGCCCACGGCCAACCATAACTTTTCCCGGTAGTGTAAATAGTAACGGTGCGTTCATTAGTCTGCTGAGTGAGCGATGTTCTATTTACCAAATTCATCTGTTTCATATATTCCGGCATGATCATACCAACCGAATCCATGTCCATACGATCTTCAAATATTTTCTTCGAAGCTCCATATGCAATGAATTGCCACCATTGTTCTATCTGTGGTGAAGCATTAGCGTCTAATAGTTCGGTAGGTCGTATATCAGCTTCTATTTGAACTGAATAGGACTTGTCGGGAACTGGTCGTAAAGTAAATTGATTGTCGTAATACAAACAACTAATCGGTAATCCTGCTACATACGGAATATATTCTGCCCAGAGAGGATTATTGATACTATTCATCGTATTGGTTGGAAACGATACGGTAAAAGCTCCCGTCTGGTAATTAATAGTTCCTAAATTAGAAGTAGATGTAGGAATCTGATTTGGTATATCGAGAAGACCTATCGTATTAGACGGATTAATTGATGCATATGTCTGAGGGTAATCTACTACCTGCATCGCAATGCCATCAACATCAAGCATCGTTAACAATAATGAGTTCTGTTGTATCGCGCCCCCGTTTGGGCCATTAGCGTTTGGAAATTGGGGGAATGTATTAATGACACCACTAAAAGGACCAGTGTTGCCATCGCCAGTAATAAGGGTATTGACGACTGAATTTGTTTGGGGCCACTGACCATAAAAAACATCTCTCCACTGAGTGTAGAATGCTGGTATACCCGCAATAAAAAGCGGCGGATGTACTGCTATATATTTATTTTTAAAATTAAATAAGGGATCAAGCGGATTCGTAGTATTCGTCTGATACACATCAACGCCGGGCTGCGTGTAAAACGTTAACGTTGTACGTAATGAAAATAACCGCAAATGCTCAGGAAAGTCATAAAGAACAAAGGTGTTAATGTATTGATCTATATCAGCATCAGAAAGTTGAGCGGTCGATGGTGATCGTGTAAGTCTGCGAGTCTTTGTTCTAATCGCCTGTAACGTACTATCTGCCATCTTACTTTCCTAAAATTGAGGGGTTAATACATTCACAAAAGACTGTGTCAGTATGTCCGCATCTTCACCAACCGGTACAACTTGAGCCGGTGTATAAATACTACCAGGTTGTGGCGAAGGAACCACAAAAGGATCAAAATTGGTACTGTCTATATTCATCGTAAAAGTAGTAGAGCCAGTTACCAAGATTGATCCTTGTACATCGTTAAGAATTTCCATACCAAAATACTGCGGTATCTTTATACGAACAATAAGTCCGGACAAATAAGAATGAGCAAATGATGTGGTAACCTGCAGAGGAAATGCATTGGTTATAGCAACAATATCGCGAACCGCCGGCATAAACGTAGGATTTTGTATCGCCCCATAATATGGCATAAATTCCTCTACAAATTATTTAAGATACTCGAGTCGTCACTTCAACCAATCCTGATGGTGCTATATCGTCGTCCATAAATTCAAGCGATCTAAATTCACAACGCGGAACCTTATTGGCAATCTGCATCTTCTCCGGGGATTGCAATGATCCATCATTAACCGCTGCATGAACCGTCATTCCATGACCCGTCATATCGCCCAATTGCTGATCCAATCGCTTATATTCCATATAGTGCACATTATTATTAAGATGACGCGCTACCATACGAGGTAATTTATATTTGCCACCATCAGTTAATTCATACGCCTTATAATCATCCTGTGCGTATTTTTTAAAGCGGAATCGCAATGTTCCTTTTGGATGTTCTATATAACGGAAAATGCCCGTCACTAATTCATTGTCACGATCATGTTGCGCTTCAAGCTTTTTAGCCAATTCTATCTTGTTTAACTTTTTCTCATCTTTTCGTTCGATTATTTGAGCCATAATATCTCCCAGGAAGGATGAGGTATGATCATACCTCATCCAACTATTATTCATTTCTATTAAGCGCCGCCACTAAATGATTTACCAGCTACCCAGTAAATCACGTCGTCATCAGCACCGCCTGGATGATCAGCGCCACCCGTAAGGGATATGCCAATAAATCCAAGGTTAACTTCCGAATCACCAAGAATATTGGTGCCAGAAGCAATCGCTTGAGCCGTATTTTCACCAACAGGAACTACCTGTGCTGGTGTATGAACTGGATCAGCTGAAAGAGGCCACAAGAAAGTACCAAATGATGTTGTATCAACATCTACGGTGATAGTATTGGTAAATCCATCATTATCCGCTTCGTTAATCGCAACGATTGTTGCCTGAACGCCATCAAGTTGTGCCATTCCGTATGATCTTGCATTCACTGTTGGAACAACGAATCGTATTACTTGTCCTACGGTAAAGTTATGATTCACCGTTAAAGTAACAATAGATTGTGTTGTCGTAGTAGCCGGCACAATGTTAGCTATTAACCGTGTCGGTGGATAAAAGTATGGATCATATGGAATCATACGATACGTACCCGTAGTACCCGCAACACTATTCATAGCAACAACCGTATTAAGGTATGCAAGTGTGAAACTTGTATTAGCTACAATAGTTCCAACGGTATAATCAAGACCACCAAGCTGCTTTGCGCTCAACGTGCTAAATATGCGCACGATAGAACCAGTTACTAATCCTGCAGTATTACCTGTTGAGACAACAGGAGGTGTCGCAGCAGAAATAGCAGTAATAGCGATACTTGGTCCTGGAACGTTAAGCGTATTATTAACAAGGCTAAATCCGCCCGTTGTTAAGTACTGCGATAAATTAGCCGCGTTCGCTGCATTAGATTTGAAATAGGCAATCATAGCTCCTTGTGGAAAACCACGTTGCCAGTAATATTGGACCCCTACAGCCGTTGTCTGATTAGCTGCCATTTGGGTAATGTTATATACATTTATCCAATCGACATCAGCGCGTATCTGCAGAATTTTGGTTGTGCCATCTGAAGTAAAAGAACCCTGATTTGTTCCTGAAAAAACTACACTCATGAGTCCTCCTTTAACTATTTAAGGTGCAAAGCATTTGTGTAATCCACAAATCATTCAGCACGCGGGTGACTTCAGCCATCGTGTATCCGATAGTAACGTTCTGATACAGAGCATCAGAAAATTCAGGCCCACGATACAAAATGCGTGCAGAAAAATTATCTTGGTATACACAACCAACCGCCTCAAGACCTTGAACAAACACTGAGTAAACAGAGTTTCCTAAAGCAGAAGCGTTTGGACGAATAAGTCCCTGACTGGATAAGAAGAAGCGTACGTTATTGACGCAACCCCATTCAGCACCTACTTTAGCGCCTGACTGGTTTGGATAGTTCCACTTTGGCGTAAAGTTATTAACGTTATTAAGATCTTTGGACAAATTAGTATGACCCATCGCGATATATGCTTCACGAACAGGTGCTGTACCAAATCTATCTTCACCGATCTGACGATCAAGAATCATCCATGCGTCATTTGATAAAAGACCCATGGTAACTTCATCAATATCAGAAAGAGAAATATTAGTTGGCGAATCACCGTTAGTACCACCCGTACAGGTGTACTGTGACGCAGATGCTGCAAGAGCATCACGCGATAGCTGATCTTCCGTCATACGCATCGAAAGACCCATCAACTCAGCAACTTCTGTCAAAACCATGTCTTGGTTTTGTAGGAAAACTCGCTGGTTAATGGCCGAATAAAGACCGTAGATCGATACGGTAGCATCAATATCAACACGATTTAATGGTGTCGATGGAATTGGTTCCCCATCAGGAGATAAAGGAACTGGCGCTGTTGGTAGACGATCATAACGGGACATACGTAACGTAGTACCGCCCTTAGCAGGTAAATGCTTTGTCACCGCACCTAATTTATGAATAAGACGCGGCGTTCTTACCGCCAACAATACATCATCGGCGGTCTGCAATACCTCTGGTGGTAAATTGCTTGGACTATTAATAGGCATAGTCTCTCCTATAAAAATAACAATACATTATATGGAAAGATTGGCTGGCGAGACCGATACGCCGATGGGTGGCGAGCCCTGATTACACCAAGGAGGGGCGAATCTCCGTACGCCAGTGATTTATAGGTTCACTATACCTGTGCAGATGGTGAAGCTGCTTACACCGAATGTTTACGCGAAAACACTCATGAGATAAGTATAAATCGGTAAATAAGAGAAAAACAAGATAAAAGCTGGTTGGGAAAAAGGAGAGATAGGAAAACCAACCAGCCACGAAGATCGATAGGTAAAATATTACCTACCCATCTTTTTTCTTTCAACTTCTGCAAGAATTCGATCTCGATCAGATTCGCTTAAAACACGACGATCGTAATCATTAAGGCGAGACAATGGTGTTTGAGCAGTCTGTGGAGAACCCGCTGATGCTAGTTGAGGCTTTTGTTTATTGGCAGCCAATCTACTATCCGCATCTTTTACTTCACGCGGAATTGCAATGCCATAATTCTTAATCATGTTGTACGCGGTCTTAGATTTAGCCTTCAAATTCGGATTAGACATCATTGTTTGATAATCATCCGGATATAATCGAGCGAAAGTCTTAAGATTCTCATCGGATACTACTAAATCAAAATCCTTGAGTGCGTCCGTATCAACTTTCGCTTCGAAGTAAGCAAGCTTCTGCTCTAATTCAGCTATCTTTTTCTCAGTAGCTGATAACTTTGTACTAAACTTTTTGTTAGACGTCTTAACATGTTTTGCTTGAATATAATCGTCATTATCAACACCAAGGTCTTCTTCCTCAGCCGTAATTTGAGGAGCTGCGGCTGGAGAAATTGATGACATTCTTTGCTCAAGCTCCTGAGCTCTGCGCTCGGCAGCAATACGAGCCGACTCTTCCGCCTCCAACCTTTTTCTCATAGCAATAAGATTAGTTTCTTGAGAAGTTAATGGCGCTGGTGCTTGTTGCGCAACTGATTCTTGAACAGCTTCTTGTGCTTCTTGATTCTGTATCGTTTCGTCCATCATTGAAGATCTCCCTACTCATTGGATGGTTCGTTAATAGTTATAATTGCATCGGGCAATTCGCCATTTTCCTTTTTAACCCACTCTAAAAGCTCTCCCGATTCCATCAAAAGAACAAATTGAGCTAGCCTTTGCGTTGCTTTATTCGTTAAATACTTGCTTGTATTTCTTATTATATCCCAATATCGCTCAGCAGAAGGAATACACCATAAAAACTCTAGATCTCCACTAATATAGTGATATTTAAATACATCCTGTTTATATACTGGCGTTGGGCACGAACGACGAGCCCATATTTGAAATTTTGGTTGCCCCAACACTCGATCTACATTTTTCACCAAAACAACATAGAAGTTTTTATTCTCATAAAGAGCATGCTTAGACGCTTCATATGCAGCATCATAAAGCGATTGTTGAATGAGGGGCGACATTGCTTCGGTATAAGAACGAATATCATCTTCGAGAATACGGCCCTTGTCGTTGTTCTCTTGGACTTGTTGTCCGACGGTTTTTTTTGTGTCGATTTTCATGTGGTTCTAATTCAAATATTTTAACGAAATAAGTCTTATTTGATTCTATTTCCTCTTTTTTATCGTTAAGAATAGCAGACAGATGAATAATAAATATAAAAAATATGACATTTAATAGCATGGTTATTTTCTCCTTACTAGGAGACTACACCATACCATTGTTAGGAAGCGAAAATAACACATTGGTTGGTTTAGTAAAAAAGGTAATGAAATTTACTAAACCAACCAAACAACAGGTTATGCTATAATTATAAGTATGCTTCATAACAAAAAACAGGTTACCCCTCAGCGTGTAGGTAACCTGTTTTTTGTTATTGATGGAGATTAATCCACCAATCTCCTATAAAAATCTATTTAATTTCCACAAAGAGACAAGATAAGCTTCTCGACGAAACTATCAGTCGACTCTTCGTACGGTATTATATGCGCAGCTCCAGGAATGTCTATATATTCACTGCGCGCTTTGAGCGTATTAAGAACCAGCAATTTATTATCATCCGATAGACTTCTAAAGTTATTTATAACTTGTTGATTATACAATAACTTACTATCCCTAAAATTCGCAAATGCACACATAGAAGGAGATAAGTAAAAAATTGCCGCCATAATTAAACAGAAACGAATTGTCATAGTTCTAACTCTTTTGGACATTGCGGAGTGCTAAGAGTGCCATTCCATATCTTTTACGGAAATATGTACTTCCAGTTCCGGATTCTTCTTCAGAAACAGCAAGTAGATGAAGCTGAGCAATGCTTAATCCTTGAAGAGCAGCATGGGCCTCGTGTGCTTCGTCATTAAATTCTCTATTGAGATCATTCGCTTCATTTTGAGCCTGTGTTTTGAGCGCTTCTTGCTGTATTTTTTTCTCTTCTAAGTTTTGCTGTTGCTTTTGGGCATCTACCGCCTGTTGTCCTACATCGACTACTTGTTGGCCAAATTCAACATAACTATAGAGATACTTACAAATCGAAACAGTACCAGCGATAAGTCCCGCTATCCCAACCGCTTTTTGTCCGTTACTCAAACCGTCTTTACCCTGTTTTTTCTTACCATAGTAATTGTTTATAACGGTAGGAGCTGGTTGGTATGAAGAATTATTAGAAGACGCATTTCTCTGAGATGGCATATAATGAGGCGCCTCTTGCATAGACCAGATTGGTCCTCGATTATAATTGGTCGATCCAGAGCACATAGTAACCCTAAATGGGCGTTCCGAAGAAGCATTAATAATGCTTGCGGTTGCCAATAAACTCATTAATGAAATTGAGATTGAGGATCTGATCATAGTAATTCCTGAAATAATTTATTTAATTTCTCTATCAATTAAACCGTATTATAAACCGTCGCCCGCACCACAAATATGCAATGCTGCTTCGTACCTATCACGAAAATATCGAGACGGACTATTGGCTTCTTGTTCTTGTGTAGCAAGAATATATAGTTGATCTAAACTCATTCGTTGAACAGCTGTATGAGCTTTTTTAGCCTCGTTTGACGCTTTCTCTTCTTTTTTTTTCCAAAAGAAACTGCATATATACTGTCCGGTGGCCACTATTCCAGCAGTCACCGCAACAGTTATAGTAAGTTTTTCATTATTATTAAAACCGGAGGAACTATTCTTTAAGCATTCACCAGCATGTGGAAAATAACTGGTTGATTGTTTTATACATTGATACTCATTATCAACAGGAATAAATTTGAACTTATGTAGTGAATAAGGTGACTTATCCGCTGCAACAATATTAAAACTTGCTAATAAACCTAAAAATACAACTAAAAGCGATCGCTTAATCATGATCAATACCTGTTATTAATTAAACTATTGTTTTGGTAATTTTAACATAGCCGCATAACGATCGCGAAAATAATGGCTATCATTACCTTCTCGCTCTTCTGCTTCGGCAAGCATCTTTATTTGATCAATAGATAAGCTCTTAATTGCATCTAGCGCTTCTTGTTCTTCTTGATTAACAGCTTCTTTATTAGTCGTAGCCTCTTGCTTAGAGAGCTGAGAAAGTTGTTGCACGGTGGTTTGTTGCCTGGCGGCTGGTGATGACGCAAGCGAATTTCCCACCGTTTCTACAATACAACCAAGAATGCTAATACCAAATCCGATTAAACCTGCAGATGGTGCAGAAAACATAGACGGACTACGATTTGATGCCTGCATCTGTCGTACATGTAACGGAACATGCGTCACGTAGTCTTGTATCATATGATCAAGAAGGTTGGATGGTTGAGGCATTTTATAGCCACTCGCCATAGCTACATTGGAAAAAATAAGAATGAAAAAAAGAATAGACTTCGACATGAAGACTCCCTACATAGTTAAAAGATTACTCACTAGTAGTACAGTCTAATAAATATATTGAGTATGGCAACAACTTATTTAAAATTTATTATTTGTTTCAAATAGGAAAACGGCCCTTACCTCAAAAGGAGAATAAGAGCCATTACTATGATAGAGATTTTATTTTCTACGTTTTTTCTTACGTGATTGACCAGACTCGGAAAGAGCTATAGCAATTGCTTGTTTTCTATTTCTCACGACAGGACCTTCTTTAGATCCTGAATGAAGTTCTCCCGCTTGCCATTCATCCATCACTTTTTTTACTTTAGCACGCTTAGCGCGCTTTGTCTTTGGTTTAACTTTTGGCATAGAGCCTCCACACTATTTTTTGCAAACACACGGACTCTTTTTACAGTATGGGCATTTTTTCATTTTCACAATTAATCCTTCTTTTTATGCTTTTTTCGTTTAGATAATTTTTTCAATGTCTCAGCTAAACGTGCTCTTTTGGCGATAATGCCACCTTTTTTTTCAGCTGCTTTAAGCTTCTTAACTGGAATAGTCTTGCCTTTCTTTATATGCAATTCTTCACGTAAAGCTCCCGGATGCTTTATAGCACCGGCTATAAAATTCTTTTTCTTTGCTTTCTTTTTCATACTACAGCTTTCAAAGTTAGGCCCAGCGCAAAACTGGGCCTATATGGTTTTACTTAGGAATCACTGATGAAGAGTCTACGCGCCACCGATCAACACGTTTATCGGATGGTTCTTTTTCATTCTTCTGCCGCCGTTCTTTCGGTTTTTGAAGAATTTTATTAACCACTTTGAGCAACTTTTCGTCAGGTCGTATTTGTCCTGGCATGATGTTACCAGTTACTTGGTTTGGTTATACTCTTAAGAGCTGCTGCATCTTCACGCATTGTCTTATCGACTTGCTCATAAAGATCACCAACACGATAACCATTCATTGAATAGTAATCGCCGTTTCCAAGATCACGTTGAATAGCGCCATACGGCAAACCACAGGGGCGAGAAAAGTCTTCTCTTACTGGTCCCATATTTCCGTTATTGGTTTGCATTATTCGTCGACGATCGTTGAGATCCATTCTTTCTTTGAATGTTTCTCCATAGCGACCACCCCGAGGAATAAAGCCTTGTCCGGAAGATTCTTCGCTTCCCATTCCATAACCGGAATGATGTTCGCCCATGGAATGACCGCGACGATCTTCTGCCATATGCATGTAATCGCGATTAGCCATTCTTTCCTCATGCTCCATAGCACGGTAATCATGATGTGCCATTCTTCGATCGTGACGCGCCATTGATGAACGCATAGAATGATGCTTACGTTTTGCCATATTGGCTCCTAATAGAAACTGCAGCATTACCTGCAAGGTTACTAAATTCCTCTAACTATTGAGGTTGCCACTAGCGTATACCACAAGATTGATTGGAAACAAGACGTGATAATAAATAGCTAAATTTATAAGACGACATAAAACTAATCCACGACATCCACCAAAGCCACCATTTCTATACGCCCTCCGCACTACCTACGTAAAATAATTTATAAAAAGTTCTAGAATCATCCGATAGGACACCCTAATGGGACTCGAACTTTCCCTCCTCTTGTTTTCTGTCTAAACTGCACATAAAACCAAACGAAAGGGTTCTTTATGAACAAATCATTATTTCTAATAATTGCACTTAGTGCAGTAAATATTCTCGTAGGCGCTGAAGGGGGAAATGTTGGGATAGGTAGTGGCGTCGGAGATATGCCAGGATGTGGTCAAATCAAGAAACACATCTATGCGATGTTGATACCTTCTGCGACTGCAGCTTCTGATTGTCGTAGTGGTTCTGGATTTGAAACTTCAGACTTCTCAGCGGTCTTTAAAGAATTAGAAAGATTAAGTAACTTCTCCAAGTGAGAAAGATCTACCGTTTCTAGTTCTTTCAGAATCTTAACTTTGTTGAGTAATGCAAGTTCATCTTCTTTGTTAGATTCTGCGAGCTGCTTTTTAGCAAGCGCATGATTCTCTTCAACACGAGAAATTCTTTCATACGCAAGCCCACGGTCAGCTTCACTGCGAGCATGAGAAAGCTCAGTACGAGCTTTAAGTTCTTGCATTTGAACTGCCATTTGCTGCTGTTGAACTTGTTGTTGAGCTTGTGCGCTTTGCTGCATTTCTTCAAGAATCTCTGTCTTGTTTTGAATAGTCGCTTTCTTTAGCATTGCTGAGTCAGGAATATTAATTCCAATCTCTTTCAGCTTAAGAAGCTGTGCAAACTCCATCTGAACCTGTGATTCGGTATTGAATCCATTTTCTACCATTGAATGATATTTTCCAAACGCCTGGTTATAGAATAACGGCGCTGGTTGATCACCTTCAAGTATTCGTTGGATCTTGCCCGGCGTATAGTTGGCCTGAATAACCTTCATAATAAGGTCGCCTAACATATTTTGAGAAAGATCCAAACGATCAAAGATGGGTTGTTGTGCGGTAAGTCCCGCACCTTGGCGCAATGCTGATAGATAACCCGAAGCATTGTCATCTACTATTTTGCCAAGGTTCTCTTCTGAAACACCAGCACAGTTATACATTTCTTTATCAAATGTCTCCTGTAGCTGGAAGAATGATGGTGGTATTTGTGGTGGCACAATAGGCTGGATATCTGCAAGCTGTGCCTCATCTTTTACCGGAATGATTCTACCTTGTCCTGTTTGGAAAAGATGCTTAACATCAACCGGGGCATTCTCTTTAAATATCCACCCAGAGTTTACCTGGGATTCTAAAAGATCCGCTGATAAAATCACTCGTCTATTAAAGAGCATTTGTGGATCACGAAGACTTCTACAAACACCCGATATACGCTGATACATATAGGGCATTTGTTTGTTATAAAATCCTATTACCGGAACGAATGGATACTCATCTATTCCTAATGGATTCTCGCCATCATAAAAAACCTGATCCTGGATCATTATTGCAAGGCGAACGGTTGGTACTGTTTTTTCTGTTAATTTTACTTGGGGATGATCTGCGAGGAAGGCATCAATATCAGCTTTATCATTGCGGCTAATATCAATTAATTCTCCCGAAATAGTATCATATAACATACGAGCGCGACGGTAATCCCGATACCAATACTCATCGTAAGATATACGGTTTGATTGGGCGTAACCGAAGGCTTCTGGCATGTACTGGAATCGACCGTCTCTCGCCATCCCTGTTGGATTTCCTTGGAGAGCCATAATGGCATCATACATATCTTCTGGCATTAATGCGGCCGCAGCCGAATGAGTCATATACGATCGTCTCCAGACAAAAGCAGCATCAGACAAGTCTGGCTTTCTAAAGTACGGATCAATCATAAACTCGTTATACGCTAAATTATCTACTTTAATGTCTCCATTTAATGGATCATGAGTAAAATCTAAATACACCTGTAATAGATTCATACCGGTAACTATGGCGCCCCCATGAAACGCCTCAGAAATCATTTCATAAACATTCTCTTTTTTGTATATATGCAACAATATTTTCGTAAATTGATCTGCCGTTTTTTGGTCGCCATTCTCTAAGGGAACAACAACCGTGCTCTTTCTGTTTCTGCGCTGATAACCAGAAATCATATTACAAATAGGTCTGACTCTATTAAAGTAATAAGAATTGGTTCCTGACGATAATACTTGATTGTAGAGTTGTGCCATGAGCGATGGATCGCCTGCTTCTAGACGAATATCGATATTTCCCTGCGTCCACGCAATAGACCATAAAGACAGATTATTCGTATAATCTTGATCCATTTTGCTTTTAATAGCCGAGAAATCTTTTCGAAGAGACTCAGGACCCCTCATTAACATAGGCACTATCCTCTTAAAGAGCGTGAATAATCAGCAGTTTAGCAAAACATCTTTCACAAAAACAAATATTATAAAAAAAATACCCCGGAGATTAATCCAGGGTATTTTGCATGTCGTTGAATTAAAAGATTTCACGCTTTAGATTCACGATATTTTAATACACAGAAAAGTATGAGACTTATCACGACCATAATTAAATTAATCTGAAGAATATAGTAAATATGATGCCATACGGTGGGACAGTATTTAGCTGTAAACGCATCGGCCATCTCTTTTCCGACAAGCCATTCGTCTGGTAAAGCATATCCTATGAAAAAGCCTATTACATTAATACAATGAAAAAAAAGAGTTTTTTTTGCTGCTGATAACCCATAAAACCATCTTATTTGTAGCATTGGAAACATAGTTTTTCCTATCAAAGTATTAGACATGATATAGATAATATCTTAGCAGTCTGCCAAAAATGAGAACGAATAAAAGAATACACATTTCCACTATGCTAATAATTGTTAAATTGCGGAAACTATGGAATTGTACCAATAAATCTTGAACAGACTTTGTATATTTACCAAAAACCCATTCATCCGGTATTTGATACGCTACATATGCCGCTGCAAGAGCAATAACTTGTATTGTTATCATCTTTTGTAAGAAAGACAATTGATTAATCAATCGGACAATAACCATCATATTCCTATGGCAAGTTTAAGGAGTAGGCGCCATACCACACGCCAATCCAGCAGCAAGAGCGATACCCTCGACACCAGCACCCAGTATAAAAGCCCCTAATCCAGCAGTAAATGGAACAGCTGTTCCTGCACTGGTAACGCTAACAACTCCTAATGGCACTACGGTAGTAGCAACTAATCCTGCTTTAACTGCCCAATAAACTGTAAACCCTAACCCCGGTCCTCCGCCTAACCCCTGAACGTGATGTCTCAACAAGTAGTTATTTTCCATGTCTCTTTTTATTTCTATCGTGCCGACTTCAAGAAACTTATCAAGAGCCTCTTCGTTTTTTGCTAGCTTCCTAAGATTAGTGTCTAACCAACAACTATCTATTTCGTGAAGTCCATAAGAATCCTCTACAAGAAACTTATTTTGTTGATGCAATAAATAGATCTTGCCAAGCGCTTCGGACACCCTAACCGACTTTTCATTAATGTTTTTTAAAGCACCACTCAAACTCGCGACTGATGCTAAAAAGATAAAAATTAAACACTTTTTCATATAACTCCTCTATCGATCAAATCGTGGATCATGATTAAATATTTTTTGCTTAAAGTTCTGAGGTCCATACATAGCCTCTGCTCGTTTTCTATCAAAGTCTTCTGCCGACAATCCCTTTTTTGTTTTATGCAGTGACTGACAAAGATATCTCAAAGCATCTGCATAGTTACTGTGAGAATCATGGACGGGTTTATTTTTATACATATTACGTGGCTCATCCCACTCACGCCGATAATTTTCTAATGCATTTACGAGCGACCTACATCGTTCAGCATCTATCCATAGTTTAGGAAAATGCGTCCATACATTTTCAATTCCGTCCATGATAGTAATTTGTTCAAGGACGGTAAAGTTGATGTCGAGCTGTCGAGCTTTCTCGTAACGGGTTATAGCACCCCCACCCCATTCACGAACCATTAAATCATGAGGAGCAAAGTACTTACCATAGCGATACGGTTTACTTTGAATGTGATGCGCATAATGATCAAGTCCGACGCCTGTATTTGAATAACAATCTATGATTCGAATGATTGTACCGTCGCCCACCACCTGAAAGAAGATAAGAGTAGTTGCATCCTTTACGCCTATATCGATAGCAACGTGAACGAGTAATCCTGGTTCCCAAGCAACAGCCGTGATGCGTCCTTCCTGCTTTGCTTGTTGTAAATAACGCCCGTAATACGAACCGTCAACACCCCGATCAAATGAGCAGTTATATTCCTGTTCGTAGAGCTCGGCAGACATTTGTTGTCGTTCTTGTATAAGAGCTTCGTTAGATATGTGCTTTGTTTGGGCTACCGTGCGATGAAATACAGTCCAGTCTGGTAACTCCTGAGCAATCTTAAACATGTGGTAGAAGTGATTTTTGCCGTATGGCGTTGAAAGAAATATAACTGCTCCGTCATTAGCAGCAAGAATAGGTCGGACCGTGTTATACACTTCGCTATTCATGTAGGCAAATTCAGAAAGTATGACAAGAAACGGATTAGTACCACGAATAGAGGTGTCATGTGTATCGCCGCCCAGGCATTGTAATACCGATCCGTTCACAAAGACTATTTTTTGTTCAGAAGAATTAATCTTTGCAATAAGACGGGGAGGAATGTAATCAATAAACTTCGTTCCATCGATTGCTATTGCATCGAAAATACAGCGGCGTGCCTGGCCAAAAGTAGGCAGTACGTAGTGGACCAAGCACACCTTATTTAAACACTGCCAGATAGCTATATTCCAAGCAGTGATATCTTTTCCCGCACGACGTGGCCATGTCACGACAAGCTTTTTGTCGCCCCTATCATACGCTTCGATGAGCTCGCGCTGATAAGGGCGTGGAGTAAAAAGATTTAATATTATTTCATTCTCTACGTTGTTCGTCTTTCTGATGATCATGAGACTCTGCTGTAGATTGTTTTGCTTCCGTTTCTATCGATCTATTATACATTTCTTCTTCGATGTCTTTAACGTAGCTTATTATGTATAAACCACCAACCAATAAGATTCCGACAATAGCGATAGAAGCAATGGTGAACTGTCTTTGATACGCTTCATACAAGTTATAACAAGGGGTAATAATAAAAATAGGATCCTGGTGTCCCTCGGTGGTTAAAATAACCAATCCAAGACTAACCATAAGCAGCATTACTGGTAATTTCATACAAGCTCCTCTCTATTTATTCATTATCCTCGACTTTCTCTTCTTTATGACTACATTCTCCTAAGCAACGGGTTACAACAAATGGAATACCTTGATTCGTTAGATCTGCTTTAGCTTCTTTCTGCACATCTATCTTTAAGTTATTGTGATATTCATCAACTTTTTTCCATTCGGGATCATATTCATGCATGTTGCGATACGCAGAGGAGTATTCTAACTTCTTTTTCATTACGCCAACTCTGCGTCTAGAGGCAAGAAACACTTTTACTTCTGTCACTGCTTTCTGAATATCCTCGTATTGATCACGCCACATATAGAAAGTTCCGCGGGGAATTTTATACTCGAATAAAAACTCCTCTATTTCCATACCATCAGTAGTGTAAAGCCAGTGACAAAGCGTATAGATTAATCTTTCTCGCCATTCTGTTTTTCCAGGATGGGCCATAAACGCTTCTTTTGGTAGATCACTGAGGTAATTAGAGAGAGTATGGGTTTTAGGTAGTATCTGGGATTGTTTGTTATTTTGAGGTTTTTTCATTCAAGCTCACGGATAATGAGGTGTGTGCGTGGTTTTTGGTCATATAGTTTGCGAGCAGTTAGCTCACTTACCTGCCTATCATCGGTCCATATAAGACCGCTATTGTTAATCGCATCAAGACAGAACTTACTCAGGTTATCTATGTCGGGAACGCTATGATGCCATCTATATTTTGACCGCTGATTGACCGATTTTGGAATTGGCATATAAAACGTTATATCAACCGAGAGGGGATTTTGAAACTTTGGATCATTACCATGTTGTTTATTGAGATATAAACCAAAGGCTAATTTTTCGTGGGTTTGCTTGTCGTAAAACACTCTCTCTCTGATACCAGCTCGCTTCCAAGGTATGGGTGTTATTTCAATTACATACTCTTTGCATCGTGCCATACTTACTCCTCCTCACTTACTAAAGGATTTATAAGAATTACATTACTTTTACTTTTCCTAACAATATGTCTCTAAAATATTCTGCCGTAGAATTCAGCAGGGAGCAATCTTTCAGAAATGATAAGTCCTGCGGAACATCATCATTTCGCCTATTTGTATCCGGCTTCCATGGAACATATGAAGAAGAACGCTTGTAATCAGCACCTTCCGAATTGCGGGCCGAGTCCGGGCGCACTATTTTTTTCATTTTGGATTGCTCAAAAGCGTCTTTATCGTAGAAGTTGTTATCTTTAGGATCAATTCCTTTTTCATGACACTTTTGGTGATAGACAATTTTTTCTATATAAAATCCATTTTCCCTACAGTGATACTCACAAACCTTGAGGAGGTATAAAAATGGGGCCGGTGAGCTTAAAGCAGATTTTAATCGGCGTTCAGCAACTAAAAGAGAATATGACGGATATTGTCTAAGTTTTATTCTTCCATGCTCGTTTAGTGGTAAATGTTTTTCAAAACGAGCGATAATAATATCTCGAACTGGATGATCGGGGTCGTTCAGTTCTTTTTTTTCTGTTTTTTTAAACACGGGCGGTTTTGCGGTTTTATCGCCAAAAGGATCTTCGGGATCGACACCTTTTACTACCTTACTCAATTGACTAATAATCATGTTAAAAATACCTTTAAATTCTCTTACTCGTTCATTTTCCGGCACACAGCTTTCAGGGCTCTTTACGGAAGATCGCAAAGATTTCGGTAAAACGACCTTAAAATAGGTGATAAAAAACTGTTGAATTTGCTTCAAATTAGACTTAATAAGAAGCCCAGCATGTATAAAATAGAGAGAGGTTTTTTTGAATCTTGTTTGCCATTTAACTATCCCCTGGGAACGAAGATAATTTAACGTCCGACGAACAGTGCTTACTGAACAACCAACGATCGCTGCTATAGTTTCATGGGAATAAAAGATTTTCCCACAAGACGATTGTTTCTGGAGAAGAACGCGCAATACCCTAATAGCAAAATCGGATAGGTTTTTAATGCCTAACTCAGCTACCAGAGCACTATTTTTATTATATATATCTTGACTTATAGAATTAGATATCATACACTAATATTCCCTTGGAAAGAGAATGAGATATCATACACTGATATTCCTCCTTCTGAAGTTAATTTTCATTAGGTACCTTTAGGTTTCCTTGTGACTGTTTTCTTTTCCTGGTATGACTTGTGACCCTATATCCATAGACTGCAAGTTCGTACACTAAAAAATTTAAAAGGTGTTCTGTAAAAGGGACACCTTTTATCTTGATATTTGCCAAGTAATTATCTTTACGCATAAGTGTCATAAAAACAACCACTAAATTTATTGTTCAGAATCGAATGTAATATTCTGTTCGATACGCATCACAGATTCGTTTCCTTCATCCTGTAAACAAGATGCAGAAGCGATGTGGATAGTAACGACGCCGTCATCTTTTTGATTGGTATCGATAGAAATTGATGCGATATTTGCCACACAGAGAACACTAAGGGCTATGGATGAGATCATGGGCGACCTTCCTTTTTTGTAAAGAAACAACACTTACTAATTGGCATTATAATGCATCACTTTCTTTTAATGAAGCTTTGTCTAAAATTCCCACCACCTCATTCATCTTGCGCCATGGAAGCAATTCCAAAGAAGATATTTGATAATAGGTACATATCTTCTTTTCCAACTCAGATTTATTTCCTATTTTTGCTTTCAAAAGACCAAGCTGCTTTGAAGAAATGTATTCTGATGGTTTTTGTTCTACTGACTCGTTACGTGAATATTCCCCATCATCTTCTCCCTCAGAAGTAGCAATTCCACACATAGAAGCATAAGCGTATCGCTTAAGATAACTAAGCGCAGATCCTAGTTTCTGGATATCAGAAGGATCTTTAAGAATAATGCGAACTTTGCTCACTTCCTCTTGGCCAGAAGCGTGCTTTAATTTAGTAACAAGATACGTATTTTCTTCCTCAGAGTTTGGATACTGACAAACCGCTAATCCATATTTAGTAAGCACTGGACGAGAGGCCTCAATAAGATCTTCAAGGGTAGAAAAATGGCTTTTAAAGTGAGGATTATATCCCGTCTTTTGAGCCGGTTTCATCTCTGCTTGAGCTAAAGAAAGCGCAGTAGAAAGATTATTTATTTCCATCTTTTTCCAACTTTAATACTTCAGCTTCTTCAGCTTTTTTAGCATCGTATTTTTCTATAAAAGATTCTATTTTTTGAGATATATAAAGTCGACACCTTGGCGTGCTTTTAGAGCGGAAGTAATTATTGAAAGAAGCAGTGGATATTCCCATATGTTGAGAAACAACCGCATCGCTTACTCCCATTTCTTTTGATATCTGTGATATACGTTGTATTAATTTGTCTGTTATTGTAAAAGAAGCCTTTGGTCTTTTTCTTGGCATATCGTTCCTCATAGTAATTTAATATCTATGATGTTAACTGGTCCCATAAAAAAAGTCAAATGAATTAAATAAGAAAGGAAAATATGGATTTAAAAGAAAAATTTATCGCGTTTGAAGAAGAGTTCATAAAAGAATGGGGCGAATATATAAAGCTCCATGACGAATTAAATCTATATAGGGGCAAAGAAATTGGTGATGCTACTGATAAAGTAAATGAGATAATCTTGGAGATACAACAGACATTTATGGGAATGTTTCCCGGGATAAAATTTGTTCTTGATCGACACCAATTATTTTTAAAAGCTATCCAAGATTACAATAAATTCGTTGATGATATTAAAAAAGCCGGAGCGGTCGAAGTAAAAAACAATGAGGCAGTTTCATGAATAGATACAGAAGTGACGATATCGATCTCATTATGGGATCATTAGCAAAAGCGCAAGGTAGCTACAAGCAATTAATACCAAATGAGCAAGCTGCCGGCGGCATGTTTGCAAATCTTCACGCTATTTTAAACGCAGTAAAAGATGCGCTTTCCACTAATGGGATTAGCTTCTACCAAAATATAGAATTGCTCGATGAGGGATCAGGCGCTGCTCTTTTATGGACGCAGTTGGCGCATGCATCGGGGCAATATATAAGTTCTTGTACACGCATCATACAAGGCGCTACCTTCAAAGAAACATTCAACATGGTAGAAGCATACCGTCGCGTTAATGCAATGCTTTTATTGGGAATAGCACCATCAGGAAAAGATCCATTGTTGTACGATGATAACGGCGCATCACAAGCAGAGAAAGTACATCTCAAAAACAGCAAAGCGCTTAAGAATCCTGATAAGCCACACGTAACTGAACCCGTGTCCTCAGAAGAATACCAAGAACTTATATGGGAGCTTGAAGGGTTTCCTGAAATAGCACAGAACTTGCAAGAATTTTACGATATAAAAACGCTCGCCGATTTACCGCGTAGTGAATACTACAATGCGAAAGCAAAGATTAGAAAGATAAAAAAAGTTCATGAGGACTATGTAAAGAATAACTAACTTTATATACTAAAATACGCAAACCTCGACTTGATAGGTCGGAAGAGATATAGGGCCTACTCCAGGGTCCTATATCTTTTTAAGTTGCAAATTCTTCGCAGAACTTCTTCATTTTGCAAAACGTAGCGAATCTTAAATCTTTTTCATGAATAATAAATCGAACCAATGTGGTTGATGACACATCCATTAATTGTGATAGTTTGTCTATGGATAGCTTTTCTTTTTCCATAATTGAAACGAGCTGACTTCTTACATTTGGTTGCAGAGACATTAATTCTTTATAAGTCATATTAATGGTAACTCCTGTAATTAAATCGTGTTGACTTTTTCATAGTGATATATAATATTGTATCAGGATATAGGCGCAACTTGCTCAAGTAAAGAATAAGTCATGAAAAGAATTCCACTAACAGATTTTCAGTTAAAAATAGTAAATCAATGGTTATCGATGGCGCCTAACGCCGAAGAGCCAATACTAAAAAAATATAATTCATTTTTGGTAGAAGAATTACCAGCCGTAGAATTTGATAATATCACCGCAGATCTACAAGAATTTGTGAATAGATCTGTAAGCAAAGCATTTCTATAAATCTCCTTTAATTGTATCGACAACTGCTTACTGCTACTTACAGATACAATAGACGGTATGTGACTTACAGCACATACCGTCACTTTTTATTTACGCGTATTCAACAACAATAACGAGTCCATTACCACCATTACCACCAGCTGTGCCTAATGCGCCAGAACCACCGCCACCGCCTCCAGGAAAACCACCATTACCACCGTTTCCAGTTCCAGAACCACCGCCACCGCCTGTTCCTCCACACAGGAATCCGAGTGTTCCAGAAGCATTGTTTCCTGCGCTACCATTGCCATTAGCGCTTGAAGCTCCGGTTCCTCCTGCAAGAATAACCGTAGAAAGATTGGTGATATTGTTACTCAGGGTATTTGCAAGGACACTACCGCCTGTTCCGGGTGGGAAAGTACCACTCCCGAAAATTCCACCCGCACCACCACCCGTAGGTAACATATTACCTTGAGATATGTTACGACAATTTGTACCATTCGAGGTTACGGAACTTCCTGCTTTAGGATTAAAGAATGTCCCTTGAGTTGTGATAGGAGGATTGTAGAAAGGAGCTGATCCCATGGTAAATACTGTTCCAAGGTATCCTTCGCCAGCCACGGCACCATTCTGAAGACCATTGGGGTCATTTGTTGTCATAGCTGCAAATGATGAAGGTGTCCCATTATTAGAGGAAGTATTAGATGTTCCATCACCACCAGTTCCAACGGTAACTGTTACAGAAGATGCGATAAAGCTAGCGGGAACTCGGTAATAAAATGCTCCACCATTACCACCACCATTACCACCGTTTCCTGCAAAACCTCTGCCGCCGCCGCCGCCTCCACCCCATGCATAGACTTCTATAATTTTAGTTGAAACTGCTTTGCTGAATGTATTGGCTCCCGGAGTGTTGTAGGTTGTAATAGTAATACTACCACCACCTCCACCACCTGGATTTTGCCATACCGGAACACCAGATCCATTAGTTGTTAATACTTGTCCGTTCGTTCCAACAGCTGTAGTTATTATTCGGGTACCATCAAAGTAATTAACTCCGTTTGTTGTCGTCATCGAGGAAGCGTTAGTCCCGCCATTGGCTATAGGGAGAATACCAGTAACAGTATTAGTTAAATTGACCTGACTCCATGTCGGATCTCCAGCCGTCCCTGTTAATACTTGATTTGCTGGACCCGCCGCCGTCGCCGTAAACGCGCCGGTTCCTTGGGCTAATACAACACCATGAGCTGACAATCCAGACTTTGTTCCTATTGCCGCAAATGCAGGATTGAGGGTACTGTTTCCGGTCAGAACTTGTCCATCTGTTCCAACTGTTAATGATGTAATAGCATCTCCCGTAGCACCAACAATAACAGCATGATTTGTTGTGTTTTGCGTAGCTATATTGGTAATTCCAAGATTCATAAGCGCAGTAGGTTTGGACGGAACGTCCCCTAAGTTTGCTGACTTGAGTAAGTATAAGTTTCCACTAGGACCAAACGGAACAAATAAAATTGGATCAGTGCCTATAGTAGTAACCGTCTGAGTTTGAATCCATGAGGTTCCGGCGTTAACGGTTCCTTCTTGAACAGGTACGATATTCCCTGGCTTGATCTGAGCTGGTGCCATATTGTAATCAGTAGTACGCGTAAGTACCCAATTAGTAGCGCCTGATCCCTGATTAGTAACAGAATAAACACCATTTTGAGCAGGAGCCGTCTGATCTTTAACGAGAATTCTATCATTAAGATTTGCAGTGACGCCATCAAGAGCAAATGCTACTTGAGCGCCTGCATTAGTGAGGGTTGCCCCTACGCCCGAAGCAGCATTATTGTATGTTGCTCCAAGATCAGATCCGGTTGTTGCGAGTTGAACTTCATCTATGAAAGTAAATCCTGTAGAAATTGAGTCAACATACGCAACAGTTGCAGCATCGGTAGCAGCACTTGGCGTACCCGTTATAGTAAGTTTGGTAACTGAAGGAGTCGTAGAAAATGATGGTGGTGATCCAGTGTTTCCTATAAGCACAGTGCCCGTTGTTGAATTGGGTGTTGATCCAGTAATACCTGTGTCGTCAATGAGCATAACCCCGGAAGTATTACCAACAGTTACGTTATAAACTCCCCCAAGAACTATATTTCCCGCCGCTGGAGCATTGATCGTCACATCGCCACCAAGCTGGGTATCTATTCTTATAGCAGTTACTCCGCCGACAGTAGCTCCGGGCGTACTAGATGTATCTATTTTAAATGCATTAGAATCAGCCGAATCTAAACCAATAGCAACAGATCCCGTTTGCTCTTGGTAAATATACGTATTCGATGATTTATTTCTAAATCCTTGTTTAGCCATATCGCCTCCTTATACCGTTACGGTACGAACTAAAGCTTTCCAATTGTACGTCGTTGCCGCCTCACCAGTTACCTGAAGGATGAAGTTATTCCCCGACACAACGATATTGAAATCCGGAGAACCTCCAGAATCTGTATTGAGATTAACGACTGGCGCTCCGACCAGAGTTAAAGAACCACCAGCTCTTCGAGCGGTAGCTTCTACGTTACCTCCTATAGCAGCAGAATAATCTGCCTTTGCAGCGACAATATCAGCGTACATAGTGATCGATTGGTTATTAGGAACAGCAACAGACTTAAGCGTTGTGGGAGTCGCATCATTCGTAGTCACGGTAGTATCGCTGCCACCACCTACATCAAGCGTAATGCTGTTTGATCCACTATTGTAACCAACAGTGATCGTAGCATTGGGAGAAGTTATGGATCCAAATGCAGGAACTCCCGAATTTTGAGATATCAATGTTTGACCAGCCGTTCCTGCTATTGTCCATGCAATTGGCATCGTTGTTCCGGTACCATATGCAACGCCATTGACCGTCTGAACTCCTAATTTTGCAGTTAAAGAAGCGGGAGTAACAGCATGTGTAGTATCCGATCCCGCAATGGTAATAGTATTATCAGCAAGGGTTGTTGCACCTATCTGTGTTGTGGTAGCGGTCGCTATAGATATTGTTTCACTAAATGTAGTTTGGTCGCCAGTAACGGTTATTGGGCCCGTTCCTAGAATATTAATGTTTCCATTGCCATCAGGCATTATAGCGCCACCACTATTACCTGTTAGGGTAAAAAGACCAACGGCACCAGTAGAAAGCTTTACCCATGTTGCAAGAGACCCTCTTGAGCTAGAAGTTCCCGCAAGCGAAACCAATATGAAAACATCATTGGTCGTAGTGTTTAACCATAAATCCAAAAGAGATACATTGTTTTTATCCCACTGCGTTGGATCTACTGTGCTAAAAGTACAATTTGGTGGAGCTGAAGCAGCCGTTCCGCGATACTGTAAACCACCACCCGCTGGATTATAATTACTCATTATATTTCCTTTTTAAAGAATATAGCCATATAAAGAAATGGTTCCTGAAAATGCAGATCCGTTAAACGCTACAAGCCTAAGAGCGTTTACAACAGTATTGGGCAGATTGTAACCATCATAAAAATTATTAAAATTCGCTGTAAATCCTGATGTTTCAAATGTTGTTTGTACCGCGCCACTAATTATATATCCAGATCCTGACGTAAGGTTTGAGATATTATAATTACACATTACGAAAGTAGTTGAATCGAGGGTATAAGCATAATCCATACCATTCGTGAAAGTACTAAATCCACTTGTGTAATTAGTGGTGTCATAGGATATTCCGCCGTCTGTAGATAATTGAACTTGAATAATGTCACCAGCCATTGCTGCTGGAAGATTAATATTTGAACCAAAAAGAAGATAATTATTATATGAAGGAGTAATTCCTACAGTGAAATCTACTTCGGTGACTGATGATACAATCTGAGTTTGAATAAGCGTTAACCCTACTGGGCCACCGCTATTAATCGCGTTATTTGTTGCCATTAAAAGCTCCTTCTATACAAATGTTATGTTTCCAATGGAGCTTAATACTATCCACGTGGTATTAGCTACATTACATACTATCCGTATAGAGTCGTTTGTTGCGGTAGACGCTAATGATCCACCCGTTCCAACAGTAGTAGTATCTATGCCAAAATGAATAGATTGACCCGCAAGTTGCGCAATTTGCCAACCCAGAGCAGTGTTCATTCCTGTTACTTCGATAATATCGCCAACTGCCGATGCTGCTGGAAGCGTTAGAACAAGAGTTCCCGCTTTATTACAGATGTATCCATGATTAGAAACAGCATTTTGGTTAGCGGTGATTACCGCCCACGTAAATCCACCACCACCGCCTGACGCCTGGAATGTAGGTGCCATACCGGCGCCATTACTCGTTAATACTTGGCCCATAGTGCCAACTGTTGTTGTTACTATTCGTGTACCATCGAAGTAATTAACGCCAAACGTATTTGTCATAGTCGTGGCGTTTGTTCCTCCATGAGCAATGGTTACGGGAACATCAAGGTTGACCACCGGATTAAGGCTTGGATTGCCGGTAATGTTAATACCGACACCGCCGGTTACCGAAGCGACGGTGCCGGGTCCGGACCCATTAAAATAAGTAGTAATTTGAGACATACATTCTCCTTAATTAGGTGATGCGTATATAACGCTTACATACACGCTTCCTGAACCTGGAGCTCCTGAAGTCTGCTTAACATATACCTGGGTATTTATAGGCTGCTCAAGTTGATCAACTGGTCCAACTCTATTAGATGCATAATCAATTATTTTTGAGCTGGAAGAAAATATAACTAAGTGATCATGAACACCATCAAATGAAATAGTTAAATCGGCATTCATAAAATTATCTATCATGATACAGCGCACTGCGTTAGCAA
>Ga0070731_10000914_pt1 | contig 33886 bp, 29 predicted proteins | sample Coa_R1_2_FD_66448 | JGI IMG/M metagenome (GOLD analysis project Ga0070731, IMG submission 66448) | Surface soil microbial communities from Centralia Pennsylvania, which are recovering from an underground coalmine fire - Coalmine... | ecosystem: Environmental > Terrestrial > Soil > Unclassified ... | reverse complement strand
GGCCAGGGCGGTTTCGTAGCCGGCGAAGCGCTCGCGATCGCGTGGGGAGAGAAATACCCGGTACTCGTTGGGGACATAGGTCCGGCTGAGCGTGGTCGACTTGTGCTCCTCCATCTCCCGCGCCAGCTTGCGCGCAATTTCGACCGGGCGCACCTCGGACCGGAAGGCACGGTTGAAGGTGCCTTCGACAAGCCCGGCAATCTTGCTTTCGAGGGTGCGAAGAACGCTCATCTACTCCGCGCTGGGCGCTCCTAAATCGATTTGGAGGCTAGGCGCCAGCGCAGGTTCATGCTACGCGAGTCGCGGCGCAATGTCGGTCGATTGGCGCCTCCTATCGCCCCAGCGGGTGAACGAGGGGCCGAGCGCGAGGAGCCAGGCCAGCACCGCGCCGAGCACAATCGCCCCGGGGCGCAGGCCGATGCCCGAATGACTGAGCCGGACCGCTGTGGCGGTCGCTGAGGCGACCCCGGCCGACCAGACGGTGATCAGAACCACCCGGGCCGGCGTCCAGCGAGCCATCAACCACGGCAGCACCACCGCGCCCGCAGCCCACACGAGGGCAGGCGCCAGCAGGCCTGCGCTACACAGGCGTGGCAGGACGCTGTCAACGGTCGGCGCGAGCGATTTCTCCCAGCCAGGCGGCAGCCCTCGCGGTAGCTCCGTATAGAGCCCATGGCCGGCCAGCGCGCCGGCAAACAGGGTCCAGACCCAACCCACGGCCCCCAGGGCCGCGCGGTTCCACGCCCGCGACGACCGGCCTGCGAGCGCTGGCCACGCGCCGGCCAGGCTGAAGGCGCCGAGGCCGGCGGCCGCGGCGGCGGCCGGCCAGCTTGTCCCCCGCCGCGGCATCAAGATCACGGGTAGGAGTGCGGCGAGCGCAAGCAGGATCGCGTCCCCCGGCGCGCCGCGAACCACGAACAGACCGGCGAGGATTGCGGTCGCGGACAACCAGCCGATTCGGGGCAGCAGGCCGACCGCGATACCGGCGAGGAGCCCCGCTGCCACCGGCCCGGCGCGGGGCGGCCATGACATCAGCCCGACGAGCCAGGCAGCCGCGACAGCCGCGGCGAGGGCGGACAGGAGCCGGAGCGCCCACCGCGACTGACCCATCGCCGGGGAAGCACCATCCCCAACGGCCACGGCGGCCTCCGCGTCAGCCATCGCCGGGGCCATCGCAGGAAGCATCACCGGGGCGATCGGCGTCAGCGCCGGCGCGCGGTGTGCGACCGCTGCCGCCCGGCGCTCCTCTCGCCGGCGCGGCCAGGGTGGCGCAACCACCCCCGGGCGGTCCCCAACCTGATCCCGTGAGCTCACCAGGTTCAAGCGGAGCTCCTCCACGCGTCCCCGCTCACCGGGACGAGGGCGGAGAGCCCGGTCGAGGGCCTGCCCGAGGTCACCGGGGAGGTCACGCCGGTGGCGTCGAAGCGGGGGCAGGTGGGCGCCCAGTCGTCGGGCTCGCTGGGCCGGGGACCCGAGGGCCAGGGGGTTGACGCCCGTGAGCGCCTCGTAGAGCACGAGCGCCAGGGAGTAGAGATCAGCGACGGCGCCGGCTTCCCGGCCGTCGGCCTGCTCGGGCGCCATGTAGGCCGCGGTGCCAATGATCTCGCCGGTGCGGGTCAGCGTATCCGCCCCGATCAATCGCGCGACGCCGAAATCGGTGAGCTTCGCCACCTGGGCGGGAGAGCCCGGATGTTCAGGGACGAGAACGTTCGAGGGCTTGATGTCCCGGTGTACGACGCCCTGAGAATGCGCATGCGCAAGCGCCTCCGAAAGTGCGATCCCTACGTCGACGATGTCTCGGTCGGAAAGTCGCCCGGCCTCCAGCAGCTGGTCCAGCGTCGCACCCCGCACGAGCTCCGACACCAGGTAAGCCGCGTCGTCGTCGACCGCGGCCTCATAGAGGGTGACGATGCCCGGGTGGCTCAGCTTGGCCGCCGCCCTGGCCTCCCGCTCAAAGCGGCCGTCGAGGATCCGCTCCCGGGCCAGGATCTTGACCGCCACGTCACGCTCGAGGCGCTCGTCCCGGGCGCTCCACACGCTTCCAAAGCCGCCGGCCCCAAGTGGCCGAAGAAGCCGATACCGCTCGAGCACCAGCAGACCCGGAGGCAGCGGACCGGGCCGACCGTTCACGGTGGCCGCGGTTCGCTGCCTCCGTGTTCCCGTGGTCCGCGTAGGCGAGGACATCTCCACGATTTTCCACGTTGCAAGCGCCTTCCCTTGTTGGCGTTTCGGTGGGTCCTCTGGTCATACTGCTGATCCAAATAGCCGCAAGGAGCGAGCTGCTTGTCGTTCTTTGATGAAGTGGACGAGGAGACGCAGGTGCAGGGCCCGCGTGGGTCGAGGCGGAGCCGCGGCTCACGGCCGCCTGGGCGCGGCGGTGGCGGGCGCCCACCGCGAGGAGGTCGCCGCCCGCCGAACGAGGAGCAGGCGATCCGGGTCCGGCGCGCGGTCGCGCTGGCCGGGCTGGTCGTCGTCCTCGTTCTGATCGTGATCGGGGTTCACAGCTGCACGGTCAGCCAGGCCAACAGTGCGCTGCGCAACTACAGCGACAGCGTCGCGTCACTGATCCGGGGCTCAAACCAGAACGGCCAGCAGATGTTCAGCACGTTCTCCGGTGGCCTCAATGCCAACAACGCCCAATCGGTGCAGAGCCAGGTGGACACGGCGCGGCTCACCGCCTCCAATCAACTGAGCCATGCCGAGTCCCTGAGCGCACCTGACGCAGTCAAGACAGCGCAGGCCCATCTCGTTCTGTTGATGCAGATGCGGCGTGACGCCATCACCAGCATTGCCGCGAATCTGCAACCCGCGCTGCAGCGAGCCACGGCCACGGAGGCCGTCAACTCGATCGCCACCTCGATGGCGGTTCTCTACAGCTCCGACGTTCTCTACAAGGACTATGTCGCTCCCGACATCGTCGCCGCCCTGCATCAGGCGGGGATCGCCGTCGGGGGCGCCAACGGCGAGCCAATCGAGGCGGGGCAGCTCCTGCCGGACGTCCAATGGCTGCTGCCGTCCTACGTCGCCGGACAGCTCAAGATCTCGGTCCCCGTCGCCACTGGCGCCGCCAACGGCAAGGCCGCGCCAGGCGTCCACGGGCACGCTCTCGATTCATGTGCCGTCGGCGGGACCACGCTCTCGACCACCGCGGCGACGACGATCCCGACGGGCTCCGCTCCCACCCTGACCTGCCAGGTCACCAACGACGGGCAGAACACGGAGACCAACGTGGTCGTTTCGGCCTCGGTGAGCGGGACCTCGGTCACCGGTCAGGGCGTGATCCCGCAAACCCAGCCCGGTCAGCAGTACACGGTCCAGATCCCGCTCAGCTCGGCACCGCCCGCCGGAACCTACAACCTGGCCGTCACCATCCACCACGTCCCGGGCGAGACAACCTTCACGCACAACAGCAAGACCTTCCCGGTCACCTTCGGCTAGGGCGAGCCGGTCAACTTCGGCTAGGGCGGGGACTCCGGCCAGGCCGCCCTCATCAGCGGCTGCGACCTATGCTTCGGCTCGGTGCACAGCATCACGAGCACGGCAGGGATCGTCGCCATCGCCGCAGGCGTAGTGGCCGTCCTAGCGCTGCTCCTATGCCTGGTCCTGATGGCGCGCCTGCGCCGCGTCCGAGCCGATCAGAGGGTCGTGCTCGGGGACGGCAGCCACGACCTCGTCGCCCACGCCGCTGAGCTGCGAGCGCACTTCGAAGGGCTCTACGGCTACGTCCAGGAGATCGCCGCGGCGCTCAGCGACCGGATGCAAACGGCCGAGCAGCGACTGGATCGCGCGATCGCCTATAGCGCCCTGGTCCGCTATGACGCCTACGGGGAGATGTCGGGCCGTCAGTCAACCTCGATCGCCCTGCTCGATGCGCGTCGAACCGGGCTCGTCCTGTCCTCGATCCACCATCGCGACCAGGCCCGGCTGTACGCGAAACAGGTGTACGAAGGGCGACCTGAGCTCGAGCTCTCGCCCGAGGAGAACGAGGTCATCCGCCTCGCCCTCGCTCGCGGGACCGCCGAGCAGGCCCAGGTCTGAGCCGAGGATCGAGCCACATGCCCGGCGGGATCCTGGCCACCGGCGTCGCCCGCATCGCGTACTTCGGCCCCGAAGGCACGTTCACCCACGAGGCGCTGATGACTGCGCTGGAGCGCGCCGGCGCGACTAGCCGAGCGGAGCTTGAGCTCGTTCCCTATCCGACGATCTACGAGACGGTGATGGCGGTGCAGACGCGCGAGGTCGAGCGCGCCCTGGTGCCGATCGAAAACTCGCTCGAGGGGTCGGTCAACGCCACGCTCGACACACTGGCGATGGATGCACCCTGTGTGATGATCGTGGGGGAGGTCATCCACGCCGTCCATCATTGCCTCCTCGCCCGAACAGAGCTCGCGCTCGATGAGATCGAGGCGGTGGTCTCCCATCCGCAGGCCACCGCCCAGTGCGCGCGCTTCATCCGCACCCATCTCCGCGGCGCGCGCGTCCTGGCCGGCAGCTCAACTGCCGAAGCCGTGCGGATCGTTGCCGACCATGACGGCCCGTGGGCCGCACTCGGGAACCGTCTGGCGGCCGAGCGCTACGGCTGTCGCATCCTGCAGAGCGGAGTGGAGGACGCCCCCGGCAACGAAACCCGCTTCGTCTGGCTGGCCCGGGAGGAGACGGGCGGGGCCGGGGCTCCGCAGAGCGCCTTCAAGACCTCGATCGTCTTCTGGGGGATCGGGTCCGACGCGCCGGGGTGGCTGGTCCGCTGCCTCGGCGAGTTCGCCGACCGCGGGGTGAACCTGACCCGGATCGAATCGCGACCGCGCAAGGAGGGGCTGGGGCGGTACATGTTCTTCCTCGACCTGGAGGGAGCAGAGGGTGATTCGCCCGTCGCCGCGGCGCTCGCGGAGCTGCGAAGCCATGTCGAGGTGCTGCGGGTTCTGGGCTCGTTTCCGGTTGGCTGAGGTCAGCGGTTGCGCCTTGTGAAGGCCCGGTTATCGCCGCAGTCACCGCGAATCCCGTCGGTACACTGGCGCCAGCCATGGCCACGTTAGTACCAGCGCCATCTGGGTCCGCGCCGCCCTCTGAGCACCACCGGCGCGGACGTGAACGTGGCCGGGTGCTCGTGCTCAACGCGACCTACGAACCGATCAACGTCTGCACGGTCAGGCGAGCCGTGGTTCTCCTGCTCAAGGAGAAGGCGGAGGTAATCGAGCACGCGGACTGGGAGCTCCACTCTGCCACCAGCTCGCTGCAGCGGCCGGTCGTGATCCGTCTGGTGACCTACGTGCGGATCCCGCGCGACACGCATCGACGCAAGATCACCCGTCGCGCCGTGTTCGCGCGGGACGAGTGGACGTGCCAGTACTGCGGATCACGCTCCAACCTGACCGTTGACCATGTGATTCCGAAGTCCAAGGGGGGCGCCTCGAGCTGGGAGAACATCGTCGCCTCCTGCGCGCCGTGCAACCGGCGCAAGGGCGACGCGCTGCCCCGTCAGGTGGGCATGAAGCTCCAGCGCCAGCCGCGCACGCCCAAGCCCACCGTGTTCATCCACGTCGCGAGCCCGACGATCCCGGCCGCCTGGCTTCAGTACCTGGCCGCGTAGAGGGCTGGGGAGTAGAGGCCCGGAGGAGCGCCTCCGCCCCGCCGGAGGACCTGGGCGAATTACCTACACCCACAGGTGGTTAATTCGCCCAGGTCCGCATCCGCCGCCTCCGTGAGCACCGGCCTCCCTTGAGCAGCGGCCTCCGCTGAGCGAAGGCCTACCGCCGCGTTCCGACGATCCGCGCCCCGGTCGCGGGCAGAGCGCGGGACATGATCAGGTCGAGCTCCGTCGCCCTGAGCTCAGGCGAGAGCTCCCAGCGATAGAGATAGGGGCCCCGCGAGGTCGCGCCGAGCTCGAACCACTCCGTTAGGACGCTTCGGATCCGCGCCAGCTCGTGGCAGTGCTCCCGCAGATGCGAGACGATCTCCTCCGGGGTTGAGCCGGCGTGCTCGGCCGCCCCGTGGTGCTCCAGCCACCAGCCCGCGGAGCGCTCGTCGAAGCACGCGAAGTCGATTTCGTCCAGGACGAGCACCCCGGCCGGCCTGATCACCTCGGCAAGGCGGCGGCAGGACTCGGTGAGGGGGTCCACGTGGTGCATCGAGAGCACGGCGACGGCGGCGTCGAAGCTCTCCACCGGCTCGTCGAGCTTGTGCAGAAACACCGGCCTGACGACAGGGCCCTCGGCCTTGGGATCGATCGCGACGACGTCGTATCCGAGCGAGGCGAGCTCGACCGCAAGCTCCCCCTTTCCCGCCCCCACCTCGAGCACCCGCGCCGGCGGGGCGGGCAGTGACTCGCGGACGAAGGTCAGCATCGTGGCATCAAGCATCGACGCGAGCCTAGCCACGACGCATTAACGACGAAGGGCGCCGTCGACCGCGGCGCCCTTCGTACAGCGGTTTGGCTGCCCTGAATCGAGGCGAGTGGTTAAGCCGGAGGGACAACTCCCGGCTCTCGGCCCGACGGTGTCTCGGTTGGGACTCCGCTAAGCGGGGCCAGCCTCCGACCTAGCGGCCGGACACCTCCAGGGTCCCGCAAGTACTTTCAGACAGTCGGACCACCTCCTTTCTCTGGTAGGGCTGAGATTAGCGAACGCGCGCGACGCGATCTATGCCACTCTGGCCCCCACCCAATGTCCGCGAGCGACGACCGCTGCACCCTTCTGCTCAGCATCGACTTCGAGGACTGGCATCAGCTCGTCCGGCGGCGGGTCGGCGTCTCCGGATGGCAGGAGCCTGGTCCCGCGCTGGCTCGACAGACCGACCGATTGCTCTCGCTGCTGGCCGAGCTAGGGGTTCGCGCCACGTTCTTCATTCTCGGGATGGCGGCACGGGCGCATCCCGAACTGGTGCGGCAGATCATCGAGGGTGGCCACGAGATCGCGTGTCACGGCGACGCGCACGTCCCGGTGAGCTCCCAGACGCGGCAGCAGTTTGCGGCCGACCTCAGCCGGGCGCGAGAAACCATCCACGAACTCGCCGGCCGACAGCCGATCGGCTACCGCGCCCCCGCGTTCTCGATCACGCGCGCCAGCCCGTGGGCGTTCGACGTGCTGGCGGAGCAGGGGTTTGGCTATGACGCGTCCGAGCACGACACGCCCCGGGTCCGCGATCCGCTGACACCCAATGGCCTGGGGCCGCGCCCGCTGCAGATGGAGCAGGGGCGCCTGTGGGAGTTTCCGGTCGCGGTCTGGAGGACGAAGGGCCTCCGCGTACCGGTCGGCGGCGCGTCCTACTGGAGCGGCCTTCCCACGCCGCTCATCCTCAAGGGGCTCCGTGCGGCGGGACCGATGGCCGGGCTCTATCTGCACCCCTACGAACTCGATCCCCAGCTCCTGCTCCCTCGCCTGCCCCGATCGGCGCGGCCGCCTCAGCGAGCGCAGGGGATTGCCCGCGCGGCGCAGCGCAATCTGGCTCGCTGGCGGGCGGCTGACGTGCTGCGTGCGATCGCCGGTCGGCACCGCCTGATCCCGTATGGTGAGGCGTATGCCGAGCTCCGCAGCCGCGCCCCAGCGAGTTCGTAACCGGTTCCGCGCCAAGGCGCGGGAGTTCGACGACCTCTACGAGGACGAACGCCCCCTCGTCAGGCTCGTGCGGCCAGGGCTATTCCGCCGCCGCCAGCTGGCCGTCGAGACAGTGGCGTCCTACCGTGATCCGCGCGTGCTCGATGTCGGCTGCGGGTCGGGGCGGATTGGCGAGTTCGTGCTCGAGGCCGGAGCGGCGCACTATGTGGGCGTCGACTTCTCCGAGCCGATGATCGAGCTGGCCAAGGCTCGGCTGAGTCGCTTCGGGGACCGCGCGCGGCTGATCACCGAGGACTTTCTCCTTGCCTCGCTTGAGCCGCCGTTTGACGTGACGCTCGCGGTCGGGCTGTTCGACTACCTGCCCAACCCTGGACAGTTCCTGAGTCGGATGGGCGAGCTGAGCGCCCCCGGCGGCGCGATCGTCGCCTCATTTCCAGCCTGGTCGCTCGTCAAGGGACCGGTCCGGAAGGTGCGCTACGAATGGATCGGCGACTGCCCGATCTTCAATTACGACCGCACGGGACTCGAGTCGATGCTCAGGGCAGCCGGGTTCACCCGCCAGAACATTCTGGCTCCGGGACGAAGCGGCTTTCTCGTTCAGGCCTACCACGAGTGAGTGGCGGTGCTGAGCTTCGCGACCGACTGGACGATGATCTCCTCGCTCGCCACGGGCGTCGGAACGCTTGTCCTCGCGGTGGCCACGTTTGCCTCAGTTCGCTCAGCCAACCGGTCGGCCCGAGTGGCCGAGGAAGCGCTCCTCGAGCAGCGACGGCCGGTCCTCGCGCCATCGCGGTTCGACGACCCCGTGCAGAAGATCATGTTCGCCGAGCGCCACTGGGTGCACGCCCACGGTGGCCGCGGCGTGGTCCAGCACGCCAACGGCAACGTCTATCTCGCCATGAGCCTGCGCAATGTCGGCGCCGGGATCGGGGTGTGCCAAGCCTGGGCGGTGGCCTCCGGGGACATCTCCTCGGCGCGGCGCCCGCAGCACCTGCCTGACGCTGACTTCCGCGTGCAGACCCGAGACCTCTATATCCCGGCGGGAGACCTCGGGATGTGGCAGGGCGCGCTGCGCGATCCGGATGAGCCGGCCCACCGCACCGTCGTCGAGGCCATCGAGGCCGGCGAGCCGGTGGTGATCGAGTTGTTGTACTCCGACCAGGTGGGCGAGCAGCGAACCATCACCCGGTTCGCGGTGGCCCCGTACCCCGGCGCGGAGACCGGCGAAGTCATCTGGACGGTGAGCGCCGTGCGGCACTGGTTCCTCGACCGCCCCGGGCCGCGCTCCGACAGCGACATCGAAGCCAGGGCGGCGGAGATCCTGCGCCGTATCGAGACCGGGACTCAGGATGGCGTCGTGGCGGCCGAGCTCGAGGTCGCGGCCGCCGCTCGGGCGACTGGGGACAACGGGGCGGGGGCCGGCAACGAAGCTGAGGCGGGCGAGCAACCCGAAGCGGTTCAAGCGGCGACGCCCGACCGTGTCTCGGCGATCGCGCGGCCGAACTGCGAGTGAGCCAAGCGGAGCTCGAGATCAGGCCGCTCCGGGAGAGCGAGCGGCCCGATCTGCGTGAGTTCCTGACGCGTCGGTGGGGATCTCCGGAGATCGTCAGCCGGGGACAGGTGCATGACGCGTCAACGGCGCCGGCGATCGTGGCGCGGCGGGACGGGCGACTGGTCGGCCTCGTCACGTACCGTCTTAACGGGGAGTCCTGCGAAGTTCTGACCCTGAACGCGTTCGATCGGCGGCAGGGCATCGGCTCGGCGCTCATGGAGGCGGTGGCCGAGCGCGCCAGACGCGAGCGGTGTCGCCGGCTCTGGCTGATCACCACCAATGACAACCTGGACGCGATCGCCTTCTACGAGCACCGCGGGATGCGACTGGCGGCGGTGCATCATGGCGCCGTCGACGAGGCCCGGCGGCTCAAGCCCTCGATTCCCGAACGGGCTGAGAACGGGCTGCGGATCAGCGACGAGCTCGAGGTCGAGCTGGCGCCCTAGTTCGGAGCTGGGAAGCCCGCGCGAACGAGCCTCAGGCTTCGTTCTCGACCACGGGCGCCGCGGTGGCCGCATCTGATTCGACCACCAGGGCCACGGCGCTGACCTGGTCGTCATCCCGGAGATTCATCACTCGGACGCCCTGGGAAGCGCGGCCGTAGCGGTTGATGCCGCGCACCGAGGTGCGCTGGACCATCCCGTTCACCGAGACGAACACGAGCTCCTGGTGCTCGCGCACGACAAGCGCGCCCGCCAGCCCCCCCTTGTTCTCGGTCAGCTGAATCGTTTTCACGCCCATCGTCGCCCGACCCTTGACCGGGTAGTCGGAGATCGGGGTCCGCTTGCCGTAGCCGTTCTCGGTCACGACGAGCAGCTCCTGATCGTCGCGAGCGACATCCATGGCCAGAACCGCGTTGCCCTTCTGGGAGACGTTCATGCCGCGCACGCCGCTCGTATCCCGGCCCATCGGCCGCACCTGGCTCTCGGAGAAGCGCGCCGCCTGCCCCGAGCGCGAGACCATGATGACCGTGTCCTCGCCGCTGGTCCGCCGCACGGCGATCAGCTCATCGTCGTCACGAATGTTGATGGCGATGATCCCGTCGGCCTTGATCGGAGTGTTGTAGGCCCCGAACTCGGTCTTCTTGACCATCCCGTTGCGCGTGGCGAAGACCAGGTATTTCCCCTCGTTGAAGTCGCGGGTGGAGAGCACCGACTGGACGCGCTCCCCCTCCCGCAACGGCAGCAGGTTGACGAGCGCGCGGCCGCGCGCGGTGCGCGAAGCCTCTGGCAGCTCGTAGACCTTGAGCCGGTACACCTTGCCGCGGTTGGTAAAGAACAGCAGGTAGTCGTGCGTCGAGGACACGAAGAGGTGCTCGATGTAGTCGTCGTCCTTCATCTCACCGCCGGTAACGCCGATCCCTCCCCGGCGCTGCTGGCGATAGGTCGAGAGCGGCAGCGACTTGATGTAGCCGCTGTGCGTGATCGAGATCACCATCTGCTGATCGGCGATCAAATCCTCGATGTCGATCTCGCCCTCGGCGTGCGTGATCTCGGTCCGCCGCTCGTCGCCGTAGGCCTCCGCGATCTCCGAGAGCTCGTCCTTGATCAGCGCGTTGACCTTGTCCTCATCGCCCAGGATCTCCCGCAGCTCCTTGATCCGCTCGACGATGTCGGCGTGCTCCTGCTTGATCTTGTCCGCCTCGAGCGCCGTCAGACGGCTGAGCGTCATCTGGAGGATGGCCTGGGCCTGGACGACCGTGAGCTCGAAGCGCTCGACAAGACCCGTGCGCGCCGTCTCCGGATCCCGCGAGCCGCGAATCAGCGCGATCACCTCGTCGAGGTTGGCCAGCGCGACCAGGTAGCCCTCGAGTACGTGCAGGCGCTCCTCTCGCCGCCGCAGCTCGTACTTGGTCCGGCGGATGATGACCTCGCGCTGATGGTCGACGTAGTAGCCGATCATCTCCCGCAGCGAGAGTGTCTTGGGAACGTTGTCGACGAGCGCGACCATGTTCACGCCGAAGGTGGCTTGGAGCGGCGTGTGCTTGTAGAGCTTGTTGAGGACGACCTTGGGGATCGCGTCACGCTTGAGCTCGATCACGATCCGCATGCCGTTGCGGTCGGACTCATCGCGGAGATCTGTGATCTCAGGGATCTTCTTGTCGAGCACGAGATCTCGGATCTTCAGGATCACGCCGCCGTCGCCGCCCTTGCGAACCTGGTAGGGAAGCTCGGTGACGATGATCGCCTCCTTGCCCTGGCCAATCGGCTCGATGTGGGCGCGCGCCTGAACCCGGACGCGACCACGACCCGAGGTGTAAGCGTCGCGAATCCCGTCGCGACCTAGGATCGTCCCCGCGGTTGGAAAGTCAGGCCCCTTGATGTGGCGCATCAACCCGTCGACGTCGATCTCGGGGTTGTCGATGTAGGCGATCGTCGCCGACACAACCTCCTTGAGGTTGTGCGGCGGAATGTTTGTGGCCATCCCCACCGCGATCCCGGAGCTGCCGTTGACGAGAAGATTGGGGAACCGCGACGGCAGCACGAGCGGCTCCTGGCGCCCGCCGTCGTAGGTGGGGGCGAAGTCGACCGTGTCCTGGTCGATGTCACGCAGCATCTCCTCGGCCAGGCGGGACATGCGCGCCTCGGTGTAGCGCATGGCGGCGGCCGGCCAGCCGTCGATGTTGCCGAAGTTCCCGTGCCCGTCGACGAGCGGATAGCGCATCGAGAAGTCCTGGGCGAGGCGAACGAGCGTGTCGTAGATCGCCTGGTCCCCGTGCGGGTGGTACTTGCCCATCACCTCGCCGACGATCTGCGCGCACTTGACGTGCTTGCGGTTGCTCGACGGCCGCAGCCCCATCTCGCTCATCACGTACAGGACGCGACGGTGAACCGGCTTCAGCCCGTCCTCGACGCTCGGCAGCGCGCGCCCGACGATGACGGACATGGCGTAGTCGAGATACGCCGAGCGCATCTCCTCCTCGAGCCCGCGGGGCTCGATGTTGCCGCCGCCGATGGTGTCGATCGTCGCCATCGTCGCGTCCTAGATGTCGAGGTTCGCGGCCAGGGCGTTGTCCTCGATGAACTCCCTCCGGGGCTCAACCTGATCGCCCATCAACATCGAGAAGACGATGTCGGCGGACGCGGCGTCCTCCATCGTCACGCGGACCAGCGTCCGGGTTGCCGGGTCCATCGTCGTCTCGCGCAACTCGTCCGGATCCATCTCGCCGAGGCCCTTGAAGCGGTAGTACTCGATGCCCCTCTGGGCCACGCCGAGTACTCCGTCTCGGAGCTCCTCGAATGAGACAGCCTCACGCTGGGTCTCTCCCAGCTTGATCTCGAACGGCGGCGTGCCCACGAGCTCGGCCAGCTCCTTGTGCACGTCGGACAGGCGCCGATACTCGGTTGCGTCGAGCGTGGCCCGGCGGACGTGGTGCGTGGTCGCCAGGCCGGTCTTCGACTCCACCGTGCGCATCACGAGCTCGTCGGCGCTCTCGCTGATCAGCTCGACCGAGAACGCGTGTCCGCTCTCGCCGTTGGCGCCGTTCTTACCGACGTGGCGGACGAGCGAGTCCACGTCGACGATCTCCTCCTCGAGCAACCGCGCCTGTTGGAGGAAGGCGACCACCCCGTGACCGTGAGCGGCGCGCAGCGCCGACGCCCAGCCTTCGTACTGCTTGAGCAGCCGGGTGAAGCGCTTCCAACGTGCCTCGGTCAGCTTGAACGGCTTGTTGTAGCGGTCGTAGACCTCGAGCTTCTCGAACTTGTCGCCGAGCAGGATGTCCTCGAGCTCGGACTCACGCTCGAGGTAGCGGTGCTTCTGGCCCCGGGTCAGCCGGTACAGCGGCGGCTTGGCGATGTAGACGTAGCCGGCCTCGATCAGCGGCTGCATCTCCCGAAACAGCAGGGTCAGCGCCAAGGTGCGGATATGCGCGCCGTCGACGTCGGCGTCGGTGAGCAGAACGATCTTGTGATAGCGAGCCTTCTCGAGGTCGAACTCGTCCCGCACACCGGTCCCGATGGCGGTGATCAAGGCCTGGATCTCGGTGTTCGCGAGGACCTTGTCGATCCGGCTCTTCTCGACGTTGAGGATCTTGCCTCGCAGGGGCAAGATCGCCTGCGTGTTGCGGTCCCGTGCGTCAACCGCCGAGCCGCCGGCCGAATCGCCTTCGACGACGAACAGCTCGGCCAGGGCCGGGTCCTTGACCGAGCAATCGGACAGCTTCCCCGGCAGGGTCGAGTTCTCGAGGGCCGACTTCCGGCGCGTGAGGTCCCGGGCCTTGCGGGCGGCAGCGCGAGCCTGCGCGGCCTGAACCGCCTTGGAGATGACGGCCCGCGCATCCTGAGGGTTCTCTTCCAGGAACTCGCTCAACCGCGCGTAGACCACGGACTGCACGAAGCCCGCCATGCCGGGGTTGCCGAGCTTCGTCTTCGTCTGGCCCTCGAACTGGGGATCCGAGAGCTTGGCCGAGATGACCGCCGTCAATCCTTCACGCACATCTTCGCCAGCCAGGTTCTCGTCCTTCTCCTTGAGGAACCCCTTGTCACGCGCGTACGTGTTGACAGCGCCCGTCAGCGCCGCGCGAAAACCACTCAGGTGCGAGCCGCCCTCGATCGTGTTGATGTTGTTGGCGAACGAGAAGACCGACTCCTGGTAGGAGGAGTTCCACTGCATCGCCACCTCGACCGCGCCCTCCTCGCTCTCGCCGTCGAATGAGATGACCTTGCGCTGGATCGGGTCCTTGTTCTCGTTGAGGTACTTGACGAAGTCGACGATCCCGCCCTCGTAGCGGAATTCCGCCCGGTGGCCCTCGCCCCGCTCATCGACCAGAGTGATCTTGAGCCCGCGGGTGAGGAAGGCCGTCTCCCGCATCCGCTCCTCGAGGATCTTGAAGTCGAGGTCGAGGGTCTCGAAGATGTCGGCATCCGGGAGGAAGGTCGTCGTCGTGCCGGTCTCCCTTGTCGCCGCCCCGCGCTCCACGGCCGCCAGGGGCTTACCGCGCTCGTAGGACTGCGTCCATGTGTACCCGTCACGCCGGACCTCGACGTCAACACGCTCGGACAGGGCGTTGACCACTGACACCCCCACCCCGTGTAGGCCGCCCGACACCTTGTAGCCACCGCCATCGCCGAACTTGCCCCCGGCGTGCAGGACCGTCATGACAACCTCGAGGGCCGACCGGCCCTCCTTCTTCATCGTGGCGACGGGAATTCCTCGGCCGTTGTCGATCACCGTCACGGAGTTATCGGGATGGATGCTGACCGTGACCGCCGTGCAGTGGCCGGCCAGCGCCTCGTCCACGGAGTTGTCGAGGACCTCGTAGACGAGATGGTGCAGTCCGCGGGGACCGGTGGAACCGATGTACATCCCAGGTCGTCTGCGGACCGCCTCGAGGCCTTCGAGAACGGTGATGTCCTGAGCGTCGTAGCTGCTCTTCTGCTGGGCGCGCTGGGCGCCACCTTCGTTTGCCAAAGGTCCTCCGATTACATCGAGACGCCCCGGATCCGCGCCTCAAAGCCGCGCCCGGGGCGTCGCAAGTTGATGACATAAGTCTAGCACGGCGGGGGACGGAAACCCGCCTCCAACTGAGACGTTTTCCCTGCAAAACGCAACAAAAGGGTAACAGAAGAGCAACTTTCGCGCTCCGGCCGAGCGTCAGCGCGGACACGGGCCTTGGAGGGCGTCGCGTAAGCACGCAACGCGCTTTGCAAGATCGCCCTTCAGCTTTGACGCCGATTCGCCGATCAGGAACACAGCGGCGCCGACGTGGACCACGTGGTCGGCGGGGCGACTCCTTAGTCGCCATTCGCACATATGAAAGCCGACACCGTCATCGAACAAGCGCCACGGACGCTTTCAGCGGCCGCTAACACGCTGCGACGCGTGCGGAACATGCACCCCGTGTGGGGGCTCAACGTGGTCGTGCTCGGGATCGCTGGCGCGCTCTATTTCGGGCCCGTTCAGGGCCTTGCGCCGGCCGCCACACTGCACCTGCCGTGGTGGTTGATCGCCGTCGCGTTCGCGATCGCTGAACGTGCCGTGGTCCACGTTCATTTCCGGCGCGGCGCGCATTCCTTCTCGCTGGGGGACATTCCGCTCGTCTTCGGACTGCTGTTCTGCAGTGCCAACGGCGTGGTCCTGGCTTGCCTGGTGGGCAGCGCCATCGTGTTGGTCCTCGACCGGCGCCTACCGCCGATCAAGTGCATCTTCAACCTGGCCCAGTTCGCGCTGACGACCTGCATTGCCGTCCTCGTCCTGCACGCCATCGCGCCAGACAACGGGGCGGTAGGACCGCAGATGTGGGTGGCTGCGCTGCTCGCGACGCAGGCCGGTGGTGCCGTCGCCATCCTCTTGATCGCCGCCGCCATCTCTCTCTCCGAGGGGCTGGTCAAGCTGGGGACGATCGGCCACATGTTCTCGATGGACATGGTGGTAACCCTCAGCAACACGAGCCTCGGCCTGTGCGGTGCCGTGCTGACCGCCGACGACCCGCGCTCGCTGCCCTTGCTCGTGGTGCCCTCCGCCACGTTGTTTGCCGCCTACCGGGCCTATCTCTCCGAGCGTGAGCGCCATAAGCGGCTCGAGTTCCTATATGAGGCCAACCGGACCTTGGTCCATTCGCGGGAGATCGCGCACGCCCTCGAAGGGCTCCTGCTGCGCTCCCTCGACGCGTTCCGCGCCGAGATGGCAGAGATCATCCTGTTCGGCTCCGATCAGAACCCGTCGCTGCGGACGCTTCTCGGGCCGGGCACGTTCCGTGAATTGATGGAGCCCGTCGACAGTGCCGTGGCCGACGAGATGCGCCACCTCCTGGAGGAGACCGGGACCGGCGCGGTGACGCTGGATCCACCGTTCGGCAGCCCCCGCCTCCAGCGTTACCTCGAGGCCCGCGGAGTCACCCACGCGATGGTCGCCCCCCTGCCGGGGGAGGAACGGGTGATCGGCGCGATCATGCTGGCCAACCGCTTCGGAGTCGTGCGCTCGTTCGACCACGAGGACCTGCGGCTCCTCGACACCCTGGCCACCAATGCCAGCGTCGCGCTCCAGTACGACCGCCTGGAGCAGGCGGTCCTGCAGCTGAGCGTGCTCCAGGAACAGCTTCATCACCAGGCCTACCACGATCCTCTGACAAGCCTCGCAAACCGCACGCTGTTCACCGACAAGGTGCGGGAGACGCTGACCGCCAGCCAGGGCGAGGTAGCCGTGTTGTTCATCGACCTCGACGACTTCAAGACCGTCAACGACAGCCTCGGCCACGCCGCGGGGGACGAGCTGCTCGTCTCGGTGGCCTCACGCCTGCGGTCCTGCCTCCGTCCCGAGGATGTGGTGGCGCGACTCGGCGGCGATGAGTTCGCGGTCATGGTCGAGGACGCGCGGGACGCCGAGGATGCCGCGAGCCGGGTGGCGGGCAGGATCATGGATGCATTCGTGATGCCGCTGTCGGTGGGATCGGAAAGCGTGTCGGTCTACGTCAGCGTTGGGATCGCGATCTCCCAAGGCCGCAGCAAGTCGGCCGAGGAGCTCATCCGCGACGCCGATGTCGCGATGTACAAGGCCAAGACGTCGGGCAAGGGACGCTTCGAGGTCTTCCACCCGAGCATGGGCGCCGCCGTACTCGAGCGCCACGGCCTCAAGGAGGAGCTCCGCCAGGCCATCGAGCGTGAGGAGCTGACGCTCTACTTCCAGCCAATCCTCACCCTATCCAGCGGTGAGCTCGTGGCGGAGGAAGCCCTGGTGCGCTGGCAACATCCCCGTCGAGGCTTGGTGGCGCCGGGTGAGTTCCTCCCCCTGGCCGAGGAGACGGGGCTGATTCTCTCCGTCGGTCAGTACGTGCTCGAGCAGGCCTGCCATCAGGCGCGAGCCTGGCAGCGTGACAAAGACGCCGGGCGCGGTCCTTCCCAGGACGTCTCGGTGCACGTGAACCTGTCGGCGATCGAGTTGCGCGACCGCCACCTGGCCGACCGCGTCCGCGAGACGCTCTTCCGCACCTCGGTCGACCCGCGGACGCTCGTCTTCGAGGTCACCGAGACCCTGCTGCTCGAGGACGAGGCCCACATCTCCGCCACCATCGCCGAGCTCCGCGACCTCGGCGTTCGCTTCGCGCTCGACGACTTCGGCACCGGCTACTCGTCGCTTAGCTATCTGCACACCCTGCCGCTCGACATGTTGAAAATCGCCAAGTCGTTCGTCGATGGGCTGTCCCGCGGCGGACGCGAGGCATCGTTCGTGCGCATGATCATCGAGCTCGCACGAACGCTCGGAGTGGGAGTGATCGCAGAGGGAATCGAGACCCCAGACCAGGTCAGCGCACTGCTGGCGCTCGGGTGTGACCTCGGCCAGGGGTTCTATCTCGGCCGGCCCCGGCCGGTGAAGGACGAGCTCAGGCTCGAGCGCGTCGCCTAATCCGCGCCGGGCCAGCGCCGCTCGAACATCTGCTTAGAGGACGAAAGGTCTTCGCCGAAGCTGCCGATGGGGACCTAAACCTGCTCAGGGCAAACCCGTCGCGAGGCGGGGACGCAAAGCCAGGGGTCTCATCAGGAGACATGAGACAGCCCAGCTGCCAGTTGAACGACGCTGGTAGACCGACTTTGCGACATGGAGGTTGCCCGAGATGACAGGGCGAATCGAAGACTCAGACGGCCAGATGCTCGATCTCGAGACGTTCCTGGCCTGGCTAGAACATTCGTCTAGGGGGCAAAGGTTTCCCGGCGAAGCTGCCGATGAGGAACCCAGCAAGTGGTCATATAGACCTGCTCAGGGCAAACCCGTCGTGAGGCGGGGGCGCAAAGCCAGGGGTCTCGCAATCACGAGACGGCCCAGCTGCCAGTTCGAGACCAGCCGCTGGTAGATGACTTTGCGACACGGAGGTTGCCCTGAGATGACTAGCTCAATCGGATTTGTTGATCGGATACGTTGGCTGTCCGCCCTCGCGGCGTCGACAGTCCTGGCGCTGGTGGCGGCGGTCGCGCTGCACCAGTGGCAGCCGACGGCGATCGACTCCGGCTCGGCGGCCAGCCCATCGGCACCCGCTGGTTCCTCGGCGCCGCTCGATCCCAGGATCGCCAGCCTCGCGGCGCACCGGCCGGCTGCCTCCGTAAGCGCGATCGTTCAGTTCAAGGCTGGCGTGAGCCTGGAGCGCGCGCGCTGGATCGTCTCTCGGGCCGGGGGCCATGTCTTCGGCCAGCTGCACATCATCAACGCCCTTGCCGTCAGGCTGCCGGCCGAGCGGGCACGCTGGCTGGCGAGGAATCCCGGCGTCCACTCGGTCTCGCTCAACTCCGCGATCAAAACGCAGGACTGGGGTCTGAACGCGATCACCGGCAGCATGCTCGGAAGCCTGCAGACCACCTATGACCAGACGCTGAACGTCCTGTCTCCGTGGTCGCACGGCTACACAGGCGCCGGTGTCGGTGTGGCGGTGATCGACACGGGCATCGCCGGTGGCCTGCCCGACTTTCAGGGCAGCAATGGCTCCTCGCGTGTGGTCGAGACGGCGGTCACGAACCCGTACGCGACGACGGCGACCGACGGCTACGGTCACGGCACCGACGTGGCCGGGATCATCGCCGGCAACGGTCTCAACCGGCCCTCCGGAGATCCGCTCGATGGGCAGTACATCGGCGTGGCGCCGAATGCCAACCTGATCTCGGTCAAGGTCTCCGACGACCAAGGCAACTCCACGGTGCTCGACGTGATCTACGGCCTGCAGTTCGTCGTCGATCACCAGTCCGACTACAACATCCGCGTCGTCAACATGTCGCTTGACTCGACGACCCCGCAGTCCTACACGAGCGACCCGCTCGACGCCGCGGCGGAGTCGGCGTGGATGCACGGAATCGTTGTCGTCGCGGCCGCCGGCAACCGCGGCACGGCGCCGGACGCTGTCCAGTACGCGCCCGCCAACGATCCGTACGTGATCACAGTCGGGGCTGTGGACGAGAACGGGCAGAGCAATCCGGCCAACGACACGGTCGCCTCGTGGTCAAGCCAGGGCACGACGCAGGACGGCTTCCAGAAGCCTGACGTGTACGCGCCGGGGGCTCACATCGTCTCGGTGCTGGCGCCGAACAGCGCCTTCGCCAGCATGTGCCCGAGCTGCGTCATCGGCGGTGCCTACATCAAGACGGGCGGAACCTCGATGGCAGCTCCGATGATCTCGGGGCTGGTCGCCGACCTGCTCCAGCAGCACCCCAGCCTGACCCCGAATCAGGTCAAGGGTGCCCTGACGAGCTCGTGGGTCAGCTCGAACTCGAACTTCCAGGAGCCGGACGCCAACAGACTGTTCTGGATGTGGAGCCCGCCGGTGGCCAATCGGGGACTCACACCCAACACTCTGATCACCGACCCGCAGGGCAACATCGACTACAGCCGGTCGAGCTGGAGCCGGTCGAGCTGGAGCACGGCGACGGGTTCGCTCAGCGCCGGGTTCGCCCGCTCGAGCTGGAGCTGCACGTGTTCGACGACGAGCACCGGCAGCATCGATCCCAGCCGGTCGAGCTGGAGCAGCAACTCCTGGTCGACCTACTTCGGGCAATAGTCTGGGGGCAGTGATCCCGGGTACTGCCCGGGAGATGATTCCTGACCATCGAGAGCCGGTGACGGATCCCGTCACCGGCTCTTCTCACTTCGGTGGCAGCGCGACGCACCGCACCCGCTCGATCCGCCCCGACCGGAGAGCCTGATTCAAACGCGCGACGATCGCCGGCCCCATCAGATCGATCTCCTGAGCCCAGACCGAGGCCGAACAGGAAATCGTGAGGGTGCCGGCGCGCTCGGCCGTCGGGACCGCCTCGGCGGCTATCGCGCGCCCCACAGTCTGCGGCCACGCCTGCTGAACCTCGGCCAGAAGTGTTCGCGGTGCCAGTTCTTCGCGGACCTGGTCGACCGCCATGGCGACGCTGCGCGGGCTCCGGCGCCAGCTCGTCATACGATCGCCTCCTCGAGAACGATGCCGTTCGCGACCGCGATGCGAACCACGGCGTCGCTCGTCGCGTCGGGCACGTGTTCGAGGTCGGTCGTGGTCAGCACGGCCTGACCATCAGCCGAACGGAGAAGGTCGACAAGGGCCTCTCGGCGAATGTGGTCGAGCTCGCTCATGACGTCATCCAGCAGCATCACCGGTGCCGTGCCGCGCTGGCGGGCTATCGCTTGACGCTCGGCCAGCAAAAGGGCAAGAAGACACACGCGCTGCTGACCCTGCGAACCATAGGCGCGCAGATCATGATCCCCGAGCGACAGCCCGAGGTCGTCCCGGTGCGGTCCGTGGGCGGTGAAGCCTCGCTCGATGTCCTGTTCGGTGCGGGCGGCGAGTTCGCTCGCGAGCTGCGCTGGCTCGAGAGCCTCAGAACGGGAGCGGTACTGAACCTCGAGACTCTCCTCGAGGCCGAGCAGAGCTCCGTTGCTCGCCGCGAGTTCCCGCACTGCCTCGGTCGCACGTCGGCGTTGTTCCATCAGCTCGATCCCGGTTCGCGCCAGCTGCAGGTTCCAGCTGTCGAGCGAGGCGCGTGACCCCGCCCCGCGGCGGATTCGCGCGATCAGGGCATTGCGCTGGCCGAGCGCGCGCGCATAGGCGCTGCGGACCCCTCGCTGTGCCGGCCAGAGCGCGGCCAGGAGCTGATCGAGATGAGCGCGGCGAAGCGCCGGCGGTCCTTTGACCAGTTCCAATCGGTCAGGCAAGAAGACGCTCACGAGAGGCCGCCCGGGCGCATCGATCAGTCTCTCGACGTTGGCTCCGTCTACCTGCAGCCGTTTCGCCTGACCCGGGGTGAAGCCGACCGCCGTTTGGTGCGCACCGCCCTCGGCCTCTGACTGAACCAGCACCCGCGTGGTCGCCGCGCCAAAGCGCACCACCTCACGCTCGTTGGCCGTCCGGCACGAGCGGCCGGTGCAGCCGAAGTAGAGGCCCTCGAGCAGATTTGTCTTGCCGGCACCGTTGGGGCCCACCACGACGGTGAGACCACTTCCCAGGGACACACGCACATCGTGGTAGGAACGGAAATCCCGCAGTGCGAGGCTGAGGACGCGCATCTGAGAGTCGCTTCGCGCTGGCGGCCCGAGCTCCTAGACGTTGAGCCGGATCGGCATGATCAGATACTGAAAGCCAGTGCCGTCGGCGGATTGAATCAGTCCCGGTCTGAGTGGACTGATCAGCTTGAGGAGCAGATCGCCATCCTCGATTGCCTCCAGACCGTCGCGCAGAAACTCTGGGTTGAAGCCAATTTCGAGCGCCTCGCCTTGAAAGGCGACCGGTAAGGACTCGGAGGCTTCTCCGACGTCCGGCGTCTGCGCCGACACCGTCAGTTCGCCAGGCGCGAAGGTGAGCCGCAGGGGCGCGTTCTTCTGTGCGAGCAGGCTGATGCGCCGTACGACCTCGGTGAGCTCGGCGCCGGAGACACGCAGCTCGTGCTCGAAGCTCTCGGGCAACAGCTGCCGGTAATTGGGGAACTGTCCTTCGATGAGCCGCGAGGACAGCGTGACACCGTCGAGCTGGAAGAGAACCTGGTTCTGGAGAACGCTTATCCGGAGCTCGCCCTCCTCGGTGCCCGTCGCAACACGCCCGAGTTCCTGCAAAGCCCGCGCCGGGACGTTCACCTCGAACGGAGATTCCAGCGCCGTCTCGAGCTGGGTCTCCTTCACACTCAGGCGGTAGGAGTCAGTGGCCACCATGCGCAGCTCGCGATCGGCGGCCGAGACCAGGATGCCGGTGAGGACCGGGCGCGTCTCATCGTGAGAGGCGGAGCCGGCGACCTTTGACGCCGTGGCGACGAAGGCCTGAATGGGCATGGCGACCCCTTCTCCCGAAACTGGCTCAGGGAAGGGGGGGAAGTCCTCGGCTCGCAGCGTGCGGATGTGAAACGTGGCCTTGCCGGAGATGACTTCGACATCCTGCTCAGCGGAGCGCAGCTCGAGGGAGACCTGAGCTGCCGGGAGAGCGCGGACGACGTCGAGCAGTAGTCGCGCTGGAAGCACGACCAATCCTTCGCGTACGACCTCGGCCTGGAGCGGCACGCGGAGGCTGACGTCCATGTCCGTAGCCCGCAGCTCGCAGGTAGTTGAGTCCACAATAATGGCGACTCCGGATAGCGCCTGGATGGCGCTGCGCGTCGAAGCGACGCGAGCAACGGTCTGGAGTTGAGAGAGGAGAGCCTCTCGATCGAGCGAAATCTTCACAACAAATACCTCAAGGGTGAATTAGTAGTCATAGAGCGGAGGGGGCGGTGTTGATAAGTCGCCATTCGCGCGCAGTTAGCGTGGAAGTTTCGGGCGCGAACGGGCAGAGAAGTCTGTCAACAAGTCCGGTCGTCTCTACGACTGGTGATCTCGGACCTCAGGTTGTTGACTTCGACCCCCGCATCATCGTTGGCGGCCAGCCGGTCCGAAACTCGTTTGCAGGCATGGAGCACCGTGGCGTGGCCTCGCCCACCGAACGCTTGACCGATTCCCTCCAGAGGCGTGGCGGTCAACTCACGGGCCAGGTAGATGGCGACCTGCCGAGGCCAGGCAATGCGGGCTGCCCGGCTGCCGCTGAGGAGCTCGGAGACCGGGAGACGGTAGTGGGAGGCGACCTGGGCTTGTATCTGGTCAATCGACGGCCCCCGCCGCCCGCGCGCCGGATACATGGTGTCGAGGACCGTCGACGTGAGGTCGAGGTCGATGGGCCGGCCGGTGAGGGAGTGGTAGGCGACGACGCGGATCAGGGCGCCCTCGAGCGAACGGATGTTGTCGGTCACGCGTTCGGCGATTGCATCGATGACCGAGAAGTCGGTGAGGGGAACCTGGTCGAGGATCGCCCGCTTGCGCAGTATTGCGCTGCGCGTGGCGAAGTCAGGAGGGCGGATATCGGCGACGAGACCGGCCTCGAAACGTTCGCGCAGCCGCTGCTCGATTGAAACCAGGGCGCTGGGCAGGCGATCGCAGGTCAGGACGAGCTGGCGGCCTGTCTCATACAGGGCGTTGAACGTGTGGAAGAACTCCTCCTCGGTTCTGGCTTTGCTGGCCAGGAACTGGACGTCGTCGACCAGCAGCACGTCGACGTCGCGGTAGGCGTGCTTGAAACGGTCAAGCGTGCGGGAGTTGAGGGCGCTGACGAAGTGGTTGGTGAACGCCTCGACGGTCGAATAGCGGACCCGAGTGTTGCCGCCAAAGGCGAGCACGTAGTTGCCGATGGCGTGAAGCAGATGGGTCTTACCGAGCCCCGGCGGCGCGTGGAGGAACAGTGGGTTGTAGGCCTGTCCGGGGAGCTCGGCCACGGCCAGCGCGGCGCCATGCGCAAGACGGTTGCCGTCCCCGATGACGAATTGGTCGAAGCTGTACCTGGGGTTGAGGCTGGTGGCAGCGCGATCCGCGTCGACCGGGGGCGACGGGTCTGCGCCGCCCGTGCCTTCAATGGCGACGGAAACCTCCGAGCCAACGATGGCTCGGGCAGATTGCTCGAGGATGCGGCCAAAGCGCTTCGCGACCCATGAGCGGATATCTGGTGGGGCCGCTAGGAGGAGCTCCGAGCCCGCGAATGCCTTCAGTTGGAGAGGGGCGATCCAGATCTCGTACGTCGAATCACCGAGGGCTCGCCGAAGCTCGGCGCGGATCGCGCGCCACGCAGCGACGGGCTCGGGATTCTCGGGCAGCGCCAAGCGACTCCTTCTCGGAAACGTTCTAAAAGGTCGCCGTTCGTGAGGCCGGGCACGACCGCGCGAGGCGGCGAATATATCAGCGGGTTCTGAGGGGACGAGGACGCCGTTTAGGGCATGACGCAAAGCGCGAGAAAAACCGGGAAGCGCTGCGGGTGCTGCGTATACTGGCCTCAATCCCGCCAGGGCTTTGAATCATGAAACGCACCTATCAGCCAAAGAAGCGCAAGCGCGCGAGAGCTCACGGCTTTCGCCGGCGGATGCGCACTCGGGCGGGGCGGCTCACGCTAAAGCACCGGCGGGCCAAGGGTCGCAAGCGACTGACCGTGTGATGTCCCGTCGCCCGGGGGCCGGCCCCCGCCCGGGACGGGGACGGCTGACCCGAAGCGCGGATTTCGACCGTGTGGTGCGGCGCGGGCGCTCGTTGGCGGCACGCGAACTGGTTCTGTACGTCTTCCCTCGGGAGGAGGATGGCCCGCCGCGGCTCGGCCTCTCGGTCTCGCGAAAGGTCGGCGGCGCCGTCCAGCGGAATCGAGTCAAGCGGCTCTTGAGGGAGGCGTTCGCAGCCGAGAGCGCTCGCGTGCCGATGGGGACCGATTTCGTGGTGGTGGCGCGCCACGACGCCGGCAGCCTGGCCGAGCGCGAGGGGCTGGACGGGATCCAGGCCGTTCTGCGTGAACTCATCGCACGGGCCCTCGATGGTGCGGAGCGGCGCGGTCGAGTGGAGGGCGAGGCAGCGTGAAGCTGCGGCCGCGTCTGCTCGTGGTTGGCCTGCTCCGCGGCTACCAACGGTGGATCTCGCCCGCCTTCGGCCAGCGGTGCCGCTACTACCCGTCGTGCTCGGAGTATGCGGTCCAGGCGGTTGAGCGATTCGGCATACTCCGCGGACTTGTCCTCGCCGCCTGGCGCCTGCTGCGCTGCAACCCGTTCAGCCACGGCGGGTTCGATCCAGTCGACGAGCAGCGGCTGTTCACGCCGAAAGCCACCATCCCCGGCACCTGACCATGTTGCCTAGCGCGAACATCTTCCAGCCGCTGATCGACATCTTCGAGCCGGCGCTGAAGTTCTTCCATACGAGTATCGGGGTCTCCTGGGGGTGGTCGATCGTGTTGCTCACGGTCGTGATCCGCGCGCTTCTCCTGCCCCTGGCCTTCAGGCAGTTCCACTCGATGCAGAAGCTCCAGCGGGTGGCTCCCGAGCTCAAGGCGATCCAAGCCAAGTACAAGGACGACAAACAGCGCCAGCAGCAGGAGGTCATGAAGTTCTACCGGGAGAACGAGATCAACCCGTTCGCCTCCTGCTTGCCCCTCGTGGCGCAGATCCCTGTCTTCATCGGCCTGTTCTATACGTTGCGGACGCGGCTGCGAAAGGACATCTGCCCTCAGATCCAGACGGCTTATGAGCAGCGCTACGCAGCGGTCCACCACATCTCGCTCAAGGCGGCGGCTGGACAGACGACCGCGTGTGGCAAGGGGACCGGCGCCAGCTTCCTGTTCATCCACGACCTGACGTCGACGGCCACCGGCCTCACGCTGGTCGTGTTGATCGTCCTCTACGTCGGAACGCAGCTCGCCTCTTCGCTGATGATGTCGACCCCGACGATGGACCCCACCCAGCGCCGGATCATGTTGCTGATGCCGCTGTTCTTCGTCATCTTCATCATCAACTTCCCGGCCGGGCTGATCGTCTACTGGATCACCACCAACGCCTGGACAATGCTCCAGCAGTACGTGATCCGCCGGCGGATCGGACCGGTCACACCCCCGCCCACGGTTGCGGCGACGGCCGGTGGCCAGGCGGCCACCGACGGTAAGCCGAAACCTCGCACGGCTTCGAACGGTGCTGAGGCCGGCGGATTGGCGGGATTACTGCGCGGCCGCATTAAGCCGACGGAGCCTCAGGAGCCAACTGGCGTCGGGGCGGCAAACAAGCCGCGTCGCGATGCGCCCCCTCCTCCACCTCCTCGGAAGAAGAAGAAGCGCTCGGGTCGCCGGCGCTAGCGATGCGTTCAGAGGTGCAAGGACCGCGATGACGACAGATTCGACAAGTGCCGCGGCCTGCGTGCAGGAGGTGCTCGAGCGGATTGCCAGCGGCATCGGGGTGGAGGCCTCGGTGAGCCTCAGCGAGGACAGCGAAGGGATCACCGCCGAATTCGTGGGCGACGACCTCGGCCTGTTGATCGGCCATCACGGCCAGACAATCGACGCCATCCAACATCTCGCGTATCGGATCGCCTACCGGCGCTCCGGGGCCCCGCTGCGGGTTGTGGTCGATGCCGCGGGATACCGGGAGCGCCGCGCGGTCGCGCTGCGAGCCGCTGCCGATCAGGCCGCCGAGGCCGCGCTCCATGACCGCCGTCCGATCGCGCTGGAGGCGATGAGCGCGCTGGAGCGCAAGGTCGTCCACGAGCACCTCAAGGGCCGCCACGACATCGAGACCTACAGCGAGGGCCAGGAGCCGGATCGGCGACTCGTCGTCGCCCCGCTCGTCGAGTAGGGCGGCGAGAGGCCGGGGGACCGTGCGCCCCTGGGCCTGATCCGCACGTTTCGGAGCAGATCCGTTTCACGATTTTCTGCCCGGTGAAACAATCACGTTAAGTGGCTGAGATCTCGGATTTCGACCGCGGAGTGTTCGTCGGCCTGATGATCGGCGAAGCTTCCTTCGGCGGCGACGGCCGCCAGCCTCAGATCACGCTGCGCATGCATGTGCGCCACGAGCCACTGTTCCGGTGGTTGATCTCCCGTTTCCCAGAGACCCGGCTCTACGGCCCCTATCACCACGGCGGCCGATCCTATTTTCAATGGATGGCACGCGGCAGGGCGCTGGTCCGCGACGTCCTTCCCGTCTTGGAACAGGGCCTTGACCCCGAGCTCGACCGCCATGCCGTTGAGCGCCTGGGGCGCATGTGCACACGGTATGCCGCGTATATCGCTCGCGAGCGTGGGTTGATCGACCAGTCGCGCGAAGCTGGGTCGCCGGTGCAAGCGGATGCCGAGTAGGGCGACTGTTGCCGACGTAGCGCCCGAAGTAGCCGCCCTCGTCGCGCGCTACCACCTGAGTCCGGATTCACGGTCCCAACTTGTCCGGTTCGTCGAGCTGCTCCTGTCGCCGCATGCACCCACCGCCGTAAGGACGCCTCAGGCGGCGGTCGATGACCACTTGGCGGACGCGCTGGTCGCGCTGGAGCTCGATGCGCTCCGCTCCGCGCACAGGCTGCTCGACCTCGGCTCAGGCGCGGGGCTTCCCGGGCTTCCGCTGGCGATTGCCCGGCCTGAGGCCGCCTTTACGCTGCTCGAGGCGGGGGCTCCGAAGGTCCGGTTTCTGAAACGCGCGTGCGACGAGTGTCTGGTGGCAAATGCCGATGTTGTCCACGCGCGAGCCGAGTCCTTCGCCAGGACCGCCCGCCCCTACGACCTCGTGACCGCTCGCGCTGTGGGCCCGTTACCGGTGGTCCTCGAGTACGCGGCCCCGCTGCTAGGAGTCGGCGGAACACTCGTCGTCTGGCGCGGCCGGCGCGATCCAGACGCCGAAGCAGCGGCGGCGCACGCGGCCGAGCAGCTGGGACTCGGCACCGCGACCATCCGGCCGGTTGCGCCCTATGACGGCGCCGAGCACCGCCATCTCTATACGGTTTCGAAGCTCGAGGAGACGCCGGTGAGATTCCCGCGCCGGCCCGGCATGGCGCTCAAGCGGCCCCTTGGCCTGCGGGATGGCCCGTGCCGCGCGCCATCTGACCGCGTACAGCGCTAGCGTGGCCGCAGATGGGCACCGTCTACGCGATCGCGAATCAGAAAGGTGGCGTTGGCAAGACGACCACGGCCGTGAACCTCGCGGCGTGTGTCGCTGAGGCGGGCTACGAGACGCTGCTCGTTGACATCGACCCGCAGTGCAATGCCACGATCGCCCTCGGGCTCGGCAAGGACGCTCCCCAGACCGTGTACGACGTCCTCATCAACGAGATTCCCCTTGATGCGGTTGTGGTTCCGACGGCCATCGAGCGCCTGGCGCTTGGCCCCTCGGGCCCGGACCTCGCCGGTGCCACGGTCGAGTTACCTCGGCTCGCCGGCTCCGAACTTCGCCTGCGAGACGCGTTGGCCCCCGTCCGCTCCGATTACGCCTTCACCCTCCTCGATTGCCCACCGTCCCTGGGGCCGCTGACCGTGAACGCCCTGGTCGCCGCCGATCGGGTGATCGTCCCGGTTCAGGCGGAATACTTCGCCCTCGAGGGGTTGGCCGGGCTCCTGGACACACTCGGGCTGATCCAGCGCGAACTCAATCCGCGGCTCACGGTCGCCGGCATGCTCCTGACCATGTACGACGGACGGACGCGCCTGGCTCAGGACGTGGAGCGTGAGATCCGCCAGCACTTTCCCGAACTGGTGTTCGATACGGTGATCCCCCGCAACGTCCGCGTGGGTGAGGCGCCAAGCTTCGGCAAGCCCGTGATCCACCACGATCCGCACTGTGCCGGTGCGGATGCCTATTTCGAGCTCGCAAAGGAGGTTGCCGCCCGTGGCTGACCGACCGAAGGGAATGGGCCGCGGCCTGGCCGCGATCCTGTCCGTCGCTCCCCGAGATGAGCCCGAGGAGCTCCGCCAGCTCCCGGTCGATCTGATCGCGCCCAACCCGCGTCAGCCCCGCACCGCGTTTGAGGACGAGGCCCTGATCGGTCTCGCCGATTCGATCCGCGAGCGCGGCGTTCTCCAGCCCGTTCTGGTTCGCCCCCTGGTCGGCGGCCGCTATGAGCTGATCGCAGGCGAACGACGTTGGCGGGCGGCCCGGATGGCAGGACTCGATTCCGTCCCCGCCGTTGTGCGCGCGGACGACGACGCGGCTTCGCTCGAGTTGGCTTTGATCGAGAACATGGCCCGCGAGGAGCTGAATCCGGTGGACGAAGCTCGCGCGTGCGCGGCCCTGGTCGAGGAGCTTGGACTCTCCCGTGAGGATGTGGGTCTGCGGGTGGGGCGAAGCCGTGTCGCTGTCTCGAACCTGATCCGGCTTCTCGAGCTGCCCGATGAAGCCCTTGAATTGGTCGAGCGCGGCGTTCTCAGCGAGGGCCACGGGCGTGCCCTGTTGCTCGCGGCCGACCACGCTGAGCGCCGGCGGCTGGCCCGCGCCGCCGCGGAGGCCGGTTGGTCGGTCCGTGAGCTCGAGGCGCGCGCCCGCGCGGCCAACGGCGGGGGGGGGATGCCGAGGCCGCCGCGCCAACGCCGCCCATCTCACCCGGACCAGGAGGCCACCGCCGAGCGAATCGCCGACACCCTTCAGCCCGTCTTCGGACGAGAGGTCGAGGTCGTCGCCAGGGGTCGATCTGGGTTTCGCGTACAGCTCGAGGTGGACTCGGTGGAGGACGCGCTCGAGCTGGCGCGGCGCCTTCGGGTACGCGCCGCCGCGTAGCTGCGCGCATCCTGCCGGGCCGCCGGCGGGCACTCGCGTCGGCGTTAGACTCCGAGCTGCGAAGGGCGATTAGCTCAGTCGGTTAGAGCGCTTCTCTGATAAGGAAGAGGTCCCTGGTTCGAGTCCAGGATCGCCCATATGATTGGTGCTTCTGTGGGGCCATCGACCTGGGCTTACTCCTGAGACCCGCGGCAGGTGACTGAGAAGATCCCTGAGTCGGCGCGGGCGGTCCTGGAGGCAGGGCATCTGGCGCATCTGGTCACGCTTGAGCCCGACGGCCGTCCTCAGGTCTCAATCGTGTGGGTAGGGCTCGACGGGGAGGAGATCGTGGCCGGGCATCTGCCCGAGCACCGCAAGATCCGGAACATTCGGCGTGATCCCCGCGTAGCGCTGTCGATCGAGGCCGGGTCCCGGAACGCCATCGGGCTCGACGAGTATCTCGTCATCCACGGCCGGGCCCGAGTGACCGAGGGAGGCGCGCCGGAGCTGCTGCAGCGCCTGGCTCACGTCTATCTCGGACCAGAAGTCAAGTTCCCGCCCATGGACGACCCGCCCCCCGGATACATAACCCACATCGCGGTCGAGCGGCTTGGTGGCGTCGGGCCCTGGGCCCGCTAGACCGGCCTTGGCCGCCAGAAGCGTCGCGGATTTCGTGCACATAGGGTCCGGATCGTGCGACGCTTCGGGCATCCGCTCGTCGCGACACCGCGGCCCCGAAACCGCGACCCGCGCGGCCCGCGCGACACCGCGGCCCGCGCGACACCGCGGCCCGCGCGACACCGCGGCCCCGCCCCCGCGACCCCCGCGACACCGCGGCCCCGACCCGCGCGACCCCCGCGACACCGCCGCCCCGGGCCCGCTAGTCCCGGGTACCGACCTCGAGGCCGTGTTTCGTCGCGCTGCGCTTCTGGCGAGCGGGACCCGGTTCACGTTGGGTTGACTTGAGGGCGACCGCGACGGCGATGTCGAGGTTGCGTCCGCGCCCCCGGGCACGTGCGCGCGTGTAGACCTCGGGCCCCAGCTCTTCGATCAGTTCGTCGTGCGTCGTGGCGAACAGGGCGAGCTCGTCGGGCTTGCGATCGATCCCCGATCGTTCCCGCTCGGCTTCGGCAGCCCCGATCAGCTCCGCGGCCGTGATCGGGGCGCCGGTGCGTGCGCTGAGGGCGGCGAGGACCTCGAAGCACTCGATCGTCTGGCGCCGCTCCCCGAGCGCACTGGCCAGCTCGAGCCCCTCCCTGAGAAGGTCAGGCGTGCGCGGGTCTCCGAGACGGTGTTGGATGAGATGCTTGCCCAGCTCGACCAGCGTTTGTGCCACGTGCATCCCGTCTCCGGCGGTGCGCGCCAGCTCCACGCTCTGCTCCAGGAGCGGGGTTGCCTGGTCGACCTGCCCCAGTGCCTCGTGCACGATGGCCAGGTTCTGGCACATGACGCTCTGGCCGCGCACATCGCCTAGCTCACGCCAGATCTCGCCCGCCTCCTGGTAGCGGCCTAGTGCTGCGGCGTAGTCCTCCATGTAGAGAGCAATCACGCCCAGGTTCATCAGGGTGCGGGCCATCTGCCGGCGGTCACGCAGCTTGTCGGCGAGGACGAGGGCCTCGCTGAATAGCTCCCGCGCCGCGGTGAAGTCGTCAGCCTCGCCGGCCAGCACGCCGGCGGCGTTCAGAGCCTTCACCCGGAGCTCGCTGTCGTCCCGGCGCGACGCCAGCGCAGCCGCCAGCTCTGCGCGGACGGCCGCGCCGTCGCCCCGGGCGAGCCAGAAGCGCCAGAGCGCGGCCCCGAGGCCGAGAACGATCTCAGGCTGACCGTTCGCCGCCCCCCACGCGGCGGCGGCACGAAGGTTCTCTCGCTCGAGATCGAGACGAGCGAACCACGCGGCCTGACGGGGCCCCTCGAGATTCTCCTCGGCCGTACGGGCCAATTCGAGGCACCAAAGCGCCTGTCGGCGACGAATCTCGGGTTCCTCGGGCAGGTCGAGCAACCGCTCGCCGGCATATTCGCGCACCGTCTCGAGCATTCCGAAGCGCGATCCATCCCGGGTCAGCAGGCAGTGGTCGACCAGCGCGCTGAGCGCGTCCAGAGCCGGTCCCCCGTACACGGCCTCACAGGCGTCGACCGAGCAGCCGGACGGGAAGGCGGCCAACGCGGCAAACAGCCGTTGTTCCTCGCCACCCAGAAGGTCATAGCTCCAGGCAATCGTGGCTCGCAGTGTCCGGTGGCGCTCAGGCGCGTCCCGCCGGCCGCTGGTCAGCAGATCCAGGCGACCGGCGATCCGTTCAAGGATCTCATCGAGAGTCAGGACGCGAGTGCGGGCGGCGGCAAGCTCGATGGCCAGCGGCAGATCGTCGAGCCGCGCGCAGATCGCCGCCATCCGCTCACGGTCCTCGTCCTGTGGCGAGAAACTCGGATCCTGTTCCCGGATTCGCCGCGCGAAGAGCTCAACCGCGCTCTCGCGGGCGAGCGGCGGGACCGCGAGCTCGTGCTCGCCCGCTATGTGCAGGGGAGCCCGGCTGGTGATCACCAGCTTGAGCGATGGCACCGCCTCGAGCAACGTCGTGATCGACGGCGCCGCTCCGAGCACCTGCTCGAAGTTGTCCAGGAACAGAACCACGGGGTCATTGCCGAGGACGTGAGCCACGCCGTCGCTGGTCGCTGATTGCGCCTCGAGTGCGGTGGCCACGGCGGGGATAACCCGATCCGGGTCGCTGATCGCCGCCAGCTCGATGAAGTAGCTGCTGCCGGAGAGCGCGGAGGCGAGCTCGAGAGCGAGCCTGGTCTTACCGATGCCCCCAGCTCCTGTGAGCGTTAGTAGTCGGACGTCGTCTCGCTGGATCAGCTCGAGGCCGGTCGTCAGCTCTCGTTCCCGACCAAGGATCGTGGCCGCGGGCCGCGGGACACTGGGTGAGCGCCGTCCAGATTCCTCACGAGACAGCGGGCCGAGAGCCGTCTCCAGGTGCGCCGGGTCCGAGGCCTGGGCCCGGGGGGGCACGTCGAGTATCGGATCCTGGGCCAGGATCGCCGTCTGCAGGCGCACGAGCTCCCGTCCGGGCTCAAGCCCGAGGTCGTCGGTCAGCTTGCGCCGTGCCCGCTGGAAGACCTCAAGCGCATCGGCCTGACGACCGGCGCGGTAGAGCGCGAGCATCAGGAGCCCATACATGTGCTCGCGATACGGGTCGGAGGCGATCAGCGCCTCGAGCTCGGGTATCAGTTCGCCTCCACCGCCCCGCGCCAGCTCGAGCTCCATGCGCTCCTCCTGCGCGATTGCGCATAGTCCCTCGAGGCGAACCGCTTCGTGAGCGCCGGGTCCGAACAGCTTCACATCCGCCAGGGGCGGTCCACGCCACAGACCGAGTGCCACCTGGAGTGCGGCCAGGGCACCTTCGAGGTCGCCCTCGGTGCGCAGGCGACGCGCCTTGGCCAGCAGCGAATCGAAGCGATGCAGATCGAGCGCCGAGCGATCGATGTGCAGGGCGTAGCCACTCGGAAGGGTCACGATTGGCTGTTCGGGCCCCAGGGCTCGGCGCAGCTGTGAGACGTGGACCTGCAGCGCCTTCGCCGCCGTGGGGGGCGGCTCGTTTCCCCAGAGCTCGTCGATCAGGCGCTCGACGGGAACGACGTGGGGCGTCTCCAGGAGGAGTATGGCGAGCAGCGCGCGTTGCTTGGCCGAGGGCAACGTCACCGGTCCCCTCGTGTCTTGCACCAGCAGCGGGCCAAGCACGCCAAACTGCATACGCGCCGGGGACGTTACCGGGCTTTACCGGCGGTTCAAAGGATGTTGGCCGTCTTGCGTTCTGGTGCTTGCGGTCAGCCTCCGACGTCCGTCACCCTCGAGGAGCGTGGGCGGGAGGGGACGGGACGCGTCGGAATCCCGTCCCCTCCGGCCCATCCGCCGCGCTCCTGCAAACGTGGCCGCCCGGCTCTGTTGGTCTGGCTCTTGCAGCGGCTCTTCGTCCCGGCCACAGGCCGATGCTCGACCCCGAGCCCAAACCGCGAGTAAGACGCCGGTAAACCCGACTGGGAACACCCGGGAGACGCCCACATAGACTCAGAGCCGATGAAATCGGTACCAGAAGGCGCCGAGTCGCGGATTGACGCGCCCATAGGGCGAGCTCACAACGGCTACGTGGTGGTGGACGCCCCGCATCCGCTGGCGCAGAAAGGGCCGGTGGCGGGACAAGCGCGCGGGGGCATCACGGGTGCCTGGCGCCGATTCCAGTTTGCCGTGCTCGTGTACCTCGGCACCCGGATTCTGCTCATTCTGCTGGCGGTCGTCGAGAGCGGGGTCCGGCACCACACGCTGATCAAGGAGTTTGAAAACTGGGATGGCGGCTGGTACCGGGCGCTGGCCACGGGCGGCTACCCGCACCATCCGTTTCACGGGCAGACGACCCTCGGCTTCTTCCCGCTGTACCCGGCAGTCGTCTGGCTCGTATCGCGGCCGCTGCTCTTCGTCGCCCATCCGCAGTGGCATGCCGCGGTCATCGCCGGCCTGATCGTGTCGGGCATCGGCGGGTTGATCGCCGCCATCCTGATCCAGCGCCTGGCCGACGGCTGGTGGGGCGAGGCGGCCGGTCGTCGGGCCGTGGCCCTGTTCTGCCTCTTCCCCGGCTCGGTGGTCTTCTCGATGGTCTACGCCGAGGGGATCATGATCCCCCTGGCCATCGGGTGCATACTCGCGCTGCAGCGGCGTCGATGGCTGCTCGCCGGGGTCCTGGCCGCCCTGGCCACGGCGAGCGAGCCCGAGGCCGCCGTGCTCGTCCTCGTCTGTGCAGTTTCAGCGGGGCTCGAGCTGCGGCGCCACGGGCTCGTCAGCCACCGTGCGC
>Ga0070731_10000912_pt1 | contig 33921 bp, 29 predicted proteins | sample Coa_R1_2_FD_66448 | JGI IMG/M metagenome (GOLD analysis project Ga0070731, IMG submission 66448) | Surface soil microbial communities from Centralia Pennsylvania, which are recovering from an underground coalmine fire - Coalmine... | ecosystem: Environmental > Terrestrial > Soil > Unclassified ... | reverse complement strand
TTCCAGCGACACGCGCGACGCGACCAGGACGCGGCTCAGGATGTCGCGCCCGAGATCGTCCGTGCCCAACGGGTACCGGCCGCCCGGCGGGTGAAGGATGTCGAGCACGTGCGGGGCCGACGGTGGATACGGCGCGAGCCACTGACCGCCGAGGGCCACCAGGAGAAAGAACAGCATGATCGCGGCCCCGGCGATCGCGCGCGGATTGCGGACGAACCGCTGCCAGGGACCCCGCCGCGGGCCCGCCCGGACGGAGCGTGCCGGGAACGCGGCGCCCACGACCGCGCTCATCCGTGCCGGATCCGCGGATCCAGGTAGAGGTAGCCCAGGTCCGCGAGCAGATTGCTGACGACGACCAGCATCCCCGCGATGGTCGTCGTCGTCAGCACCGTCGGATAATCCCGCGACAGGGCCGCGCTCACCGCGAGACGGCCCAGGCCCGGCAGGGCGAAGATGGACTCCACGATCACGGAGCCGCTCAAGAGGAACGGCAGCAGCAGCGCCATGATCGTCAGCACCGGCAAGAGCGAGTTGCGCGCCACGTGCTTCAGCAAGACGGTGCGCTCCGCGAGGCCCTTGCTGCGCGCGACCTGGACGTAGTCTTGGCTCAGCGCGTCGAGCAGCGACGACCGCGCGTACCGGACCAGGACCGGCAGGATGCCGAGCGCCTGCACGATCGTCGGCATGATCAGAAACCGCCAGATGACGAACGGCGAGTACCCCGTGGCGCCGGTCGGCCGGATGCCGCTCGCCGGCAAGAGGCCGAGCTGCTCGGTCAAGAAGAAGATCAGCAAGAGGCCGAACCAGAACGTCGGCAGCGAGATGCCGAGCAGCGAAAACAGCGTCGCCGCGTGATCGACCACGCTGTAGGGGCGGACCGCGGAGACGAACGCGATCGGGATCGCGAGCGCCCCGGTCAGCGCGAGCGACGTCGCCGTCAGGATCAGGGTCGTCGGCAGCGCCTCGGCGACCTGGCGCGTCGTCGGCCGGCGGTCGCCGAAGCTGCGAAGGCGGCCCGTGAAGAGGTCCGCCATCATCGAGACGTACTGGACCGGGATGGGACGGTCCATGCCGAGCTCGTGCCGGAATTGGGCGATGTCGGCCGACCCCCGCTGCTCCGGCGGGATCAGAAAGAGCACCGGATCCCCCGGCGCCAGCACCAGCAGCCCGAAGGTGATCGCGGTGATGCCGAAGACCAGGGGAACGAGCGCGAGCAGCCGCCGGGCGAGAAAGCCGGCCACGGAGCGCCTGGGGGGGTCCCGGCTCCCCCTACCGCACCGCCCAGCGCGGCACGGAACCGAAGAACCCGCGCAGCGAATCGATGCCGGTCGGCAGCGTAAAGCGCTTCCGCACACCCCAGATCACGTCGGGCCGGATGGTCAGCACGTGCGGGACGTCCTGAATGATGAGCTGCTGAATCTGTGAGTAGAGCGCCTTCTGGCGCGCGCGGTCGCGCGTGAGGATGGCGTCGTCGAGCAGCTTGTCCAGTTGCGGATTGCTGTACCCGATGACTTGGGCGCCACTCCCGGTGCTCTTGAAATTGTCCTCGAGCTCGGTCTGCGGCGGGAAGAGCAGATTGAACCACGCGATGCCGACCACTTCGATGTTGCCGGCCGGCGAGAAGTACCGGCCGAAGAAGTCGCCCCGCTCGTGCGCCTCCACCTCGACGTCCATGCCGATCGCGCGCAGATACTGCTGGACCAGCAGCGCCTGATTCTGATACTCCTTGCCGGCGAGGAACCCGTACTTGAACTTGAACCGCTGCCCGCCCTTCTGGAGGACGCCGTCCGAACCCGGGGTCCACCCGGCCTCCGCCAGCAGCTGCTTCGCCTTGGCCGGATCGTAGGTGTAGCCCTTGATGCTCTTGTCGAACTGCCAGAGGCTGGGGTGGATCGGGCTCTGCGGCACCGTGCCGAGGCCCTGGTACAGCGCGCGCAGCATCTCCGGGCGGTTGATCGCGTACGCCATCGCCTGCCGCACGCGCACGTCCTGGAACATCGGCAGCCGGAAGTTCGGCGCGAACCAATAGAACGTGTCGCCCGGCACCCGCAGGACCTGGACCTGCGCGTCCCGCTGGAAGCTCCGGTACGCTTCGGGGAGGATGCGGCCCGCGTCGATGTTGCCGGCCCGCAGCTCCGCGAGCACCGTCGCGTCCTCGGGGATCAGTTTCAGCACCACCCGCGGCAGCGCCGGCGCGCCGCCCCAGTATCCCGGGGAGGCGTCGAAGGTGATGCTCTCCCGCTCCCGCCAATCGGCCAGGCGGTAGGGACCGGCGCCGATCGGCTTCCGGGTGAACGGCGCTTCCTGGAGGCGCGCGACGTCGATGCCCGCCAGCGCCTTCGCCGGCAGGATCGGGGCCGTGCCGATCTGCTCGTAGAAGAACGGATACGGCCGGTTCAGGATGAAGCGAATCGTCCGTGGGTTGACCACGGTGATGCCGGTGACAGACGAACTCTTCCCGGCTTTATGCTCCGGCCCGCCCGCGATTTCGAGCAGCGAGGGCGGGGTCGTCGGGTACTTCGGATGCAGGTACAGCTCGTAGCTGGCCTTCACGTCCTGCGCGGTGATCGGCGTGCCGTCCGAGAACTTGGCGTCGCGCAGGGTGACGAGGTACGTCTTCCCGTCGGGCGACACGGGGTATTGGGCCGCCAACCGGCCCACTACGTTGCCCTGCGGGTCCACCCCGGTCAGGGAGTCGTTGAGCAGCAGGCTGACATAGCCCGTGACCGCCTCGCTGCTGCCGAGGATGCGAATCGGCAGCCCCCAGATCGCGATGACCGCCTGGGCAGGACCCTGTCCGCGGGCGGGCAGGCCTGCCAACCCCGCGACCAGCAGCACTGCCAGGACGAGCGCGCCGACACTCCGCTTCATTAAGAAACTCCCCCCTGTCAGGATTTCTTGCGCGGCCGGACTTCGACGCGCAGTATCGACTCGAGCCCGCGGATCATCGCGGTGCTGTCCTGAGATCCGTACCCGAAAGCCCGGGCAAGCTGCATCAGCTCGACCGCGCCGTTGGCCACCGGCAGCGGAACCGTCATCTCGCGCGCGAGCGCCGTGGCCTGCCGGATGTCTTTGTAGGCGAGGTCCAGCCGGAAGTTGACGCGCTCGAACTCTCCGGCGAAAACCTTTGGCACCATCCCCTGCAGCGCGGGGCTGTTCGACGTCGAGGAGGCGAGCATCTGGAAGAACTGCTCGACGTCCAGGCCGGCGGCCGAGGCGAACGCAAACCCCTCGGCGATCCCGGCGCTCGTGATAATGCCGATCATGTTCTGGATCAGCTTCGCCGTGTGCCCGGCCCCGACCGGGCCGAAGTGGTAGATGTGGGCGCTCATCGCTTCCAGCACCGGGCGCACGTCGGCCAGCGTAGAGGCCTCGCCGCCGACCATAATGGTCAGCGTGCCGTCCTGCGCGCCTTTCGGACCGCCGGTGACGGGCGCGTCGAGAAAACGCCCGCCGGCGGCCGTCACGCGCGCCGCGAGCCGGCGTGTCTGCGGCGGGAAGCTCGTCCCCATGTCGATGAGCGTCTGGCCGGCGCCGATCAACGAGGTCCCCGGCCCGGCGAACACGGTGGCTTCGACGTCGTCCGCGGTCGGCAGGACCGTAATGGTGATCTGCGCCCCCCGGATCGCCTCCGCGGCGCTCTTCGCTTCCGTCGCGCCGCGCGCGATTACGCGCTCGATCGACGCCCGTGATCGGTGCGGCACGACGACGACCTGGTGCCCCGCGCCCAATAGGTGGTTCACCATGGGCTCGCCCATGAGACCCACGCCGAAAAACGCGATCTTTGCCATCCGCACGCTCCTTCTCTTCGCAGAGCCTCCGACTGATTCAGTTCCGGCCGGAGGACTCCTGTTATCAGGACGAGAACGCGGTGAAACTATGGCCGAACGTCCACGCGTCTCCACGGATCACGTGCTCGTCGCGGTGCGGGACCTTGCCGACGCCGCCCGCAGGTTCGAAACCGCGTATGGGCTGCGCGCACTCCAGGGCGGGCGCCACCCGGGCGTCGGCACCGCCAACATGATCGTCCCGCTGGGAGAGACCTACCTCGAGCTCATCGCCGTCGTCGACCCGGAGGAAGGCCGGCGGTCGCCCACCACACGCCGCATCAGCCGGGCGGTCGAGGAGGGCCGGACCTTTGCCACGTGGGCCGTGCGCACCGACAACCTCGACGCGCTGCGCGAGCACCTGCTGGCGCACGGCCTCGAGCTCGCCGCCCCCGTCGCCGGCGCCCGCGAGCGCCCCGACGGAGTCACCCTCCGCTGGCGGAGCCAGATGCTGGTGACCCCCGGCGACCCGAGCGTGCTGCCGTTCCTGATCGAGTGGCAGGTGCCGCCCGGCCAGCACCCCGCCCAGGCGGCGGCCGATCACCCCTCCAAGGCGCGGGGCATTCGCACCGTCCGGTTGGGCGATCCGGATCCCGGCGCCGCGGCCGCGCGGTTTCGGACGCTCTTCGGCGACGACCTCAACGTCGCGTTCGAGCGCGCCGTGATGAGCGGCGTCGCGGCCGTCGAACTGGACACCCCCAGCGGCGCGCTCACCATCGCCTAACGCTGCGGCTTGAATAGACCCCGCCCGACGGCGGCGATCTTGCCGTCCGGGCCCGCCACTTCCACGTCGGCGACCGCGAGCGAACGGCCGACGCGGACCGGCCGCGCGGTGGCGACGAGGTCCCCGGACTTCACCGGACGCAGATAGTCCACCCGCAGATCGACCGTCACCACGTCGTAGCCGATCACCGCGATGATGGCGAAGGTGCCCGCGATATCGATCAACGAGGCGATCGCGCCCCCGTGCACGTACTGGGCGGGCGCGTCGTCGCCGGCGATGAGGTTCGCGTGAAACGGCATCCGGACGGCCACCCCGTCCGCCGCCGCCCGGACCATTTCCAAATTCAACAGCCGCGCGTACGGCGACTGCCGCAGCACCTCCGGAAGCGTCGCGAGCGGGAAGATCGACACTAGGTGCCCCCCTTCAGCGTCCCCACAGCCTCGACCGCGCGCGCGCGGAGCGTCAGCCGATCCACCTTGCCCGTGCTGCCGAGCGGGGCCTGCTCGACGAAGAAGACCTCGCGCGGATGCGCGTAGGCCGGGCCCCGCGCCAGGAAGAACTGCTTCAGCTCGTCGGCCGTGGCCGACCGCCCCTCGTGCAGCACGACGAACGCGACCGGCGCCTCGCCTTTCACGGCGTGCGGCACCGGCACGACGAACGCCTCGCGCACTGCGGGGTGCAGCAGCAGCAGGTCTTCGACCTCCTTCGGATACACGTTCTCGCCGCCGACGTTGATCATGTCGTCGGCGCGCCCCAGGATGTAGTAGTAGCCCTGCTCGTCGGCCCGGACCAGGTCCCCGGTGTGCAGCCACCCGTCGCGGTCGAACTTGGCGGCGGTGAGGTCGGGCGCCTTGTAGTAGCCGCGGGCGAGCCCGGGGTTGCGCGTCCAGAGCTCCCCCGGCTCCCCCGCCCCGGCCTCGCGGCCGTCGTTCGTCACCACGCGGATCTCGCAGCCCGGCAGCGGCAGGCCGGTGCTGCCGATTTTGCGCGGACCGAACCGCGGGTTTTCAAACACGACGGGGCCGCCCTCGGTGAGGCCGTAGCCCTCGCTGATGCTCGCGCCGAACGTCTCCTCAAACTCGCGCAGCAGGTCGGGCGGCACCATGGCCGAGCCGCACGCCGCCCACCGCAGCGACGTCACGTCGTACTCCGCGAGCAGGCGCTTCTCGTTGAGGACCAGGCGGAACATCGCGGGGGTGCCGGTGATATACGTGCAGCGGTGCCGCGCGATCGCCTTGATCACCTCGGCGGCGTCGAAGCCGGGCAGGATCACAAGCGTCCCGCCGCTCATCAGGATCGGCTTCACGGCCGCGGCCATCGCGTTCTTGTGGTAGAGCGGCACCGCCACGAGCGCGCGGTCGCTCTCGTCGAGCATCATCACGCGCCGCACCATCTCGGCGTTCCAGTACTGGCCGGCGTGGGTCAGCAGCACGCCCTTCGGCCGGCCGGTCGATCCCGACGTGTACGGCTGCATACAGATGTCGTCCGGCGCCACGGCGGCGCTCTCGAACTCCGCCGGCGCCTCCGCGAGCAGCCGGTCGTACGACAAGGCCCCTTTCGGCGGCTCGCCGGTGATGACGAACGCGCGGAGCGCCGGCACGTCCGCGCGCAGGCGCTCCGCCAATTCCCGCAGCGCCCCGGACGCGACCAGCACCTGTGCGTCCGAATGCTCCACGCAGTACCGCAGCGTCTCGTAGCCCAGCCGGATGTTGAGGGGGACCGGGACCGCCCCGGCGCGCATGCTGCCGAAGAGGGCCTCCACGAACGGCCACTCGTTCGGAAAGAGGAGCGCCACGCGGGAGCCCGCGGCCGCGCCGAGGCCCCGCAGCATCCCGGCGACGCGCTGCATCCGCGCGTCGAGCTGCCGGTACGAGAGGGTGACCTCGCCCTGGATCACGGCCGGCCGGTCCGGGAACGCGCGCACCGGCACGTAGGCCAGGTCGCCGAAGTTGCGGCGGTACGCGGGGTCCCCGGCCGGTGGAGCCGCCGCGCTATTCGAGTGGATGGATGATCACCTTCCCGACCGCCTCTCGGTCCTCGAGCAGCCGCTGCCCCTCGGCCGTCTGCGCGAGCGGCAGCACGCGGTCGATGACCGGGTGGATCCGGCCGGCGCGCACGGCGGAGAGGAGCGCTTCCAGTTCGGCACGCGTCCAGCCGTCCGAGCCGATGATCGTCAACTCCCTGACCCAGACGTACCGCAGATCGGTCCGGGCCTCGAAGCCCGTGGTGGCGCCGCAGGTCAGCAGCCGGCCGCCCTTCCGGAGACTGCGAATGCTGCGCGGCCAGGTCTCTTCACCCGTGTAGTCGACGACCACGTCGACGCCGCGCTTGCCGGTGAGCCGCCACACTTCGCGGTCGAACTCGACGTCGCGGTAGTTGATCAGCTGGTCGGCGCCGAGATCGCGCAGCTTGCCCAACTTGTCTTCCCGCGAGGCCGCGGCGTACACCGTGCAGCCGGCCATCTTGGCGATCTGCACGCACGCGGTGCCGACGCCGCCGGCCGCGCCGAGGACCAGGACGCTTTCGCCGGCTTGGATGGCCCCGCGCGTCAAGAGCATCCGCCACGCGGTGCCGTACGCGATCGGCAGCGCCGCCGCCTCGTCGAACGGCACGTCGCCGGGCAGCGGGATGAGATTGGCCGCGGGCACGAGCGCGTACTCCGCGAGGCCCCCGGGGACGTCTTCGCCGATCGCGCCGCCCGGGACCGCCGGATCCACCAGCACACGCTGCCCCGCGGCAATCCCGGTGACGCCGGCGCCGAGCTCGGCCACGGTCCCCGCGATGTCGCCGCCGGAAATGAAGGGCAGCGGCGTGTGCTTGCCCGGCATACCGCGCCGCACGAAGATGTCGAGGTGGTTGAGGCCGCAGGCGTGCACCCGCACCACGGCCTGTCCCGGGCCGGCCTGGGGCACCGGCACGGCCTCGTCAAGTCGCAGCTTGTCGCGGCCGCCGTGCTCGCGGATGACGATGGCGCGCATCCCGGTCATCCCGACACCCACACCGGTCCGGATCGGGCCCTCACGACGGCGCGTCCGGCGCCGGGTAATGATGGCTGTCATACCGTTCTTTCGGGGCCTGGAGCAGCACGTAGCAGACTTCGTCCTCGGCGCAGGAGACCTCATGCGGCGTCTCGGGCTCGACAAGCACGACCGTCCCCGGGTCGAGCGCCTGGTCGCGCGCCGCGCCGTGCTCGTCCCACGTGCGAATCCGGCCCCGGCCGCGGACGCCGAAGAAGATGTCGTCGATCGCGCTGTGCGTGTGGGCGGGGATGCGCTGCCCCGCCCGGAGCCGGAAGACCGAGGCCTGGGACCGCGAGGTCTCAAAGAGCGTGGCGCAGGCGATCCGCTGACCCGCGACCTCGATAGTGCGGCCCTCCTCCTCCAAACTCGCCACGGCCTGTCTCAGGTCGAAGAACGCCGCGGGCTTCATCTCATCGTCCTCCTTCAGACCCGGTGCCTGGGGTCCAGGTAATCCCGGACCGCATCCCCGAGGAAATTGAACGCCAGCACCGTCGAAAAAATTGCCGCGCCCGGAAATCCGGCGATCCACCACGCCTGCGGCAGTTCGCGCCCCGCGCTTACCATGGACCCCCACTCCGGCGTGGGCGGGACCGCGCCGAGGCCGAGGAAGCTCAGGCCGGCGGCGGTGACCACGGCCGAGCCGAGGTCGACCGTCGCGAGCACGATGATGCTCGCGCGGATGTTCGGCACGATCGCGCGGAGCAGGATCCACAGCGGCCGCTGCCCGATCGCCACCGCCGCGTCGACGTATTCCATGCGCCGGATGTTCAACACCTCGCCGCGGGCCAGCCGCGCGTAGGTGGGCCACCATACCAGCACCATCGCCAGCCCCGCGTGCAGCACGCCGGGTCCCAGCGCGACCGCGATCGCCATCGCCAGGATGATCGACGGAAACGCCATGATCACTTCCGTCGCGCGCATGATGAATTCGTCGACGGCGCCGCCGGCATATCCCGAGACGGTGCCGAGCGCCATGCCGGCGACGGCGGCCACCGAGACGACCCCGACCCCGATCAGCAGCGTGACGCGGCCGCCGTACAGCACGCGGGTCAAGATGTCGCGGCCGAGGTCGTCCGTCCCGAACAGATGCCGCGGCTCCGGCGGCTGAAGCGTCTCGTTCGCGCGCTGCTCGTCGTACCCGTACGGCGACAGAAGCGGCGCCGCCGCGGCCAGGACCGTCCACACCACGAGCACGATGAGCCCCGCCGCGACGCCCACCGTCCGCCACTGGCGCCGCGATTGGACCGCGCGGACCATCTCCGCGACTTCCACCGGGTCGGCGGGGCGCACCGCCGCCTCGAGGCTACTCATACCGGATGCGGGGGTTGATGTAGGCGTAGAGCACGTCGACGACGAGGTTGAGCGCGACGTAGAACACGCCGACCACGAGGGCGACGCCCATGATCGCCGGGAAATCCAGGTTGTCCGCGGAGCTGAACGCGTAGCGGCCGAGGCCCGGCCACGAGAAGATCGCCTCGGTCAGCACGGTCCCCGACATCAACTGGGCGTACAGGATGCCGATCACCGTGATGATCGGAATCAAGGCGTTGCGCACGGCGTGGCGCCAGACCACGCGGGCTTCCGCCAATCCCTTGGCGCGGGCGGTGCGCACGTAGTCCCGGGCGAGCACGTCCACCACCGTGGCCCGCGTGATGCGGGCGATGAAGCCCACCCCCACCGTGCCGAGGACGACGGCCGGCAGCACGAGGTGCGCGAGCGCGTTCCGGAACACGGGCCAGTTGCCGCGGAGCAGGCTGTCGACGACGTACATGCCCGTGATCGGAAGGCCCGGATCCAGACCCGGGTCGAGCTGCCCGGGCGGCGGCGCCCAGCCCAGCACGAAGTAGAACACGAAGAGCAGCAGGATCGCGTACCAGAACGTCGGCAGCGCGACGCCGGTGGCCGTGACGGCCCGCACGCCCAGGTCGACCGGCGTATCGCTGCGGACGGCGGCGGTGACGCCGAGGAGCCCGCCGACGACGATCGCCGCGAGCATCCCCGCCGTCGCCAGCTCGACCGTCGCCGGCAGCGACAGTGTAAGCTCCGTCGTGACCGGCTGCCCCGTCGCGATCGACGTTCCCAGGTCTCCCCGCAGCAGGTGGCCGAGGTAGACCGCGTACTGCACCGGCACGGGCTGGTCGAGGCCCCATTTGTGCCGGAAGGCCGCCACCAGCTGTGGATCCTGCGCGGCGTGATCTCCCAGGCTGGTCAGCACGAGGTCGGCCGGCAGGGCGTGCGAGATGAGGAACGTGAGGAGGGTGATGCCGAGCAGGGTCGGCAGGCTCAATCCCAGCCGCCGGACGATGTACCGGGCCATCAGCCGGAAACGCGTTCGGGGAGGGCCGCGAGGAGCCGTTCGGCCGTTCGCTGGGCCTCGTCCATGATCGCCGCCTCGTCGGCGAGGCACAGGCGCCGGTCCTCCACCACGACCGTGCCGTCGACGATCACGGTGCGCACGTCCGAGCCGTGGCCGCACCACACCAGGAGCGCGGCGAGGTTGTCGTGGCGGCCGCGAACGAGCGGACGAAAATGCGGCGCGCCGAGGTCGAGCAGGATGGCGTCGGCGCGCTTCCCGGTCTCGATCGAGCCGAGATTGTCCGCCTCGCCGATGGCCTTGGCGCCGTCCCGCGTAGCCATCTCCAGCACGTCCCAGCTCATGAGGGCGTGCGCGTCGAGCCGGTGGATCCGCTGCAGCATGCACGCCCCGCGCATCACCTCAAACATGTCGAGATGGAAGTTCGACAGCATCCCGTCCGTCCCCAGCCCGACGGTGACGCCGCGGGCCCGCAGCTCGGGCACCGGCGCGACGCCGGTGCCCAGCTTCATGTTGCTGGTCGGGTTGTGGGAGACGCTCGTACCGGTGCCGGCGAGCAGCGCGATTTCCTCGGGCACGAGCCAGTTGCAGTGCGCCAGCAGCGTGCGCGGCCCGAGGACGCCCGCACGCCCGAGGTAGATCGCCGCCGGCACGCCGCGCTCGCGGTCGGTCCAGCCGGCGTCGTCCCGGGACTCCGACATATGGCCGTGGATGCCGACGCCGAGGCGTTTCGCATCCGCGGCCATCCGGCGCAGCGTCGCCTCGTCGACGCCGTTGACGGCGTCGAACCCCAGCCAGTACTGCACCCGCGCGTCCGGCGGCGGCACGCGGCCGCCGAGCCCGTCCACGAACTCCGCATACACGTCGCAGGCGCCGTCGCCGGCGGACGCCGCGTCGGCCGCGAGCGGCACGATGCGGGCGCGAATGCCGATCTCCTCCGCCGCGGCAAAAGCGCCGGCGGGCCTGCAGGTCATGTCCATGACGGTCGTCGTGCCCCGCCGGAGCGAGTCCGCAAACGCGAGCAGCGCGCCGGCGCGCGAGTCGGCGTCGGTCATCTGGCGGCAGAGGTTGTCCGGGTACAGCGCGTGCCAGTCGAAGAGCGACAACCCGTCGCCCAACGCCCGCCCTGGCCGGGTGTGCAGATGACAGTTGATGAGGCCCGGCAGGAGCGCGCAGCCGGCCCCGCGGATCAGCCGGTCGGCGCCGGGATCCCGGGTCCCGCGGGTCACCGCCGCGAACCGGCCGCGGTCGATCACGACGGTCCCCTCGTCGATGACCTCGCGCACGCCGTTCATGGTCACGATCGTCGGGCCCACGATCGCCACGCTGGTCGTCATCGGTCGCCTCGACAGAAGTAGGGTTTCGCGCCGTCCGCCGTGCCCCCCGGGCGCGTCGGGGCCCGGCGGACGAGGCACGGGCCCCGGGGCCATCAGGCGCCGGGGCCCGCGCAGTGAAAAACCTCCGGACGTGGTGCTACTTGCGGCGGAGCGAGTCCAGCTGCAGGAAGAAGAACGGATGGAAGTGATAGCCCGTCAGGTTGTCGCGGGCCGGCACCACGGCATAGGTCTGCACCATGAAGACGTAGGGCGAGCTCGGCGCGGCGATCCGCCGGTTGTAGTCCTCGTAGAGCCGCGCGCGCTTCGCCACGTCGCTCGTGGCCGCGGCGTCCTCGGCGTCCTTCTTGCCGATGGCGTCCTGCCAGTTGAAACGCTTGGCGACGAACCCGCTCGCGAAATACGTGAAGTTATCCGGATCGAAGTAGTCCGGATACCAGGTGTTCAGGATCGTCGGCGGCTTGCCGGTCCGCGCGGTGGTGAGCAGAATCCCGCCCTGCACCGGCTTCGGGTCCAGGATGATGCCCACGCGCTGCCAGTCCGCGCGGACCTTCTGCGCGATCGAATCCGCGGACCCCGTCCCGTAGCTGAACCCGAGGCCCCAGACAAAGTCCACGTGCACCGGCTTCGCGGTGCTGATGCCGGCCTCTGCCAGCATCGTCTTGGCCTTGTTCAGGTTCTGCTTGTACTGCAGCTCCCGGTTGAGGGACTCGGGGAAGCCCAGCAGGCCCGGCATCATGATGCTGCCGAGCTGCCGCGCGCTGCCGTGCAGCACACCGTTGATCAGGCCGTCGTAGTCGACCGCGTACTTCACCGCCTCGCGGACCCGCGGGTCGTCCCACGGCTTCACCGCGGTCTTGAGCCCGATGTACGTCGTCCAGGCGGACGGGTCCTGGAAGAACTGGAGGCCCGGCTTGCCGCGAATCGCGTTGATCTGGTTGATCGTCATGTCCAGCGCGATGTCGGCGTCGCCGCGCTGCACCATGAACGACTGGGTGGCCGGCTCCTTCACGTGCTTGATGATGATGGTCTTGAAGAACGGCGCCGGCCCGTAGTAGCGGTCGTTCCGCTCGAGGACGATCTGAGATTCCCGCACGTACTGCGCGAGCCTGAACGGCCCCGTGCCGACGGACTGCTTGAAGAATATCTGCTCCGCCTTGTCGATCTTGTCCGCCCCGGGGGTTTCCACGCCGCCGGCCGCGCGGACGACCTTGGCTTCGACGATCGAGAACACGCCCGCCGTGAGCGTCGCCAAAAATGCGGCGTTCGGGTCGGTGAGCACGACGCGCACCGTCTTGGGATCCACGACCTCGACGTCCTTCAGCGGATCGGCGAGGAACGAACCGTAGCCCTTCAGGTTCTTGGCCCGCAGCAGCGAGAACCGGACGTCCTCCGCGGTAACGGGCGCCCCGTCCCCGAACTTCGCGTCCCGCAGCTTGAAGGTCATTGCCGTCGCGTTCGGGTTGATCGACCAGGACGCGGCGAGATCGGGCTTGATCATCCCGAGGTCCGGCGCTTCCTGTTTGACCAGCCGGCTGTAGATCGGGAACTGCAGAAACACGCCGCTGATGTCGTAGCTCTTGTTGGGATCCGGCGTATGGATGTCCGAGATATCCTTCGCGATGACCAAGGTGTCCGACGCCATCGCGGCGCGCGCGCCGCCGCCCGATCCCAGCGTCAACAGTCCGCCTGCAAGGAACAGAACGACCAACGCAGCGCTAAACCGCCTCACCATACCACGTTCTCCCCCCTGGCGTGAAGATCGCCGGCGCCGTAACAAAAGGTTGGGTACCCGTCACCGGTCAGAACCTGTTACCCGTTCGTTGCGGCGGAAACGAGTCCTGCGGTGCCTCGGAGATGGGCGCGTACCCGCGCGGCGCGTCCGTCACAGTGCGCGCGCCGCCCGGGTGGCGTCGCGGAATTTCCACACCGTCAAACGGCCGCCCTGCCCCATCCCGCCGCGCGCCTCGCGGTGCCGCCGGGCGCGCCCGGCGGCACCGGAGGACGCACCCGCGTGTGGTCGAATGAAGCGCGGGCCCCTCGATGAGCGATCATTCGCCACACACCCGCCGCCTCGAAGATCTCAGGTTCCTGCGCGGCCGCGGCCGCTACGTCGGCGATATCCGGCTCCCGGGCATGCTGCATCTGGCCCTCGTCCGCAGCCCGCACGCGCACGCGCGCATTCTGCGCGTCGATCGCGCCGCGGCGGCCGGCCTGCCCGGCGTCGTCGCGGTGCTGACCGCGGACGGCCTCGGCGCCGCCGGCCGCCCGTTGATGCCGATGGTCGCGTCGCCCGCGCCGCGATGCGCCGTGACGCAGCGCCCACTCGCACCGGACCGGGTGCGCTACGCCGGCGAAGCGGTCGCGGCCGTCCTAGCCGGCACACCGTACACCGCGGCCGACGCGGCGGCGGCCGTGGCCGTGGAATACGAGCCGCTTCCAGTGGCGGCGGATCCGCGGCAGGCCGCCGGCGACGGTACGCCGCCGCTCCACGACGGCTGCGCAGACAACATCGTCGGCATCTGGCAGACGACGGTCGGGCAACCGGATGAGGCGTTCGCGCGGGCGGCCGTTACGGTCGAGCTCGATCTCGAGATGCCGCGCAGCTCCGCCCAGCCGATCGAAACACGCGGCGTCGTGGCGCAGTACGATCCGGCGGACGATCTGTTGACCGTGTGGACGTCGACGCAGGTGCCCCACGTGATCCGCTTGGGCCTCGCGCTCGCGCTGGACCGCTCCGAGGAGAGCATCCGTGTCGTAGCACCGGACGTCGGCGGCGCCTTCGGCAGCAAACTCTGTTTGGCGCCTGAAGAGGTGCTCTGCGCTCATCTCGCGCTGACCACCGGGCGGCCGGTCAAGTGGATCGAGTCCCGGCACGAGCATCTCGTGCTGACCGGGCACAGCCGGGGGCAGCGGCACCGCATCGCGCTCGCGCTCGCGACCGACGGGAGGATCCTGGGGCTGCGCGATCATGTGCTGCACGACAACGGCGCCTACACGCCGTACGGCCTGCGGCTGCCGCTCGTCACGCTGGCGAGCCTCGCCGGTCCGTACCGGATTCCGGCGCTCGACCTGCATGCCACCTCGGTCTTCACCAACAAGCCGCCCGCCATCCCCTACCGCGGCGCGGGGCAGCCGGAAGCCGTGTTCGCGCTCGAACGCGCCATGGATCGCGCGGCCCGCTCGCTCGATCTCGACCCGGCGGAGCTGCGGCGGCGCAATCTCGTGCGGCCCGAGGCGTTTCCCTACCGGACCGGCATCACCCTTGCCGGCGCGGGCGACGTCGTATACGACGCGGGGAGCTGTGCGTCGTGTCTCGACCGCGCCCTGGCCCGCCTCGACCTTCCGGCCTTTCGCCGCGAACAGGCCGCGCAACGCCGGGCCGGACGGTACCTCGGCGCCGGCGTCGCCTGCTACATGGAAGCGACCGGCGCCGGCACGTTTGAGACCGCCCTCGTCCGGATCGACGGCGGCGGAGGGGTGACCGTCGCGTCGGGCATCTGCTCTCAGGGGCAGGGACTCGAAACGCTCCTCGCCGGCATCTGCGCCGAAGCGCTTGGCGTGCCGGCGGAGCGGATTCGGGTCCGGCTCGGGGACACCGCGGCGGTGCCGTACGGCGTCGGGACGTGGGGAAGCCGCGCCGCGGTCGTGGCCGGATCAGCGGTGGCGGAGGCGGCTCGGCGCGTGAAGGAGCGGGTCATCCACGCGGCCGCGCGGACGCTGGAAGCCCGGCCCGCCGACATCCGTCTCGCGGAGGGCCGGGCGTTCGTGGCCGGTGCGCCGGAGCGGGGCATCAGCCTGGCCGATCTGGCCCGCGCGACCGCCTCCGGACGGAGGCCCCTGCTGCTTCCTGACGGGCCGGGCCTCGAGGCCGCGTGCCATTTCGCGCCGGCCGGGGCGACGTACGCGAGCGGCGTGCACGCCGCCGTCGTCGAAGTTGACCCCGAAACCGGCGAGATCCGCATCCTCCGCTACGTGGTCGCCCACGACTGCGGGCGAGTGCTGCAGCCGGCGGCCGTGGAAGGCCAGATCGCGGGCGGCACCGTCCAGGGCATCGGCGGCGCGCTTCGCGAGGCGCTCGGCTACGACGCCCGTGGCCAGCCGCTCGCGGCGTCGCTCGCGGACTACGCGCTGCCGAAGGCCCTCGGCGCCCCGTCGATCGAGCTCGACCACCTGGAAACGCCGAGCGCGCTCAACCCGCTCGGCGCCCGCGGCGCGGGCGAAGGCGGCACGATCCCCGCCTACGCCGTGATCGCCTGCGCCGTCGAAGACGCGCTCCGGCCGTTCGGCGTCACGATCGACACCGTGCCGATCACGCCCGCGATGGTCAGGCGGCTTCTCACCGCCGCGCGACCTACGCCGGTGTCGCCGGCGCGGCCTTGAGCCGCGGGTACACGGCGTCGAGAAACCGGCGGATCTGCACCGGCGCATCCCACGCGGCGAACCGCAGAATCGGCAGCCGGCAGCCCGCGTCGACGTACGCCTGAATCCGCGCGGCGACTTCCTCGGCCGGCCCGGCGGCCAGCCAGATCCGCAGAAAGTCGTCGCGCAGCGGGCCGTAGTAGCGCGTCAGGAAGCCCACCCCATCGTCCCAGGCGCGCCGCGGATCGTCGTTGATGTTGATCATCATGTGGTACGAGGTGGGAAACGCGTTCGGGTCGCGGCCGGCGTCGCGCAGGTGGTGGGAGAGCAATTGCCACCGCGCCGCGAACACCGCCGGCGTCGGCCCGCCGTCCGTCATCCATCCGTCGCCAAGCGACGCCACCCGCCGGCACTGCCGGTCCGCCAGGTCGGGCTTGTCCAGGTTCGGCTCGTTCGCGACCCACACCGGCAGCGGCCGCTGCACCGGACGCGGCTCGAGCGTAAGATCCTCGAACCGGTAGTGGGCCCCCTCGTGCGTCACCGGCGCCTCGTTGAGCAGCCGGCGCACAACCTCGACGCCCTCTTCGAAACGGCTCACCCGCTCCTTGGGATGAAACCCGAGCACCTGCACCTCGTCGTGCGCTTCGCCCATGCCCTCGCCGCCGCTCGCCCCCATGCACGCGCACAAGAGCGCGCGTCCCCGGCTCAGGACGTCGAGGGTGGCCCACTGAATCGCGAAGATAATGGGATTCCGGTAGACAAAGCTCGCCATGCACGCCGTCCCCAGGCGCACGCGCGTCGTTCTCGCCGCGATCGCGGACAGCGTCGCCACCGCCTCGAGCCGGGGCTTCGCGATCAGGCTGTCGCCGACCCAGACCGAGTCGAACGCCTCCGTCCGGTCGGCGATTTCACTCAACTCCAAGATCTCGTCCACGGAAATGGCTCCGAACAGTACGCCACGATTCGGCAGGCTCAAGCCAATCTTCACTCCTCGACCTCCCTGGACGGCGTGACAAAAGGGTAATCGAACCCCCCTCCCAAAATCATCGTCCGGCCAACGATAACCCTGCACGAACAGTCAACAGAATGAGGTGAGCGGACCGATGAAGTTCGCGCTGACGCTGCCGAACCGCGGCGTGCTCTACGGCGTCACCACCCCCGAGCAAATGCTGCAGATGGCCGAGACCGCCGAGCGATCGGGACGGTACAGCGACGTGTGGGTCGGCGACAGCCTGCTGGGCAAGCCGCGGATGGAGTCGATCACGCTCTTGGCCGGCATCGCCGCACGCACGAAGCGCGTTCGCCTCGCGCCGGCCTGCATGGCCAGCTTCCCGCTGCGGGATCCGGTCCTGCTCGCGTACCAGTGGGCGAGCCTGGATCTGCTGGCGGGCGGCCGCACGCTCCTCATGGCCTGCACCGGCATCGTGCCCCAGGCGGGCGGCGCGGTGGAAGCCGCGCACTACGGCGTCGACGGCAAAGCCCGCGTCGAGCGCATGGTCGAGTGGATCACAATCTTGAAAAAGCTGTGGACTGAAGACGAGGTCACCTTCGAAGGCAAGCACTACCGCCTGCAGGGCATTACGATCGAGCCGAAGCCCGCGGCCAAGCCCCGGCCGCCGATCTGGATCGCCAACAACGCCACGGGGCCGCGCGACCGCATCGAGCGCACGCACCTTCGGGTCGCCCGGCACGCCGACGGCTGGCAGACGTCGCTGTCCGATCCGGAAGATGTGGAGTGGCGGCTCAACGACATCCGCCAGAAGGCGCGCGAGCTCGGCCGGAACCCCGACGAGCTGGAAACGAGCGTCTACCACAACATCAACGTCAACGAGGACCGCCGCGCGGCGCTCGACGAGTCGAAGAAGTTTCTCGACGCCTATTACACGGTGGACTTCAAGCCGGACCGGGTGGAGAGCTGGACGGCGGCCGGCTCGCCGAAGCAGTGTATCGAGCATCTCAACGTGTACGCGCGGATGGGCATCAACACGATCGGGCTGCGCTGCACCGGCTGGGACCAGATGGGCCAGCTGCGCCGCGTGATCGACGACGTACTCCCCTACGTGGAGGGCGGCCGCTAGCCTAGCGGAGCCAGACCGTCTTCTCCGCGGCCGGCGTGCGGCGGCGCGCCGGGACGTCCACGGGATAGCCCGCGTAGACGAGGCCGATGACTCGGCGGTTGTCCGGCAGCCCGAGCAGGCGCCGCAGCGCCGGATCGTCCCGAATCGCGCCCGTCCGGAAATAGGTTCCCAGCCCCTCGGCCCAGGCGCCGAGCATGAACGCGTACGCCGCGCCGTACGTGGCCCAGATGTCTTCCTCCCGCGCCTCGGGATCGTCCGGCAGGTGCGAGGTCACGGCGATGATCAACGGCGTCTCCACCGTGTCGCGGTACACTTTGTCGAGCGCCGCCTGCACTTCCGGGGCGTCGGGGTTCGGCATGGCCTTGCGCCGCGCGTCGCGCCGGATCTCGGCGAAGCGCCGCTTGGACTCGCCTTCGAGCACGAAGAACTGCCACGGCTCGGTCACGCGGTGATTGGGCGCCCAGACCGCGGCGTCCAAGAGACGCGCCACCAGATCGTGGGGCACGGGATCGGGCTTCAGTTTGGGCACGCTGCGCCGGCCCCGGATGACGTCCAGTACCGCCGCCGCGCGGCTTGTGTCAGACATCGGTCGCCTCCTCGACAGGTGCTCCCGGAGCGCGCTCGCCGGCCTGCACCGCGATCGTCAACCGGTTCTCCGGGGGCGCGAGCGGGCAACTCCAGCGGGAATCGTACGCGCACGATGGATTATAAGCAAAATTGAAGTCCAGGACGAGGCGTCCCTCCCGGACGCCCAGGTCCGCCCCTTTGACCGTGTCGAGCAGGTAGCGGCCGCCGCCGTAGGTCCCGGCGCCGTTCGTCGCGTCGCGAAACGGAAGGAACAGCCCGCCGCCGTACCCCTCCAGCCAGTACAGGCCGAGCGTCACCGAGTGGCCGAACAGCGTGAACCGGGCGTCGGCGAACCGCGTGAATTGGTAGGTCCCCCCGTCGCTCGCGGTGACGTCGCGCGAGACCGGCGCAACGGCGGCCACCTCCGCGAGGGCCCGCGCGGCGGGATCGTAGGGATAGTAGGCGACGGCGAGACGCCCGCGGTCGGGCACGGGCACCGGGGATTGCGGATGATTCCGGAACAGGTCGTCTCTCGCCGCGCGCCACGAGGTCCAGGCCGCCGGCGGCTCCGGGGACGTCCGGACCGCCTGGTACAGCGCCGACACCCTCCGCTTCCAATCCAACAGCGCCAGCCGCTCCGCCGCCGCGGCGGCCTGAGGCGCATCGGGGCCGCCCGTCTCCATCTCAACCGCCTCGCTTCGCCGCGTTTCCGCCGGAGCGGAGGCGGGTAAATTTCAGTCGCGCAGGAGTTTTGAGGCGGTCCCGGGCGCCGCCAACGTCTGCGCTGGGGGCGTGGCTCAGATGGAACATCCGCTCTTGACCTGCCAGGTGAATGAAGCGTCCTTTGCCAACGTCGTCCACCCGCACGGCGAGATCGACCTCTCGACGGTGCCGATTCTTCGAGGCGCGCTGGACGAAGCGGTCGCGCTCGGCCACCACGTGATCGTGGACCTCACCGACGTCACCTTCATCGACAGCACAGGGTTTCGCGAGTTCCTCGTTCACCGCCGGGTGTGCCGCGAGAACGACCGTCTCATGGTGCTGGTCAATCCCCGGGACCGGGTTCAGCACGTCATCGAGACGCTGAACTTCTTCCAGATGATTCCGGTCTTCCCGTCGATGGAGGCGGCGCAGACTTCGCTCAAGGGTGTGCCGCTGCCCGGCGACCGGCGGAGTGTCGGAAGCACGTCACGAGATGATCGTCCACGAGTCCGGCCGCCTGCATGAACGCGTAACAGATGGTGGGGCCCACGAAGGCGAAGCCCCGCCCCCGCAGGTCTTTGCTCATCGCGCGCGACTCCGGCGTTTCGGCCGGAACGTCCCGCGGGCTGCGGCGGATCCGGCGGATGGGCGCGCCGTCGACGAACCGCCACACGTAGGCGTCGAAGCTTCCGCACTCCTCTCGCACCGCGAGCACGGCCCGCGCGTTCGTCACCGCGGCGTCGATCTTCAACCTGTTTCGCACCAGCCCGGGATCGCGCAGAAGCCGCCGGCGCCGCCCGGCGTCGAAGCGGGCGACCGCCTCCGGATCGAACTGCGCGAACGCGGCGCGGTACTGCGGGCGCTTGCGGAGAATCGTCATCCAGCTCAGGCCGGCCTGCGCCCCTTCCAAGATCAAGAGCTCAAACAGCGCGCGGTCGTCGTGGACGGGCCTGCCCCACTCGGCATCGTGATAGGCGATCAGCAGCGGATCGCCGGCCGCCCACCAGCAGCGCCGCCGGACCGGCATTAGAGCTGCCTCAGGATCGCGGCCGCGCCGCGCCTACACATACGGCACCGCGGCGGCACGGCGGCTGCTCCAACGGATCCGCGTGCTCATCCAGTCTCCCCGGCGCGCGCACCGTGCGGCGAGTCAACGAGCGGGCCTCGACCATCTTTCACCAGACAAGATCGGGTGACCTTTGCGGGGGCCGCGCGGCGCCCCGACCGGTTGATACACTCGAAGGCGTGACCGAAGCAACCAGCGTTCGCGTGACCGTGACGCCGTCCCAGCCGCTGGTGGACGATCCGCTGGGCATTGTTGTGTCCGGCGGCCGCCCGGGCCAATCCGTCGTCGTGCGCGCGCGGATGCGCGACGGCCTGGGGCGCCGATGGGAATCCCACGCGGCGTTCGAGGCCGATGACCGCGGAGACGTCGAGGTCGCGAACAGGCGTCCGCTCGCCGGAACGTACGACGCCGCGGACGCCCGAGGGCTCCTCTGGTCCATGCGGTTGGCGGACGGCGAGCCCGGTGGGGGATGGACGAACGCGTCCCCGCTCGAGACCGAGTTCATCGCGGAGTCGGGCGGTGAGCGGGCCGGTTCTGCACGCGTCAGCCGCTTGTTCGCCGGGCCCGGCGTCTCCCGAACGGAAGTGCGCGACAACGGCCTCGTCGCCACCTTCTTCCGGCCTGCCGGTGCCGCGCCGCGCCCGGCCGTGGTGGTCGTGCCCGGATCCGGCGGCGGCGTGCCCGAAGGCCCCGCGGCCCTGCTGGCGTCGCACGGCTTCGCCGGGCTCGCGCTCGCCTATTTCCGGGCGGGGCATCTTCCCGAGTCGCTCGCGGAGATTCCGCTCGAATATTTTGAAACGGCGATCCGGTGGCTGCGCCGCCACGAAGCCGTGGCCGGGCGGCCACTCGGGGTCATGGGCGCCTCGCGCGGCGGAGAGCTCGCGCTGCTGCTCGGCTCGACGTTTTCCGACTTCAGCGCGGTGGTGGGGTACGTTCCCAGCGGTGTCGCCCATGCCGGCATCTCGGGCGGCGGCCTGCGCGAAGCGAGGCGGAGACCGGCGTGGATCTACAAGGGCAAGGCGGCCCAGCCGTTCATCGCCTCGCGGGATGCGGACCGGATGGAAGAGCCGGCGCCGGCGCCGGAGCCGCTCGCCCTCACGCCGTTCTTCCTGCGGGCGCTCGAGGACCGGGCCGCGGCCGAAGCCGCCGAGATCCCGGTGGAGCGAATCAACGGACCCGTATTGTTGATCTCGGGACAGGACGATCAGATGTGGCCGTCACCTGTGCTCGCAGACATCGCCATGAAGCGGCTCGCGCGGCATCAGCACCGGTTCCCGTACTCGCACCTGTCGTATCCGGGGGCCGGCCATCTCATCGGCCAGCCCGGCCTGCCGGCGACGGTCGCGGCGTCACTGCACCCGCTCGCCGGGCGGTCGTTGGCGTTCGGCGGCAATCCGAGGGACAACGCCGCGGCGGCCGCGGACTCCTGGCCGAAGGTCCTCGCGCTCTTCCGGGAGGCGCTGGCGCGGAACTGAGCCCTACCGCTCGATCCCCGGCCGAATCACCGGCCACGGGAACGGCATCGGCCCGACCGGGACCTCGATCAGGGCCGGCGCATCGTCGCGCAACGCCGCAGCCAGCTGGGTCCGGAGCCCGTCCGGGCCGTCCGCCCGCAGACCTCTGACTCCGAACGCGTCCGCGAGCTTCATGAAATCCGGATTATACAAGTCTGACGCGATCAGATGGCCCCCGTAGAGCTGCTCCTGCATGCGCCGCACGTTGCCGAACGCGCCGTCGTTGAACACGATCGCGATCGCATTGATGCGGTGCAGCATCGCGGTGGCCAGCTCCTGAACCTGGTACATGAAGCCCCCGTCGCCGCAGATCGCGACGACCCGCTGCGCCGGAGCGCCCACCTGCGCGCCGAGGGCCGTGCCGTATTCGTACCCGAGGGTGCCCTGGTAGCCCGGGGTAATGAGCGTCCTCGGCCGGTAGATGGGAAACGTTCCAAACTGAATCCAATACCCAAGCTGCGTGACGCCGCTGACCACGATCCCGTCCTCGGGCAGCGCGTCGCGGATCGCGTGCGCGTACGATCGCTGCGGCTCCAGCGCGCCGAGCGCTTCTTCGACCTTGCGCCTGACCGCCTCGCACTCTTCCCGGCGGGAGGCGCGCCCGCGGTTGTGCCGAGGGATTCGCGACAGCAGGTCCTGCAGCACCAGGTCCGCGTCGCCCACGATCCCGGCGGTCACCGGGCAGTTCCGCCCGATCTCGTCCCGGTCGACGTCGACCTGAATTACCGTCTGGTCGGCCCGCGGCCTCCACTTGGACTGCGCCGGCTGCAGGAACCGAGTACCCACCACGAGCACGACATCGGCCGGCGGCAGCAGCTCCGGTCCGGCGACCATGGTCTGCGCGAGGTAGTGCCGGTCCGAGATCGCGCCGCGGCCGCTGCTCGACATGATCACCGGCGCCTCGAGCATCTCGGCCAGCCGCTCGAGAGCCGTCCACGCGCCGGAGCGCAGCACGCCGCCGCCGGTGAAGATGACCGGCCGTTCGGCGCGGCCCAGCCGTTCGGCCGCCGCCTCGATCGCGTCGGGATCGCCGCCTTCTCGCTCGGGCTCCACGCGGGCGGGGAGCACCACCTCGCCCGAGTTCTGGAGCGTGTCTTGTGGAACCTCGACAGACACGGGGCGCACGTGGCCGCTGCGCAGCTGCCGGAACGCCTCATGCACCACGCCCGGGACGTCTTCCGGGCGCGCCGCCAGGCCGGCCCATTTCGTGAAGGACCGCGCGGCGCCCAATTGGTCCGGGATCTCATGCAGCATCCCGGAGCCGCGTCCGATGTAGCTAAACGGAATCTGTCCCGCGATGCAGAGCACCGGTGCGGAGCAGGCGTACGCCGTCGAGAGGCCGGACGCCGCGTTCAAGATCCCGGGGCCCGGAACCACAAGACACGTCCCCACCCGTCCGGTCGTGCGCGCGTAGCCGTCGGCCATGTAGGAGGCCGCCTGCTCGTGCCGTGTGTGGTAGACGCGAATCGCGTCGCGCGCCTCCCACAGCGCATCGAAGGCGCCGTCCAGCTGCACCCCCGGAAGCCCGAAGAGCACATCAACGCCTTGAATTTTGAGGCTCTCCACGAGAGCCTGGCCGCCGGTCATGCGCTTCGCGGCGGACTGCGCGCGCTGCGCCGCGGCCACACCGACGGTAGCCCGCGTCTCGTGTCCCTGACCCGCGCGGTCCCTCTCGCTCATGGCGTTCCTCCGTTCTGCGTTGCTGCCGGTCAACCGCCCGCCCCGGCCGGGAGCGGGCCGAGGGTCGCGCGCGAGTCCACGGCGACCGCGCCCTTCCCCGCCGCGCGGACGACGATCGGATTCACATCCAACTCGATCAGCCGGTCGCCCAGATCCGCGGCCAGCCAGCTCACGCGGCTGGCGATCTCCGCGAGACGCTCCACATCCAGCGGCGGCCGTCCCCGTACGCCGGACAGCACCGGCCATAGCCGCAGGCCCTGCAACAACACTACGGCGCGCTGCGGAGTGATCGGCGCCGGGGCCACCTGGACGTCGCGCAGGACTTCGACCAGCAGCCCGCCCCATCCCACGAGCAGGACGGGCCCGAACTGCTCGTCGCGCTTGGCGCCGACGATCACCTCCGCCTCGCCGGCCGCCATCTCCTGTACCACGCAGCCTTCGAGTTCCACGCCGGACAGCCGGCGCACCGCGGCCGCGATCGCATCCCACGCCCGGGCGACGGCGCCGGCATCGGCCAATCCAAGGTGGACGGCGCCGGCATCGCTCTTGTGAACGAGGCCCCGGCAGAGAGCCTTGAGCGCGACGGGATACCCGAGCGACTCGGCGGCAGCGACCGCCTCCTCGACCCCTGCCGCCACTCTCTCCCTCGCGACTGGAATGCCGTAGGCTTCGAGGACCGCTCGGACCTCCGGTGCCGTGAGCGTCCCTGCCGGGAGCCGCCGCAGCATCTCGCGCGCGCCCGCGGCGAGCGTGGGACGGACGGCCGCGGACGGGAAACTTGGCGGCGCTCGGCGGTACGCGGTCCACAGTTTCGCGACCCGAAGCGCATCGTCCAGGCGGTCGTAATACCGGCAGCCGAGCTCGCGAAGGATGCGGCGCGGGCCGTCGGCCGCCGACCCGGGCGTCACCGCAAAGAGAACCGGCTTCCCGCTCCGCAACCCCGCCGACGCGAGCGCCCGCGTCGTGTCCTCGTAGAACGGCACCGTCGTCAGGGCCACCAGCACGGCGCCCACCCCGGCGTCGCCCGCGAGGAGCGACATCGCCCGCTCTGCCGTCGCGATCGGATCCCCGTCGCGGCGCCCGCCCAGGTCGATCGGGTTGTCGGCCTGCGGCGGAAGGAGAATCTCGAGCAGCCCCTGCTTCGTGCCGGGCTGGAGCGCGGCCAGGCGAATACCTGCCTCGGTCACGCGGTCGACGGCGATCGCGGCGCCCCCGCCGGACGGTGACAGCACCGCGAGGCGATCCTCTCCTCTCGCGGGCCACCGCCCGAGCACGTCCGCCGCCAGGATCATGCCGTCGGGATCATCGGTCAGCAGAACGCCGCGCTCCCGGCACGCCGCCTCGAAAACGGCGTATGAGCCGGCGAGGCTCGCGGTGTGCGAGCGGGCGGCCCGCACTCCGACGTCGGTGCGGCCGGCCTTCATCACCACGAGGGGCTTCTCCCGCACGCGGGCGTCCTCCGCCAGGGCCAGGAATCGCCGCACGTCGCGGAAGCCTTCCACATAGAGACAGATTGCGTTCGTCCCCGGGTCGTCCAGCATATACTCGAGGACGTCGCAGATCTCGACGTCCGCTTGATTGCCGAGCGACACGCAGGCGCTGAACCCGATGCCCGCGTCGTGCGCGCGATTGTACATCGACACCATCAGGGCGCCGCTTTGGCTGATGAGACCGACCCGGCCCCGCAGCAGCGATTCCACGTCCAGCACCAGGGACGACGTGAGGGCCAGGTGGTGATGCGGATTGATCAGCCCCATGCAGTTGGGGCCGACGAGGCGCAGGCCCGACCGGCGCACGATCTCGACGAGCGCGTCCTGGCGCGCGGCGCCGTCGGCGCCGGCCTCGGCAAAGCCGGTCGTCATGACGACACAGCAGCGGACGCCGGCGTCCGCGCACTCGGCGACCGCGGGAACGACCGCCTCCGGAGGGACCGCCAGGATCGCCACGTCGACGGGCCCCGGCGCCTCCCCGATGCGCGCGTAGCACGGGCGGTCCAGCACCGCTGCCCGGCCCGGATTGATCGGCACGATCCGTCCGCCGAAGCCGTGCTTGACCAGATAGTGCATGATTCGCCCGCCGAACTTCGCCACGTTCTCGGACGCGCCGAACACGGCGACCGATGCGGGGTGCAGAATGTCCCGCACCGTCGCCCGTGAGTGACCCCCGGTCATCCGTCGCGCCTCAAGACGGCGAGATCCCCGCCGCCGCCTACCGTCCTTGGAATGCCGGCGTTCGCTTTTCTTTGAACGCCGCGATACCCTCGTGCGCGTCGTGAGAGCCGAGGATACGCTGCGACCAGCGTTCTTCCAGCGCCGCGGCTTCGCTCAGGCCGTCGTGGGCCTGCGCGTGGACACCCTCCTTGATCGCCTGCATTGCGAGCGGCGCGCCGGACGACAGGCGGTCGGCGATTCGGCCGGCTTCGGCGTCGAGCGCATCGTCGGGAACGACGCGGCTCACGAGCCCGAGCTCGAAGGCCCGCTGTCCAGGCAGATCCTCTCCGAGCAGCAGGACGTCCAAGGACCGGTTGCGGCCGATGTAATGCACGAGCCTGACCATCCCGAGGCTCCAGGTCGGGATCATCCCCAAGTACACGTCGCCGGCGCGGAAGGTCGCCCCGGCCGCGGCGACGCGGATGTCGCAGGCCCAGGCGAGGCCGGTCCCGCCGCCGATGCACCAGCCCCGGACGGCGGCGACGACGGGTTTTGGGAACGTCTCGATGCGGTCGACGATGTGCCGGCCCGCCTCGCGGAACTTCCGGCCGGCCTCGGCCGTGTGCTCCGCTTCGTCGCGGAGGTCGGCTCCGGCGCAGAAGGCCCGCGACCCCGCTCCCGTCAGGATGACGGCGCGCGTCTCAGCCCTCGCGGCCACCTGGTGGAAGGCCTCTTCGAGCTCGCGCAGCATCTGGGACGTGATGAGATTCAACGGAGGACGATTCAGGGTGATCGTTGAGACTCCCGCGCGATGGGTGAGCGCAACGGTCTCCACCAGAGACACTCCCCTTTGCTGAAATCGCCTAGGGTCTAGTAATGTAACAGACGCCTCAAGACCTCCCGCCCTGCCGCCGCGCCGTCTTCACAATCTTCCCATAGGTTCTTTGCGAGATTTTGAAGGGTGGCGGGTATCATCACACCAACGGGCAGCGACGCCGAGTGAGCGACCTGGGAACATCCCGGCGCGCGGATCCGAGGCTCTTGCCCGAAAGGGGGTAATCGACATGTCGCGCGTTCGGTGTCCCGAGTGCGGAGCAGAGACGGAAATCGCCCCCCACAACGGTGGAGAAGTCGTCGCCGCCTACTGCCTCAGGCACCGCGGCGGCGCGGACGGCCACACGCGCCCCGTGTATATGGTGTCGGTCCAGGTTGAAGCCGAGCCGGCCGCAGCCCCGCTCGAGCCCATCGCGGCTTAAGGTCAGCCCACGACAGCCGGGGCCGGCCGGCGGCGCCGCCGGTCGGCCCCGGTGTTTTCCGACGATTCCGCCGCCGGAACGTCAGAGCTTTTCCGTGCGCGCGTTACCCGCCAACGTGGAGCCGGATCTCATGATATCCTTCCGCTCCGTCCGGCAATCGCCGCAGGCTTCCACGCTGCATCATCCCGCTACCGTCCACGGCCCGAACCTGCAACGCATACTCGCCGGGCGCCGGCGGCGTCCATTCCGCCGACCAGAACTGCCAGGTGTTCGCGGCGAGCCCGTCCTTGACGGCCGCCTGGAACCACGTCTCACCGCGGTCGGCGCTGAGCTCCACCCGAGCAATACCGCGGCTGCCGGCAAACGCCCACCCGCCGAACCGGACCACGCCCCCGTCTGTCACCTCGACGCTGAACGCGCTGCTCGTCTTGACGATGGCCTGCGTGCCAAAGCGCTGGTGCTGCCAATGCTCCCAGTACCCGGTCACCTCGGAATTCGCGGCTTCAATCCCGGTGAGCCACTTGGGCTGTTTCGTCCCATACCGATTCGGAAGGAGCACCCGCACCGGCGCCCCGTGCTGCTGCGGGAGCGGTGCGCCGTTCATCTCGTAGGCAAGGAGCGACTCTGGATCCAGCGCGACCGCCAGGGGAACCGACTCGAAGTAGCCGTCCGCGCTGTGCCAGACGATCGCGGTCGACCCCGGCCGGATTTCCGTCAGGGCGAGGATGTCGCGAACACGTATGCCCTTCCATCTGGCGTTGCCGATCAGATCGCCCCCCACTTCGTTGCTGATGCATTCGAGCGTCTGGTAGCGCTCGACAGAAGGCGCCGACCGGACAAACTCGGCGTAGGGGAGTGTGAGGGGCTTGGCGACAAGACCTTTGACCTGAAGCGACCACTTGGCGACGTCCACCGTCGGATCGAAGGGATAGTTTTTTGAAACCTGATAGAACCGGCCGTTCGGGGTGACCTCAGGCGGCATCCCTTTGATCAGGCGGAGCACCGCGGAGGCCACGGCAGCCGCCCCGGAGGCAACGGCCGCCACCCGCGCTCCCACCACCTCTGACCGGAGGCCGAGACGAGAGGCGGCGGCGGCCACGAGCAGGATCAACGCGGAGCGGCGGAAGAGATCGCGCCGGCTCATGGCCCGCAATGCTGCGGTTTCGAGACCGGAGATCCGGCGGTCCGTTCTGATCCCAACCGGTTTGGGCCGGTTCAGGGTTGCCAGGAAGAATCCGTACACCAGGCTGCCGATGGCCATGGGCAGCGCCGGGGCCGAGATAACCGTCGTCAGGGGCACTCCCAGAACCTGTCCCTCGATGATCGGCAGGACAATATAGGTAAGCGAGACCCAGGTCACCGCCGCGGCCGCCAGTCCGAGGAACGGACGCGGCCACCGGGTCTCCCCAACGGCCCGCACGTACAGCATGCCGCCGACACCGAATCCGATGAGGCTCGTCGCAACGGCGATCACGAAGCCGAGCGGCTTCGCAAAATGTTGAAGCGCCGCAAGGATGAATGCGAACACCGGATACGGAAGCAGCCGGACCAGCCGCTCGGCGAGCGCCTCGACGGGCGTCGGCGATCCCGTTGCGAATCGGAATGCGAACAGCACAAGCGTTGCCGCCGCACCGGCCGCCGCACCGGTTCCGAATCCATGGGCGCTGCCGCCGGCCGGCGGGTTCACCGGTCCGTCTCGATTGACCGCCGTGTTGTAGTCCATGTCGGCCCTCGTATATCTCTTGCCGGAAATCGTCGGGCCATAGACCATCACGAAACAAGAAACCCTTCCGCGCAACACGGAAGGGCCGAAGCCGCGCCGCCCTCGATGGCGGTGCGATCGGTCAGACGAGCCGGCTTATCGGTGTTGGACGATTTGAAGAATGGCGTCGGCCCCGACGGCGACCTCGGAAGCGACGCGGCCGCGCGCGTCGACGAGCACGGCCATGGGCGTCCCGGTCATGCCGAACGCCCGGCTCACGCTGCCGTCGTGATCCATCACCACCGTCGACCGGAACCCGGCCGCCGCCATTTCGCCGGTGTCGCCTCGCGCAATGACGAGCATCCTCAGAGTCGAAAGCGGGACCTTCGCTTCCCATGCCTTGAGCGGCTCGAGCAGTTGCCGGCAGAACCCGCACGACGGGTTCCAGGAGACGAGGAGCCGCTCGACACCCTGGCTGTCCTCGAGGCGGACCCGTGTACCGTCGAGAGCGGGCAGCGCAAACGCCGGCGCCTCATCACCCGGCCGGAGACCCGGCGCCGGAGGTGGAGCCGCCGCGGCGGGGGCGGTGTGGCCGTTCGACGATCCCCAGGCCGCGAGGCGCGCCTCCCACGGGAGCGACGGGGCGGCCAGCGCGCTGTCGACCAGGCCGCGAATCGCCTCGGCTCCGCTCATCACCGGACTCGCGATCGTCCCGTCGGCTTGGACGAGGACCGCCGACGGCGTTCCAAAAGCCCGATACGCGGTCCCGACCTCGGACCGGCGCTGCCGCAGGACGCTCGACGCGCCGTGCTTCTCCGCCATGGCCCGATTCTCTCGGAGGCTGCCCTCGCTGATGAGCGGCATCGTCAAGACGCCGTCCGCCGCGCGCTGCCACTCCGCGATCTGCGGCATCAGCGCCTCGCACGGACCGCACCGGGGATGCACGAACATCATCACGATCGGGCGTCCCAAGGCGAGAAGGCCGGGCAAATCTTTGGAGGCGCCGGCCAGGTCCTTAAGACTGAACGGCGGCGCCGGGGCACCCACCGGCAATCCGGCAGGTGCTGTGGCCGGCGCGGCGGCCGCGGGCGCAAAGGGTCCCATCTGCCCTGCCGCCACCAACTGCTCGACGGCTTCCAATCGCAGCAAGATGCGCCCCTGCTGACGCAGCATCTCCAGCATGAGGACCACGAGCGCCCCGCCGCAGAGGAGGGCACCCGCGGTCCCGGCCGCGGCCAACCGTCCGGGGGTCATCAGCGAGCCGGCCAACGTGACGACGCTCGGTCCGGGGTCGTTCCAGCCGCCCACCGTGAGGAAGGCCGCCGCGGCGAGCAGGATGCCGTTCCGGACGAGCGTCCCGGGTCCCACCGGCGCCGCCGAGAGCTGCCCGAAACAGCGGCACGCGGGCGCGGTGCCGCGCGCGAGCGCAAGGGCAATTGCCGCCGTGAAGAGCACCAGGAGCACGAGCGCCCCGAGCGCGCCCCATCGCGCCGTTCCCACCGGCAGCAGCGCAAGCGCGGTGATGAGCTCGGCGACCGGCACCAGCGTGCCGAGCGGCGCCGCCAGCCCGGACGGGACGCCGAAGTCGAGCATCGCCTGCCTCGATCCGGCGCGGTCGGCGAGCTTCGCCGTGCCCGCGACCAAAAAGACGGCCGCCAGCACGAGCCGCGCGAGAAGCACTCCCGCGGTTACTGGATGCATTGGGTCCCCAACGGCAGGCATCCGCGACCGCCGCAGCAGACCTGGGTGGCCGGGTTGCAGCACGAGTGGCCGGTCGGGCCGCCGGCGCAGCACACGAACTTCGGCGGACAGCACTGATTGGGCGTGTACTGACAAGGGACCTGGCCCGGCGGGCACGCCGGACCCGTGCACCGCCCGTTCACGCACGTCTGATTCGACGCGCAGCAGACGCCGTTGCAGCACACCGGGTTTGCGACCCCGCAGTAGGTGTTCCCGCACTTGACGCCGGGCGGCTGGCACCGGTAGCTCGTGATCCCGTTCTTCGGATCGACGACCTTCGCGCAGACGTCGTTGACCCCGCAGCACAATTCGCCGCCGCACAGGCCGTGGTCGCAGCAAACGCTGGCGCCGCTGTTCGTCCTCATACAGTGCCAGCCGGACAAACAGCACGTGCTGCCGCAGACCTGCCCCGACTGGCAGCACACCAGGTTCCCCGCCGGGTCCTTGAGGCAGGTCCCGTTGCAGCACGCCATGGCATTCACGACGCTCGTGACGCCGGTGAGGACATTCGTCGTGCTGACGGTGAAGCCGGTGGCGCACCACTGCTGCCCGGTCGGACAACAGATGCCCCACAGCGAATCGGCGCAATGCTGGTCCGGGGCGCAGCAGGACCCGTTACAGCACGTCGAACCGGACGGGCAGCAGGTGTTGACGAGGACGCTCATACCGCCTTGGCCCGCGGGCGGCGCCACGCCGGGGCATCCGATCTGACCCGATGGACAGCAGTAGCCTGTGCCGCCCGTGAGGTTTTCCGCGTTGATGCAGAGCGGCGTACTCGGGTCGCAACAGGTATCGTAGCAGCAGGTGTCTTCGGCCGCGCAGCAGATATTGTTGGTGGGCGGGCACTGCTGTTTGCAGCACGGCCCGCCGGTCTGGTTGCAGTTGTTGTTGCAGTCGATCCAGTCGGATCCGCATGCGACGACGCCGACGACGCAGCCGATCCCAAGCGTCGCGAGACAGGCGCCGGCCGACGCGCTGCCGCAGCCGCCAAATCTCTTGTCGCAGTTGTTGATGCAGTCTTGGCACGGCCCGGAGACGCCCGCACCCTGCGCCACCAACACGGGCGCAGCGAGCGCGGACACGCTCTGCGCCAGAAGCGTCCGCCGGCTCGTTCCGTCGTTCGGCGCCGGAAATTCCGCGCGGCGCGCCGGCCCGGTCGGCGCGTCCCCGCGTACTGTCCGGCAGGTTCGGATCTCGCTGCTCGCATTCGCGAAGAGCGCGCGCACGGCCGCCGCCAGGCCCGGGTCGACGCCGGCCGCGGGAGCCGGGCGTCTGTCCGCAAACCGAAGGGCGGCCGGCGTGCGCACATTGGTCACAAAGCCGCGCCCATCCATGAATCCCGTCACGGTGCCGCCGCTTGCGAGGTACTGGACGCGCCTTACGCCGCGGACGGCGGCGCCGTAGGTGACGGCGCCGCGCGACGCCAGGACACGGCGGTGATCGGGGCCGCGGCCCTGCAGCGCGCTGTGCACCAACTCGAACAGAAGCGCGCCGCCGTGCGTGACCTCGATGTGCAGGCTTACGGAGCGATCGTGGTGGCCGGTAGTAGTTTGCACGCCGTGCAGCACGAGAGGCTTGCCTTGATAGGCCGATTGCGCGGAGAACGTGGTCGTCGTCGTACCCGCGGCCGTGTACTGCAGCGTGCACGGGGCGACGGTGCGCGGCACCGGTAGGATCGGCGGGATCCGCTGGGCGACTTCGCCGTTCGACGCGGCAAAGGCGGTCGTCTTCGCCGCGAGCGTGGATGCGCCTGCGAGGACGGCGCTCTCCAGCAGGCTGCGCCTTGGGACGGCGCCGGAGGCGAGGAATTTCGTCGCCCGGTCAAACCAATGTTCGATCGTCTGGATCGCCACGAACGATTGAGCCTCCACGCCCGCGATTCCGAAATTCCTATCTCGGCGCGGCAACTCCTTCCACGCAAACGAGCGCCGACCGGCGGGCCAAGAACCGATGCAACGAGCGACTCGGGACATGCTCGCGTTGTTCCCGGACATAGCGGCCAGTGGAACCGGTGTCAGTGATCCAGCGAGCAGCCCTATTCGGGGCCACAACCGCCAAATGCCTAGGTGGCAAAGCGACTAATCGCACTGCAAGGGACCTGGTGGACTTTCCGCTGCCGGTGATCATCAATCAGACCTCGACCCGATGTCGCCGCGACTCGTCCAGGGCCTATGCTTCGCTTCACAATGTGGAGCTGGGCATGGGTCCTTGAGGGTTGCGCCCTTGCGGCCCTGATTGGCGGCCTGGTCGGATTTCTGTGGCTTATCCACTCGCAGGGCGAGAATGAGCCGCCCAAGGACGACTTCTAAAGACGCCGGTCCACAACGAGGTGCAGGATCGCCTGCTCGAACGAACCTAACGAGGGAGTCGGTTGTTGACGCGCGTTGATTGCAACCGGCCGTCGCGGGAGTTGGGGCGGATATTCGCGATAACTCGGAGCACCATGACCCAGGCAGCAATCAAGAGAGCCGCAACAACCACAAGAGCAAATGTCATGGCCGGGTTCGGGACCAAGAAATACTTTGCGATATCCCATGTCCGTGCACCCATGACAACTGCCATCCCCGTCCCCTATTTGTTTAGGCGGTCCCCGAGAGCCCCAATCCGATGAAGGGCGTCCTCGACAATCTCGATCCAGAGTTCATGGGGTAGCCGTCCTGTCTCACGGGCGCGACGGACGAAGTAATCAATCACATCGGGGGAGAACCCGGCCACCCGCAGTAGGCCAATGGAGATCTCAAACTGTGCACGATTCCACACTCCGGCGGGCGATGTGTCCCGGCGTTCTCTGCGCGGTTGATTGCTCGACATCTGGAATCTATCCAGGGCACCGTCAGGGCGTGTGAGTAGCGTGGAGGACGCCTATCTCAACGATCTCGATCACGACTTCGTGGGGGAGGCGCCCCGTTGCGCGGGCGCGGTCCCGACAATACTCCACGATGTGAGCCGGGAATCCAAAGGCGTCGAGCGACTTCAGCGACAGGTTGAATTGGGCGCGGTTCCATGCACCCGACAGAGACTTGTCCCGCCGTTCTTCGCGCTCTCTCGTGCTCGACACCGCCGGACCCTCCCCTCGATAAGTCGGCAGAGTGAATCAATACCCACCAGCCTTGGGTTTTAGACAACTCCACCGAACCCTGATGTTACCTCGATGGAGTTCATGACGAACCATCCCCGGACGGGCTCGGCTCTCATAACGCCGTGTCGAGTGTTGCTCGTTTCCTCGGCAGGGCTACAGTGCGCCGGGCATGAAGTGGGCGGCCGCACTCTCGAATCGCAACATAGGCGGAGAGCCGTCATATGCTGGCGACTTTTGCTCTGGTCCTCCGGCTGTGCCTGATCGTCGTCCTTCACGCAGCGGGTACCTTGCTTCGATCAACGGAACCCTTACCTGGGACAGACGGCGGGGCCTAAAAATTTGCCCCCAAAAATTTAGAAGCAGCCGGACACCCCCGGCTATTTTCCATCCCCACCCCAGTCAACCCGTCGAACATTCGCAACCGCGACCACCTGCCCCGGCTTGTTCGACTGAAACTGCCGCGCTTCCGGCTCCACGACCTGCGACATTTCCACGCTACGCAACTCGTCGCCGCCGGTGTGGACTATCGGACGGTGGGAGATCGGATGGGCCATCGGTCGCCGTCCTTCACGCTCGCGGTCTACAGCCACGCTGCCGCGCGCGCTCAAGAACAGGCCGCGACAATTGCTAACGGATTGCTAACGGAATCGGCAGGGTTGGCGGGAGAGGCACCTGCTCAGAAACACTGTGAGCGACCTGAGAGATAGGTAACACTTTGTACCGGACACATGGGTAACACTCCTTCCCTGAAAGGGGGAGGGATGATGCCCTGGAGGGAGTGTTCGGTGATGGATGAAAGGATGCGG
>Ga0070731_10000911_pt1 | contig 33986 bp, 27 predicted proteins | sample Coa_R1_2_FD_66448 | JGI IMG/M metagenome (GOLD analysis project Ga0070731, IMG submission 66448) | Surface soil microbial communities from Centralia Pennsylvania, which are recovering from an underground coalmine fire - Coalmine... | ecosystem: Environmental > Terrestrial > Soil > Unclassified ... | reverse complement strand
CCCGGGACCACGGTCTACGGAGCCTCCAAGGCGGCGGTGCTCAATCTGGCCCGCACGATGTCGGCCGACCTGGTGTCGCGCGGGATCCGGGTGAACTCGATCAGCCCGGGGCCGATCGACAGCGCGCTCCTGTCGAGGCTGGGAATGCCCGACGAAAAGCTGAAAGAGACGCAGGACTGGATCCGCGGCCAGGTCCCGATGCGCCGATTCGGCACGGGCGAGGAGATCGCCGAGGCCGTCCTCTACCTGTGCTCCCCCGGGGCGGGCTTCACGATCGGGGCGGACCTCGTGATCGACGGCGGCATGCTCCTGTGACCGAGCGGAGTCGGCCCCCGCGTCGATTCGCGAGCCTTCTTCCCGGGACCCCGGCGGAGTCCGCCGGCGAGCCACCGATCCCGGCTCCGTGAAGTCCGACCCCTTCGCCGTCCCGACGGTCCCCGGGCCGGTCTTCGATCCGGGCGTCCGGGATCTCCAGGATTCGCGGAGCCCGGACGGTCTTCCGGGGGAGGCGCTACCGCAGCCGCCGCCGAGAGGATGACGCGGGCCATTTTTCGAGATAGCGCTCCAGATCGTCGCTGGCGGCGCGGGCATTGGGATAGCGGTCGTCGGGGCGGAGCGCCATCATCCGGCTCAGGAATACCGCGAGCGGGGCCGCCGACGCGCTTTCCTGGATCGGAAGCGAGGGACGGATGCCCTCCAAGTGCTTCTCCATCACCGACGATTCCGTCGCCCCGCCGAAGGGACGGGAGCCGCACAGCATCTCGTAGAGGCTGATCCCCAGGGAGTACAGGTCCGAGCGCCCGTCGAGGGGCCGCCCCCGGGCTTGCTCGGGCGAAAGATAGTGGGGCGTCCCCTCGACATACGGGGATTCCGTGGACGGTCTGGGATGGGCGACCTCCACCGCCAATCCAAAATCGATCACCTTCACTTCGCCTTTCTTCGACAGCAGGATGTTGCTCGGCTTGATGTCCCGGTGGACGACCCCCTGGGCATGGGCGTGTTCCAGGGCCCGGGAAACGTGCAGGGCGATCGCGACGGCCGTCGAGGGGCGGATCGATCCTCTCTTCTTCAGGATGGCCGACACGTCCTGGCCGTCCACAAATTCCATGACGATGTACGGACGCCCGTCTTCCTCATCGATGTCATAGATCGTCGCGATGTTGGGGTGGTTGAGGCGGGCGAGCGCCCGGGCGCCGGTCTCGAAGGCTTCCATGCTCCGTTCCAGGAGGTCGCTGAACGTCCATTTCAGGAGCTTCACCGCCACCACCCGATGGAGGAACAGGTGTTTGGCGAGGTAGACGCTCCCCATCCCGCCCCGGCCGATGAGTTCCAGGAGCTGGCATTTCCCCAGGATTCTTCCCACCTTGAACGACGAAGGAGTCTTCATCGACGGCACGCCTCGGTCTGAACCCACGAGGAACCGCGGCCGAGGGGCGACCTGGGGATTGAACCGGGGGAGTCCGATTCCAGGGGGAGGACGATGTCGGCTCCGAGCTTGCTGAACGTCATCACCCACGCTCTTGGGATTCAGCCAAACCCGGTCGGCCCTGGTTCCTCTCTACTTCCTGGGGTGGGCAAGACCTATATATCCCGCGACGCTCTGGTTGTCAATCCCGGGAATCCCCGTGCGCCCCGGTGCCACCGTCCGGAGGCTCCGAGCTCCCCTTCGGGGAAGCTCACCACGGGAGCGGAACACCGGCCAGGTCGGCCATCCGGGCGTGGATCTCGAGTTGGCAGACCGGACAATACCGGCGTTGGCCGGGGCTGTTGTTCAGGTAGCAGTGGTCGGACGGGATGAAGAAGTCGGCATCGCGGCGCAGGGGAGCAGGAAGGACCCCGGAGGTCACCAGGGGCATCCAGGGCACCGTCGGATCCCGGAACAGGTTGGCCGCTCCGTCCCGGCTCCCTCCCGCGTACTCATCCCCGAGCCCCGCGAAGGCGTGGCCGACTTCGTGGAGCAGCGACGTCCCCTGGACGAAGGCATGGCAGCCCGTGGCGTAGCCGAGCACCCCTTTGGCGAAGCTTGCCGGATCCTTGAAGTGCAGGAACACGGTTCCCTCCAGATCCCCGTACGGCACCGGCTCCATCGGGTTGCCGAAGGCGTCGTAGGCCTTGGGGGCGGGGAAGTCGTCCGCCCTGCGGATGAAGAACCACGCGCGATAGCGGTCCAGCGGCGCCGCGCCGAAGAGGAGGGTCGCCACCTCGCTCGGCGAGACCTCCGCGCCGGGCTCCAGCGTGATGCCGATCCGGTGCTTCGAGGCGTCGAAGGGGATCGCCGCCCCTCCCGGCTCGAAGAAGGCAGGATCGTACGCCCGGCGGTATCGGGTGTCGTCGTGCGCCCGGGTTCGGAGCCGAAGGATCTCCGCGGCCCCCGGCCGGGCCTCCAGGAGGCGGAGCAGCGCGTCGAGAGACCCGTCCCCTCCCGCCGCAAAGGCGGACACCACGAGCTCGGCCTGCGCCGAGGGATCCCGCTCCTCCCCGAGCGCGCGGAGCAGCGCGTCGACCGTCCCCGCGACGTTCAGGCGCGCCAGCGCCACGCCCGCGGAGGACCGCACCCGCGGGCTCGGGTCGCGGAGCGCGTCGATCAGCGCCCGATAGGCCTCCGGGCTGCGGAATCCCGCCACGGCGGCGGCGCAGCGCAGCCGGATGGTGTCGTCCGCGTCCTGGTGCAGCGCCTCCAGGAGCGCCACTTCCGCGGCATCGCCTCCGAGGGCCGACAGCGTCTCGATGACCACGTCCTTGAGAAACACGTGGCCTGGTTTGCCGAGCGCGGCGGCCAGCGACGGCACCGCGCCGTTCCAGCGAAACAGGCGCGCCAGCTCGGCGATCCCCGCGGAGAGGAAGAGCTCGTCTCCGATCTGGGCACACAGGGCGGGGAGGTCGCTGTCGAACACCGGGGGCAGCTCCCGGCGAAGGGCCTCCAGCGAGCGGCGGTCCCGGAGGACGCGGGCGCGTCCCAGGGTCTCGAGAAAGGGCCGGAGCCGGTCCGGCGCGGGAGCGACCGGGGGCGCCGCCTGCGCGCGCCGCTCCGGAGGCGGGCGGTCGGGCTCCTCCGGAAGCGGAGGGATCCGGGCGACGGGCCGACGATCCTCCGCGACGGGCGACGGGCGGCAGAGCCGGAGGGTGACCGCCCCGGCCAAAAGGAGAACAGCGGCAAGAGCGATCGTGCGAGGCTTTGTCACGCGACCGCTAGAGTACCCCCTCTGGAACGCGGATGTACAGCGAACTGTGCCCGGGGGCTCGCGGCCCGACTCACGCCACCGCGACGGCGGTGCGAACCTTCGCGAGCGCCTGCTCCAGGTCCTGGATCAGGTCCTTCGCGTCCTCGAGGCCCACCGAAAGACGGATCAGCCCGTCCTGGATGCCCACCTGCCGGCGCATCGCCGGATCGACCGAGGCGTGCGTCATGGTCGCCGGCTGGCACAGGAGCGACTTCACCCCGCCCAGGCTCTCCGCCAGCGTCCAGAGCTGGATGTTGCCGGTGAATTTCCGGGTCTCCTCGATGTCCGCCTTCAGTTCGATCGACACCATCGCGCCGAAGTCCTTCATCTGACGCTTCGCGATCTCGTGGCCCGGATGCGAGGGCAGGCCGGGGAAGTAGACTTTCGCGATCTTCGGGTGCTTGGCGAAGTACTCCGCGATCTGGCGGGCGTTGGCGCAGTGACGGTCCATGCGCACCGGAAGCGTCTTGATGCCGCGCAGGTTCAGGAAGCAGTCCATCGGCGCGGGCACGGCGCCCACGGCGTTCTGGAAGAACTTCAGCTGCTCGGCGAGCGCCGCGTCGTTCGTGATCGATGCCCCGCCCAGCACGTCGGAGTGGCCGTTCAGGTACTTCGTCGTCGAGTGCATGACGATGTCCGCGCCCAGCTTGAGCGGCGCCTGCAGGTACGGCGACGCGAAGGTGTTGTCGACGACGACGATCGCCTTGTGGGCCTTGCCGATCGCCGAGGCGGCGGCGAGGTCGACGATCCGGAGCAGCGGATTCGACGGCGTCTCCAGCCACAGCATCTTGGTCTGCGGCGTGAACGCCTTCTCGATCGCGCCGAGGTCGGTCGCATCCACGAAGGAGAACTTCACGCCGAACTTCGAATAGAGCTTGGTGAAGATGCGGTACGCGCCGCCGTAAAGGTCCTGGCAGGTGACGACATGGTCTCCGGACTGGAGCAGGCAGAGGATGTTGTTGATCGCGGCCATGCCGCTGGCGGCCAGGTAGCAGAACTGCGCGTCCTCGAGCGACGCGAGGCACTGTTCGAGGGCGGTGCGGCCGGGGTTCCCGGTGCGGGCGTAGACGTAGCCCTTGTTGACGCCGGGAAGCTCCTGGCCGAACGTGGACGTCTGGTAGATCGGGAAGGTGACGGCGCCGGTCTGCTCGTCGGTCGGCTGCCCCGAGTGGATGGCGCGGGTCGCGAACTCGTAGTGGTCCATGTCGGCTCCTACCCTAAGATCCGGGCGACAGCGTCCGGAGGGTCAAGGATAGGGATATGGATATACGTTGTCAACAGCGAAGCTTCAGGGCAGGACGCGGAGGAGCCGCGCGATGCCGTTGTCGTGGGCCATCGTCGCCAGGCCCCCGTGGGAGAAGAACCACGCCAGGCGGACGGCCCAGAATCCCAGGAGCACGGCGATGGCCGCGCCGGCGATCCGGTAGGTGGGGAGCTTGGGCGGCGCTCCCTTCGCGGTTTCGGCGATCTGGTAGATCCAGAGGAAGGAGAAATAGGCGAGGATCAGCGGCCAGAGCGGGTGGTAGTCGAAGGCCTCCCGGAAGCGTCCGTGGGTGGCGAGGCCGAAGGCCCGGGTGAGGCCGCAGCCGGGGCAGGGCATCCCCAGGAGGAGCGCCATCGGGCACAGGACGGGGCCGTCGAAGGCGAACGGAAAATAAAGGAAGCTCGCTGCCAGCAGCGCCGGCAGCGAGCTTCCCCAAAGTACGAGGTGAAGGGTCCTACTTGGCCCAGATCTCATTCAGCTTCTGCTGGAAGAGATACATGCCGACCGGGCTGATGAAGAGGAAGAGCACCAGGTGCAGGACCAGCTCGTCCTTCGCCTCCAGGCCCGCCTTCTTCTGCATGTCGGGCAGCGACTTCAACATCAGGAACATGGCGTAGAGCACGACGGGGAAGCAAATGCAGCCCGGGAACACGAACATCGGATTGATCCGCTGCTCGCCCAGGTAGTCGTTCACTTCCTTCGTGCGGAGCCACATCCAGTACAGGGGATACAGCCCGCAGGTGACGAAGCCCAGAATCAGGACCGTCGTCGGGTTCTCCACTTTTCCCTTCACGCCGCCGCCGCTGGGCGCGGGGCTCGCCGGGGCCGCCGGTGCGTCTGCCATGAGTCCTCCCTATCTAATGGTCGATCGGTTAAGCCGTCGTGGGGGGCGCCGCGCCGCCCTTGCAGTGCGGACAGACCGCGAGGGTCGACAGCCGCTGCTTGTGACAGCTGGGGCAGGGGCTCATGTCGCCCTTGGGTCGGACCGCGAGATAGATGATGAGTCCGATCAGGGGAAAGAAGAAGCAGAGGATGGGCCAGAGGATGGCGTTCGCGTCGCCCCGGGCCGTGGCGTCCTTGAAGGACCAGACCATGATGAAGATGTGGACCGCCAGGCCGGCCGCGGCCATGATGATGAAGAAGACACAGAAGACGCCCCCTTTGGCGCAGCCCAGGCCGATCTCCTTGCCGCTGCCCTTGATGGCCTTGTCCCATTCCTGGGCGGCCTTCTTCATGTCCTCGGCCATCTTCTTCTGGGCGTCCTCGCGCGCCTTCCGCTCTTCGGGCGTCTCCTGCTGGGGACTGACGAAGGCGGCGGCGTGCGGCTCCTCGACCGCGGGATCGTACCCGGTGCCGCCCCAGGGCGAGCAGCGCCAGATCCGTCCCGCCGCGCGGGCGATGCCGCTCACGGTTCCGTAATAGGCGACCGCGTCCTCGGCGTAGTGGGAGCAAGTCGGCGTGTAGCGGCAATGAACGCCGCCCGATTCCATGAGCTTCGACCCGGTCGCCTGGTAGGCGTGGATTAGGGCCAGGCTGAGACGGGCCGTCGGCTGGGAGGACGGGGGGAGGAAGGACTCGGCCGTCAGATAGAAGGTGAGCCCGAGAAGACTCCAGAGAACAACGTTCCACCCTCGTCGCATGCGCCGGTCCCTGTTTTGAACATCCAATGGTACTCCTGCGTCCTCGACGGTGTCAAGCCGGGGGACGGGATTTGATCAGGAGCACCGCGGCCAGGGGAACGTAGGCCCCGTCGATCACGGCCGTCTCCGCGTGGCCTCGGAGGAGGTCGAGGACCACGAAGTACAGGGAGCCCGCGGCGGCCAGCAGCGTCAGGGCCAGCATGCCCCGCCGGGGTTTCCATTGCCAGGTTCCCGCCGCTCCCAGGAGGGCGGCGTGAAGGAGAATCAGGCGCACGTCGTAGAGCCCCCGGACGGGCTGCTGGATCGCCAGCGCGATGGCGGCAAAGAGCCCGCTCCAGAACGCGTAGATCCAGCTGATCGCACTGAGCGTGCGGCGGAGGATGATCGCGTTGCGTTCCTCGTGGGTCGGCAGCGCCCGGACGCCGGATCCTTCGGGGAGGGGCATCATTTCTTTATATAGTATAGGCCCATGTCCACGTTCGTCTATGCCACCGACCTGCACGGGAATCGGGAGTCCTACGAGCGCCTGTTTCAGCTGGAGGCGGACGCGGTGGTCCTCGGCGGCGACCTCCTCCCGCACACGAAGGGGACGCTCGAGCGGCGCGTCGAGGCGCAGCACTCCTTCGTCCGGGACTACCTGGCGGAGCGCTTCGCGTCGCGCCCCTGCTACTGGATCGCGGGCAATGACGACTGGGCCGTCGCGCTTCCGCCCTTGGAGGGGAAAGGGACGGCGATCCACGGACGGGCGGTGCCCTTCCTCGACGGGCTGTCGATCGCCGGCTGCGCCCACGTTCCGGTGACGCCGTTCGGGATGAAGGATCACGACCGCTTCGACAGCGACGGCTGGACGCCGCGGTCGTCCTCCCCGCGGGTGCTCTTCAGCACCAGGGAGGGCGTCGTCCCCGCCTCGCTCGAGGCGGTCCGCTCGCGCGGCACGATCGCCGGGGACCTCGCGCGCCTGGCGGGCCAGTCGGATCCGGGCCGGACGGTCTACGTCACCCATTCCCCCCCGTGGGGAACCCGCCTCGACCGGCTCTATGACGGCCGGCCGGTGGGCAGCCGGGCCATCCGGGCGTTCATCGAGCGGCACGGGCCGCCGCTCACGCTGCACGGCCACGTCCACGAATCGCCGGGCGTGGACCGCATCGGCCCGACGGTCTGCGTCAATCCGGGCGACAGCCTGGGCGGACTGCGCGCGGTGCGGGTGGATCTGGGGGACTGGTCGCTTACCCCGCTTCGCTGAAGACGAACTCGGTCGACCCGACCCGGATGCGGTCGCCGCTCTTGAGGGAGTGGCGAAGCCGGAGGCGCCGGCCGTTGACGAAGGTGCCGTTCGCGCTGGCGAGGTCCTCGACGGAGGCGACGCCGTCGCGGACGAGGATCCAGCAGTGGTAGCGCGAGACGCCCGGATCGGCGAGCGACAGCTCGTTGAACGGGTGCCGGCCGAGCCGAAGGGTCGCGGCGATCCCGACGACCTTGCCGGTGAGCGGGCCCGATTCGAGCCGCAGGATCGGCGTGGACGAAGCAACGGACATCTTCTTCCCCCTCTCTAGAAGCCCCGAAGGCGGGGCGACTCCACCCAAATTATAACTTATGAATTGGACATTACAAGGACCCCGACGCAAATCGTTCTGGGCCCGGGCGAGTTTTCCGATCCGGCCCCCGCGCGGGCCTTCCGCATGTTTTAATGGAGGGTCTCCCGGCGGGAGTTCCGGGACGGCCGGCGCCGATGCGAATGTGTAACACCATTTCGAGGCTGCGTTATGAGTGAGGGCGAACGAAAGGGACGACCGATGGACGAACAATCGCTGATCCAGAAGGTGCAGGAGGGAAACCTCGAGGCCTTCGGCAGCCTGATGGACATCCATGTGCGGCGGCTCCGCGCCGTGATCGCGCTGAACGCGCCCGTGCCGCACCTGATCGACGAGATCGCGCACGAGACCTACGTCTTCGCCTACAACCACATCCAGGATTTCCAGCGCGGGACCTCGTTCTTCGCCTGGCTCAAGTCCATCGCCTGGAACCTGCTCCGCGCCGAGATCCAGCGGTTCAGCCGCGAGCAGGCCAACCAGCTCAAGTACGCCGAGAAGCGCGTCTTCGACGTCGCCCCGGGCCGCCCCCTCGAGCATTCCGCCAAGGAGCTCGACGGCCTGGAGAAGTGCCTCGAGCGCGTTCCTCCGCGGCTCAAGCAGCTCATCCAGATGCGCTACCACCTCTCCTTCTCGACCGAGGAGATCGCCGACCGCGTCGACCAGAGCGCGGCCTGGGTCCGGACGACGCTGTGCCGCCTCCGGCGCCAGCTGAAGGATTGCGTCCAGGACAAGATGGCGACGGAGAAGGCATGACGGACAAAGAGCTGATCGACGGATTCCTGGCCGGCGAGCTCGACGAGGCCGGCATGGCCCAGCTCGAGGCCGAGCTGCGCGCCCATCCCGAGCTGGTCCGCGAGCTGGCCGACCAGCAGCAGATCGAGCAGGCGCTGACCGTCCTCCTGGGCGACGACACCGCCGACCAGCAGGTCACGGTGTCCGTCCTGTCCGTGCTGCGCGCCGACCCGATCGATTCCTTCAAGACCGAGCTCCTCGACGCCGTGAAGAAGGAGGCCCAGGTCAAGAAGCGCGGGGAGGACGCGGCCAAGGCGCCCATCGTTCCTCCTCCCGCTCCCGAGATCGCCGAGGCGCTGCGTCCTCCGGCCCCCGCGCCGGTCCGCGCGCCCCGCCGCCGGCTCCTCCCCTGGGCCCTGGCCGGCTCGATCGCCGCGGCGGCCCTGGTGGCGCTGGGCGTCTCCCTCGTCCACCCGGGCGCGAAGGCGCTGGGAGCGGATTCGCATGCGCTGCTCCTGTCGGTCGGCCCCGGCGCGAAGCTCCACCGGGACGGCCAGTTCCTGCCGGTCCACGTCGACATGGCGCTGCTCTCGGGAGACCGCCTGACCCTCGACGAGCCCGGGGAGACCCGGATCGGCTTCGCCGACGATCCCACGCGCCTCAAGCTGAAGGGCCCGGCCGTCCTCCATTTCGTGCAGGGCGGCGCCTCCAAGCGCATCGAGCTCCTGAAGGGCGACTGCGAGATCGCCGTCCCGCTGCAGGTCGAGCCCTTCACGGCCTCGACGCCGCACGCGGAACTCAAGCTCCGGGAGGGCGACGTCCACCTGGTGAGCGCGTCCGACTTCTCCCGCCTGGAAGTCCGCCGCGGCCGCGCCGACTTCACCAGCCGCAAGGACCATAAGACGATCGGCGTCGCCGCGGACTTCTACGCCATCGCGGGGAGGGACGTCGAGCTGGTCGCCCGGGCCCTCGACAAGACGTCGCCGTCGCCCGACGGCCCCGGAGTGGTTGCGGTGCTCCGCCGGGTCCAGGGCGAGGTCTTCGTGTTCAGCCAGTCGCCCGCGGACCGCACGCCGGCCAAGCCCGGCCGCGCGATCCTGGAGGGCCAGGCGATCCTGACCGAGGGCTCCCGCAGCGCCGTCATCCTCGACTATCCGGATCACACGCGCCTGGAGATCGGCGGCGACACGGTCGTCCGCCGCCTGACCGACGAGAAGGACCGGACGCGGAAGCTCGTCACGCTGGAGCGCGGCGCCCTGGCGGCCGACGTGGCCAAGCAGCCCGCCGGCAAGGCCATGCTGCTCCGCACGGCCCACGCCGAAGTCGCCGTGCTCGGAACGCGCTTCACCCTCGCGGCGGAGACCGAGGCGACCCGCCTCCAGGTCGAGGAGGGCGCGGTCAACTTCACCCGCATCGACGACAAGAAGACGATCCAGGTGCGCTCCGGCTACTTCGCCGTGGCGGCGCCCGGCAAGCCCCTGGATCCCGCGCCGCTGCCGGGCGGGGTGCGGTATCTCGACATCGACCTCTCGGCGGGCGTGACGTCCGGCGACGGGGAATGGACGGTCGAGGGCCGCACGGTGAAGCAGAGCCGGGTCTCCCGGCTCGCCGAGGGCGGCGCCTCCACGATCCTCTGCCGCGCCGAGAGCGAGGAGAAGGACAGCCTGATGCTCGAAGTCGTGGTCGACGTGGACCAGGCCACGCCGGACACGGCCATCGACCGGGGCACGTGGGGCTTCGGCCTCGAGGCGATGTTCCGCGACCGGTCGGTCGTGCTGCGCTCGGCGCAGGGCCCCGAAGGGACCTCGGTCTTCGAGTTCCCCGGGATCTCGGCGATCCCCTTCGAGCACGGCCGCGAGGGCACCTTCCGCCTGAAGCTCTCGATCGAGCGCAAGCGCGGCGCCGAGGCGGTGCTGCGCGGCAAGATCTGGCAGGGCGACCGCGAGCCTGACGGCTGGATGATCGAGAACGTCTTCGAGCTCGACGGTCCGATGACGCAGGTGGGCCTCCAGACGGCGCGCTGCGCCTGCAGCTTCTCCTCGTTCAAAGTGAAGATCCTCAAGGAAGAATCCCGCTAATACACGGAGGGCATGTCCATGGCGAATCCCCCGCAGGTCCAGCCGGCCGCCTCCCGGAGCGCCGAGGTTCCCAAGCCTCTGCCCGAGGACGTCAAGCGCGCCGAGCTCCTCGTCGCGGCGTACAAGAAGATCAAGACGGAACTCTCGAAGCTCATCGTCGGCCAGGACGAGGTGATCGAGCAGCTCCTGATCGCGGTCCTCGCGAAGGGCCATTGCCTCCTCGAAGGCGTGCCGGGCCTCGCCAAGACCCTGATGGTCCGCGGCCTGTCGCAGGTCATGACCCTGTCCTTCCGGCGCATCCAGTTCACGCCCGACCTGATGCCTGCGGACATCACGGGCACGGACATCATCCAGGAGGACCCCCAGACCGGGCGCCGCGTGCTGAACTTCCAGAAGGGCCCGATCTTCGCGCAGATGATCCTCGCGGACGAAATCAACCGCACCCCGCCGAAGACGCAGGCGGCGCTCCTCGAAGCCATGCAGGAGCACTCCGTGACGGTCGGCGGCAAGACCTACTCGCTCGAGGAGCCCTTCTTCGTCCTGGCGACGCAGAACCCGATCGAGCAGGAAGGCACGTACCCGCTTCCGGAAGCCCAGAAGGACCGCTTCATGTTCCTCGTCAAGGTCGACTACCCCAAGCGCGACGAGGAGCGGGAGATCGTGGTCCGGACGACCGGCGCCCACTCGGCGAAGCTCGAGGGCGTGATCAGCGGGGCCGAGATCATGGCCTGCCAGGAGACCGTCCGCAAGGTGCTCGTGCCCGACCACGTGATGGACTTCGTGCTCGACGTGGTCCGCAAGACGCGGCCGAAGGATCCGGGCGTGCCGGCCTTCGTGAAGGAGCTGATCGGCTGGGGGGCCGGCCCCCGCGCCTGCCAGCAGTGGATCCTGGGCGGCAAGGTGCGCGCGGTCCTCGAGGGCCGCTTCCACGTGACGCTCGACGACGCCGCGGCGCTGGCGGTTCCGGTGCTGCGCCACCGCATCGTGCCCACGTTCAACGCCGAAGCGGAAGGCGTGACCGTCGACGAGATCATCCAGAAGATCCTCGACGCGACGCCGCGCGGCGATTCGAAGAAGATCCTCTAGGAACCGGACGGACCCAGGAAAGCACCGATCAGATGGCACAGCTCTCCGAGTTCCTGACGCCCGCCGACCTGCACAAGATCTCGAATCTGCAGGTGCTGGCCCGGCTCGTGGTCGAAGGCTTCTGCACGGGCCTCCACCGGTCGCCCCACAAGGGCTTCAGCGTGGAGTTCAAGCAGCACCGGCAGTACGTCCCCGGCGACGAGATCCGGCACCTGGACTGGCGCATCTTCGGCAAGACCGACCGCTTCTACATCCGCGAGTACGAGGAGGAAACCAACCTCCGCTGCACGCTGCTGCTCGACGCGAGCGGCTCGATGAACTACGGCAGTCCCCAGGGCCGCTCGAAGTTCATCTATGCGCAGCGCCTGGCCGCCTGCCTCGCGTACCTCATGCTCGGGCAGCAGGACAGCGTGGGACTGGTCACCTTCGACTCGAAGGTCCGCCGCTACATCCCGCCCCGGGCCCAGACCAGCCACCTCAAGGTCCTGGTGAACGAGCTCGACGCCACCACGATGGGGAACGAGACCGAGCTGGCGGACGTCTTCCACGACCTCGTCCCCCGCCTCCATCGCCGGGGCCTGATCGTGATCCTGTCCGACTGCTTCGGCGACGTCACCAAGCTGCTGACGGCCCTGGCGCACATGCGCCACGCCCGGCACGAGATCGTCATCTTCCAGATCTGGGACCGGACGGAGCTGGAATTCGACTTCCGCCAGTGGACCCGCTTCGACTGCCTGGAAGTCGACGGAAAGAAGTACCTGGTCGACCCCAACCACCTGCGGGCCGCCTACCTGGAGAACCTGGAGAAGTTCCGGGCCGAGCTCAAGCAGGGCTGCCACCGCCACCGCATCGACCTGGTGCCGATGGTCACCGATCAGCCCTACGCCGAGGCCCTCGCGCAGTACCTCACGCTCAGGATGAGACGGTAGGCCATGACTTTCCTCAACGCCGCCCTGATCGCGGGCATGGCCGCCGTCGCCATCCCGGTCATCATCCACCTCTTCCACCGGAGCAAGTTCAAGATCGTCCCCTGGGGGGCGATGCACCTCCTGGAGGCGGTGCTCCGGAAGAACACCAAGCGCCTGAAGCTGGAGCAGCTCATCCTGCTGCTGATCCGCTGCTCGATCCCGGTCGCGCTCGCCCTGTGCATGGCGCGGCCGGTCATCACGGGGCTCTCGCCCCTCCTGGAGAACAAGAAGGTCTCCACCGTCCTCATCATCGACAACAGCTACTCCATGGAGGCGGGCGGGCCCGCGAACTCGAACTTCCAGCAGGCCCGCGAGGCCGCGCGGCAGATCGTCGACAACCTCGTCCCGGGTTCCGACGTCGCCATCGTCCAGATGGCGGGCGGGGCCTCCTCGCTGCTCGAGGATCCCACCTTCGACCTCGACCGCGTCCGCGGCGAGCTGGGGCGGATGCGGGCGGGCTACGGCGCGGCCACGGTCCCCGAGGCCTTCCAGGTGGCCCGCGCGGTCCAGCCCCGGCTGAACCACCTGAACCGCGAAGTGATCGTGCTCACCGACTTCCAGAAGGTGACGTGGTCGGAGATGGGCGGCCTTCCCGCGTCGGAGCGGTCGCGGATCGCCGGCCAGATGGCCGAGGGCAAGACGCCTCCGCGCCTCACCTTCTTCCACGTCGGGACCGAGATCACCGACAACGTCTCCGTCGAGAAGCTGGAGGCGAACCGGCAGATCCTGGGGGTGGGACAGCAGCTGCGCGTCCGGGCGACCCTGCAGAACCACGGGGAAGGGCAGTACCAGGACATGCGCGTGGTGTTCAAGGTCGACGGCAAGGAACGCTCGGTCTCGCAGACCTCGCTCGGTCCCCGGGAGAAGGGCCAGGTGCTCTTCACCCATACCTTCGACACCTCGGGCTCCCACGTGATCGAAGTCATCGCGGAAGCCGACGCGCTCATCGCGGACAATTCGATGATGGCGTCGATCCCGGTCTGGGACCGCCTCCCGGTGCTCCTGGTCAGCGGCGACATGAACCCCGAGCCCCTGATGGGCGAGACGGACTTCATCGAGATCGCGCTGCACCCCTTCGGCCACGGAAAGGTCGAGATGGCGGACCTGGTCACGACCCGGACGATCGACGCCCGCGAGATGGACGCCAAGCCGCTGGCCGAATCGCGCGTCGCGGTCCTGGCGAACGTCTCCCAGCTGAACGAGATGCAGCTGAAGGCGGTGGAGAACTTCGTCCGCGAGGGAGGCGGCCTCCTGATCTTCCCGGGCAACCGGATCAACAGCGCCTGGTACAACACCACGTTCCTGGCGGGCGGGAAGGGCCTCTTGCCGCTGCCGGTGGTCTCGCTGTCGGGCTCGACGAATTCCGGCACCCGCGCCACGATCGTCTCCCAGCACTACGAGCACCCGGCGCTGGAGATGTTCAACGACCCGCGCAACGGCAACCTCTCCGACGCGGACATCCGGCTCTGGTACAAGATGCGCGAGGAGACCGGCAAGCCGGGCGATTCGGGCATCACCGTCCTGGCGCGCCTCGACACCGGGGACCCCTTCCTGGTGGAAAAGAAGTACGGCGAGGGCCGGATCATCGAATGCGCGGTCCCCTGCGACGCCGAGTGGACCAACCTTCCGGCGCGGCCGTTCTACCTGCCGCTCATGCAGCAGCTGGTGACGTACCTGGCGTCGAAGGTCTATCCGCCGCGCAACGTCGACGTCGGCAAGCCGCTGGTCGCCTTCCTGCCGGCGGCGGACGCGGGCCGCAAGGCGATCCTGACCGATCCCGAAGGCAAGGCCCGCGAGCTCCTGATCCAGGCCAAGGGCACCCGGGCGATGGCCGAGTTCTCCGAGACCCAGAAGCCCGGCCTCTACGTCCTGGACGCGCCGAACAACAACCGGATCCACTTCGTGGTCAACGTCGACCGGAAGGAGTCGGACCTCTCGCAGCTGTCCCCCGCGGAGGTTCAGGGCGTCGCCAAGGCGATGGGCGCCTCGGTCGTGAAGACCTTCAACGAATACCATGCGCTCGACCAGCAGCGGCGCTTCGGCCAGGAGATCTGGCAGGGCCTGCTGGCGGTGATGATCGGCCTGGTCTTCCTCGAAATGATCCTCGAACAGGTCTTCGCCCGGAGGAAGAGCTAGATGAACTTGCGCTTCATGGGCGACTGGAACCCCTGGGTCGGCGCGGCCGTCGCGGTGGGGCTCGCGGGCCTGGCCTGGGTCCTGTACCGGCGGGAGACGCGGACGAACCTGACCCGGCTGCGCTGGATGCTTCCCGTCATCCGGATGCTCGTCGTCATCCTGGCCGTGCTCATGCTGACCGGTCCCGTGCTGCATCACCGGAAGGTCGTGGGCGAGCGGGGCCGCGTCCTGGTCTTCGTCGACGCCTCGCAGAGCATGAAGCTGACGGACGAGTCGATGGACGTGGCGAGGAAGCTGCTCATGGCCCGTCGCATGGGCTGGCTGGCCCCCGAGGCGCTGGACACGCAGCTGGCGGATTCGGCGGACGCCCTGGCCCGCGGCCGCCGCGCGGCGGGGGGCGAGAGCGCCGACCCGGCCAAGTGGCGCGAGTCGGCCCGCGCCTTCGCCCAGGAGGCCGAGGAGGCCTTCCGTCTCCTGTCCGGCGTCAAGGCCGACGCGGGGGGCGCCGCGCTGGAGCGCAAGGGCGTGATCCTGCGGGAATACTGGACCGGGATCCCCGGCGGCAGCGTCGCCGACCTCACCCGCCATCCGCACTTCCCGTCCAAGCCGGACGGCGTGTCGAACCCGGAATCCTTCGAGGCCCCGGTGAACTGGGGCGACAATTACGGCACGCGCATGCGCGGGTACCTCCATCCCAACGCGACGGGGTCCTACACGTTCTGGATCAGCGGCGACGATACGTGCGAGCTGTGGGTCAGCACGGACGCCGAACCCTCGCACCGGCAGCTCGTCGCCAAGGTGTCGTCCTTCACCGGCTCGCGGCAGTGGGACGTGACGCCGGAGCAGAAGTCCGCGCCGCTCCGGCTCGAAGCGGGGAAGAAGTACTACATCGAGGCGCTGCACAAGGAGTCGACCGGCGACGACTCGGTCGCGGTCGGCTGGCAGCTGCCCGACGGCAAGATGGAGCGCCCGATCCCCGGGTCGCGGCTCTCCTCGCCCGCCACGTCCGCCGAGTCCCCGGGCCGGGCGATGGAGACGCTGGTCGCGCGCTTCCGCGAGGAGCTGCTCGCGCCGGCCCAGACGCTCGCCTCGCGCCCCCGGGACGGGGATCCGGGGAAGTCCATCCTGGCCCTGCAGGGGCTGATGACCACCGCGTCCAACTGGGAGCTCGAACTCCGGGACGCCTTCTCGAATTACGCGACGCGCGTCGCCGCGCCGTCGGATCCGGCGATCGTCGCCGCCGTGCAGAAATTCGACTCCCTGCCGCGATGGAAGCGGGTCGAGGCCATGCTGACCGGCGGGGTGAAAACGCTGCTGGAGAAGCTCTCCGAGAAGCACCACGTCGAGCTCCTGGCCCTGGGCGGCAAGACGCCCCAGCCCCTCTGGAGCTCCGGGACGGAGCTGTCGGAGGGGTCGGTCCAGGTTCCGCGGTCTCTCCCCATGGATCCGTCGGCGCCGACGACCAACCTGGCCGACGGCCTGCGCAACCGCATCACGGACAAGGAGTCGGAGCGCATCGCGGCCGTGCTGATTTCCGACGGCCAGCACAACGACGGCGGCTCCCCGCTCGCCGCCGCGAAGATGCTCGGCAACCGCCAGATTCCCGTCTATACGGTCGTGGTGGGCTCGACGGCGCTGCCCGACGACATCGCGATCCTCAACGTCAAGACGCCGCCCTCCGTGTTCTACAAGGACCGGGTCAAGGGCGACGTCGTCCTGAAGGACGACATGCCGCCGGGGCGGCCCTTCACGGTGAAGATCGAATGCGCCGGACAGGTCGTCTGGGAGAAGAAGCTCTCGACCGAGCAGACGCACCTGCGCTCGGTGCCCTTCGATTTCCCCGTCCAGGCCCTGATCGAGAAGGTGGCCACGTCGAGGGAGAAGGGGATCGAGATCCTGAACCAGCCGCTCACGTTCCATGCCAGCGTCTCCGCGGTGGACGGCGAGAAGGAGAAGAGCAACAACGAAGCCGACTTCAGCCTGCATGCGATCATGCAGCGCCGGAAGGTCCTGATCCTCGACGGCCGCCCCCGCTGGGAAGTGAGGTACCTGCGCAACCTCTTCGACCGGGACGACCAGTGGGAAGTGAACGCGCTCGTCGCCGACCGCGGCAACGAGGGCTGGACCCGCGGGAAGAATCTCGGACAGTTCCCGGGCGACCGCGAGACGCTCTTCTCCTACGACCTGATCGTCTTCGGCGAAGTGCCCCGCCAGTTCCTGAACAAGCTGGAGGAGCAGGAGTGGATCCGCGACTTCGTGGCGAAGCGGGGCGGCGGCATGCTCGTCATCGACGGCCGCCGCGGCCATATCTCGAATTTCGTCGGCACCCCCCTGGAGCCGCTGTTCCCCGTCGACTGGAAGGCGGCCGAGACCGGCAAGCCGACGGCGCTCAAGCTGACGGACGTCGGCGCGAAGAAACCCTTCCTCCAGATCGCGGCGGACCTGGACCGGAACACGGAGACCTGGGCGGGCCTGCAGGCGCCTCACTGGATCGCGCCGGTCCGGGCGCTGCCCACGTCGGAGGTCCTGGTCGAGGCGGTGATCGGGGAGCGGAAGGTCCCGGCCCTGGTCTCGCGCCGCTTCGGTGCGGGCAAGGTCCTCTTCTCCGGCTTCGACGAATCCTGGCGCTGGCGCTATGAAGTGGCCGACCTCTTCCACCAGCGGTACTGGAACCAGATCGTGCGCGAGATCATGGAGCCGCCCTTCACGGTCCGCGACAGCCGCGTGTCGCTGAACGTCGGGAAGCTGGTCTACGGGCCGGAGGAGAGCATCGACATCCGGGCCCGCCTCCGCGACGCGGACGGGCGCCCGATGGCGAACACGGTGGCGGAGGCGCTGGTCTACCGCGACGGCAAGCGGGTCGCCACGGTCAAGCTGGCCGGCGACGAGAACGCGGCCGGCCTCTTCCAGGGCCAGGTCGGCGCCCTGCCGGGCGGCTCCTACGAGGTGCGCGTCCGGGCCGAAGGCGCTCCCGAGCCCGACGGCACGCTCAAGACCGAATTCAAGGTCCAGCCGCGGGAGGCCGGCGAACTGGCGGTGCTCAACGCCAACGAGGATCTCCTCCGGCAGGTCGCCACCCAATCGGGGGGCGAGTTCTTCCGCGAGGAGGAAGCCCGGGAGCTGGTGGGGCGCCTGGAGCCGCTCAGCCGCGAGCGCGTGTTCGAGAGCGATACCGCCCTGTGGCAGAGCTGGTGGTGGTTCGCCCCCCTCGTGGCGCTCCTGACCGTGGAGTGGATCCTGCGCAAGTGGACCGGCATGCTCTAGGGCCGCCTTGGAAAGCGAAACGCCGTAACATCCTGGGGCCGATGGGTTATCACGGAAGAGGTTCCGGGCCCCCCTATAGAGGAGAAGGTCGATGCGTGGAACGCTGGATCCCCTTACCCAAGGAAAAATCGACGCGTTCGCCCGCCGGCGCCGGCGGCTGATCCTGGTCCGCGGGATCTGCGCGGTCGTCTCGATCCTGCTCGCCACGATGACGATCCTGGCGATCGTCGACCGCTTCTTCTACATGCCCGACGAGGCGCGCTACGCGATGTCCGGCCTCGCGTACGGGCTGGCCTTCTTCGGCGCCTGGTACACCTGCGCGCGCCTGGTGTGGCGCTCCCTGGACCCTCGCGAGCTGGCGAGGCTCATCGAAGGGGTTCGCCCCGACCTGCGCGAGGACCTGATCTCGGCCGTCGAACTCGGCGATCCCAGCGGCCGCGAGCGCTGGGAATCGGAAGAATTCCGCGAGATCCTCCAGACCAACGTCGCGCGCCGGATGCAGGACGTCAAGGTCTCGGAACTCCTGTCCTTCCACCGGATTTCGGCCTGGGTCTGGGTGTCGACCGGGGTCACCGCGTTCGTGATCGCGCTGCTCATGGTCCCCGGCCTCCGCTACGACCGCCTGCTCCTGCGGGCGCTCAACCCCCTGGCCAACATCGAGCGCGTCTCCCGCGTCAAGATCCGGATCATCGACCCCAATCCGGCCGAGACGTCGGTGCCCCAGGGCGACCTCGTCACCGTGCGGGTGGAGACGACCGGCCCCGAGACGAAGCACGTCTATCTCGAGTCGTTCCCGTTCGGCAAGAAGAGCGAGAAGGTCGAGATGGCGCTCACCGGCGGGCGCCTGTTCGAGAGCAGCCTCGCCGTCGGCCGCGAGCCCGTGCAGTACCGCATCCGGGCCGGCGACGCGCTCACGCGCAAGTACACCCTGACCACCGTCCCGCGCCCTGAGGCCATTTCCTTCAAGAAGACCTACATCTATCCGGAGTACGCCCGCAAGCCCAACCGCGTCGCGGAGGAGGAGACGGGCGATCTGGTCGAGCTGGAGGGGTCCGTCGCGGACGTCGTCATCAAGGTCAACCAGGAAGCCAGCGTCGCGAAGCTGAAGATCGAGGTCGGCGGCAAGCCCTCGGAGATCCTGCTGACTCCGACCGAGACCCCGCTCCATCTCCGCGCCCAGGTTCCCCTGGCCGCCTCGGGCACCTACCGCGTGCACCTCGAGTCGAAGCAGACCGGCTTCAGCAACAAGTTCAGCCCGCAGTATGAGATCCGCTGCGTGCCGGACCTCGTCCCGCGCGTCGTGCTGGAGGAGCCCTCGATGGACCTCCTGGTTCCCCCCGACGAGGTCGTCGCGGTGAAGGGCTACGCGAAGGACGACATCGGGCTGCGCAAGGTGATCCAGGCGATCAAGGTGAACTCGGCGGACTGGAAGGAGACCGTGTTGGCCGAGGATTCCGGACTGGAATACAAGGTCGGCCGCATGTGGGACGTCTACGAGCTGCGCGTGCAGCCCGGCGACCACGTGGTCGTCAAGCTGGTCGCCGTGGACCTGAAGGGGAACCGGGCCGAGTCGGCGCCCGTCCACCTCACGATCAGCGCCCGGGGCTTCGATCCCCAGCGGCTGGTGCCGCTGGCCGCCAAGGAATCCCTCTACGCGGAGCTCGTGATCCTGCGCGACGCCGTCCGGGAGCTGGACAAGCGCGTCGCCGACGCGGCCGCCCTGGCCGGCGGCGAAGAGCTGACGCGCAAGCAGGCGGTGATCGCCGCGGTCGCCGACGTCGAGAAGTCCGCCGCCGCCGCCGAGACCGTCGAGACGCGCGCCAAGGAAGCGCTCCGAGTCTCCCGCACCGGCCGCGAGAACAGCGACCTGATTCTCGTCGCGCGCCTGGTGAAGCGCCTGAAAGAGGACAGCCTCCAGGCGGCGCACGTCGAGCTCGACCGGGGCGGCGTGGCCGCCGCCCGCGAGATCGTCGGGAAGGGGCTCGAGAAGCTGAACGCCGCCGAGGAGGCGTACAAGGACCTCCTGGCGAGCGAGGAAGCCATCGCGTCGCTGAACGACGTGAAGGACCTGGCCCGCGACCAGCAGGCCATCCACCGCCAGCTGACGGGCGCGCTGGCCATCAAGGATCCCAAGGCGTATGAGCGCCTGGCTCGCCGCCAGGGGGTCGCGGCGGCCCAGATCGAAACCGTCGAAGGCGTGCTCCAGGTGCTGGCCACCCGCTCTCCGGGGGGCCTCAACGAGCGCGTCGCGCAGTTGAAGAAATCGATGGCCGCCGCGCGGACCGTGCTGAAGGACGCCCTCGGCAAATCGATGGACGCCGCGCTGACCAATCCGTCGCAGGCGATGAACCGCGAAATCCAGTCCGGCCTCAACATCCTGCACGGCGTGGAGCAGGATCTCGCGCGCCGCGCCGAACAGGCCCGCGCGACGCTCGACCGCCGTTCCGAGCCGTCGTTCGCGGACGTCCAGGACGTCGCTCGGCGCATCGGGGACCTGGCCCAGATCCAGGCGAAGGACGAGAAGACCGAAGCCGCCCGCGTGAAGGAGAAGGACCTCTCCGACCGCACGGTCGCCCGCTGGAAGGCCGCCCGCGTGCAGCTCGAGGCCCGGGCCGGCGTCGAGGAGGTCCGCAAGGATTCGGATCCCTTCTACGTGGCCGACAGCTCTCTGGGCGGCCGCGCGATGCAGGCGGTGCTGGACGATCACACGGCGACCCCGAAGGCGGCGAGGACCGCGGAGACCCTCACCGTGGTCGAGAAGGCCGTGCGAACCCTCGAGGTCGGACACCTGCTGGCGGAGCTGTCCACCAGCCTCCGGGAGCTGTCCGAAGGCGAGCGTTGGAACGCGTCGACGGGCAACCGCACCACGCGGCATCCGAAGGACTGGCAGTGGATGGACGTGCGCATGGCGACGCTGCCCGACGAGCTGAAGTCAGCGGGGCTTCCCGCCGAGGCCGGCGCGGCGCTCTTCCGGAACTGGCGCGGCCCCGCGGGCGACGCGGTGCGCCGTGAGATGAACGAGCGCCACGTCCCGAACCGGAACCCGCAGCCGGTCGCGCAGAACCTGGAGCGCCTGAGCGGCGACGTCGGCAAGGCGCTGACGGACTTTTCGCCGCTAATGGACGAGGCGCGCAAGGCGCTGCAGAAGCTCGTGCCGACGCTGGCCGAGCGCCTGGAGAAGCTCTCGGACGCCGCCAAGGAGATCCAGAAGAACACCGCCGACAAGGCGGACAAGGCGCCCCAGGCCGAGGCGGCCCAGACGAAGACCGAGGCGGCCAAGCTGCTGGAGAACCAGCAGGCGATCGACAAGCAGATCGAGGAGGTCGTGGCCGAACTGCGCCGCGACGCGAATACGCAGGACCTGTTCACCGAGAAGGGCCGGGACCGCGCCCGCGACGCCGACGACGCGGTCGCGATGCTGCAGCAGTCGCCGCCCAAGGCGGAGGACCTCCTGAACCAGGCGGCCGCGACGCCCCAGCCGAAGGCCCAGGAACACGCGCTGGACCAGGCGGCCGAGCAGCAGGGCAAGCTGAAGGACGCCCTGCACACGCTCGCGGAACATTACAAGAATCTGGCCAACGCGAAGCCGGAGGAGACGCGGCCCGAGCTGCGCAAGGCCGAGGAGGCCCTCGGCATCAAGCAGCAGCTGGACCAGCAGTATGCGCAGATGGAGCGCCTGGCCGAGCTGGCGCAGCAGTCGCCCGAGTCCCTGAAAGCGGCGCTCGAGAACCAGCTCCGCGAGAACGAGGCGATGCAGCGCGAGCTGAACCGGCTCACGCAGAACGCGCTCGACCGCGCCGAGCAGGCGCTCACCCAGGCCTCGCAGCAGGAGCAGACGGCCGCGCAGCAGCAGCAGGCGAAGTCGGAACAGGACAAGGGCCTGGCCGACCAGGCGAAGAAGATCGCCGAGGAAGCCCGCAAGATGGCCCGGGAGGATGTGCCCAAGTCGCAGCAGGAGTCCCAGAAGGCGAACGTTCCGGCGGCGCAGCAGCCCCTCGAGCAGGCCAAACAGGACCTGGAGAAGGGCGCGAACGACATCCCCCAGAACTTCGACAACGCCCAGCAGGCCGCCCAGAACCTCGAGACGGCCGCGCAGGACCTGAACAAGGCCGCGCAGGATCTGAAGAACGCGCAGGCGCAGGACGCCAAGGCCGCGCAGGCGGCGCAGCAGCAGGCGGCGCAGGCGAAACAGCAGGCCGCGAAGGAGCAGCGCGACGCCCAGCAGGCGCAGGCTCAGGCCCAGCAGGCCGCGCAGGCGGCCGCGCAGCAGCAGCAGGCCGCGGCGGAGGCCCAGCGCCAGGCGGCCCAGGCGCCGCAGGACCAGGCCGCGCAGCAGAAGGCCCAGACGGCGCAGCAGAACGCGCAGCAGGCCCAGCAGAAGGCTCAGCAGGCGCAGCAGAATGCCACCAAGGAGATGGCCCAGGCCCAGGCGGCCCAGCAGGCGGCCGAGCAGGCCCAGGCCCAGCAGGCGGCCGACCAGGACGCCGCGGCGCACGCGGGCCAGGAAGCCCAGCACGCCGCGGAACTCGCCCAGCAGGCCAAGGCCCTCGCCCAGCAGTTCCAGCAGGCCGCGCAGGCCAACGCCCAGCAGGCTCCGGCCCAGCAGGCCCAGGTCGCGCAGGAACTCCAGGGCGCCCAGGCGGACATCCAGCAGGCCGCCCGCAACGAGCAGTCGCTCGGCGAGGCCATGCAGGCCCAGGCGCTCGGCCAGGTCGCCCAGGGCGTCCAGGAGGCGAACCAGAACCAGGTCGCGCAGGCCGCGAAGGCGGCTCAGCAGGGGAACGCGCCGCAGGCCGCCAAAGCGGATCAAGCCGCCCAGGCCGCCATCGACGCGCAGGCGAAGGCCCTCGCCGACGCCCGGGGCCAGCAGCCCCAGCAGTCGGAGAATCCCGCCCAGGGCGCGGAGGGAAGCCCGCTCGCCGACGCGGCCGCGGAATTCATGGCCCAGGCGCTCAACGCACTGAACGGCCAGGGCAAGCCGGAACAAGGCCAGGGCCAGGGCAAGCCCGAGCAGGGCCAGGGTCAGGGCCAGCCCGAGCAGGGTCAGGGCGACGCCGCCCAGGCGATGGCCGCCGCCGCGCAGGCCCAGGCCGCCGCGATGCGCCAGGGCCGCACGCCCGGCCAGGGCCAGCAGCCCGGCCAGAATCCGATGTCGAACATGCCCGGCCAGGGCAAGGGCGCGTCGGTGCAGGCGGGTCCCATGGCGGAAGGCAACCTGCCCGGCAACGTGCTGCTCAAGCCCGGGGACTGGGGCAAGCTGCCGCCCCGCCTCGCCCGCGACCTCATGGAGGCGCAGCGCGAATCCGTGGGCGGCGAATACCGCCACATGGTCGAGACCTACTTCCGCGTGATCGCCGAAAAGGCGAGAGAGAAAAAGTAGCGCGATGAAGACGCTTCTGGGCTCCCTCGCGGTCGCGGCCGTCCTGGCGCTGCCGCGCGCGGGCTGGACGGACGAGGCTCCCGCGGCGGCGCAGGACAAGCCGGCCGCCGACAAAGTCGACCTGGCCATCGGTCGCGCGATCGATTTCCTCGTCTCGCAGCAGGACAAGGACGGGGCCATCCACGAGCCCGCCATTCCCCACAACCTCACCGCGATGACCGCGATGGCCATCATGGCGATGGCCGCGGTCGGCCACCAGCCGTCCGACGACACCAAGCAGGGCGCCGCGATGAAGAAGGCGCTCTCCTACGTCCTGCGGCCCGACCGGCAGGACGTGAAGGGCTACCTGGGCGGCCGCGACGGCTCGCGCATGTACGGCCACGGGATCACGACGCTCATGCTCTCCGAGATGCTGGGCATGGGCGTCGACGCGCAGATGGACCAGGTGATCCGCGACCGCTGCCGGCTGGCGGTCGAAATGATCAAGAGTTCCCAGCAGATGACCAAGGACGCGCGGAACAGGGGAGGCTGGCGCTACGGTCCGGACTCCGCCGACTCCGACCTGTCGGTCACCGTGTGGCAGGTGATGGCCCTGCGCAGCGCGCGCAACGCCGGGCTCGACGTCCCCAAGGAGCTGATCGACAACGCGGTCGAATACATCAAGCGGTGCTACCAGTCCAAGCGCGGCCCCGACGGCAAGCCCGAGAACCTGAAGAGCGCCTGCGGCTACGAGCCCGGCCGCCAGCCGGAGTACGCGATGGCGTCGGCGGGATTGCTCTCGCTGCAGGTCTGCGGCGCGTACGATTCCCCCGAGGTCAAAGGCTCGGCCGACTGGCTGAAGGACAAGAAAGTCGAGTACGGCGGCGAGTGGTACTTCTACGGCACCTACTACTTCGCGCAAGGCATGTTCCAGCGCGGGGGCGACTATTCGGCCTATGCGCGCAAGCTGGTGGAGGACTCGCTCCTGCCGAAGCAGGGCCCCGACGGGTCGTGGATGGGCCAGAGCGGGCAGGAACGCGGCGCGGGCAAGGTGTACGCGACGAGCCTCGCGGTGCTCAGTCTCGCCGTCAAGTTCCACTTCCTTCCGATCTACCAGCGCTAGCCCGAATCCTCTCGGACGGCTCCCCCCGCCGACTATACTCTCCTTGGGTCATGACCTGCTCGCGCTGCGGGAGTCCGATGCCCGGCGACGACTGCCCGGCCTGCGGGCCGGCCGCGCCGGCGGGCCCCTCCGCGCCGTCCCGGGCCCCGCGCGGCCGCCGCCGGCTGCCGCTCCGAGGCCTCTCGGGCGCGTCCTATCGGTCGAGCTGGACCGTGACGGCGCTCGCGCTTCTGGGGGCGGTGCTGGTGACCGGATCCGTCTTTTGGGTCTTCTCGAGATCCGCGGACGAGGACTTGACGAAGCGCGGGTACTTCGACCACGACGTCACGCTCCCTCCCGGAAAGGAATTCGGCTACGTCCTCATCGTCGCCCTGCCATCGTCCTATCGATTCGACGTCCAGCCGCTCGACGGGCCGGCCGTCATGGCCGTGGGGCGGGTGGACGACGGGGACACCGAACGCATGAGCGATCACGATCTCGCCACCGTGATGGCCAGTGCGATTCCGGTCGAGGCGGGCAAGGCCGGGACCCAGACCGGCGAGCTGACCCGGGGCCGTTATGTGTGGGTCGTGGCGAATCCTTCGAAGGACAAGCCGCTGAGGGTGAAGATCAAGTTCGGGTGAGCCGGGATCTGGAGGACTGCCGAGCCTACTTCGTGATTTCGTAGCCGTCCGGCCAGTCCGCGCCCTCTTCGATCCACTTCCGGACGCGCTCGATCTGCTCCTTGGTCGGGCGGGCCTTCTCCTTGATCGGGGGCATCAGGTCGTCGTTGTCCTTCTCCAGCGTGAGCGAGGTGTAGAACTTGCTCAGGGCCGGCTTGTGGGGAAGGATTTCCTTGCCGCTTTCACCGCCCTCCATGGCCGAGGCCTTGGTGTTCATCTTGAACTTGCCCTTCACTTTCTCCCCGCCGTGGCATTTGAAGCACATGTCCTTCATGATCGGGGCGATCTCCTTGGCGAAGTCGACGGTGTTGGCGCCGCCGGAGACCGGGACGAGCTTCTCCGGCAGCGTCCCGCCGGATTTCGGGGCCTCGGGCTTTTCCCCCTTGAAGCACTTGAAGATATGGTTCTCGCCGAAGACCAGCTCTCCCCCGACATAGCCGGTTCCCAGCACCAGACCGGTGCCGACGAGGAGGGCGACCCGGAGTCCGGTCAGGGCCCCGGGGGAGGTCTTCGACTTGATCGCGCACGCCGCGGCCGCCAACGCGACGACGGTGGAGGCCACGCCGAGCCATTGATGAAGGTCGATCAGACGGCCTTCCGCGCCCTCGGAGTCCGCGAGCATGAACCCGAAGAAGGAGGCGGGGATCGCGGCGGCGGCCGCGAGCCAGGTGAGCGAGACGGTGGCCGGGGCCTGCTCCTTTTTCTTCCGCAGGATCTGCAGGATCTCCAGGAACGCGGCGGCGGTGAGGAGCGCGATGGGGAAGTGCACGATTCCCGGATGAAGCGCGCCCAGGAAGCATTTGAAGCCCGACTTCTCGGACGCGGCCAGCAAGAGGTGCATCATCAAGCTTATCCTGATTGGTCCTGTTCCCGCGGTTCCGGCCGGCTAAGGGGCGGCCGGCGCGGTGATCGTGGAATGGTCCAGGTCGGGGGACACGTACGAATACAGGAACGCGTGCTTCTTGTCGAGGGCCGCGGCGGCCGCCAGGTCCTCCTTCTTGTCCGAGACGAACAGGGCGAGCGTCGCCGTGTCGCTCTTCGAATAGGCGTCGCGGAGCTCGTCCAGCACCTTCACGTCGGGCTTCTGCAGATCGAGGTCGTCGACGAGGATGGCATTGGCGGCCGAGGCGGCGGTTTTGGCTCCGCCGTGCGCGACGATCAGCGCCCGGGGGAACTTCTTCCGCAGGTCGGACGCCTGCTCGGGCTCGCAGACGAAACCGGCGAAGCCCTTGTCCATGGCCGCCTTGGGGTCGCCGCCGAGGGCGATCGGCCGGAAGAGGTTCGAGAGCTCCTCCTTCGCGTAGTTCTCGGGGTTGAGCAGGACGAGGTCGAAGTGGCGGAGCGTCGCGATTTCGCCCTTGCCGCCGTACACGGCGAACTTCTTCACTTCCGGAGGCAGCCCGCCCAGGGATTCCTCCGGGGCAACGACGACCCGTCCGCCGACGCTCCGGTACCACTTGTTCCACTCGTCGGGAGTGCTGAGCCGCTGGCCGGTGATCCGGCGCAGCGTCCAGAGCGTGTCGACGGCGAGGGGCTTGCGGACGTTGGTGGCTCCGACGCCTTCAGGGGCGTTGGCGGCGTAGTGCAGCTTGAGCAGGCCGTCCATGCACTGGGGATCGCGGATCTTTCCGAGGGCGCGGACCGCCTCGCCCATCAAGGGGATGTTCGCGCTGATGAGCATGCCGGTCAGTCGGCTGGTGGCGGAGCGGTCGCGCAGGGTGCCGATCGCCCGGACGGCGGCTTCGGCGACCTTCTGCTCGTCCTTCTTGCTGGGGACTTCGCTCTGGAGGAGGTTGCCCAGCGTGTTGACGTAGGCGAGGAGGGGGGCGCCCGCCTTGACGTCGCCGATCTTCCCGACGGCGTCGGCCGCGGCGACCCGGACGGCTTCCGGATAGGGGCTGCCGACGACGGTGGCGAGCTTCATCGCGGCCTTGAGCGAGCGGGTGGCGGCCAGGGTGTCGATGGCCTTGATGCGCTCGGCGTCGGACTTCGCCGATTTCATGGCGTCGGCGAAGTCTTTCAGCTTCGCGTCGGTGTCGTCCTTCTCCTGGGCGAGGGCCAGGGCGAAGGCCAGCAGCGCGATTTTCATGCGGTCACTATACTATACGTTGATAGAGCTTGATTTTATTTTATCCCGGCACTAAGCTCCGGGACCTTTCGATCGGCCCCCCTCGTCTAGAGGCCTAGGACACGGCCCTCTCAAGGCCGGGACACGGGTTCGAATCCCGTGGGGGGCGCCAACCAAAGGGGAACATTGGAGGCCGTGAGTCGCCCCTTCATCCCTCCAAGCCCCTCGGGCTGGCCGGCGTAGAATCCCACACGGGCTCTTCACCCGGAACGGGGGCAAGACCCCGGACGACGGCGTCAGAACTTGAAGGTCACTCCCAGACCGGTGGACAGAAAGCTGATCCGAGGGGCGCTGCGCCGCGCGTCGATCAGGGTCATCCGGGTTCCTTCGTATTCTTCAAAGCCGAGCATGTCGACGTTCACCCCCAGAAAGATGCCGCGGTCGAGCGGCGTCCCCAGGGATTCGAGCGCCCTGGACAGTTCGGTGGAGACGGAGACATCCGACACCAGCTTCCCCCAGGACACGTGGATGTTGTCCAACCCGACGACCGCGTCCAAGGGATTCAGAAGGAACCGCATGGCAAACCAGTCTGGAATCGCCGTCTCCCGCCAGCGGAATCTTTCTTCCGGGGTCGGGGTCCGGCCTTCCCCGGGGGCGCGGGGATCCTGGCCCGGATCGCCGGACCCGAGCAGGAAGGAGATGCGGCGGGGGGAAGAGGACAGTCCCTCCTCTTCATAGCTGAGGCAACGCCGGGGCAGCCAGGCGTCCTCCGGGGAGGACGGCTCGGGAAGCAAGCCTCCGGACCGCCCCTGCCGGGCGGCGGCCCTCCACGCCGGGATCCACCGTTCGATGGAGGGCCCGTCCAGCTCGAACCAGGATCCGGGCGCATCCGCCGCTCGCTCGGCGGTGGTGCCGAGCTCCGCGAATCCTAGCCCCAGCAGAAAAAGTATGCCCATACTGCCCCCAGCGCCCCGACGGATGGTTCGCCGTCGAACTTCCAATCACTTATCGGCCCAGGGGTGGGATGAACTGTCTCCAAATTCACCCGGCCGGGGAGAATTCCGAGCTTGGCTCGACGGGAGGACTCCTCGGGGCCTCCTCCGACGCCCGCCCTTCACCGAGGGCGATGCGAAGGCCTCTGGGGTGGCGACGGCGGCCAGCCTCCCCTCAGGCTCCGGTGCGGGTGGACCTCAAGAGCGCCACGCCACGGACGCGCCGTCCGTCCGGAAGGAATGTCCCGAGTCCCTCTCCCCGCACCGCCGGCGTCCCCGAAGACTCCGCCCCCTCGATCGTCGTCATTGGAGCGGCTCGCACTGCGGGCGCCAAGGAAGCTACCAGCCGTGCCGGTTGCTGTCCTCGCGGGGCGCGGAGCCGGCGCTCCCTCGCGGGCGGGCCTCGTTCACGGTGAGGGAACGCCCATGCAAGGGCTGGAGATTCAGCGCCGCGATGGCCGCCTTCGCGTGAGCGGGATCCGGCATCTCGACAAAGCCGAACCCTTTGGAACGCCCGGTCGCCCGGTCCATGATGATCGCCGCCGATGCGACTTCACCGTGCGCCTGGAACGCCTGGCGGATCTCGTCCTCGGTCGTCTCGTACGTCATGTTTCCAACGAAAATGTTCACCTGCACTCCTCTAGAAACAGCCTCGAATACGGCAAACTCGGGTGGTTTCGTTCGGAATGCACGGACGCGGTAAGTCGCGGGCAGACAGAAGGTTACTTCCCGAACAGCCCGCATGATACCGCGTAGCGAGCGCCGGGGAAAGAGCCAAGAACGGATTCGTCTCCCCGGAGCGGAGGACCCCGCGCGCCGGAAGCTTCCCCTGTCGCTGAATCCCGGGATCGCCGATAGAGCTTAGGGCGGTGCGCCGACCATCTCCCGGCAGACCGGGAGCCAGAGGATCGCTGAACGAAAGGCAGGGGACCCCGCGATGGCCATCAAACTCTCGGCCCTCCCTCCGGAACTCCGGCGCCGTCTTCTGGCAGAACTGAACCCCAAGGCCGCGCCCGCCCGCCCCAGGCTCCCCCGGACGACGAGGGCGCCGTCCGGGCTCATGCGGGTCTGCTCCTGCGGATTCGAGATCTTCAGACCCGACGAGAGCTATCCGGAAGAGTGCGACGGGTGCGGCTGCCGATGGCCGACTTGAGGAACGGGATTTCCGCCGTCCCTCGTCCGTCCCCTCCGGGGAACCCGCTCCCGGCGTCCCCCCGATAGCTCTAGGTGCGTGGGCCGATTCCTGCGACAATCCGGGTATCCCGCAGGAGACTCGCTCGGAGCATCCACCGATGTCGGCGTATCCGAAGAACCTGGAAGTTCGTGGAGGCTACTTCAGCTCCGGGATCTGGACCCGGAGGGCTGCCGGGCTCCTTCGTGGGAAAATGCTCAGCTACGGAGACCTCTCGCTGCCGGAGGAACTGGCGTCTCGATTCGCCGAGTGGGTCAAACGTCACGACCTTCACGGCAGGAAAGAGGGCTTTGATGTCTTCACGTTTGATGCGATGGGAAGGGGACTGGCGAACGACCTCCAACGCCTCGTGGGCCCCTCGTGTCATGTCCATTACGCGGGGGTCTTCCCGTCGCCGTCGCTCCTGGGTCGGATCGTCGCCCGCTTTCGGCCCTGACGCGTCGCCTCCGCGCCGGTGGCCGGAGGCGCTCCGTCTGGCCCGGTCCCACGCCGGCCGCGGTCGAAGGGGCCCGGATCGCTCCGATCTCTCGTCCCCCGGACACGGTCCTGGCCGAGTCGTTCAGAGCGACGGCTGTTCCACGCTGGGAGCGGGCCCGCACCACCCCGGCAGATAGTGCGCGGCATCGCCTTTGGCCAGCTCGAGGGCCTCCGTCATCGCCGCGGCGAAATCCTTCTGGACCCACTTGCGCTTCATGCGGCGCCGGAGGAAGTCCGCCCAGAGAAACTCGCTGAACGGCGTCGTGTCCTTCGCGAAGCCTCCGGCACGCCGGAGTTCTCCCGCGAGGCTTCGGAACGGATCGTCCTCCAACTCCGCGATGCCCCTGGGGATGTCGTCGAAATCGCGCCTCCGCCCCGTGGTGTCGTAGGGATGACACCAGCCGCGGTGATCGAGAACGACCCAAAAGGCGTCCCGCTTGAGGGATCGCAAATCCGCCACGACCGAGACCAGCACCTCCTTTTGGCCTTCGTCCTGGAGCGCGCGGGTGAGGTGGTGATGGTCGATGACATAGTGCTGCCCCTTGGGACCCCAGATCACCGGGACCATGTGGCGGCCCAGGAAAGCGGCCTTCTTCTTCTCCTTGAAGGTACGCCAACGCTGGCGCTTCTCGAAGACCTCCCTCATTCCGACCGTGATCTGGGTCGGCCGCAGGGACTTGATCGGAACGGGCTCGAGGAGGGGCTCTCGGACATGCATGGGAAGCCTCCGAATCCAGGACGATCGGTTCCACCACCGCGGGGTGGGTTGCGACATAGTACCACGTCCGGCGCCCGATCGGGTCGACCCGAGGGCTCCGGCGCACGACGGCGGCGCCAAGGGCCCGTCTCTCTCTCCAGGGGGCGGGTCGGGAGCCCGGATTCGGCTGCATAAAGAATGGTTTCCGGATATAATGATTTGGAACGTGGAGGCACCGATTCCTGTGGAGAACAAGAAACCCGAGGCCCCTTTGCCGGCCGGCATGGACCTGATCCACAAGGCCGGGGAGCTGCTCGGGCCCGTGGAGTCGCGATTCGAAGGGGGCCAGGTCGTCTCGGTGGAAGACCTCGTCCGCCGGGCCATCGAAACGGAAGCGGACGTCGCTCGGCTTCGTCGGCTGAGCCTGCTCCTGAGCGAATTCGAGCGGTCCCATCGCGCCGCCGCGGAAGGGGGCGCCGCGGAGGCGGACGCCCTCCTGATCGAAGACTCCGCCTTCGAGGCGCGCCTGACGCTGCTGCCCCGCTACCGGGGCGGGAAAGGGATTTCGCCGGACCAGCTGCTCCTGAAGCTGAAAGACCGCGGGATCATCCACGGTATGCGGGAGGCGGTCATCCTCGCGGCGTCCGCGTGCTCGAATCGGGGAGAAACCATCTATCGGCTGATCGTCGCCGCCGGAGACTCCGGCCAGGCGGGGGAAGACGGGTCGGTGTCGTTCGCCGTGAAGGCGTTCGACAAGCGGCTTCTGCTCGACCCCGATCAGCCTTTTTTCGGGGACCTCTCCGCGCTCGTGGAAGACGTGAAGGCGGGCGCGCTGTTGGCCCGCGTCACGCCGGCCACCCCGGGACGCCCGGGCCGGGACATCCGAGGCGTGCTCCAGCCGGCGACCCCGGGGAAGCCGATCACGCTCGGCATCGGGGAAGGCCTTCAGGTGCTCAACGAGGGAAGCGAGATCCATGCCCTCGCGCGAGGCAGCCTCGTCGTGGGAGAGGACTCGCTCGACCTCGTCCCCTTCCACGTGGTGGAGGGGCATCTCGGGGTCGGGCAGGATGTCGCGTTTGACGGGAACGTCCTGGTGTCCGGCCACGTGACGGGCCCGTTGCGCATCCAGGCGCGGGACATCTACGTAGCCGGGAACGCCGAAGGCGTGCAGCTTTCGGCCTCCGGAGACGTCTGGATCGGAGGGACCATTCAGGGAAAGGCCGCCGTCGAGGCTGAAGGACGGGTGCTCGCGCGGTCGGTCAGCGATTCCTCGGTCCGGGCGATCGGGGATGTCCTGGTCCAGGATTCCATCATCGAGAGCCGGGTGACCTCGAGCGGCCGGGTGACCACCCGGGCCTCCACGGGGGTGATTGAGGGAGGCGAGATCTCGGGTTTCCGGGGGATCGCGACCCACACGCTCGGATCCTCCTACGGACTCAACACCCGGGTGAAGGTCGGCGTCGAGGACCTCCGCGCGCCGCTGGTAGCGGCGCTCGACAAGCGGATCCGGGAGAACGAAGACTCGCTCTCCAAGATCGACGAGTTGAAAGTCCGCCTGGCGGAGTCGGGGCTTTCCGTCCGGCAGCTCGGCCCCGAGCAGCAGATGAACTACATCTCGGTGCTGCGTCGTGAAATCCAGTCCCTCGAGGAACTTCGGGCCCTGAGGCGCCGCCGGAAGCGGGTCGATTCCGGGAAGATGGAGAGCCTTCTCCCCGGGGTTTCGGTCGCCGGCCCGCTTCATCCTCCCGTGATGGTCGAGATCGGCGAGGTCTCCCAGGTGATCCAGGAACCCCTGTCGGGCATCATCCTGGGCGTCGGGCCGGATCGCCGCATGTCGGTCCGGAAGGAAGAGGGCCGGGTCCGGCGCCACGGATAGGGCCGCGGCCCCCCAGCCCTCCCGGGGCGGCCTCGCTCCGGATCGTCGATTGACGCCGATCGTCCGGCTCTTGCGCGGGGCGGCCGCATCGGGTACATATTTCCACTCGTGATTCCAAAGCGCCCGTCGGCGCTGTGTCGTATAAGAGAGGTACCATCGGGCGCCCTGATCGGAGGAGACGCATCCATGCTCAAGAGTTTCGCTGCCGTGGTCGTGTTCGCCGTGCTGCTGGCCTGCGGGATCACCGCGGAATCGAAGTCCCCGGCCGCCGGCGACGAAGTGATCTGCGCGAAGGTCGCCAAGCTGCCCGACATCGACGGCAAGGCGACCGATGAGGCCTGGAAGACCGCCAAGGAAACCGTCGTCAAGATCGACCAGCCCGACGAGGAGACCCCCAAGAAGACCATCTCCATCAAGGCCGTGCACGACGGAACGTCGATCTGCATGCTGCTGGTGTGGGCCGACGCCGACAAGAACGACCAGGCGTCCCCGCTCGTGTGGAAGGACACGGCGTATGAGGCCGACGACGACAAGGTTGAAGACGCCTGCGTCTTGGGCTTCGAGCTCGAAGGGAAGTTCGACAGCGACATGAAGGCGGGCATCGAATCCAAGTGGGACGTCTGGGAGTGGGGCGCGGCGAAGACCAATTCCACCGGGTACGCGCTCGACCGCACGCACATCTACTCGAAGACGGCGCCCACGCCTCCCCTCAAGGCGCGCCGGCTGACGACGCGCGACGGCGGCCAGATCTACTTCTCGCATCCGATCGACGAGGGCACGCCCTGCTACACGAAGATCGAGATTCCCGAGAAGAAGGTGAAGGACGTCCTGCTGCAGTACCAGCCCCAGAAGCCCTCGGGGTCCGCGGCGGACGTGGAAGCCAAAGGCGAGTGGGCGGCGGGGAAGTGGACGGTCGAATTCAAGCGAAAGCTCAACACCGGCCACAAGGACGACACGGTGTTCGTGGTTGGGAAGAGCCTGAGCTTCGCGGTGGCGGTCTACGACAAGAGCGAAAAGGGCGACCACGACATCTCGAAGCCGATCCTGCTGAAAATCCAATAAGGGGCGGGAAGGGGGTCCCCTTCCTGCGTCGCTGCGGTGGTGACCGTCGGAGGGTACGACTAGATGATCCTCCTTGTGGCACTGGGATTCCTCTGGGGCGTCCGGGGTGACGATACCTACACCCTCACCCTCGCCTTCCAGCGCATGCATTGCGACGAATGCAAGCGGGAGGCCGAGGCGACCGTCAAGCGGCTCCCCGGCTTCGTGGCGGTGACGTTCGCCGAGACCTCCGCCGTCGTGATCCTGGCCGACAAATCCCCCGTCCCCGCGGTTGGCGGGCTGCCGAAGGACATGGGCTACCGGGGCTCCCGCCTGTCGATTCAGGGAACCGTGACCTGCTCCGGCGACAAGGCAACCATCGTCGCCAAAGGGAGCGGCTCGACGCTCCAGCTCACCGGCGACAAGCTGGGGGATCTGAGGAAGAAGCTCGGCGGCAAGAACCGCTTCCAGGTGAGCGGCGCCCTGGCGGGCAAGTCGCTCCAGCTCGAGTCCTTCCA
>Ga0070731_10000910_pt1 | contig 33995 bp, 22 predicted proteins | sample Coa_R1_2_FD_66448 | JGI IMG/M metagenome (GOLD analysis project Ga0070731, IMG submission 66448) | Surface soil microbial communities from Centralia Pennsylvania, which are recovering from an underground coalmine fire - Coalmine... | ecosystem: Environmental > Terrestrial > Soil > Unclassified ... | reverse complement strand
CCGGATGCGGCTCCATGTTCGCAGCGGGCCGGAATAGCAGTTGGAAATCCGGAGCCAGCACGCCGACGATCTGCGCGCGGTTGACGCCGAGGTTCAATATTTCGTGACCGACAACGTTGGCGTTCGATCCGTAACGCCGCTGCCAGTATTGGTTGCTGATAATGGCCATAATCGGCAGCGCCGGCGTAGCGCCCGCAACCGCGCCAACGGGACCGGCGGCGGGATCGGGCGGCGGCTGCGGCTGGCCGTCGTCCGGCTGGAAATCCCGACCCACGGCGATCCTCGCGCCAATCAGGCTGAAGAAATTGGTGGTGACGTTGGCGCCGCTTACCTGCTCGAGCGTCCCATCCTCGCGCGGCGTGCTGAATCGAAAGGTTGTGCCGACGGCGCCGATGTCCTCGAACATTTTCCTGGCGCCGTCGTGCAGGTCCATGTAGTTTTCATTCGACACGGGCGTGTCTACGACGTTGCGGGTGCGCATGTCGGAACAAATCAGGACCAGGCGATCGGGATCCTGGTAGGGAAGCGGCCGCAGCAGGACGGCGTTGGCGACGCTGAAAATCGCCGTGCTCGCGCCGACGCCGAGCGCGATGGTCACTGTCGCCGTGATCAGGAAAACAGGACTCTTGCGCAGCGTCCGGGCCGCGTAGACGAAGTCTTTTCCCAGCATGCGATTGTAGACGGTCGAATCGCGGAAAAGTTACGTTTGCTAACGCGTCGAGTAAAGAAGGTAAAATCATGCGGCAGATTCGCAACGGGCCGGCGCGGGATGCCGTCGGGCGTTATAGCATGACGAATCGTAGGAACGCTTTTTTGAATCGGCGCAGCACGCTGGCAGTCCTCGGAGGCGGAGCGGTGGCAGGATGGGCCGCGCAGCAAAACCTGAGAGCCGCTAGCACCTGCCTTACGCTGGCCGCGCCTCAAACGGAAGGCCCGTATTGGGTGGAAGAGAATCTGAACCGGTCCGATATCCGGTCCGATCCATCCACGGGGACAGTTTATCCTGGCGTGCTTCTGAACCTGGCGATCGCGCTTCAGGAGGTTTCCACGTGCACACCGCTGGCGGGGGCGCGCGTGGATATCTGGCATTGCAGCGCGTCGGGCACATATTCCGATGAAGCTGTCCAGAACACCACGGGCAAGAAGTTTCTGCGCGGATATCAGGTCAGCGACGACAACGGCAACGTGAATTTCACTACCATTTATCCGGGCTGGTATAGCGGGCGGACGGTTCACATCCACGTTCGCGTGAGGACGTATTCAGGCTCGACGGTGCTTGGCGAATTCACGGCGCAGTTCTTCTTCGACGACTCGATCACGGATCAGGTCTTCGCGCAGTCGCCGTACAATACTCGCGGCACGCGCGATACCAGAAATGCTAACGATATGGTCCTGACGGGCACCAGCGGAGGCGCGGTGCTGTATCTAAGCCTGACGCAGACGGCGACGGGATATGCAGCGGCAGTCTCGATCGGGGTCAATTTACAGACGGCGGCGGTCACGAAACCGGTCATTTCGGCGGGCGGAGTGGTGAGCGCGGCAAGCTTTCAGGCGGGCATCGCGCCGGGAGCGTGGACGTCGATCTTCGGGCAGAATCTGGCGGCGACGACGCTGAGCCTGATGGCGGCGGATCTGGTTAACAGCACGATGCCGACGTCGCTGGGCGGGGTCAGCGTGTCGATTGATGGGAAACCGGCGTTTGTCGACTATGTGAGCCCGACGCTGATCAACGTGCAGGCGCCGGCGGACGGGAACACGGGATCGGTGGCGGTGACGGTGACCAACGCCTCCGGGACATCGGACGCGGCGACCGCAACGCTGGCGGCGATGCAGCCGGCGTTCTTTGCTTCAAACGGCTATGTCGCGGCGGTCTCGTCGAGCGGGGAGGTGATCAGCCCATCCACTCCGGCGAAGGTTGGCGACCAGATTTCGCTGTATGGAAATGGCTTTGGAGCGACGAGCCCTTCGGTGGCGCCGGGACTGGTTCTGGAGACGGCGGCCGCGCTGACGAATTCGGTGGTCATAACGATCGGCGGCGTGCAGGTGGTGACGTCGTTCGCAGGATTATCGTCGACTGGGTTGTATCAGTTGAATGTGATCGTGCCCAATTTGGCGGATGGGGATCATGCGGTGTTGGCGATGATCGGCGGGTTGCAGACGCAGTCGGGAGTTTTGTTGCGTGTGAAGAATTGACGGGCAGATCCACGGCATGCTTTTTTGAGACGCGCCGAGCCAGCTCCGCTGGACTTGGTGAAAAACGTCAAGACCCGCTTACTGGCGTGCGCGGTTCGGTGCTGAACCCGACAACGTCGACATGAGCCGCGAGCGACAACGGGCTAATGCGCTCGACCAGGCAAAGCCTGGACCGTCGTGTTGGTTAGCGCGCCGCCGGAGAATTCGGTTTTGTCTCCGGGTTTCTTTCCGGGAGCGGGAAGAAGGCGAGCGGCCAGAGGCTTGTTCCATTTGTACGCGAGCCACGCGACGTCGCCCAAGATTCGGGAGATTTGTTCTTCGGTGACGTCGCCGGGTAACGGGACTGTGTCGACGCCGCCGGCGCACACGGCGGAGAAGGCCAGGATCGAGTCGAGATTGTAGGTGCCTTCCGACCAGCGGCGAGCCAGAACGGTGTCTTCCATCACGGGAATCATCAATCCGGAATAGCCAGTGCGCTTCACCGATGTGGATTGCACGGCGCGCGTGATGATGCCGGAAGCGGTCAGAGTGCCGCTCACTCCGAAGGGGCCGCCGGTGAAGGCTTCGATCGCGCCGCCGATGGACTTATCGCCCAGCGGCGCTGGCGTCGCGTCGATGCCTTCATAAGTCCAGCCGTTTTTCGCTGCGATCTGCGTGGCGACGGTCTCGACGTCCTTGGTGTATTTCTGAAGCGCTTCGGAAAGGTGCTGTTCGGCTTCACGAGGGTCATGGTATTTGGCAAAAATCTCGCCGACCAGGCTCGCGCCTTCCATGGCGATGGCGAAGGCGTGACCCTTGCCGACATGATAGGAGCCGGGATAATAGGGGCCGTAGGGCTTCATCATCGCGATGGCGCCGAAATTGAAATTGCCGTCGCCGTGCGGGCTGCGTTCCGACACCGCCTTGATCAGTTTCGCGGCCTGCTTCACGGCGCGCCAGTGAATGCCCTGATCGTCAGCGATCACCAGATTCGCATTGACGGGGATTCCGGCCAGAACGTCGGCGAGGAGCGCCACGGGGGTATCATCGTCGTTATCGTGAAGCATCGCGGCGCCGATATTGAAGCCGCTGTGGCCCTTCGCCGCGACCTCGCGCATTTTGCGGATCAGCGTTACGGCCTCATCGCGCGGCATGCCTTTGGTGAATTGAGGGAAGGGCTGCGTCGTGATGCGTCCGCCGGCGCCTTCGAATCCGGCGGCGTTGAGAGCGTCCTTCGCGGTCGCGAGGAATTTCTGGGTCTCTTCGATCTTAGCCGTGTAGTTGTTCTGGTCGACTTCGATGAACGCGGTTACGGCGCGGATTCTGGGCCGATTGTCGGCGGCAAAACCTAATCCAGCAAGACCCAGACCGGCGAGGCACACCCCGAGCAGGAGTCTTCGCATAAATCCCCCCTCAAAAGCTCAGTTTAACTTGTGACGACGCGCGGGGCAGCGTTGGATTGCAGTTTCAGAGCTTCATCGATCAGGAACAGGTCGGTCAACAGAGCGCGCAGGTGGATGGACGCGTTCAGGTTATCGATCAACTGGGAGCTGATCGATGGCTGCGCGAGAACCACCTCGATCGCGGCCAGCGAGTCGTTTGCATCGCGGTCGACTACCGCTATGAATTTGTCGTATCGCTGAGGCTGATCGAGGCACATTTCCTTGATGGCCGCAGCATAGGCGCCGGCCATACCGGTGAGCGCTTCTACCGCGCGATTCAGATAGGTACGGACTTGCGACCCTGTGTTGCCATGGTCGGCCGGCAACCCCTGGGCGGCGTAAGCCAGCATGAACTCGTAACACTCTTCTATAGCGTTACAGCGATCCGAGATGTCATTCGGCATCTTCTACTTAGTCTCCGGCGCCCAACGCGTCGGATCGTGATGCTCCAGATACTCTGAACGGTCCAGCGTGCCGAACACCATCGACTTCGTGATCACGAGCTTTTCGGGCCGTAGCGCGAAGTACACGTGAATCATGATCAGGGCGATCAGACCGACGCCGGCGGCGCCGTGCAGCACGTACATCAGACCCCAGGTCATGTCGCCGAACAGGTAAGGATTCCGGGGGAAGATGTTGGTGCGCACGCGGAACAGCATAAAGAAGCCGGTAAGGGTGACGGAAAGCCCCGCAAATACGATGGCCAGATGATACATCTTGTTTTCCATCGGATACTTCCCGGCCCGTCTTGGCGCCGGAGCGTACTTGCCGAACGCGCGCATCAGCCTTCTCTTCGAGTCTTCGATATCGGTGGCATCCGGCCAGATGGCCCAGAAGTCCATGCCGAAGATCGCGTGGAAGATGTGGAAGATAATCGATGCGGTCAGCACTAGCCCGGCGAACCAGTGGTAGCCGACCCAATCGAACTTGTAGCCGACCTTTGGCAGGAACGCCGTGAAGAGCAGGGTGAACATCGACGCCGCCATCACCCAGTGAAACGCGCGCGCGGCTAGCGAATGCCGGGCGACCTTCGCCGGATAGCGCGCGGCCGCGTCCGCGGGCGTGTGATCCGCGAACTCGTCAGCCCCGGCGAAGTACCGCAGCCAGACCGCATGGCAGATAAAGAAGACAAGTCCGCCGATGGCCGAGACCCAGATCAGAAAAAACGCGATGTGAATCGGGACGTCTTGCCCCCACGGACTTTTCGCCCACTCAATCAGGCCCACTTTGCCTCCTCAACTCCACGGATGGAGCGCTTCACCAGATTGCGCATCAGCGGAACTTTGTATCCGTTGTGCTGCAACGGCTGCGCGCCCTGGATGGCCAGTTCCCCCGCCATCTTGGCGGTTTCTTCATTGCGCGGCTTTCCTTTGACCGCCTCTTCCACGGCCTTCAGGCGCACGGGATGCGCGGCCACGCCGTTCACGGCGATACGGATGCGATCGACGTTGCCGCCGGTGTAAACCGCCGCCGAAGCGATGTTGACCAGCGGGAAATCCCACACTGGACGATCGCGGACCTTTTCGAAGTAGAATTGCGCGCCGGCCCAGGTTGCCGGAATGCGGATGGCCGTCAGCAGGTCGCCCGGCTGAAGGATGTTCATGCGGGTGATCTCAAGTGCGGGCCCGATGAAATAATCTTCCGCGTTCACGACGCGCTCGCCCTTCACGTTGCGGATCACCATCTGCGCGTCCAACGCGATGAGAGCTGGCGCAGTGTCGGATGGATTCACGGCGACGCAGCGATTGGCGTCGAAGATCGCGTGCTCGCGATTGATGGCCGTCGGCGTATCGGCGAAGCAGATGTTTCCGCCCGCGCGATAGCACTTCCAGCCGCTGCGATAGTACCAGCAGCGGGCGTCCTGCGACACGTTTCCGCCGATGGTTCCCTGATTGCGAATCTGCGGCGACGCGGCGGCTTCCGCGCCGGTCGACAGAATGCTGAACTTTTCTTTGATCGTCGGATCTTTCACCACTTCGGTCAAAGTGGTCATCGCGCCGATCTCGACGCCGCCGTTGAGCGGGCGCACGCCTTTCAGCTCCTTGATCATGCAGAGATCGACCACGACCTTGGGCCGCTTGATGCGATCCTTCAACCAATCGAAGGTATCCAGCCCGCCCGCGAACACCCACGCGTCCGAACCGTGCCGGTCGAGCAACGCGAGGGCGTCTTCAATCGTGGCCGGTTGGAACAGTTCAAATGCCGGCATTACGTCGCGAATCACAGCCATTTTGCGTTCTCCTTATGAATTTCCTAAATGTGGGCCCGCAGCGGGTCCTGCATGGGTCTGCCGGCTTCGAGAGAAGCCAAAATCGTGTCGGACAGCACCGGAGCGCGACGGAAAATCTCGTCTCCAATGGCGTCGGAAAGAGCATTGAGAATCGCGGCGCATCCGCCGCCCACCGGAGGCTCGCCGATACCGCGCGCGCCGACCGGCGTTTCAGGATCCGGAATATCCAGCGCCGCCCACTCAAAATTCACCGGAGCGTCGAGGATGGTCGGAGGCTTGTTGTGATGGAACCGCTTGGCCAGCGGCAGACCGTAGTGCTGGTCGTAAACCCACTTCTGCCCCAGCGTGTGCCCGATCCCCAGCATCGACCGGCCGAGAATCTGGCCGCCCAAAGCCCTGGGATGGATCACGGTGCCGACGTCGGCGACGGCAAGGAAATCGGTGATGAAGTATTTGCCGGTTTCGAGATCGACTTCCACTTCCGCGAAGCTGGCGACGTAGGAGTGGGTATTGCCGTCGTGCGGATACTTGTCGCGGGCGGCCACTAACAATCCCTGGCCGGCCAGCGCCTGCATCGACGCCTTGGTGAACTTATTGACGTCCTCCGGCGGTTCGTGACCGTCGTAGGCGCCACCGAGCTGGATCGCTTTCTGGGCCGCCTGCGCGAGAGTCATGCCCGCGCCGCCGCCTTTGCGGAACACCCGCTCATTCGCGACTTCGTAATCGCTCGGATTACCGCCCAGGCTCTTGGCGGCGATTTCCTGAAGCTTCAGCTTGCCGGCTTCCGCGACGGCATACGCCGCGCGCGTCATCGCGTGAGTGGTCTGGCTGCCGCCCGAGGCGCAGGTCCAGGGTAGATGCTTGGCCGTGTTGCCCCAGCAGATGTCGACTTTGTCCCACGGCACGCCGAGCATTTCGGCCGCAACGCGATGCACATCGTGCACCGACTCGGTTCCGAGATTTCCGATTCCCGACTGGAAGCAAAGCATGCCGTCCGGCTTCAGCAGGAACAGGCCGTCGAAACCGACCGAGCCGCCGACATATGCGCTGACGGCGACGCCGGTCCCGCGAACCTTGGAACCTATTTTCTTTGGATTGCGGGAAACGCGCTGGGCCCACTTGAACTGCTCAGAGCCCTTGTCCAGCGCCTCTTTGACGAACGCGCTGGTGGCGTAAGCTCGCTTCCCGTTGGGAAGGGCCGGTCCGAATTGCGCCTTGCCTTCGGGAGCGTTGATCCGGCGGATGGCCACCTGATCGACGCCCAGTTTCCGCGCCGCCTTGGCGAGAATCGGTTCGATGATGGTGACACCCTGCATTCCGCCCGGAGCGCTCTGCGATACGCGCGGGACGGTATTGGTGAGAACCGCGAGTCCGCGCCAGCGCATGGCCTCCGGTTGATACAGCAGCGACACGATGCGTCCGGACGACGCGGCATCGCCGTTCTGATCGTACGGCCCGTTGTCCTGAATCACGAACATGTCGAGCGCCAGGATCTTGCCCTCTTTCGAGAACCCGACCTTCATCCGGCCCATCAAACTGGGGCGGGCGCGTCCGATGTAATGCTCTTCTTCGCGCGTGATGCGCATCATCACGGGCGCGCCGGTTTTCTTGGCGAGGATGCACGGGATGATTAACGACAGAGCGCCGGTGATCTTGCTGCCGAATCCGCCGCCGGTATATTCGCTGATGAAGACGACCTTACTGGTGTCCGGCAGCCCTTTTTCGTCGAGCAGGCCCAACCAGCGCGCGATCGCGGGCGCGGTCTGCGCGGTGCTCTGCGAACCGGTGTGAACGAAAACTTTCCCGTTCAACCAGTACGCCATCGCGGTGCGGGTTTCCAGACATTGATGGCTGGTATCCGGCGTCACGAAAGTTTCGTCGAGCACCAGCGCGGCGTTTTTGAATCCGCCGTCCACGTCGCCATATGACCAGTGCGAGAACGGCGAATCGTCCGGCAGGGCGCCCATGGGCAACTTGCCTTGCTTCGCGTCCTCGAAATCCGCTTCGGTCCACTTCAGTTCACGAACGTCGGCCGGTCCAAAGCCGCCACCACCGCCGCGGCCTCCCTTGGCCTGCTTGTCGGCGTCCGGGGCGGCGACGGGCCGCATCCAGACGTTTCCGTCGACGCGCGCGTTCGGACCACCGGGGCGAAGGCTGACCAGAGGATCGACGACGAAGGGCAGACGCTCGTAGTCGATTTTGATTTTTTCGATTGCCTCAGTCGCGGTCAGTTCGTCGACGGCGGCGACGGCGAGAATCGGCTCGCCTTCATACAGCGGTTCCATCGTCAGACCGCGCTCGGCGCGCTTGTTGGCACGGATCACGGTGCCGTTGTCGGTGATGCTGTCGGCGGGAGCCGGCATATCGTCCTGCGTGATGATCGCCTTCACGCCCGGCATCGCCAGCGCTTCCTTCATGTCGATGCCGCGGATCCGCGCGTGCGGAACCGTGCTGAGCAGCAGCTTGCAGAACAGCATGCCCTCGGCGCGATAATCCTCGGCGTACTTGGACTGGCCCGTGACTTTCGCAATCAGATCGGGCGTTACGTAATTCTTGCCGACCAGCTTGTGCTCGCCCGTGGTGATCTTGTTAGGCATTGCTTCCACCTCTCATGATTTCCGCGCCGCGCATCAGCGCGTTCAAAATCTTGTTGTAATCCTGGCAGCGGCACAGGTTGCCCGAAACGCCGTGCGCCATTTCCTGGCGCGTGGGATTCGGATTGGTCTTCAGGAACCCGGCTGCGGCCATCAGGAATCCGGACATACAGAAAGCGCACTGGAATCCCTGTTCGTCGAGCACGCCTTGCTGCACCGCGTGCAGTTTCCCATTCGCGCTGGCCAGGCCTTCGATCGTGACGATCTTTTTGCCGCGGAGCGTGTTGGTCAGCATCGAGCAGGAGTAGTGCGGGACGTCGTCGACCAGCACCGTGCAGGCGCCGCATTCCGAGCGATCGCACCCGAGCTTGGTACCGGTCAGGCCCAGCTTGTAACGGATGGTCATGGCCAGCGTTTCCTGCTTCATCACGTCGACGCGCCGGTCCTGCCCGTTCACGTTCAAAGTAATAAGGCGTTCGACCGAGCCCGCGGCGGATTGCTGTGCCCGCACGACGGAGGTGCGGAACAGATACCCGGCCGAGGATACCGCGCCCGTGGCGATGACTCCTTTAATAATGTCTCGTCTGGAGACCCCTTTCGGTGTTTCCGCCGTACTCTTCATATCTGCGCCGTTCATGTCTGCCCCATTCATGTCTGCCATTTTAAGATCACCTCATGTCAAGTTGCAGCCAGATCCTGGTCCCTTTTTGAATCCCCAGTGCGGATCTGTTGGACCGCCAAGTATTATATGCCGTTCCGAGGGCCGTGTCGAGCGCCCCCGGGAAAGCTGATTCCCAGCCGGGCGAACCGTCCGGTTTGGCGCCAAGAAAGCGTTTATTTCCCATTCGTAACAATCGATTCCTCAACTGTAATCGCCCAGTTGACGTTGCTTGAGTCTATTACAAGATAGAACAAACGAGGATCTTCCGTCACATAGGTCATGTCGTGCCCGACACCGGAGTAATCGACAGCAGCGATTAAGGGCCGTCCGCTGATGGCGCTGTGGACATCAACTTTGAACCGCCCGGCGCCCGGCGAACTCTCCTGTGTGGTCTCCCATTTGATGCGCCATTCCGCGTTTCCCATCTCGAATGAGTCAGTTTGCTGGTTCCCGTGCCCGGTCCAGGCGGCGATGGGATGCCATACCACAATGGGCTTCGGATCGGGCTTCCGCGCGGAGTGGCAGGCGATGTTTGCCAGCGCGGCTACGATCAACAACGTCTTCAGGGCCGGCATGCTCGGAGAAATTCTACGATATCACGGCCGCGCGCGAGACCAACCCGATATGTCTCTTAATAATTACAATGTTATGTAAAGCATACCCGTATCCAACCGATCCCGGCTGTATCGAACCGGACGCATGCACTAGACTTTATGTGATGCGCGCCGCTTTTATCGCCATGTCTCTTATCGCAAGCCAGCTCACTGCCGCGGATTTGGTGGTCGATCATGTCACGGTCGCCGGCAAGGATGTCGCCGGGTTGTCGAAGTTGTTCACCGCCATCGGCATTCCTGTTGAATACGGGGGGAAGCATACGAACGGGATGACGGAGATGGCGCTTTCGAGCTTTCCGGACGGATCCTACATCGAGCTGATCGCGCCGCAACCGGGCGCCGATATCAGCGGACATTACTGGGAACCTTTCATGGCCAGGCAAGGCGGTGCGTGTGCGTGGGCCGTCCGCACGATGGACATGGCCGCCGACCTGCGCCGTCTGCAAGCAGCCGGGATTTCGGCGCACGCCCAGAAGAGCGGCCGCAAGCGCGCCGATGGGATGGAGATCAAGTGGGAGACGGCGAACGTGGGTCCTGGCGCGCAGGGGTCGTTCTTTCCCTTTCTGATCGCCGATGAAACGCCGCGGGAACGGCGGGCGTATCCGCAGGGGAAGCCGACGACGGCGAAAATTTCGGGAGTGAAATTTGTCGTGGTTGCGGTGCGCGATCTTCCCGGCGCCATCGCGAAGTATCGCGCAGCGTTTGGGCTGGGGGAACCGCGGCATGACAAAGACGCGACGCTGGGCGCTCAGCTCGCTTGGTTTCCAGGGACGCCGGTAATCCTGGCGGCTCCGGCTGGAGATCACGGGTGGATGGCGGAGCGTTTAAAACAATTCGGAGAGGCGCCGTGCGCGTTTGTTCTGGGTTCTTCGGAATCGTGGAAAGAGACCGCGGGTAAGGCGAAGTGGTTTTCGCGCGAGATCACCTGGCTCGATCCAGCGCGCCTCGAGGGCGCACGGATCGGAATCAGTTCGAACGCGCCTTAACGTCGATCATCAGAGTCTCGCCTTCGTGCACGGTGATCTCCTGGCCGCCTTCTTCCGGCGGCTGGCCCTCCAGTTCCGCCGCCACGATCCGATATTTCCCTGGCGCCAGGTTCGAAAATTTGAATTGCCCGCCCGGATCGGTCGACATCGACCGGATGTTCGGAAACGGGAAGGACTCATCGATCTCCTGCGCAAAGATCAACTGCCCCGGCGGTCCCGTGCCGCCGATGGTTGCCGTATTTGTGCTGACAATCAGTTTGAGAGGCCCCGCCGTTCCCCCGGTCAGATCGACCAGACCATTCGTCAGCTCGGTCGTTCCCATCCATGCCGACTTCAAAAACCCGTTGGGAGAAAGCACACGCAGCCTCCACAGCCCGGGCAAAACCGACTCCAGAACGAAGCTGCCGTCGTCCTTGACCTGAACGCCCGCCCCAGGAAAGCCGATCTGGTATTCGGGATTCAATTGGATGGTGGGGCTCGGGCGCGATGGCGGAGCGTTGGGGCTGCTGTTGACGGGAGGAGGTCCTTCAAACTGAACCGTGCCTTCGATGTTCATTCCCGGGCGCAGGTTCAGCACCATTTCGACGGGTTGATCTTTCACGTCGATTTTCTGCATCCCGCCGACGCGTCCCGCGGGCTCGCCATTCGTGAAGGCGATCAACAGATACGATCCCGGAAAGACCTGCGGAAAATCGAACGTTCCCTTCTCCCGGTCGATCACCGAATTGGTAAGGACCGAGCGCGGTATCCTTTCATCGGCGGGCACCATTTGCACCATCAGATTCGGCCGATCGCGCAGGTCGACACCTGGCCCGAACGTTCCGTGAACCTGAGTCACCGGGGACGGCCGCATGCGAAACTCGATCCCGGCCTTCTCGCTCCCCGGAAGCAGTTCGACCGCTTCCGCCGATTTCACATCGCTGGTTGCCGGATAGTATTGGGTCTGATAAGCCGCCGCTGGCGGCAACTCGGGCGCCGCGGAAAATGGGCGCGCCTGGAATGCGGGCTGCCGGCAGATCGCAGACACCTGATATTTCCCGGGCGAAATCCCAAACAGGCGGAACGTGCCGTCCTCGACGGATACCGGTCCGCCAAACTGCGAGTAAGGGGTTTTCGGCGGTGTGGCCATCACCGAGCAACCGCTTAAAGGATCGCCATCTTCATCCACCACGTGCCCCGACACGGACGCGCCCGGGATCAATGTCAAATCAACCGGACCGGCCTTCTCGCCGGCCTTGATCTCGATCGTCTTGCGGGCCGGCCCATTCCGGTCCATCGGATAGTTCCGGTGCTGGACTGTCAGTTGATACTGACCCGCCACCACATTCGTCATGGAAAAAGACCCGGTAATGTCTGTAATCGCGGATTGCGGTCCGCTGTTCTGCGGACGGGGGCCCATACCGCGCGGGTTCAGCGACACGTTTGCTTTTGCGACCGGCTGATGCGATATCGCATCCAGCACGACTCCGCTGACGCTGCCGGTCTGATCCTGAGCAAGGCCCATTGCGGCACTCAGCAAAAAAACACGGATTCTCACTGCAAGTCGCCTCATTGCAAGTCGCCTCATTGCAGGGCCTGGCGCGCCCGGTCCATCGGAATCAGCTTGGGGCGAACCTGGACCGTCGCCCGTTCCCCCACTTCGATCTCCGTTCCCAGCGCATCGAGCTGATCCGCTGCTTCCGGACTCAGGAAACTCGCGGCGGCCATTTTCTCGAGCGCGAAGACTTTATATTTCCCCGGCGCGATGCCTTCCAGCTTGAACTTTCCGTTTCCGTCGGACGGGGTCGCGCGATAAAAGCGGGTCAGGTTGTGAAATGCTCCGAACGGCGCGAGCAGAATGCCTGCCCGGGTCGAGTCCGCGCCCGCTGCATCGACCTCGCCCTCGATTCTCCCGCTGTTCATGCTGATCACAATGTTGAGGGTGGCGTCGGTCTTGGGGCCGACCTCGAAGGGCGTGAACCGGACATCTTTATCGCCCAGCATCGCGGATTTCAGAAATGCGCCGCGCGGAAGCTGGGTGACATTCATGCCCCACTCTCCTTCGGAGAGCGACGGAATGGTGAAGCGCCCGTCGGCTCCGACATGCGCCGAAGCATTACGGCGCGGGGGATTGCCGAGGCCCATAAAGACGTTGAAACTGCTTGCGGGCGGTCCGCCCGGCCCCTCCACACGGAGCTGGCCCTTCAGATCCGTCGCGGGCATGAGGTTGAGAATGATGTCGCCCATGCCCTGACGAATGTCCACCGCCTGCGATACCGAATACAGCCGGCCATCGACGTGGTCTTCCGCCTCCAGGCGATAGCGCCCTTCCGGTATTGCGCCAATCTCAAACTGCCGATCGGGCCCCGAAACGCCGATTCCCTGCCGCCCAAACGGACCGGGTTCAGCCGACATAATCGTGAGGTTGCCGCCCCCCATTCCGCGCCCGATGCGCGGCTTCCCGTTTCCCGGAGGTCCCGGTTGTTCCGGCTCGACGCGGTCCGGGAGCCCAGTGAGTCGCCCGCGAACACGCACCAGGGCTTCCGCGGCCACATGGAAATCGATTCCGGTCAAGCTCTCGCCGCCGCGAACGGTCAGCGGCGCTGCGTTCTTCAATTCCCGGGCCCCGCCGTAGAACTGACGCAGGGCGAATTGGTAAGAACCGGCCGGCGATCTCGGCATGACGGTGACGACGGCGTAGTACTGCCCCGGATCGACATTGGTGATCCGATACTCGCCACGGTCGTTGGTGCCCGCGCTCCGGTAGTTCCCCAGGATGCGCTCTCCCAGACTGCGCACGGGGCGCTGCAACATCACTTGTTCGTGGACCATGGGTTCGCCATCGGCATCCAAAACCCGGCCCGCAACCGAACCGGAATGAATGAATCGCAGCGTGATTCCATCGCGCGTCTGGCCGTCGGCGAGTTCCAGGAATTCACCAAGCTCCCGCGAGCTGTTGGCTCCGTAGCCGGCCGTCCCGATGCCCGTCTTCACGGCTCGCAGGTCATACTTGCCCGCCGGCAGCCCTTCAAACCGGAAGCGGCCGGATCCGTCGGTCCTCGCCCTGGCCCAGGCTTTGGGCGTTCCCTGCCATGTCAGAGTGACCACGGCTTTCCGCACGGCATCGCCGCTTGACGATTCGATGACGACGCCCGAAACTACTCCTGTCCCGGCCGGCTGAGCGAAGGCGGCCGAGAGGGTTGTCACAAGCACCATTGCCAGGAGTGCTCGCCGCATTGTCTGTTGAGACGCTTCCCTGGGGGTCGAAGGTTTCCTGGTTAGTCGGCCGCACATTGCTTTGACGATTCGCCAAAGCGGACCAGGGCTGAGGGATTGATAATAAAGGGCTGGGACGAGGCGGCTGCGGATCATCCCGCACTTTTAGACTCGAATTTCGGGGAATTGCATCGATAAGTAACCAGGGATAATTCCGTGGTGTCGCTATTCAAAACCGCAACGGAAATGGACCGGCTGCAGGAATTGCACCGGGTTGCCATTGAGTGCCTGGGGGGTGCCATGGGCGCGGCTCATCAATACGCCGTCCAGGCGGATCCCGGCGACCTGGAATTGTTCCGGAACCACCTGCTCGCCCTGCAGAAGATGGTCCAGATCACGGCGTCGGTGGAAGAGCTGAATACCGTTAAGGCTTCTTTTCGAGGGGAATTGCGGGACTATCAGCAACAGGTGCACGGGCGGATGGCGCGTTTGCGGGAAGAAGTGAAAGCCGCGGCAGCCGCGATGCAGAGTTTCGCGGAGGGTGTGATCGCCAGCGGCGCGGATCATGAACAGCAGCTCGAGCAGGAGTTGCAAACGCTGGCCACCGTTTCAAAGAGCAACGACCTGGCCAAGATCCGCGACGGTATCGACACGGCCACGGGCAGGATCGCCGGCAGCGTCGAGAAAATGCGGCGCAACAATCAACTGGTGATTACACAGTTGCAGGATGAGATCCGAATTCTGCACCAGGAGATCCAGGCGGAGCGGCGCGCCAAATCGACCGACCGGGCCTCGGGGGCATGGAACCGGGAGAAAATCTCGGATCGCATCGAGGAGTTGTTCCGCCAGGATGATCCGTTTTCGCTGCTGCTGATTCGAATTCGTAATCTGGAACAGTTGGAGCGGCAGAATTCCCGGAACGTTGTGGAAGGAACGCTCAAATCGGTCCTGATGCGGCTTCACGACCTGGCCGGCGGAGATTCCATGATCGGACGATGGAGTCCCGAGGAGTTTGCGGTCATTCTGCCAATCGCGTCTCCGGACGCCACCGCATTGTCGGGCGAAGTGACGCGGAAGCTGTCGGGAGATTACTCGGTGCAGGAAAACGGGCTCTCGCGCAGCGTCGCGCTCCAGGTGGCGACCTGTATCGTGGAGCGGCAGGGCGGCGTAGTTTCAGACAGTTTTATGCGACGGGTCGAACAGGTGAGTGCGGCGCTCGGCAAGAGTTAGAGGTTATTGCCGATCAATCGGAATCCGCTCGCTGGCGATCGCGGCCCGGCGATAGGCGGTGATATACTCGACAGCGATCATCACAGGAGGTCCTGGGCATGCGCCTGCTGGGTATATTTTTGGCCTCTGCGCTGGCCGCACTTGCGCAAGTCGATCCTGAGTACGTCATTCCGAAAGAGAATCCGAGCGCATCGCCGGAGGATCTGAAGGCCGGCGAGAAGCTTTTCCTGGGACAATGCGCCAGTTGCCACGGGCCGAAGGGTGAAGGCGGCAAGGGCGCGGTTCTGGGGCAGCCGCGTTTGCGGCACGCTCCGGATGATGCGGCGCTGTTCGTGGTGATCCGGGACGGGATCAAGGGCACGGACATGCCCGGCGGATACGCGTTGACCACCCACGAAACCTGGCAAGTGGCTGCTTATGTCCGGAGCCTGGGCCGGATGGCGCATGAGAATGTTCCAGGCGACGCTTCTCGCGGCCGCGAGATTTTTCGCGCTAAAGGCTGTGGCGGGTGCCATATCGTCTCGGGTGAAGGCGGAAGTCTGGGACCGGAACTGACGGAGATCGGAGCGAAGCGCAGTTCCAAGCATCTGCGCACCGTTCTGATGGATCCGGAAAAAGAACTGCCGGAAGGTTTCCTGATGGTGCGGCTGGTGACGGGCGATGGGCGGAATATCCGCGGCGTGCGCCTGAACGAGGACACTTTCACGATTCAGGTGCGGGATACGAGTGGGCATGTTTACTCGTTCGTGAAACCGGATCTGAAGGAACTTCATAAGGACGAAGGCAAGTCGCCGATGCCGAGTTTCAAGTCTTTGCCGGCGGGTGAAACCGATGATCTGGTGGCATATCTGGTCTCGTTGCGAGGGAAACCATGAAACTCTTTTTTGCGATCGCCGCGCTGCCGCTGGTTTTACCCGGACAGGTTTCCTACGAACGTATCCGCCAGGGCGATCCCAAGGACTGGCTGACCTATTCGGGAACCTATGACGCGCAAAGATTCTCGCGGCTGGACAAGATCAATGCGTCGAACGTCAAGCGGCTGCGGCCGCTGTGGGTGTACCAGATCAAGGCGAATGACTCCTTCGAGACTTCGCCGCTGATCGCGGACGGAATCATGTACGTCAGCGAGCCGGGCGGCAGTGTGACGGCGCTCGATACGGTCACGGGGCGGTCGTTATGGAAATACCGGCACGACGTCCCAAAAGGCGTGCGCGGATGCTGCAGTCCGGTGAATCGCGGCGTCGCGATCCTGGGGGACATGGTTTATGTCGGAACGTTCGACGCGCACCTGATCGCCCTCGATATTAAGTCGGGGATCGTCCGCTGGGATGCGGAAGTGGCGGATCCGAAGTTAGGGAATTCGATCACGGCGGCGCCGCTGGCACTGAAGGACAAGATTGTCGTAGGGATGGCGGGCGGCGAGTATGGAGTTCGCGGGTTCCTGGATGCGTATGACGCAAAGACGGGTAAGCGGGCGTGGCGCTTCTGGACCGTCCCGGCAAAAGGCGAGCCCGGATTCGAGACGTGGAGCGGCGACAGCGCGAAAACCGGCTCGGCGACGACGTGGGTGACCGGGGCTTACGATCCGGATCAGAACATCGTATTTTGGGGCACCGGGAATCCCGGACCTGACTGGAATGGCGATCATCGGCTGGGCGACAATCTGTACTCGGATTGTCTGCTGGCGCTGGATGGAGATACCGGAAAGCTGAAATGGTATTTCCAGTTCACCCCGCACGATCTGCATGACTGGGATTCGACCGAAGTACCGGTATTGGCGGAAGCCACGGTGCGCGGACAGAAACGCAAAGTAGTTTTGTTCGGGAATCGCAACGCGTTCTACTACGTTCTGGATCGCGAGAGCGGGAAGTTCCTGGCGGGGAAGGATTATGCCAAGCAGACATGGGCGAAGGGACTCGACGATTCGGGGCGTCCGATCCTGCTGCCCAATGCGGAGCCAACCGCCGAAGGGACGAAGGTCTATCCGGACGTCGGCGGCGGGACGAACTGGTTCAGCCCGTCCTTTAATCCGCAGACAAACCTGTTTTATGTATCGGCGCACGATGCCGGCGGATATTTCCTAAAGGGCGAAGCCGAGTACAAACCGGGCGCGCAGTTCAACGGGGGAGGATTGAAACCGATTCCGGGCGAAGATCACATCGGAGCGATCCGCGCGCTGAATCCGGCCACGGGCGATTTGAAGTGGGAATTTAAACTGCATTCGGGCTCCTGGGCGGGCGTCTTATCGACGGCGGGAAATCTCGTTTTCGGCAGCAGCAATGAAGGCGACTTCTATGCGCTGGATGCGACGGCAGGAAAGCTGCTTTGGCGCTTCCAGACGGGCGGACCAATCATCGCGAATCCGGTTACGTACTTGAGCGACGGCAAGCAGCAAGTGGCGATCGCGGCGGGCAATTCGATTTTCGTGTTCGCGCTTGACGAATAATTAACGCTGATGAACGCGCGCATTCTGATCGCCGCCGGCGTTGTCGCGATCGCCGCGAGCGCGGCCGATTGGCCTGGTTATGGAGGCGGTCCCGCCGACATTCGGCATTCGAACCTGAAACAAATTAATAGGTCAAATGTGTCACGGCTTCAGGCTGCCTGGAGCTACGATACGGCCGACGGCGCGGGCGATCCGCAGACGCAGCCGATTGTGGTGGCAGGCGTCATGTACGGCGTCACGCCGACGCACAAGATCATTGCTTTGGACGCTGCCACAGGGAAGCTGCTGTGGCGTTTCGATTCGGGAATCGCGGGGCGCGGGCCGAATCGATCGGTAGTATATTGGTCGGCAGGCGATGACCGGCGCATATTCGCGGCGGTGCAAAGTTTTCTTTACGCGCTGGATGCACGGACCGGCAAACCGATTCCGGGGTTTGGCCAGGACGGGCGCATCGACCTTCGCGAAGGGCTCGGAAGAGATCCGGCGAAACAGTCGGTGGTACTGACGAGTCCTGGGATCATTTATAAAGATCTGCTGATCCTGGGCGGACGGCTGCCGGAGGCGCTGCCCGCGCCGCCGGGAAATATTCGCGCTTACGATGTGCGGACAGGCAAGCTACGCTGGACCTTCAACACGATTCCGCGTCCGGGCGATTTCGGATACGACACGTGGCCGAAAGACGCCTGGACGTACACGGGCGCGGCGAATAACTGGGCTGGAATGGCGCTCGATGAGAAACTCGGGATCGTATATGTGCCGACGGGCTCCGCCGCGAGCGATTTTTATGGCGCGGACCGGGTCGGGAACAATCTCTTTGCAAATTGTTTGATCGCCCTGAAAGCCGACACGGGGGAACGAGTCTGGCATTTCCAGGCGGTTAAACATGACATCTGGGATCGCGATTTTCCATCGCCGCCGAGTCTGGTGACGGTGAAACATGACGGCAAGATGGTGGACGCCGTCGCGCAGACCAGCAAGCAGGGCTGGGTGTACCTGTTCAACCGGGCCACGGGTGCGCCGCTGTTTCCGATTGAGTCTCGAAAATATCGATCGAGCGACGTGCCGGGCGAAGCCGCCGCGGAGACGCAGGCGCTGCCGACGAAGCCGGCTCCGTTCGCGCGCCAGTTGCTGACCGAGGACATGCTGTCGAACCGGACGCCGGAGGTTCATGCCTGGGCGCTGGAGAAATTCCGGACGTTCACAAGCGCCGGACAGTTCGTGCCTCTGGGCGTCAGGAAGGAAACCGTCGTGTTTCCAGGATTCGATGGCGGCGCGGAATGGGGTGGTTCCGCATTCGACCCAGAAACGCAGATCCTTTATGCCAACGCAAACGACGTGGCATGGACGTCGAGCCTCGCGGAAAACGATGGCGGGAAATCGGGACGGCAGGTGTATCTGCGCAATTGCGCGAACTGCCATGGCGACGACTTGACCGGAGCGCCTCCGCAGATCCCTTCGTTAGTCGCGCTGCGTGGGAAAAAGAGCCGCGATGAGATCAGCACGGTGGTCCGGCAGGGCGCGGGGCGCATGCCGTCGTTCCCTTCCCTAAGCCAGGCCGATCTGACTGCGATGGTCGAATACGTTCTGAGTGGAGAGAATAAGGAGCTCGAAAGCGCCGCGCCGTCGCCGATTAATCAGAAGTACCGGTTCACGGGATATCACAAGTTTCTGGATCCGGACGGCTATCCGGCAGTCGCGCCGCCATGGGGAACGCTGAACGCGATCAATCTCAACACGGGCGAGTATGCCTGGAAGATTCCGCTGGGCGAGTATCCTGCGCTGGCTGCGCAGGGCATCAAAGATACGGGCACGGAGAATTACGGTGGTCCCATCGTTACGGCCGGCGGACTGGTGTTCATCGCGGCAACAAATTTCGACCGCAAGTTTCGCGCGTTCGACAAGGCCAGCGGGAAATTGTTGTGGGAGACGGAACTGCCGTTCGCCGGAAACGCGACGCCGATCACCTATGAGGTCGGCGGCAGACAGTACGTGGCGATCTATGCGACCGGGGGCAAGTCGGGACGCACTGGCGGGAAATCCGGAGGAGTCTACGTCGCCTTCGCCCTGCCGGGAGAGAAGACGGGAGAGAAGACGGGAGAGAGGACGGGAGAGAGGAAATGATCCGCGTTCTCGCTTTGGCCGTTCTAGCCTTGCGTTGTTTATCAGGGCAAGAGCCGGACGCCGGCAGACGCGCGTATGAGGAGCGCTGTCTCGGCTGCCATGGCCAGGATGGTAACGGTGGGGCCCGTGGACCGGGCATCGTAAATCTGCGCCAATACCGGGCGACGACAGCCGACCAGGTTCGCGAGGTGATTCTCAAGGGCATCGTCAGCGCGGGAATGCCGGCGTTTTCGATTCCGAATGACGAAGCCGGCGCCATTGCCGCGCATGTGATGTCGCTGCGAGCATCGCGCGGCGCGGGTTCGGGAGATCAAATCGCGGCCGGCGACGCCGCGGCGGGCGCGCAGATTTTCTCGGGGAAAGGAAATTGCGCCGGCTGCCACATGGTGAATGGACGCGGTGGCGTGCTGGGGCCGGATCTTTCGAGCATCGGGAGTGAACGATCTCCGGCGCAGCTTGCACAGGCGCTGCGCGACCCCGGCGGCTCTCCGGCGTATCGCGCGGTCACGGTCCGGCTGCGCGGCGGGCAAACCATTCGCGGCATTGCGAAAAACGAAAGTCCGTTCGATTTGCAGGTGCTGGGAACGGATGGCTCGCTGCATTTGCTGACGAAGCAGGACGTGGCCGAGGTTGTTCGTGAAAAATCGCTGATGCCGAAGTTTGATGGAACGCAGGCAGACTCGCGAGATCTGGTCGCGTATTTGAGCGGGCTCGGGTCCGGAAACAAGTCCGGCGGAAGCATGACTGGGCCCATGGGACCGGGTGTCACGTTTGGCGAGATTGCACATCCGAAACCAGGCTCCTGGCCGACCTATCACGGCAATGAGAGCGGGAATCGATTCAGCCCACTCAACCAGATCAACGCGAGCAACGTCGGGCAGCTCACGCCGAAATGGATGTTCAACATTGCCGGGGCTCCGCGGCCGTTGCAGGTGACGCCGGTGGTGGTCGATGGAGTGATGTACGTGACCACGGTGAACGAAGCTTATGCACTGGACGCGCGAAACGGCCGCGAGATCTGGCATTACCGGCGGCCGCGTTCGCAGAATATGGCAGGCGACGCGGCGAGTGGGATCAATCGCGGGGTCGCGGTGCTCGGCGATCGGGTGTTCATGGTCAGCGATAACGCCCATCTGTTCGCGCTGCATCGTCTGACGGGGCAGCTTCTCTGGGATGCCCAGATGGCGGATTCGAGCCAGAATTACGGGTCGACCAGCGCGCCGTTGATTGTGAACGATCTGGTGATCACGGGAGTTTCGGGCGGAGATGAAGGGATTCGTGGATTCCTGGACGCTTATCAGGCGTCGACAGGAGAGCGCGTGTGGAGATTCTGGACGGTACCCCGGCCGGGCGAGCCGGGATCGGAGACGTGGAGCGGACGCGCCAGCGAACATGGCTGCGGCGCGACCTGGCTGACGGGGACTTACGATCCGGAAGCGAAGCTGCTGTACTGGCCCACCGGCAATCCGTGTCCCGACTATAACGGCGGGGAGCGCAGGGGCGACAATCTTTACACGGCGTCGGTGCTGGCGCTCGAGCCGGAGACCGGGAAGCTTCGCTGGCACTATCAGTTCACACCGCATGACCTCCATGACTGGGACTCGACCGAGACGCCCGTCCTGATTGACGCGCCGTTCCACGGCCAGCCCCGGAAGCTGATGCTTCACGGGAATCGCAATGGATTTTTTTATGTGCTCGATCGGCTGACCGGCAAGGTTCTGCTCGCAGAGCCTTTCGTCAAAAAGATGACCTGGGCGAGCGGCATCGGCGCGGACGGCCGTCCCAAGCTGCTGCCGGGGAATGAGCCGACGGTGGAGGGTCAACTCGTGTGCCCGTCGGTGGCGGGCGCGGCGAACTGGCCTTCGAATGCTTATTCTCCGGTGACCGGACTGTTTTATATGTTCGCCGAAGAATCCTGCAACGTGTATTCGAAGAACGACGAGTGGTGGGAAGCAGGCAAGTCGTTCTACGGAGGCGGCACGAAGCGCGTTCCGCCCGACAGCGAGTCAGGAAAATTCCTCAAAGCCATCGATATTCAGACCGGAAAAACGAAATGGGAGATCCCGGAGATCGGCGGGGGAATTTTGGGAAGCGGCCTGATGGCGACGGGCGGCGGGCTGGTCTTTTATGGCGACGGGCGAGGCATTTTCACAGCGGCGGATGCGAACGACGGGAAACTTCTGTGGCACTTCAACACGGGGCAAAGCTTTAAGGGTGGTCCGATGACGTACACGATCGACGGGGCGCAATACATTGCAATCGCCGCGGGGACGACGATCCTGACGTTCGGGCTACGCGAGTAAGAGCTCGATAACGAACCACCCGATCGCTACCGCTCACGGCTCTGTGGGCGCACTGAGCCGCGAACACTAGTGAGCGGGTCGCGATGGGTTGTCAGCGTCCGGGTGCGACGGCCTGCCAACATCGTCCGCTAATTGCTTTATAATCGAGCAGTTCCATATTTTTGGGGAGGCGCGATGGCGTCCGCTCTTTGGCGAAACGCGACGTATGGCCTGGTGGCCGCGCTGGTTTGTTCCAACCTATCGGCTGCGGATGTCAGCTACTACCGGGACATTTGGCCGGTCCTTCAGCGCCAGTGCCAGGGCTGCCATCAGCCGAATATCAAATCTTCGAATTTGGATTTGACTTCCTTCGCGGGGCTGCAAGCCGGCGGACGGCGCGGGCCCGGGGCCGGCACGATTCTCAAATACCTGACGGGCGAGAGCAAGCCGCAGATGCCGCTGGGGCAGCCGCCGCTGCCGGCCGAGCAGGTCGAATTATTCCGGAATTGGATTGCCGCGGGCGCCAAGGACGACACGCCGGCTGAGGTTCGCGAGGATTTTTCGACCGATAAGCCCATCGTTTACACGCTGCCGCCGGTGATCAACGCGCTGGCATTTTCGCCGGACGGGAAGCTGCTGGCCGTGCCGGGGAGCCGCGAGGTGCTGTTGCATTCGCTCGATGGCTCGGCGCCTCCGCGACGCCTGGTCGGGCTGTCGGACCGGATTCTTTCACTGGCATTTTCGAAAGACGGCTCGATCCTGGTGGCTGCTGGAGGCACGCCGGCGCGGTTTGGCGAGATTCAGGTTTGGGATGTCGCTTCGGGCAAGCTGCGCCGTTCGATGACGCTTACGGGCGATACCGTGTTCGGCGTTTCGATTTCGCCGGACGCATCGAGAATCGCGGTCGGGTGCACGGATAACAGCGTCCGGATTTTCGACGCAGCCAGCGGGAAAGAACTATTCAAGATTGGCAACCACGAAAATTGGGTGCTGGGGACGCTGTTCGGCGTCGACGGGAAGCGTATCGTTTCGGTGAGCCGGGACCGGGCCGCGAAGTTGACGGACGCTACTTCAGGCGCATTTTTAGAAAATCTGAACCTGCTGCGCGGCGAGCTGACCGCGGTCGCGCGGCATCCATCGAAGGATGTTATCGTGGCCGGCGGTGAAGACCGGACGCCCTACATATATATGATGGACCGTCCGAAGAATATGAAGATCGCCGACGATACGACTCTGATCCGCAAATTGGACCGGCAGGATGGAGCGATCGCGGCGCTGGCGTGGTCGCCGGATGGGGCGCTGATCGCGGTGGGCGGATCGTCGCCGGAAGTCACAGTTTACGAGGCGGAATCGGGGAAGAAAGTCGCGGCTTGCAAGGGGCACTCGGCGGGAATTTATACGGTCGCGTTCAGTCCGGATTCGCAGACTCTGGCTACCGGCGGATTTGACGGACAGGTGCGGCTGTATCGTGTGAAAACCGGAGAACTCGATCGCGCGTTCGTTGCAGTGCCGATTTCCGGCGGGAGCGGAGGCCAAAGATGACGCAGGGGATGAAAACATTCGCGTGGCTGTTGGCGCTGGGCGTTTCCGCTTTTGCCGCTCCGCCGGTTTTGACCGACCTCCAGCCGCGCGGGGTGGAACGCGGACACTCCTTCACGCTAACGATCACCGGCCGCGATCTGGCTGCGGACGCGCGTATCGTGTCCACGCTTCCGGCGGCGTTCACGCCCGTTAACGCGTCGGACATGGCCGGTCAGATGAATCCAATGGGCCGGGCGATTGCGTTCCTGGTGGAGCCGAAGCCCGAGGCGGCGCCGGGTGTTTATCCGATTCGCATTGAATCGTCCAAAGGAATTTCGAACGTCCTGCTATTTACCGTCGGAACGTTTCCGGAGATCAGCGAAGAGGAATCGCTCCCGTATTCGCGGCCCAATCGGAACGATTCGATCGAAACGGCGCAGCCGATCGCGTCTTCGCCGGTGACGGTAAACGGGAAATTGCGCGGGGCGGAGCGGGACGTTTATCGCGTCAACGGCAAGGCCGGCGAACGGCGGGTTTTCGAAATTGAAGCGCGCAGGTGCGGGTCGGCGATCGATCCGGTGCTGCAAATTCTGGACGGCAACGGGAAACAGCTCGCGCGCAGCGACGATGCGCCGGGCGCGAATCTTGACGCGCGCATCGACTTCACGTTTCCGCGCGACGGAAATTACTACGTCGAGGTGTTCGACGCGCGCTTCAGCGGGCAGGGACAGAACTTCTATCGTCTGAAGATCGGCAGCTACCTGTATGCGGACGGCATTTTTCCTTTGGGCGGCAGGCGCGGCGAAACTACAGAGGTCGGATTCTTCGGCGCCGGGCTGAAAGCGCCCGTGAAAACAACAGTGGATCTGAAGACCGTGTCGCCGGAAGCCGGATTTGCGATGGTTGCTCTTCCCGACTCGCCCGTTCTGCCGATGATGTTCGCGGTGAGCGATTTTCCGGAGCTGATGGCTCCGTTTAACGGGCCACTGCCGGTGCCGAGCGTAATGAACGCGCGTTTGTCGAAGACGGGGCAGATCGATCGATACCGGCTCAAGGTGGAACCGGGTGAAACGCTCCTGTTCGAATTGCAAGCGCGCGATTTAGGGACCTCGCGCCTGGAAGGCGTGATCACGGTCTTCGACGAGAAGGGCAAGAAGCTCGATTCGGCAGGCGATAAACCTCTCGCGGAGGACGTGTTCGCGATCCAAGGGACCAGCCGGACCAGCAACGATCCGTTTTTGAATTTTACTGCGCCGAAGGATGTCCACGAAATCACGGTCACGGTGGAGGATCTGGCCGAGCGGGGTGGTCCGCTATACGGCTACCGGCTGATCACGCGCCGGCAAGCCGAGGATTTTCAACTCGCGATTTCGGCGCCTTATATCAACATTCCTGCGGGCGGCACGGCGATGATCAGCGTGCTGGCCGACCGGCGCGGGTATGACGGGCCGATTCAACTGGTGATTCCAAATCTGCCCAAGGGCGTGACCGTGGAGGGCGGGTTGATTCCTCGCGAATATGTCGATCCGACGAACGCGCGTACGCTCAGCCGCCGGGGCGTGTTGACGATCACCGCCGTTTCGGACGCGGAAATGCCAAAAGGTCCGCTCACGGTTTGGGGCGAGGCCCGACTATCGAATGGAACATCGCTGCGGCGCAGAGCGCGCGGGCCGGGGATTATGGTCGCGGTCGCCGGCGCTACAGAGCAGGGCGTGGTGGATCGGCAGCGTCCTGTGAGCGCTCCATGGCTCGGATTCGAGCTGCCGGCTGCGATCGCTGAGCCTCCGGCCGCGACGCTTGAAGTAAAGCAGACGAATTTCAAGGCCCTGGACGAAGGCGGCCGGTATGAGTTCGAGTATGCGTGGAATGTCCGCGCGGGTGCGCCGAATGGGAATGTCAATGTCGATGTCGTCGGGGCGCGGGATATCCGAGTGATCGAGATTAAAGGGACAGAAAAAGGTGGTTCGTTTGTGGTGACGACGACGAAGGCGACCGATCCCGCTAAATACGACCTTTACGTTACCGGCCGCCTGAAGATGGACGGCGAAGACGAGACCATCGTCTCGCGCACGTTATCGCTGGAAGTTGCCGAAGGGAGCGCTAAATGAGATTTCTGCTTCCGTTGATTGTGACAGCGCCGCTATGGGCGGCCGACGCGCCTAAAGTGAATTTCCTGCGCGACGTCGATCCGATTCTCAATAAGGTCGGGTGCACCAGCGGTACGTGTCACGGCGCGGCGAAGGGGAAGAACGGATTCAAGTTGTCGCTGCGCGGCTATGACCCTCAGTTCGATTACGAAGCTCTGCTGTACGACCTGGGCGGGCGGCGATTCAACCGAGCCGATCCGGCGCGCAGCCTGATGCTGGCGAAGCCGACACAGCAGGTCCCGCACGGCGGAGGGCTGCGGTTCGAGATCAATTCTGATTACTACAAAACCATCTACAACTGGATCGCGCAGGGTGTGCCGTTCGGCGATCCGGCGGTTGACTCGGTCAGCAAACTGGAGGTCGAGCCGAAAGAACTTTTCATGGATAAGCCGGGCGGGAGCGTCGCGATCAAAGTTGTGGCGACTTATCGTGATGGCGGCACGCGCGACGTGACGCGCGAGGCTAACGTCGACAGCAATGTTCCGGATGTCGCGACCGTCGGCACGCAGGCCGATATCAAGGGCGCGCGCATCGGTGAAGCGAACCTGCTGGTGCGGTATCAGGGCGTGTTAGCCGCGGTTCCCGTCACGGTGCTAAATCCGGCGCCAGGTTTCGTCTGGAAACAGCTTACTCAGAACAATTACATCGATCAGTTGATCGACGCGAAGCTGCATCGGCTGAAAATTCAGCCTTCTCCGGTCGTGGACGATGCGGGATTCCTGCGGCGCGTTTCGCTGGATCTTACCGGGCAGTTGCCGGAGCCGAACGAGATTCGCGCGTTTGTGGCGGATACAACGCCATCGAAGGTGAAGCGCGCGAAGCTGATCGACAAGCTGATCGCGAGCACCGCGTTTGTCGATCATTGGACGCTGAAGTGGGGCGATCTGCTGCAAGCTAATCGCAAGTATCTCGGCGAAAAAGGCGTCTACGCGTTTGATGAGTGGATTCGCGAGTCGTTTGCGGCGAACAAGCCGTACGACAAAATGGTCCGCGAGATTCTGTCGAGCATGGGCAGCTCCTATGAGAACCCGGCGGCGAATTTCTTCCGCGTGACGCGCGATCCCAAGCCGACCATGGAGAAGACCACGCAGGTGTTTCTAGGCGTGCGGATGGTCTGCGCGCAGTGCCACGATCACCCGTTCGAGCGTTGGACGCAGAACCAGTATTACGAGATGTCGGCGTTCTATTCGGCGCTGGGGATTCGCCCTGGTTATGAAGTCGGCGAAGAAATCATTTACAACCAGCGTGATGACTTCGACATGAAGCATCCCAAAGACGGGCGCGTGATGAAACCGGCGTTCATCGTGCCGGCGACTTTCGGCGGTACAACCGTTCCGGCGGATTCGCATCGCAGGATGGCGCTGGCGGAGTGGGTGACGGCGAAGGATAATCCGTTCTTTGCGAAATCCACGGTGAATCGCGTATGGAGTTATTTCTTCGGCCGCGGCATTATCGATCCGGTCGACGATATCCGCGCGTCGAATCCGCCGAGCAATCCGGCGCTGCTGGATGCGATGACCAAGGATTTCATCGATCATGGATTCGATCTGCGGCAGTTGATGCGCACCATCACCAATTCGCGGACTTATCAGGCGAGTCTCGCGACCAACGAATGGAATGCCAACGATGGCGACAATTTTTCGCACGCTGTGCCGCGACGTTTGAGCGCGGAGGAACTGATGGACGCCCTCACCCTGGCTTCGGGCGTGCGGCCGGTCTTTCCGGAGACGCCACCGGATACGAATGCGGAACAGTTGCCGGATCCGCACATCGGCAAGGATGGGTTCCTCGATCTGTTCGGGCGGCCGTCGCGCGAATCGTCGTGCGAATGCGAGCGGCGCAGCGATTTGAGCCTTCCGCAGGCGCTCAATCTGGTCAACGGAAAAACGATCTCGGACGCGGTCGCGGATGGGAACGGGCGCATCGCGAAAGCGATTTTGAGCGGCAGGCCGGATCGCGATCTGGTGGAAGATTTGTATCTGGCGTCGTTCAGCCGCGTCCCCACGGCCGCGGAACTCGAGAGCGGCTTGAAGTATTTGGAGTCGGGCTCGCGCGGCCGCACGGCGCTCGCGCAGGATCTGCTGTGGGCGTTGGTGAACAGCAAGCCGTTTCTGTACAACTACTGAGGAGGATCGTATGCTCGTCATTCCGGGACAACGGTGTCACACGTGCGAAGGACCTACGCGGCGCGAGTTGCTGCGCTCCGGGTCTATCGGACTCTTCGGGCTGAATCTTGCCCAGTTTCTGGCATGGCAGGGCGCGGCGAAGGGCGCGAGCAGGCTGGAAGGCTCGCGTGGATTCGGCAGCGCGAAGTCGGTGATCATGGTGTTCCTGCAGGGCGGGCCGAGTCATCTCGATATCTGGGACCCGAAGCCGGATGCGCCCGCCAACATTCGCGGCGAGTTCAAGCCGATCCCTACCAAGATTCCGGGCACGCACATCAGCGAGACCATGCCGATGATGGCGAACGCGCTGAGTAAGGCAACGCTGATCCGCTCGATGAGTTATACGCCGAACGGTTTGTTTAACCACACGGCGGCGATCTATCAGATGCTGACCGGATATCCGCCGGATCGCGTGTCGCCGTCGGGGCAACTGGAACCGCCGAGTCCCGCGGATTTTCCAACGGCGGGCAGTCACGTTTCGAAATTCAAGCCGCCGAAGGAAGCGGTGCTGCCGTTCGTGGAGTTGCCCCGTCCTTTGCAGGAATCCGGTGTGATTGGCAAGGGCGGAGCGGCGGGGTTTCTCGGCAAGGCTTACGATCCTTACCGTCTGTATCAGGACCCCGCGAAGCCGCTCCAGATCGACGATCTGTCGCTGCGGAAGGATATCGGTCCGGACAGATTGAAGGATCGCTTTGAGCTGCTGAAGGGCATCAATGGATCCATGCCGGATCTGGAGAAAGCGCTCAACGCGCAGGCGATCGACGAATACTACGGCAAGGCGTTCGACCTGGTGCTCTCCGGCAAGGCACGCGACGCGTTCGATCTTTCAAAGGAATCGGACAAAATGCGCGAGCGCTACGGCAAAACCACGTTCGGACAAGGATTGCTGCTTTCGAGGCGTTTGATCGAGGCGGGCACGCGGTTCGTGCAGATGAATTGGCCGTCGGTTGCCAATGGGAATCCGGAAGTGGATTCGTGGGACACGCATGCCGCGAACTTCGCGCCGCTCAAGAATCTGCACTGCCCCAAGCTCGATCGCGGACTGTCGGCGCTGCTCGAAGACATGTCCGATCGCGGATTGTTGAAAGAGACGCTTGTGGTCGCGGTGGGCGAATTCGGACGCTCGCCGAGGATCGGCGTCAGCACGTCGGGGAATTCGAATGCTCCCGACGGGCGCGATCATTGGCCGTATTGTTACAGCGCGGTGGTTGCGGGCTGCGGAATTGCGGCGGGCGCGCAGTATGGCGAATCGGATCCGACGGCGTCTTCGCCGAAGGAGAAGCCCGTGCATCCGAACGATCTGCTGGCGTCGGTCTACTATGCGCTGGGAATCGATCCGGATACCGAGATCCGGAATCATTTAAATCAGCCCCGAGAGTTGGTCAAGGGAAAGCCGGTCACGGAACTGTGGGCTTAACGGAGAGAATCATGCGGCTTTTGCGAAGATTTGGAATCCACGCGGCTGTTCTGGGTGCGGTTGCGCTGTGTGTGCCGGCGATTTCCTGGCGGGCGCACGCACAGTCCGAACCGCAGCATCAGGAAGCAACGCGCGCGGATTTCGAGCGGTACATGACGGAGCTCTCGAATTGGGGGCGATGGGGCAAGGACGATCAGATGGGCGCCGTGAATCTGATTACTCCGGCGAAACGGAAGCAGGCGGCGGCGCTGGTGAAGGAAGGCGCCTCGTTTTCCCTGGCGCGCAATGCGGAAACGGCGCCCGCGCCCGATAATCCGCAGCCGATTGTCAGGAAGGGCAGCCCGGCCGCGCCCCCGACCGGGGACTTGGCCAGTACAGGCGATACGTTCTTCATCTCCTATCACGGGTATGTGCACACGCACATGGACTCGCTGTGCCACTTCTTTTACAAAGGCAAGATGTACAACGGCTACTCTCGCGACGAGGTCACACAAGACGGCGGAGCGGCCAAGAACGCCATTCTCAATTTCAAGAACGGGATTGTCACGCGCGGCATTTTGATGGATATTCCGCGGCTGAAAGGCGTCGATTACCTGGAGCCCGGCACGCGGATTTATCCCGAAGATCTGGACGCGTGGGAAAAGAAGGCGCACGTCAAAGTGGGGGCCGGCGACGTTGTGTTCATTCGCACCGGACGCTGGGCGCGGCGCGACGCCAAGGGCGCGTGGCCGGTTTCGCAGGGCCTCGCGGGGCTTTACGTCACGTGCGCGAAGTGGCTGCACGCGCGGGATGCGGCGATTCTGGGCGGAGATGACGCGCAGGATGTTCTGCCATCGGGGATCGACGGCATCAGCCAGCCGATCCATGTGCTGGTGCTGGTGGCCATGGGAATGCCGATCTTCGACAACTGCGATCTGGAGCTGCTCAGCAAGGAAGCCGCGAAGCGCAATCGCTGGGAGTTTATGATCAGCGCGGCGCCGGCTGCCGTTCCGTTTGCCACGGGCTCGGTGCTGAATCCGATCGCTACGTTCTAGCGGCAAACGGTTGCTACAGGCACCCCTCCCTGACGGTCGGGGTTCTGTGCGAGGTGCTGGTCTGCGCCAGTGAAGTGAGACGCTTACTGGACGACCTTGAATTTCTGAATCCGGCGGCCCTGGTCCGTCTCCGCGACATACAGATTGCCTTTCGAGTCGAACGCGATCGTGTGGCCGTGGATGAAGTTGCCGATCTGATGACCGGGGCGGCCGAAGCTCGATAGAATCTCGCCGGTCTTGTGATCCAGGATGTGCACCTGTTCATTGCGGCCATTCATCACGTAGATGTATTTCTGCTCGGGATCGATGGAGAAAGCGATCCACCAGACGGTGCCCCGCGGATCGGGAAGATTCGGGCTGCCGTTCTTAATCCAGATGCTGCGCTTGAAGTTTCCGGCTTTGTCGAACACCTGGATGCGATCGCCCTGCCGGTCACACACGTAGACCAGGCCGTCGTTTCCGATCGCCAGGCAGTGGACGTATTGTGCGAAGACGCCGGGCGCGCCGGCGCGGACTTCATCGTCGGTGGCCTGCCGGCCCCATTGGCGCAGGAATTTCCCGGTCTTGTCGAACACCGCGACGCGCCGGTTGCCGTATCCGTCGGCGACGTAGATATCGCCATTTCCCGGGTCGATGGCGATCCCGGCGGGCAGGAAAAACTGATCGTGGCTGGCATTGGCGGATTTGCCCTTGCGGCTGCCATCGGACGTGTCGAAGACTCCGCGCTTTCCGATCTGCAAGAGAAGCTTTCCGTCGTGGCTGTACTTCTGGATAATGCCGTCGTCGTTGCCGCCGACCCAGATATTGTCTTCCTTGTCGAAGAAGCATCCGTGAATCGAAGAAGGCACGGCGCTGGGATCGCCGATCGAACGGATGACGCTGCCGGCAACGTCGAAGATCACGATGGGCGGGGCGTGATGCGACGTTTCGGCCTCCTCTGCAGAAATATCGCGCCGGTCTACAACCGCGACATGATCGTGCGAATCGACGCAGACGCCGCCCAGGCGGCCGAAGACCCAGTCTTCGGGCAGATCCTTGGGCCAAGCCGCATCCACCTGATAACGCGGGGGTTGGGCGAAGAGTACCAGCGAAAAAACGCCGAAGGCCAGGAACAGTTCTTTGGTCATATTTTGAACCCGCATGTGCCGTTCGGTGAAGTATACACCGTTGGCGCAATGATATCCTGAAGCGGTAGCTCGTTTATCCGTATTTCTGGGCCGTCTATGAGTATTTCTCAGCCGTTCATCGAGCGTCCGGTTGCGACTACGCTACTTACGGTAGCGCTGGGAGCCGCGGGCATCGTTGCGTACAATTTCCTGCCCCAGGGTCCGCTGCCACAGGTGGACTTCCCGTCGATCCAGATTTCGACGCAACTGCCCGGCGCAAGTCCGGAAACAATGGCGTCGTCCGTTGCCACGCCGCTCGAACGGCAGTTTGGACGAATTGCCGGGATCAACGAGATGACTTCGTCGAGCAACCTGGGCACGACGAATATCACGCTCCAGTTCGATTTGAACCGGAATATCGATGCCGCCGCCCGTGACGTTCAGGCGGCCATCAATGCGGCGCGCGGCCAGCTTCCGGCGAATCTTCCCCGGAACCCTTTCTGGCGCAAGGTGAATCCGGCCGATGCTCCGATTATCCAGGTGGGTTTGATCTCGACGACGATCACACCCGGGCAGATGTACGATGCGGCGTCCACGGTTTTGCAACAGCGGATTTCGCAGGTGCCGGGCGTGGGTCAGGTATTTGTCGGCGGAAGCGCGCTGCCGGGTGTGCGCGTCGAAGTCAATCCATCGATGTTGAATAATCTCGGCCTCGGACTGGAGGACGTTCGCGCGGTATTGTCCGCTGCCAACGTGAATTCCCCTAAGGGCCAATTTTCCGACAACAGCCAGTCCTGGACCATCTCCACGACGGATCAGCTCCTGAAGGCGAAAGACTATGCCGACCTGGTGGTCGCGTACCGCAACGGCGCAGCGGTCAGGTTGGGAGACGTTGCGGATTGCGTGGATTCGGTCGAAGACCTGCGCAATATCGGGTATGTGAATTCGAAGCCCGCGGTGATCATGTTCATTTTCCGGCAGCCGGGAGCCAACATTGTGGCGACCGTCGATCGCATCTACAAAGTGCTGCCCCAGTTGAAAGCGTCGATTCCGGCGTCGATTGAAATGACCGTCCTGAACGACCGCACCACGACTATTCGCGCGTCCGTCCGGGATGTGCAGCGCACCATGGCGATCTCCATCGGGCTGGTGATTCTGGTGGTGTTCATCTTTCTGCGAAGTTTCCGCACGACTCTGATTCCCAGCATCTCAGTTCCGGTTTCGCTGGTGGGAACGTGCAGTGTGCTGTACATCATGGGATACAGCATCGATAACCTGTCGCTGATGGCGCTGACGATCGCGACCGGGTTCGTGGTGGATGACGCGATCGTGGTGATCGAGAACATCACGCGGCACACCGAAAACGGGATGAGTCCGATGCAGGCGGCGCTGCATGGCGCCCAGGAAATCGGGTTCACCGTGCTCTCGATCAGCATTTCGCTGATCGCGGTATTCATTCCGATTTTGCTGATGCCGGGTATCGTGGGACGCCTGTTCCGCGAATTCGCGATCACGCTGTCGGTGGCGATTGTCTTGTCGCTGTTGATTTCCCTGACCATGACGCCGATGATGTGCGCGCGGCTACCGCGTAAGGACGAAGAGGAAAACCACGGGTTCCTATACCGGCTAAGCGGCGGTTCGGTTGAACTGCTGCGAGCCGGCTATGAGAAATCCCTCGGCTGGGTGCTGGGGCGGCAGCCGTTGATCCTGATGGTGACCATCGCGACCGTGGCGCTTTCCGTCTATCTCTATATAAAAGTGCCGAAGGGATTTTTCCCGCAGCAAGATGCAGGGCGCATGGGCGGGAGCCTGATCGCGGACCAAGCTGTCTCATTCCAGGCGATGCGATCCAAGCTTGTCGAGATCAATAAGATCGTGGCCGACGATCCGGCCGTGGACAGCAGCAACATTTCGGTCGGCGGCGGAATGGGCGGTGGCGCGGCTTTAAACAGCGGACGAGTTCAGGTGACGCTGAAGCCGCTTGCCGAACGGAAGATAAGCACCGATGAAGTAATCGCGAGGCTGCGTCCAAAGCTGGCGAGAGTGGCCGGGGCGAGCCTGTACCTTCAGGCGGTTCAGGATCTGCGCATCGGCGGGCATTCAACCAGCGCGCAGTATCAGTACACGCTGCAGAGCGATAGCGTGAGCGAACTGAATCAATGGGCTCCGCTGCTATATCAGAGATTGAAAACGCTGCCTCAGCTGGCTGACGTGAATAGCGATCAACAGGACCGGGGTTTGTCGGCGATGCTCAATATCGACCGCGTGACCGCGGGGCGAATGGGGATATCGGCGCAAGCCATCGACAACACGCTGTACGACGCGTTCGGACAGCGGCAGGTGTCGGTGATGTACACGCAGTTGAATCAATACCACGTGGTGATGGAAGTGGCGCCGCGCTTCTGGCAGGACCCGCAAACTTTGCGCCAGATTTATGTGCGCTCGCCAAGCGGGCCGGAGGTGCCGTTGAGCGCCTTCAGCAGGTACGTTCCGGATACGGCGCCGCTGGCGGTCAACCATCAAGGGCTGTTTCCTTCGGTGACAATTTCGTTCAACCTGACGCCGGGAGCGGCGCTGAGCGACGCCGTGGACGCGATCGACGAAGCGGCGGCCCGGGTCGGCTTCCCTTCGA